>Ga0302326_10005666_pt1 | contig 28437 bp, 30 predicted proteins | sample Palsa_T0_3_FD_202264 | JGI IMG/M metagenome (GOLD analysis project Ga0302326, IMG submission 202264) | Peat permafrost microbial communities from Stordalen Mire near Abisko, Sweden - Palsa_T0_3 | ecosystem: Environmental > Terrestrial > Soil > Palsa > Peat permafrost | place: Sweden: Abisko... | reverse complement strand
CAGGATCACTGCCGGGTAGATGGTCAGGAATGGGGCGTTGCCATACTGGTCCTGGCCGAGCCATTGGATGAGCGTCGCCAATCCCACGGCGACAAAGGCCATCGCGTAGCCAAGACTCGGATGCTGCCGTAACCGCTTCGAGATTTGCAGGACGCGCACCGCCGTCGCGGTGCCGCTTCTGTTAAAGAGCGATGGCCGCATCTTCCACCACGAAAAATCGGCCTTGAATAAAATACAACGCGAAAACTTAATCGCAGGTTGCAAGACACCAATTAGTTACGGCAGGCTTGACATACAACCAGTCCGGCTCGCGGAGTTCCCATTGTATTCGCGGCGGCTCAGCGGCCGAGCGGCAACAGGGGCAGCGCCTCGCCGCCGATCGCGCAGAATATGACGACCAGCCATGGCGGCGTCTTCCACATGAACAACAAAAGGAACGCAGCCGCGCCGAGCAGGAAATCGCCGGTGCTCGTGATCGCCGATGTCCAGACCGGATGATAGAGCGCCGCCAGCAATAGCCCGACGACGGCGGCATTGACGCCGCGCAGCATCGCCCGCGCCCACGCCGCTTGGCGCAACGTGTCCCAGAACGGCAGCGGACCAATGACCAGAAGAAAGGCGGGCAGGAACATGGCGACGAGGCAAAGGATTGCTCCCGTCCATCCGTTCGGTGCCGGAGTCATCACAGTTCCGAGATAGGCGGAGAACGTGAACAAGGGTCCGGGCACCGCCTGGGCGGCGCCATAACCGGCGAGGAACGTATCGTTGCCAACCCAACCCGGCGGCACCACGGCGGCTTGTAACAGTGGCAGCACCACGTGACCGCCGCCGAAGACGAGCGAGCCGGCGCGATAAAACGCGTCGAATAATTGCAACGCGTGGCTGGGTACGTTGGCGCTCACGAGCGGCAAGCCGATCAGTAGAGCAAAGAAGGCGACGATGGCGGCGACCGCCGCGCCGCGGCTCACCGGGTGCGGCAGGCCGACATGATCGCTGGGCGGTTCGCCGCGCAGCCATATCAGCCCGATGATGCCGCCGAGCACGATGGCGCCGACCTGCCCGAACGACGACGGCAGTACCGACGCCATGATGGCGGCTGCTACCGCAAGCGTCGCGCGCTCGCGATCGGGCGCCAGTGAACGCATCATCGATAGAACGGCCTGTGCCACCACCGCCACGGCGGCAATCATCAGTCCATGCAGCCACCCGCTATGCAGCGCACCGCCGAGGGCATCGACGCTGTAGCCGAACAGAACGAGCGCTACCGCCGACGGCAGCGTAAAGCCGCTCCATGCCGCGAGCGCGCCGAGATAACCGGCGCGCGATAGCCCGATGGCGATACCGACTTTGCTGCTCGCCGGTCCCGGCAGGAACTGCGAAAGCGCCACGAGATCGACATAGGTCCGCTGATCGAGCCAGCGGCGGCGCACGACGAATTCCTCGTGGAAATATGCGAGGTGCGCAATCGGGCCGCCGAAGCTGGTGAGTCCGAGCCGGAGAAAGACGGCAAAGACCTCCCCGGGATGGCCGCGGGGCGCGACGCTCGCGGTCGCTTTCGGCGCCAGGTTGGGTTCGCCGTTCATGTGTTTGCGTCGACTACGAGAAACGTTCGACAAATCGCGACGGGCACTGCCGGTATTGAGAGCGCTTAAGGCAGAGCACGCGATGACATACAAATACTAGCGCAAGCTCGCTTCGGCGGCGAAGGAGCGCCCGCAGCGTAACGCGATAGGCGAACGCCTCGGCGTAGAACGATCTGCTCGGTTATGCTGGTCGCGCCGTCGAACCATGCTCCTACGCCTGCGCTATTTGGTAGAATAATCTTCTTTTTGGCGCTGCGGAAACCTCTATATAGAAGATAATTTCCTTACGCGGGCGGAAGCACCGCCGCAGCGAGGTTTCGCGCCGATTTTCCCTCCTCCCCGAACCGGCGCCAAAGCATGAGGCTCCCGATGACCTCGCCGCTCGAGCAAAAGATCAAGATCACCGGCCCGGTCGTGGTGACCGCAAACCGCGTTGGCGACGGCGCGGTCGTCTATCGCCGCGGCGACGGCGGCTGGACCACCGATCTGCACGACGCCGCGGTCACGGCCAATGCGGCGACCGCGCGCGAGCTGGTCACCGCCGCGATCGCCGACGACCTGCGCGCGGTCGGTCCCTATATCGCGCCGGTGACGCTGACCCGCGACGGCGAAGTGCGCCCGGGCAATTTGCGCGAGCTCATTCGGCGTCACGGCCCCACCATCGATCTGCCGGTGACCTTCGGCATCTAGGTAGAAGTCAGCGCATGTACGTCTACGACGATCTCGACCGGACTTTGGTCACCGAGCGCGTCGCGGAATTCCGCGACCAGGTCGCGCGCCGTCTGTCCGGCGAATTGACCGAGGACGAATTCAAGCCGCTACGGCTGATGAACGGCGTCTATTTGCAGCTGCACGCTTACATGCTGCGCACCGCCATTCCCTACGGCACGCTGTCGTCGGCGCAGCTGCGCATGCTGGCGCATGTGGCGCGCCGTTACGATCGCGGCTACGGGCATTTCACCACCCGGCAGAACATTCAGTACCACTGGATCAAGCTCGAAGAGTTGCCCGACGCCATGGCCGATCTTGCCAGGGTCGGCATGCACGGCATGCAAACGAGCGGCAATTGCGTGCGCAACCTCACCACTGACCAATGGGCGGGCGTGGCGCCCGACGAAATCGAGGATCCGCGCATCTGGGCGGAGCTTGTCCGTCAGCACGTGACTTTGCATCCCGAATTTTCATTTCTGCCGCGCAAGTTCAAGATCGCGGTCGGCGCATCGAGCCGCGATCGTGCGGCGTTGCGCATCCACGATCTGGGGCTGCGGCTGCACCGCAACGGCGCCGGCGAGCTCGGCTTCGAGGTCATGGTCGGCGGCGGGCTCGGCCGCACGCCGTTCCTAGCCAAGACGATCAAGGCGTTCCTGCGCAAGCGCGATGTGTTGAGCTACGTCGAAGCGATCCTGCGCACCTATAATGAGTTCGGCCGCCGCGACAACATTTACAAGGCGCGCATCAAGATCCTGGTGCACGAACTCGGCCCCGAGGCTTTCGCCAAGGAAGTCGAGACCGAGTGGCAAAATATCAAGGACGGCGCGCTGGCGCTCGATCCCGCGGTATTCGCCGAAATTGCCGGCCGCTTTCTTTATCCGGCCTATGCGCGGCTCGACGACAACCCGCAAGAGTTGGCGCAGCTGCGCCGCGCCGACGCGGGCTTCGAGGCGTGGATGGGCAATTCGGTCGCCAATCACAAGGTCCCGGGCTATTCCATCGTCACGCTTTCGCTCAAGCCGGAAGGCGGCACGCCGGGCGACGCCACCGCCGACCAGATGGATGCCGTCGCCGACCTTGCCGACCACTACTCGTTCGGCGAAATCCGCGTCGGCCATGAGCAGAACCTGTGCCTGCCCCATGTCGCCCAGCGCGATCTCCCGGAGCTGTGGCGCGCGCTCGAAGCGGTCGGCGTCGCTACGCCCAATGTCGGACTCGTGTCCGACATCATCTCCTGTCCTGGCCTCGATTATTGCAGCCTCGCCAATACGCGCTCGATTCCGATCGCGCAGGAGATCGCGCGGCGCTTTCACGATCGCGATCTGGCGCGCCAGCTCGGCCGGCTGCACATCAACATTTCCGGCTGCATCAATGCCTGCGGCCATCATCACGTCGGTCACATCGGCATTCTCGGCGTCGAGAAGAACGGCGAGGAGTTTTATCAGATCACGCTCGGCGGCAAGGCCGACGAGGATGCCAAGCTCGGCATGCTGATCGGTCCGGCGGTGCCCTACGCGCAGGTGGCCGATGTCGTTGAAGATATCGCGGCTGCGTATATCGAGCTGCGCGAACGGCCGGATGAACTGTTCATCGACACGGTCAAGCGCACCGGCGTCGAACCGTTCAAGGAGCGCGTCTATGCCGCTCGTTAAGGCCGGCCAGATCGTCAACGATCCTTACGTTCGCGCGCTCGACGACGCGCCGATTCCAGATGGCGTGCCGGTCATCGCGCCGGGACCGCGCTTTCTCTCCGACGCAAGCGAACTCGTCGTCCGCGATGCGCCGATCGGTGTGCTCTGGCCCAACGATCGCCGGGTCGCGGAACTGGAGCCCTGGCTCGACGATCTTTCGCTCGTCGCGCTCGACTTTCCCAAGTTCCGCGACGGCCGCGCCTACAGTCAGGCGCGGTTGCTGCGCGAGCGCTACGGCTTTCGCTGCGAACTGCGCGCCACCGGCGACATCCTGCGCGACCAGTTCCAGTTCCTGCTGCGCGCCGGCTTCGATTCCTTCGAGGTGAAGAAGCCCGCCGATGCGCGCGTATTCGCCGAAGCCGCAGCCCGCTTCAGCGTGTTCTATCAGCCGAGCGCCGACGGCCGCCTGCCGGCGCTGCGCCGGCGGCTGCAAGGCGCCCCTGCCGTGAGGGTGCACGATGCGGTATAAAGTAGCCCTGTTGGCTTGATCCGGCTTTCGTTCCTTAAGGACACCATGACTCCTGTCGTCGCAGTGATCGCGCCCGGCGCGATGGGCGCCGCCGTCGGCAAAAGGCTTACCGATCATGGCGTCAAGGTACTGACGTCGCTCGCGGGGCGAAGTGAGAGCAGTGCGGCGCGGGCGCGCGCAGCGGGCATGATCGCCGCGAGCGATGCGGAGATCGCGGCGTGCGGTTTCATTCTTTCAATTTTGCCGCCGGGCGATGCGCTCGCGCTTGCCGAGCGTTTCGCGCCGGCGCTTAAAGCGAGCAACTCAAAGCCCGTCTATGTCGATTGCAACGCCATCAATCCGCTGACCGTCGAGCGCGTCGCGGCGGCGCTCGCGCCGGCCGGTTGCCCGTTCGTCGATGTCGGCATCATCGGCGCGCCGCCGAAGGGCCAGGATGCCGGACCGCGTTTCTATGCCTCCGGCGCGGCGGCGGCGCGTTTCGCCACCTTGCGCCAATACGGTCTCGACGTGCGCGTCCTTGACGGGGCATTGAGCGCGGCGTCGGCGCTGAAGATGTCCTACGCCGGCATTACCAAGGGTACGCAGGCGATCGGCGCGGCCATGATGCTGGCGGCGACGCGCGGCGGCTCCGCCGAGGCATTGTTCAAGGAGCTTTCCTTCAGCCAGAAGGAATTGCTGGCCTTGTTTCGGCAGCAATTGCCGCTCATGCCGGCGAAAGCCTACCGCTGGATAGCGGAAATGCAGGAGATCGCCGGCTTCGTCGGTGACGATCCCGCGGCGCGCGAGCTCTATCAAGGCGCCGCGCATTTCTACGAGCGCATCGCCGGGGACTTTGCCGCGGACAAGGAGGCCGTCGCGGCGCTCAAGGCGTTTTTGGGGAAGAGCTAATTTCCGTCACGCTGAGGTGCGAGCGTAGCGAGCCTCGAAGGGCGACAGCCCGGGCGCTCGGGCCGCATCCTTCGAGGGCCGCTTCGCGGCCGCCTCAGGATGACGGAAGCCATCGCGCTTGCGTTACCGCGCCGCGCTCGATGCGATAGACGCGCGCGAGCAAGTCGGTGACGTGGACCTCGTTCGATTCCGAGAGCAACACCGACACCGATTGGGCCTTGAGGTTGGCCAAGACTTCGCCGAGCCGCCGCGCAAGCGCCGGCGCCAGCCCTTCGAACGGCTCGTCGAGAAGCAATATGCGCCGACCGGCCATGAGCGAGCGCGCCAGCGCCGCCATCTTCTGCTGGCCGCCGGACAATTCGAGCGCGCGCCGGTCGCGAAAGCGCGCCACTTCCGGCATGATGGAAAAAATCCAGTCGAGCCGTTCCTCGACGCCGGGTAACTTCGCCGTCCAGCTCGGCAGGCGAATGTTCTGCTCGACGGTGAACTCAGGGACAAGCCGGCGGTCCTCGGGCATGTAGCCGATACCGTGGGCAACGCGGCGATGCGGCGGCAGGCGCAACAGATCGACTCCCTCAAGCTCGGCCGTGCCGCTCGCCGGCAACGCGCCCATCAGCGCCCGCATCAGCGTCGTCTTGCCGGCGCCGTTCCGTCCGATCAGCCCGCACATTTCGCCCGTGTCGAGCTTAAGCGACACATCGCGAATGATGGCGACCGCGCCAATCGAGACATTGAGGTTGGCGATTTTAAGCATGGCCGGCGCCCGCTGTCGCGGCCTTGAGCTTCGGCCCGCTGATCAGTTCCTGGATGCGCGGATTTTCCAGCGTTTCCAGCGGCGGCCCGTCGGCGATCACCGCTCCGTCGTAGAACGCGAGCACGCGGTCGGCGTAGCGCTCGACAATGTCCATGTCGTGCTCGACGAACAGCACCGTGACGCGGCGATCTTTGAGCGCCGTCATCACCACATCCATCAGCTCGAATTTTTCCTCGATCGAGATGCCGCTGGTCGGCTCGTCGAGGAGGAGCACGCGCGGTGCGCCGGCAACCGCCATGGCGATGTCGAGCAGCTTGCGCACGCCCTGCGGCAGCGTCGCGGCGAGCGCGTGGCGGTAGCCGGCGATGCGGAAGAGTTCGAGCGCGGCTTGGCTCTCGGCAAGAGTCCGCGGCGAATGCAGCGGCGTCAGCGCCTGGTTGAATAGCCCGCCGGAGGCATGCGCAATCGCAGTCGCCGCGCACATATTTTCCAGCACCGTGAGCGAGGAAAAAATCTGCGGCACCTGGAAGGAGCGGGTGATGCCGACCCGGGCGATCTCGCGCGAGGGCCAGCCGGTGATATCGCGGTCGGCGAAGACGATCGTGCCGCTGGTCGGCCGCAGATGGCCGGTGATCATATTGACGAAGGTGGTCTTGCCGGCGCCATTGGCGCCGATGATGCCGACGGTTTGCAGCGGCGGCACGGCGACATTGATGTCGCGCGCGGCAACGACCGAGCCGAAGCTCTTTTGCAGGTCGCGGACGGCGAGGATCGCGCTCACGGCGTCGCGCCCGTCGATTGCGGCTTCTGCCGCCGTAGCCGCGCGAACACCGACCCGATGCCTTCCGGCAGGAACAGGATCGTGATCAGCAGCACCGCGCCGAGAAAAAACTGCCAGGCCCCGGGAAGGATATCGTAGGCGATCGACTTTAGCAGTTCGAACAGGAACGAACCGACGAAAGCCGCGGCGACCGATCCGGCGCCTGCGAGAATGGTCACGAACACGAAACCGCCGGACGTGGTCCAATAGGCCATGTTGGGATCGACGTGCTCGATCGAAAGTGCCGCCAGCGCCCCGCCGATTCCGGCGAGGATGCCGGCAATCATCAGGTTGAGATGGATGAGCCGGTTGACCGAGACGCCGAGGAATTCCAGGCGGATTTCGCTGTCGCGCACCGGCACGGCGAGCGAACCGGCGACGGAGCGGAAATAGAGGAACACCAGCAGAGCCGCCGCGGCGCCGAACGCGAGCACCAGCCAGAACAGCACCAGGAGCTGCATCGCGCCCTGCGGCGCGTAGCCGAAATAGGTCGGCGGCTCGACGCCGAAGCCGTCGGTCGAGCCGAGCGTCTCCGTCTTCACCAACACGCCGTAAAGGATCATCGACATGGCGAGACTGAGCATGGAGAAGAAAATTTCGCGGTAGCGCGCGAGCAGGAGGCCGGCGAGGAATGCGGCGAGGCACGACAGCACCGCGCCGGCGGCGATCAGCACGAACACATCGCGCACGCCGGTGTAACGGGTGATCAGCGCCACCGCGTAGGCGCCAATGGCGTAGAACAGCGCCTGACCGAACGGCACCAGGCCGGCGCGCCACAGGATAATGAGACCGAGCACCACCAGCGCGTTGGCAAACGCAAGCGTGGCGAGCGAAACAATCCAGACGGGAAAAGCCGGCGCCAGGCCTGCGACAAGGAGAAAGGCGAGCGTGCCGATGACGAGTGGACGCAACATCGTCGTCATATCTTTCGCGGTTGCGCGTGGGTGAATAGGCCCTGCGGCCGGAACGCCAGCACCAGCGCCATCACGGCGTAGATGACGAACAATTCGACCTGCGGCATCAGGTGCACGGCCGCAGCCCGGCACTCGCCGACGAGCAGCGCGCCGATGAGGGCGCCGCCGACCGAGCCCATGCCGCCGATAGCAACCACGGCGAAAGCGAGCACGATCACCTCGACGCCGATGCCGAGCGTCACCGCGATCTTCGGCGCCATCACCGCGCCGCCGAGCGCGCCGAGCATCGCGCCGACGATGAAGGTGAACGTGTATACCGCTGATACGTTGATGCCGAATGCCGCAGCAACCTCGCGATCGAAGATCACCACGGTCAGCAGGCGGCCCCAGCGTGTGTGCTTGATGGCAAAGCTTGCGCCGAGCGCAATGAGCCCGGCGAGCGCAACAAGCCCGATGTCATAGCCGGAGAGCACGAGCGCGCCGACGTCGATGGTTCCGGCCGCCCCGAGCGGCTGGTAGAGCGCGTAGGAACCGGCCCCCCAGATCAGCCGGATCACGTCTTCGAGGATGAGAAAGGCCGCGTAGGTGACGAGCACCACGACGATCTCGTCCTTGCCGTAGACCAGGCGAAGAAGGCCGCGCTCGAGCACAAGGCCGAGGATAAGCCCGATCGCCATGGCGACGAGGATCATCAGCAGGAAACCGCCGGCCGCCGGCAGTCCGCGCTCGAAGTAGATGCCGACCGCGACCGCTGAGCCGTAGGCGCCGAACGCATAGAACGAGCCGTGGGTGACGTTGAGGATCTTCATGACGCCGAAGATCAGGCTGAGCCCTACGGCGACGAGGAAAAGATAGGCCGCGTAAACAAGCCCGTCGGTCAGAATGGCGAATGCGGTCAGCACTAAAATCCTCCCCCCTCGTGGGGGATGTCGGCTCGCGCCTTAGGCGCGAGGAATGTCGTCAATCGCACTTGGCGCCTTTCATGCCGCCTTCCAGCCAGGGGACTGAATCGACATCCGCCGGCGGGTTCACGCATTGCGCGGGGTAGCGCACGATATCCACGATCTCCGGCTTGCCTTCCGCCTTGTCGAACTTATAGGTGCCGACGGCGGTGTCGCTTAAGCCCTGGTGACCGTTGCCGAGCGCCATCTGCACCATCGTGCTCGGCGTCGGAAACGAGATGCCCTCGAATGCGGCGATCACCTCTTCAGTGGTGGGCCGCGCGCCGCCTTTCTTGGCCTGCGCCTTTTCCCACGCGGTCTTCAGGCCGAAGAGCGATTGCGCCAGATCGTAAGCCGGGTAAATCGGCTGTTCCTTGAAACGATCGACGTAGGATTTATGGAACCAGGTGTTCAACTCACTATCATGGGCGAAGAAGGTGTGCGGGCCGCGCGCGCCGATGATCGCGCCATCGGGAAGTTTTGCGCCGAGCCGCCAAAGCGACGATTCACCGGTGGTCAATACCAACGGGATGCGCTGCGGCAGCCCGCGTGCGGCGGACTGGTAGATGAAGGCCTCGAGATCGCCGTCGTAAAAGCTCGAATGAATAAATTGCGCGTTGGACGTGAGCAGCGTGGAAATTTCGGCCCCGTATTCGCCGGCGAACAGCTTGGGAAACAGCTCCTTGTCGATCGTCGCCTTGGCATCGAGGTTTTTCATCGCCAGGCGGAAATCGCGCCAGGAATCCTGCCCCCAGGCGTAATTCTGATTGATGCCGGAATAGATCGAAATGTCCTTGAACTTGCTCAGCGCGTATTTAGCCGCCGAGACATTGTCCATGGTCGCGTGCGCGTTGACGCGGAAGACGTAGTGGCGCGGCTTTTCCTCGAAAATCCGCGTCGTGCCGCAGATGTCGAGGACCGTGAGCTGTTTGAGCTCCTCGGCCACCGGCGTGATTGCCAGGCAATTGCCCGACGACACATAGCCGACGACCACGTCGACATGGTCGCGCTCCACCAGGTTGCGGAATTGGGTGACGACGTCGGCGACGGAGCCGGCTTCATCGACGAATTTGCCTTCGATCCTGGTGCCGCCGAGCCCGACCGTATTGTAGGGCGCCGGCACCTGGCCGGCGTTGAGTTTCTCCACCAGCATTTCCGCGGCGTTGTGATCGGGTATGCCGAACGGCGCCGCCGCCGGTCCGCTGAGGAAGGTCACGAAGCCGATTTTTATGGCTGCCGCGGGCTCTTGCGCCCGCGCGCCGCCGGCCGCCAGCAGCGACAGACCGAGCGATAAACCGGCGGCGAGAACAAACGTCGGGGGATACGCGCGTTGGCGCATGGTCACTCGCTCCCTGAAGCAGCCGAGAAGCTCCTGTCGCTTCAAGCAAACGCGATCTTGACGGCAGTTTCAACCGCTTTTGCGCGTTAGCTCGTCGCGGCGGAGATATGTCGTGCCGCTGTTTGATGATAAGAGACAAGAACAGGCTCGGCGGCGGGCTCAGGCGGTTACCTGATGCGGTTACTTGGATGACGACGGCGACGACGCAGACGAGACTTCCCGATCGCCCGATGACCGGCCTTGCCGCCCGGCTCGCGATCAGGCGAGGCAACCACGTCGGGCCGACATCGGGTCTGGCGCCCGGTTTCGTTCAGGCCAATCTTGCGATTTTGCCGGAGCCGCTGGCCGAGGATTTCTCGCGCTTCTGCGCGCTTAATCCGAAGCCGTGTCCGCTGCTCGGCGTCGCGGCGCCGGGCGACTTTCGCTTACCGGCGCTGGGCGAAGACCTCGACATTCGCACCGATCTGCCGCGTTACCGCGTCTGGCGCGATGGCGCGCTCGTCGACGAGCCGGGAAACCTCTTGCGCTGGTGGCGCGACGACCTCGTCAGCTTCGCCATCGGCTGCTCATTCTCGTTCGAGCAGGCGCTGATCGAAGACGGCATCGAAATCCGCCACATTACGTGCAACCGCACCGTGCCGATGTACCACACGTCGATCGAGGCGGTGCCGGCGGGCCCGTTCCGCGGGCCGCTCGTGGTTTCCATGCGGCCGTTTGCTGCGGGCGACGTCGACCGCGCCGTCGCGATCACCCGCCGGTTCCCAATGATGCACGGCGCACCGGTGCATATCGGCAAGCCGGAGCTCATCGGCATCGCCGACCTCGCTGCACCGGATTACGGCGATGCGGTGCCTGTCGGCGAGCATGAAGTCCCGGTTTTCTGGGCGTGCGGTGTGACACCGCAAGCGGCAATCGCGGCCGCGCGCCCCGATTTATGCATCACCCATTATCCGGGCGCGATGCTACTGACCGACCGCCGCACCAGCGAGTTCATCGCCGCGTAAATCACGCCAGCTTTTGCGCGCGCGGTTTTTGCCGGAATTCCGGCATCACCTCGGCGGCGAACAGTTCAAGCGAAGCCAGTGCCTTCTCGGCGCCGTACCACGGCGGGAAATGCAGCATGATCGAAGCGTTTCGCGCCATCGTCCGCAATTCTTCGATCTTGGCGATCACGGTGGCCGGCGAGCCGTGCAGGATGATGTCGCGGGCCAGCGCGTCGTAATCGCGCGGCGTTGCGCCGACATCCTGCGAAACGGTACCGAGATAGCCCGAGGTGTGGCCGCTGCCGAAATGCGCAAGGTTGCGCATGATGCCGGGCTCGCTCTCGCGCTTGGCCTTGGCGTCGGTTTCCGCAACATAGACCCAGCGCGCGACGTCGACGTGGCCGCGCGCCGGATTGGCGCGTAGCGCCTGCGGCGTTTCGGTCAAGAGCGCGCGGTAACTCGCGCTTTGTCGCGCCAGCTCGGAGAACGGCGTCCAGCTCGACAGAAAGAGACCGAGCCCCATGCGCGCGGCGACGCCGATCGAGCGATCGGTGGCGCCGGCGAGAAAGATCGGCGGATGCGGCTGTTGCAGCGCCTGCGGAAACAACTCGTAATGGCCGCCCACCTTGAAACGGAAGTGATCGCCTTGATGGTCGGCGCGCTTGTAGTGGAACAGCTCGAGAAGCAGCGGTAGCGCTTCCTCCTGGATGTCGCGCCGCGTTTCGAAATCGACGCCGAAGCCGTCGAATTCGTACTTGCGGTAGCCGGAACCCAGCCCGAGCGCGAAGCGGCCATTGCTCAAAATATCGACGAAGGCGGTGTTCTCGGCGACCCGCAACGGATTGGCGAGCGGCAGCGTGACCACCGCGGTGCCGATCTTGATGCGCTTGGTCAGCGCCGCCAGGTAGCCGGCATAGACGAAAACGTCGGGCATGATGCCATATTCGTTGCTGAAGTGATGCTCGGCGACCCAGGCGTAATCGTAACCAAGCTCGTCGGCGCGCAGGATTTGCTGCGTCACCCGCGCGTGCACGTCACGGTGCGGATAAGGCTCGGCCTCGGTGTTGGGATGCGAGGTAAAGAGAATGCCGAATTCCATGCGTCCTCCGCGTCCAGCCACCGTCTTCCGGCCGGGGAGTCATAGCAACGGTTAGGCGTCATGGCGAGGAGCAAAGCGACGAAGTTGTCGCCGATCAGCGCGACGTCGCGGAAACCAGCGTGGCGATGCGCGCGATCGAATGGAAGTTCGTCGGCGTCATCTCCCGCTCGGGAATCCTGATGGCGAATTCCGTTTCGACCGACAGCATGAGATTGACGATTTCGAGCGAGGAGAGGCCGCAAGCGCGCAGATCGTCGTCCGGCCCGACGGCTCGTACGATGGCGCGCTTGCCCAGGATCCGGCGCACGAGCAGCGCCACCCGATCCGCCACGTCGACATTGGTGCGATCAAGCACGGTTAACACCATCCCACTTTACGCTTGCCGGTCCTGCGCGCGATCGTCGCATTATCACGGCAAGTGTTTGCGATTGGTAACCTTTATGCAAAAGAACAGCGGTAATTCCCGACCGCTTGCAATCGTTCCGCATGCGCGCTGGCGATCTGAGGCTTAGACCCCGAGCACTGCGTGTTCGGTATAAGCGAGGTCGCCAAGCCGCGGCCGCCGCGGACCCTTGAAATATTTCGGCATTTGGCCGCGACTGAACAGGCCGAACAACCCGGGTATGCGGGCATCGGCGTCGGCGATGACGAACGGCTGGCCGTGCCGCGCCAGAACGCGTCCGAGCGGTCCGGCGAAGCGGACGAAGTCGCCGACATCGCGGCAATAGATCAACTGCGCGCAGGGTATGCCGCCTTTGACCAAACGCGGGCGGAACACAAACGGATAAGCGCGTTCGGAGGTGGCGCACCACAGGCTGATGCAGCCATGCGCGACATGCTGCATGAGCACCTCCCGATCGAAGGGATCGAAGGCGACGGAAGGCTCGCGACCCGCCCCGAACACCTCGACCTTCGGGCCGCCGAATAGTCCGTTGAGCATCGGCACCGCAACGAAGATGCCGTCGCAGTAGCGCGAAAAACCCTGCGCCTCGATGATCGACCTGGTATGCGGCGCCGACGAGACGTTCAGATAAGTCACGTTCTTGTGGCGGAGCGCCTGCGATACCAGCATCGGCGCGTAAGCGCGGAACGGTGGATCGACGTACCAACTGGAAAGATTGCAGCGGGTATCGACTGCGTCGCCCGCACGCATGGTCGAGCAAATGAGCAGGATGGCGCCGACCACGACGCCGTTGCTCTCCAATAGGTAACCATATTTCGGCAAACCGGAGGGCTGCTTGTGCCGGGTGAGCTGCGCAAAAGCGCCCAACCAGAATTGGCGATTGTGCGCCGGAAAGCCGCGCCCGAGGAGCGACGCCACGGCGTCAATGTCGGCTTCTTCGATTTGACGGCAGCGCAGATCCGTCACGAGGGGAACCATTCGCGTTGACCACGAGCCTTGCGTGAACTTGATCGTAAGTGTTCGCGAATATACCGGGGCGGGAGTGAACAAACCGTAGGCGCAGCAATGTCGGTAAAATTAACCATAATCGAGCAGATGGAACAGATCGCGCGCGAGCACGGCAAGATTCTGGCGCCGCTGAAGGAAGATCTTGTGCTCGCGGATTGCGGCCTCGACTCGCTCGGTTTTGCCGTGCTGGTGGCGCGCCTCGAAGATTCACTCGGCATTGATCCGTTCACCGCTGCCGAGGACGCCTTTTTCCCGGTGACGCTCGGCGAGTTCGTGAAAGTCTATGAACATGGCGGGCGTTGAAGCGCCATCGCTGCGGCACTCCGTCGCAAACCTCAAGGCGCCGGGTTTTCTTTGGGACCGCGCCGCGTCCGCTCGCTTCACCGATCTCGATCGCGGGACAAGTCTTGGTCCTGGGATAAGTCTTGCCGGCCGACTCGCGGATCTGGCCGGTCGCTCGGTGCTGTTGGCGACGACGTGCCAACTGACGACGGCGCTGGCGCTGATCGAACTTGACGCCATCGCGCGCCGCCTCGTCATCCTGCCGCCCGATGTCGAGGCCGAGCATCTCGGCGCCGTGATCGCCGCGGCCGAGGTGGACGCCGCCGTGATCGACGACGGCACGGCGGCCGCGCCGGGGCTTGCACTTCCCGTCCGTGTCGGCTGCGCGCCGTCGATCGTGCCGATGGATGAAGCTTTACCCGCGCGCGTTGCCACCGAGTGGCTGCTCATGACCTCGGGCACGACCGGCGCGCCGAAGCTCGTCGTGCACGATCTCTCAGCGCTCACCGCGGCGATAACCGCGCCCAGCCCCGCCGACGGCGCCGCCATATGGGGCACGTTCTATGACATCCGCCGCTACGGCGGGTTGCAGATTTTCCTCCGCGCCGTGCTTGGCGGCGCTTGCCTCGTCCTCTCCAGCGCCGGCGAGCCGGTCGGCGATCATCTGGCGCGGCTGGCGCAGCATGGCGTCACGCATCTCTCGGGCACGCCCTCGCAGTGGCGCCGGGCGTTGATCAGCCCGGCGATCCGCGGCATCGCGCCGCGCTATGTGCGGCTCTCCGGCGAGATCGCCGACCAGGCGATCCTCGACGGTCTGCGCGCGGCGTTTCCGCGCGCCACCATCGGCCACGCTTATGCCTCGACCGAGGCCGGTGTCGCGTTCGACGTCAACGATGGCCTTGCCGGCTTTCCTGCCGGCTATGTCGGCGCCATCCGCGACGGCGTGGAGATGAAAGTCGTGGACGGCTCGTTGCGCATCCGCTCGTCGCGGACCGCGTCGCGCTATGCCGGCGGCGAACCAAAACTTGCCGACGCCGACGGCTTCGTCGATACCGGCGACATCGTGGAGCGGCGCGGCGACCGCTATTACTTCGCCGGCCGCAACGGCGGCATCATCAATATAGGCGGCTTGAAGGTTCACCCAGAAGAAATCGAGGCAGTGATCAACCGCCATCCGCAGGTGCGCATGTCGCTGGTGCGGCGAAAGCAAAGCCCGATCACCGGCTCGATCGTCGTCGCCGAAATCGTGCTCAAATCGGACCAGCAGCGGACCGGCGCGCGGCAGATCGAGCTGAAGGACGACATTCTCAAGCTCTGCCGCGAGGCGCTGCCGCGCCACAAGGTTCCGGCCGCGATCAGCTTCGTGCCCGCCATCAATGTCGCGGCGACGGGCAAGCTTTTGCGCCGGCAGGGGTGAGAAAAGATGCTCGAGAGCAAACCCGGCGCGACGCGCAGCGTACTTGTAACCGGCGGTAGTCGCGGCCTCGGTCTCGCCATCGCGCGAAAGCTCGCCACCATCGGCTATCGCGTGATCGCGGTGGCGCGCAACAAAAGCAAGGAGGTGACGGCGGCGATGGCGCAAGCCGATCGCGCCGGTCCCGGTGCGCTTCACTTCGTGCCCTTCGATTTCGGCAAGATCGATGCCATCCCCAAGCTGGTGCGCGACTTGCGCAAGGAGTTCGGCCCGCTGTTCGGTCTCGTCAACAACGCCGCGCTCGGGCATTACGGCGCGCTGGCGACGATGCACAACTCAAAGCTCGAAGAGCAGGTGCGTGTGAACACGCTGGCTCCGATCGTGCTCACTAAATACGTGGTGCGCGGGATGATGGCGGATGGTGCCGGCCGCATCGTCAACGTCGCTTCGATCATCGGCTTCACCGGTTACAGCGGGCTCGCGGCTTACGCTGCGACCAAGACCTCGATGATCGGGTTTACCCGCTCGCTCGCCCGCGAGGTGGGGCGGCTTGGCATCAACGTCAACGCCGTAGCGCCCGGGTTTATCGCAACCGACATGACCCAAGGATTTGACGCCGAAGTGCTGGGCAAGATCATGCGGCGGACGGCGTTGCGCCGCTTCGCCGAAGTGGAAGATGTCGCCAACGCGGTCGAATTCCTGCTCGGCGATAAGGCGCGCAACATCACCGGCACGGTGCTGACCGTCGACGCCGGCGCAACCGCGTGAGCGCGCAGCTCTCTCGCTAGCGCCAATCGTCGATGACGTAGGCGCCGGGCCGGCAATAGCCGGGATCGTTATGCCGGTGCATGGCGACGCCTTGAATGGCGGTGCGAAATCCGCGGGCGATGAGAAGCCGATAGGCTTCGTGCCGCGCCATGTTCACTCCGGCCAGCACGTTCGGCATGCCGACTTCGGCCGCCAGGTTTTCGCATGCTTCGATCAGCCGAAAGAAGTCCCGCTCAGCCGACGGTCCGTCACGGACCGCGCCGAATTTGATGAAGCATATATCGGCGCCGGCTTCGCTTTTTGGGCCGTATTGACACCCGCGAATGCCGCCAGGCCGCCGGCGCCTTCGACCAGCACGGTATCGCCCAGATCTTGCGCGTGGGTCGTCCGTATTTCGGCCGTGAGGTCGAGGCCCGGGTAAATGCTTTCGGCTACTTCCCGGCACGAGTGCAAGGCCTTCTTCCTGCTGCGGCTTTGTCAATGCGCCAAAGCGCGACCACCCGTCTTTTGTTTGCGCGCGCCGCGCCGGTGCCGCCATGAGCGCGGTGAGGAAGCGCGCGTAAAAGCCGTGCTTCTGATAGAGCGCGATATGCTTTGGGCTTTGCGCGAAGGTGAATAGTCCGACCTGCCGCGTTCCCCAGGTATCGAATTGCTCCATGGTTCGGGCGAGCAATGCCCGCGCGATGCCGCGCTCCTGCAAGTCGGGAAGCACGGTCAGCGGGCCGAAGAAGCCGACGCTTCCCCAATTGACGGCAACGTTGGAGCCGACCAGTCTCCCGTCGAGCGTCGCGCCGAAGGCGGCGACTTGAGGTGCGCGCTGGCGGCCGAACGCGTAGTCCCGATCGGTCCAGAATGTGTCCAGGTCCGGGGCGCCAAGAAACGTACCGAACGCAACGCGGATAATCCGCGCCGCTTCCGGCAGATCCTTTTCGTTGGGCGCCGCGATGGCTGGCTCGCTTGCCGGCGGCTTCGCAGTTGAATGAGTGTCGTCGCCATCGGATCGCCCCCGTGATGATTTCTAGGATGGCCGAACGCGGGCCTTTTTCAAGTATCATGGGCCGGCGGATGATACGGCCGCGAGCAAAGCAAAGGACAATGATCCGTGGCAGTGACGATCCTGATTGCGCTTGCCGGCCTGATGGGAGCTGGCGGCGTCATCCTTGCCGCTGCCGGCGCGCATGCCGCGCCGAATGCCGGATTGGATAGCGCGGCTTACATGCTGCTGTTTCACGCGGCTGCCGTCATCGGCGGCGCGGCGCTGACACAGCAGGGCCTCCTGTGGCGGCCGCTGGCGCTGGCCGCGCTGATCGCCTGGATCGCCGGCGCCTGCCTGTTCTCCGGCGACATTGCGCTGCGCGCTTTTGCCGGGCATCGGCTGTTCGCCCTGGCCGCGCCGGCGGGCGGCATCATCCTGATCGCCGCCTGGCTGGCGCTGGCGGCCGCGGCGATCGGCGCCCTTATCCAACGGGCCGCCTGAGGCCCCCGGGGGGCGGGCCGGGATCTGGCGAAGCACCGTTTTTGTGCACTCCCGCCGTCCTTTGGGCGCGAAAATTGCATGCGGAAACCGTTGCCGCACATGCACTTTGCAGCACGGGAGATTTCCGATGAGCGAGCCTGTCCATCCGGTCGATGAGGTACTGCCGTTACCGAAGCTCGGCGCGCTCGGACTGCAACATGTGCTCGTCATGTATGCCAATGCGGTGGCGGTGCCCCTGATCATCGGCGGCGCGCTGCATCTGCCGAAAGACCAGCTGGCGATGCTGATCAATGCCGATCTGTTCGCCTGCGGAATAGCGACGCTGATCCAGACCGTCGGCTTCGGCCCCTTCGGCATCCGGCTGCCGATCATCATGGGGGTCACCGCGGTGTCGATCTCGCCGATGCTGGCGATGGCGGCAATGCCCGGCGTCGGACTGACCGGAATCTACGGCGCCGTTCTGGTCGGCGGCATTTTTGGCCTCTGCGTCGCGCCGTTCGTCAAATACGTGCTGCGCTTTTTCCCGTCGGTAGTGACCGGCACGATCATCACCATGATCGGCGTGGTGCTGATGCGGGTCGGCGTCAATTGGGCCGGCGGCGGCGCCGGCAAGGCGGATTTCGGCGCGGCCGGCTATCTGCTGGTCGCCGGGCTCGTGCTCGCCGTGATCCTCTTGGTGATCAAGTTCGCCCGCGGCTTTTTGCAGAACGTCGCGGTCCTGATCGGGATCACGGTCGGCTATTTGGTCACCATCGGTCTCGGCTGGACGGATTTTACCGGCATTGCCGAGGAGCCGATCGTGCGCGCGGTCCTGCCGCTGCAATTCGGCGTGCCGCAATTCTATCTGATCCCGTGCCTGACCATGTGCCTGGTGGTGACGATCGTGTTCATCGAAGCGACCGGCATGTTTCTCGCGCTTGGCGCCATGACCGGCCGCAAGGTCGACGCCGACGACGTCAAGCGCGGCCTGCGCGCGGATTCGCTCGGCACCGTCATCGGCGCCATCTTCAACACGTTCCCCTACGTCTCATACTCGCAGAATATCGGGCTGGTCGGCGTCACCGGCGTTTACAGCCGCTGGGTCTGCGTCGCCGGCGGCATCATCATGCTGGTGCTCGGCCTCATTCCGAAGCTCGCCTTCATCGTTGCCTCGGTACCGCAATGCGTGCTCGGCGGCGCCGGCTTCATCATGTTCGGCATGGTGGCGGCGACCGGCATCAAGATCCTCTCGACAGTTGACTATGCCAAGCAGCGCAACAGCATGCTGGTCGTCGCCATCTCCATCGGCTTCGGCCTGATCCCGATCGTGTCGCCGACCTTCTTCCACGTCTTCCCGGATGCGCTGAAGCCGATCTTCGGCGACGGCATCATCTTGACCTCGATCTCGGCGGTTCTTCTCAACGCCTTCTTCAACCGCACCAGCACGGAGCAGGCGGAAGCCGAGACGTTCATCGCGGCGCAGGCGGCCGAGCACATCTGAAAAACACAGAACCTCATCCTGAGGTGGCCGCGCAGCGGTCCTCGAAGGATGCTGCCCGGGCCATGGCCCTTCGAGGCTCGCTTCGCTCGCACCTCAAGGTGAGGAAGCAGCGCGGCCGCGGACGATGAGGCGAACGCCTTACAGCCGCACCTTGCCGACCTGGATGCGCGCGTAGAGCGCGGCGTCCAGACGCACGAAGGCCTTTTTCGCTGCGTCGTCGAAATAGATCGGGTCGTTTGTCGCCGCTGGATCAAAACCTTCGTGTTGCAGCTCGGTCTTGGTGTGCTTGAAGGTCGAAGTCGCCGCGATCCGGTCGGTGACGCGCAGGAATTTGGGCCGTGCATAGGGCGGCAGCAGGCGCGCCAGATGCTCGCGCAACTCGTCAAAATCGAGTTCGCCAACGACCACGATCGCGGCCATGCCGGCAGCGCCGTCAGTCCCGGGGATATGCACGCCGTAAACGTTCGCCTCCTTGATGCCGGGGAACGCGGCAAGGGTCGCGGCGACTTCCGAGGCAGAAACATTCTCGCCCTTCCAGCGGAAGGTGTCGCCGACGCGATCGACGAAATAAAAGAAGCCGTTGTCGTCCATGCGCATGAGATCGCCGGTGCGGTACCAGGCATCGCCGCGCTCGAAGACGTCGCGGAGGATTTTTCGCTCCGAGTCCTCGGCGCTGGTATAGCCCTCGAAGTCGCCGGTGCCTGGCGTAGAATCCCGGCGAATGCGGCCGATCGCTTCGCCGGTCTCGTTCGCCGCGCAGCGGATGCCGAAGCCGTTTTCGTCGCGCGCCGGCAGACCGGCCGCGCTGTCGAACTTCACCAGCGTCAACGGGAAACGATGCGCGAGGAACGAAGGAACGCGGCCGATGGCGCCGACTTTGCCTTCGACGTTATACAGCGAGAAGTTCCCTTCGGTTGCGGCGTAGAATTCGAGGATGCGCGGAATGGCGAAGCGCTCCTGAAATTTTTCCCAGACGTCGGCTTTGAGTCCGTTACCACAACATAGCCGCAGCCGATGCGCGCGCTCGCGCGGATTTTTCGGCGCGTTGAGGAGGTAGCGGCAAAGTTCGCCGATATATTGAACGAGCGTACAGTCGCCGTCGACGACGTCGTTCCAGAAATGCTGCGCGGAGAATTTGTCGCGGATCAACACTGAGCCGCCGCGGACCAGAACCGCGCCGGTGGCGACCACGCCACCGACGCTGTGATACATCGGCAGGCAATCGTAGAGCCGATCGGCGGGGCCGGCGTTCATCAGCCCTGCGAACCACAAGCTCCATTGCAGCAGCCGCCGATGGCTGACATTCGCGGCCTTCGGCAGTCCGCTCGTGCCGGAGGTGTAGATCGACAGCGCGCGATCCGCGATCGTCACCGCGCGGCGCTCCGCTTGCATCAGCGGCTCGCCCGAGAATTGTTCGACGGCGCGGTCGATGCGGTCGAATTCACCGGCACCGTTGCTGCCGGCACCATGCGACCAGATCTTCGGGCGGCTCAACAGCACCGCGGCGGCGCGAAACTCGCCGTAAAATTCCGCGGCGATGATCATGTGTTTCGGCGCAACGACGTCGATGCAATGCGCGAGCGAAGGTCCGCGAAGCTGGGTGTTGATGAGGGCGACGACGACACCGACGCTGCTCAGTCCGAGCCAGATCGCCATGTATTCGGGTCGGTTCGGCATCATCAGGCCGACGACGTCGCCTTTGCCGAGCCCGAGATCGAGCGCCCAGCGCGCGTAACGGTTGCTCCGCGCGGCAAGGGCGCCATAGGTCAGGCTCTCGTCGGCGGAAAGGAGCGCCAGCGCGTCGCTTCGCGTGCGCGCCAGTTCGGCGATGATGGTTGGCAGCAGGCGTTGCGGATGGGCGGCAATCGGCGCCGTCGCTTCGAGCGCGCGCACCCAGTCGCCCAGGGCGGTTTTCTTGCCGGCGTCTGCCCGCGTCACGCGTTCCGTCTCGATCAGCACCATGCCGGCGATGATCGCCCAATAAAGTGAATCTTTCGCTTCGATGTCGGCTAAAAATTTAATGTTCGCGATTGCCGCGGGCTTTTATCGGCCGCAACGCGGCTTCACCGGAACGATTAAGGTTATTCCTTTTAACCCTTTGCGATCGTGTTGCCGCTCGCGTTCGCCACGGATAAGAAACCAAGAGGGGTTAGATTGGGAGAGGGATAGGGTTGGCGACGCAGCGGGACGATCATGAAAAGCGATACGGTGGCCGTCCACGGCGGTTACGAGACTGAGCCGACGACCAGGGCCGTCGCGGTTCCCATCTATCAGACCGTGGCCTACGAGTTCGACAGCGCCGATCATGGCGCCGCCTTGTTCAACCTCGAAGTCGAAGGTCACCGCTACAGCCGCATCAGCAATCCGACCACGGCGGTGCTCGAACGCCGCGTCGCCGAGCTCGAGGGCGGTCTCGAGGCGCTGTGCGTGAGCTCGGGTCAGGCGGCGCTGAACTATGCGGTGCTCAATCTCGCCGAGATGGGCAGCAACATCGTCACCATCCCGCAGCTCTACGGTACTACCCATACGCTGTTCGCTCATGTCCTGCCGGGCCAGGGCGTCGCGGTGCGCTTTGCCGAAACCGACCGCGCCGAAGCGGTGGAAAAACTGATCGACGACAAGACCCGCGCCATTTTCTGCGAGAGCATCGGCAATCCGGCGGGCAACATTTGCGATATCGAGGCGCTGGCGGCGGTCGCCGCGCGCCATGGCATTCCGCTCATGGTCGACAACACGGTGGCGACGCCGATCCTGCTGCGGCCGATCGATTACGGGGCGGACATTGTCGTTCACTCGCTGACCAAATTCCTGGGCGGTCACGGCACCACGCTCGGAGGTGCGATCGTCGACTCGGGGCGCTTTCCCTGGAAGACGCATGCGCGCCGCTTTCCGATGTTCAACGAGCCCGATCAGTCCTATCACGGCCTGATCTACACCGAGCATTTCGGCCCGGCCGCCTATATCGCGCGCTGCCGCAGCGTCTATCTACGCACGACCGGTGCGGTGCTGGCGCCGATTTCCGCGTTTCTCCTGCTTCAGGGGATCGAGACGGTGGCGCTGCGCGTCGAGCGCCACGTGGAAAACGCGCGCCGCGTCGCTGAATTTCTTCGCCGCGACCGGCGCGTCGCCTGGGTCAGCTATTCCGGCTTTGCCGACAATCCGTATCACGCGCTGGCGCAGAAATATTTCGGCGGCCGGGCATGCTCGGTCCTGACCTTCGGCATCGCCGGCGGCTTCGAGGCCGGCAAGGCGTTTTACGACGCGCTCAAGCTGTTCAAGCGGTTGGTCAACATGGGCGACGCCAAGTCGCTCGCCTGCCATCCGGCTTCGACCACGCATCGGCAGATGTCGGCGCCAGAGCAGGCCAAGGCCGGCGTGCGGCCGGAGATGATCCGGCTCAGCGTCGGCATCGAACACATCGATGACATTCTTGCCGATCTCGACCAGGCGCTCGCGGCGGCGCAAGCGCCCGACGCGCCGCGGTTGGTCGCGGCCGAGTAGTTCGGGGAGCGCCAGCTCAATGCCGCTTCTCCTCGATACCGCGCGCTCCGGCTCGACCGTCGATTTTCCTCCCGGCAATGACCTGACCATCGGGCTTGTCAACAACATGCCCGACGCGGCATGCGAGGCGACCGAGCGGCAATTCCTTGATCTCATTGCGGCAGTGACGCCGGACATGGCTGTCCGCCTCAAGCTTTTCTCGATCCCCGAAATCCCCCGGGCCGACTCGATGCGAGAGCTACTCGCCCCGCGATACCACGATGTTGCGGCACTATGGGATACGCGTCTCGACGGGCTGATCGTCACCGGCACCGAGCCGCGCGCCGCGAAGCTTACGGACGAGCCTTACTGGCCGACAATGACCAGGCTCGTCGATTGGGCGCGCGAGAACACCGTCTCGACCATCTGGTCGTGCCTTGCCGCCCATGTCGCCGTGCTCCACGCCGACGGCATCGAACGCCGCCCGCTCAAGAAGAAGCTGTTCGGCGTGTTCGATTGCGACGCGGTCGCCGCGCATCCGCTGATGACCGGCGTGACGCGGTCGCGCGTGCCGCATTCGCGCTACAACGATTTGCCGGCGGCGGCGCTGACGGCGAGCGGCTATGGTTTGCTCGGCCGATCGGAGGCGGCGGGCGTCGATGCCTTCGCGCGCGAGGAACGCGGCGGATCGCTGTTTGTTTTCTTCCAGGGTCATCCGGAATACGACGCCAATTCACTCGCGCGTGAATATCGCCGCGACGTCGGCCGCTATCTGCGCGGCGAGCGCGAGCACTACCCGGCAGTGCCGCAAGGCTATCTCAACGACTGCGCGAGGGCTCTGGCCAACGCCTTTCGCGTCCGCGCGATTGACGATCGGCGCGCCGAACTTATTGCAGATTTCCCGATGGCCGCCATTGAGTCCGGGCTGGACAACACCTGGCGCCGCTCGGCCATCGGCGTCTATCGAAACTGGATCGACGATTTGCAGCTACGCAAAACGCATCGGTTTGCGCCGGCGGGGCCGATGCGACGTGCTCGTCGGGATGCCTGGCGTATGGGCGCGCGGCCGCGCGCCGACATTTCGTCCGCCGGATAAACCGGCGAAACTGCCGAGGGGGGAAAGTACCGTGTCACGGCCCGTTGTTTTCGCCGTCCCGGCCGATATCGAGCTCGCTGCCAGCCTCATTCGCTCCGGTTGGATCGTCGAGGGGATGCCGCAGGCGCGCTCAACGCGTTTGGCGCGAAGCGCGGACGGCACCGCTTCGGTGTCTGCCTGGTCTTGCACCGCCGGCCGCTTCAACTGGCATTACGCGCTGGATGAAACGCTGCACATCGTTTCCGGCGAAGTCTTCGTCACCGAAGAAAAAGGCGAGGTCCGCCGGCTCGGGCCGGGCGACATGGCATTTTTCCCCGCCGGCAGCCGCAGCCTGTGGCATGTGCCGAAGGAAGTGCGAAAGGTCGCGGTCTGCCGCCACAGCATGCCGCGTCCGCTGGGTTTTTTGCTGCGGGCCTGGAGCAGATTGGCCGATCTGCTCACCGGCTTTTCCGCCGGCGCGAGCGCGCCGGGCGGCCGCGCGGCTTCGCGCGCCGAAGGCACCGGCGTCGCCACCGTATAGGCCGACGCGCACATACCCGGCGCCGTCATTGACAAGCCGGTGCCGCCTCCTTAAGCAACCGCCAAAAGGCGGGATGTTTACCCATGAAAGTCCGTAATTCGTTGAAATCGCTGCGCGGCCGGCATCGCGATAATCGCATCGTGCGCCGCAAGGGCCGCGTCTACATCATCAATAAGACGCACCGGCGCTTCAAAGCCCGTCAGGGCTAAGTGCAGGCGGCGACTGCCGCTGCACGCAATCGCGCCATCGTTCACGGGGCTGTGAGCATATTTCGGCCTTGCTGCGCGCCGCGCGGTGATTAGACTCTGTGCCATGGCTTTGCGATTCTTCCCGGCCGTTGCGCTCGGTGTGCTCCTGTTCGCGCCGGCAATCCATGCGGCGCCGGCGCTTGCGCGGAATGTTCCCCAAGGCTCGCCCTCGCCCGACTGGGTCGCCCCGCCCGGCAATTTGCCCCGGGCCGAGCGCGGCGAACGGACATTCAGTCTCGACACCCTGTTCGACGCGCTCAAGATCGCGCCCGACCCCGAGAGCGCCAAGGCGATCGAGGAGCGCATCTGGGCGGTGTGGATGGTGTCCGGCAGCGATACCTGCAAGCTGTTGATGGAGCGGGTGAAGGCTGCGTCCGACGACAAGGATTACGAGCTTGCGATCAAGCTCCTCGATGCCGTTATCGCGATCAAGCCGGATTACACGGAGGCCTGGAACCGGCGGGCCACGATCTACTACCTGCAAAAGGATTACGGCAACGCGCTCACCGACATTCGCGAGGTGCTGGTGCGCGAGCCGCGTCATTTCGGGGCGCTATCCGGCCTCGGTCTCATTTTGCAGGAGATCGGCGACGACAAGCATGCGCTCGAGGCTTATCGCAAGGCACTCGCCATCGACCCTCACCTCGAACATCTCTCCGACGTCGTCAAGACGCTGGGCGAGAAGGTTGAGGGCCGCGACATCTGATCTTCCAACAGGTCGTCGTTGCCGGGCTTGACCCGGCAATCCATCTACCTTTCTCTCTCGGGCCAAGATGGATCACCGGGTCGCGACGCTTCCGCGTCGGCCCGGCGATGACGCAGAAGGAGTGCCATGGCCGACAAATCCGCCGATAAAGTCGCCATCCGCGAACTGGTGGAGAACTGGGCGATATGGCGCGACGCCCGGCTATGGGACCGCTTCCGCACCGTCTGGCACGCCGACGGCCGCATGATGGCGACGTGGTTTCAGGGCGGCTTTGAGGAATTCATCAGGGTCAACGACGAAGGCTGGGCGCGCGGCGTGCGTATCCTGCATTTTCTCGGCGGCAGCTCGATCGATGTGGCCGGCGACCGCGCCATCGCGCAGACCAAGATGACGATCTCGCAGCGTGCGCCGGTCGAAAGCGTCATTTGCGACGTGGTCTGCACCGGGCGCTTTTTCGATTTCTTCGCCAGGCGCGATGGCCGCTGGGGATTGGTGCTGCGCCAGCCGATCTATGAGAAGGATCGGCTCGACCCGGTCGAGCCGGCAGCCAAGCTTGTGCTCGATCAGGATTTGCTCAAGCGCTTCCCGGAAGGCTACCGTCATCTGGCTTATTTGCAGACCAAGATCGGCTACAAGGTGAAGGCGGATATGCCCGGACTTGAGGGGCCGCAGCTCGTTCAACTTTACGCCCGCGGCGCGCGCTGGCTCAATGGCGAAGCGCTCTGAGGCTGCGGCAAACGCGCCGCCATGATTTTCGCGTAATGGCCGCGGACAATCGGGTCAATGACCACGCTCATCATTATCGTCGCGGTACTCGGCGGTGGCGCCGTCATCACCTTGATCGGCGCGCGGCTGATCGAGCGGGCGCACCAGCCGCGCGGCCGCTTCATCGATGTCGGCGGCTTTCGTCAGCACGTGGTCGAGTTGGCGGGCAATCCTCAAGCGGCGTCACCGCCCGTCGTGCTGCTGCACGGCGCCGGCAGCAATCTCGGCGATATGTATCTGGCGCTCGGCGAGCGTCTCGCCGCGCGCCATCGCGTGGTTCTCGTCGACCGGCCGGGTTTCGGCTTTAGCGCGCGCAAGAAAGGCGAAGGCAGCTCGCCGGCCGATCAGGCGGTCGTGCTGCGCGAAGTGCTGGGCCGGCTCGGCGTCGATCGTCCGATCCTCGTCGGGCATTCCTGGGGCGGTACGCTGGCGCTGACTTTCGCGCTCGATTTTCCGCAACTTGTGGCCGGCCTCGTCCTCATCGCGCCGCCGACGCATCCGGGCGTGTGGGGTTTGAGCCGGCTTAGCGCGTTCCTCGCGACTCCCGTCGGTTGGCTGTTCGCCCACACACTGGCGCTGCCGTTCGGCGCCATTTTCATCGCTCCCGGCTCGCGCACGGCGTTCCTGCCGCAGCCGCTGCCGCAACATTACGTGAAGCGCAGCGCGGCGATGCTGGTGTTGCGGCCGGCGACTTTGCTGGCCAATTGGGCCGATGTCGGCTGCCTTGATGCCTTTCTCGCGGGACAAGCCGAGCGCTATGGCACGTTGGCTGTGCCGACCATCGTGCTCAACGGCGATCGCGATCGGCTGGTACCGCCGCCGCAGCATTGCACGAAGCTCGCGGCCGCCGCGCCAAACGTGAAGCTCATAGTGCTGCCCGGCTTTGGCCACATGCTCCATCACGCCGCCGCCGACCGCGTCGCCGACGCGGTCGAGGAGGTTGCCGCGCTGTCATCGGCCACTTAAGCGGAATTTGGCGATCACGCTTCGCCGACAATTTAGCCGCCGACGAAGGCCACCCGCATCATGTTGGTGGCGCCGGGCGTGCCGAGCGGCACGCCGGCGACGACGATGACGCGCTGTCCGGCCTTGGCGAAGCCGTCCCTGACGGCGATCTGGCAGGCGCGCACGACCATATCGTCCTGATCGCGGGCATCCTCGGCGACGACGCAGTGGATGCCCCAGACCAGCGATAATTTGCGGCCGGCGGCAACCATCGGCGAAATGGCGACGATCGGCGGTTTCGGCCGTTCGCGCGCGACGCGCATTGCGGTTGCTCCCGACGAAGTCCAGCAAACGATTGCCGCGAGATCGAGCGTCTCCGCCACCTGGCGCGCCGCCGCGGCGATGGCATCGGCTCCCGTGGCCTGGGGTTCGGTGTGCAGGACGTGCAGCGACGGCGGATAGATCGCCTCGTTCTCCACCTCTTCGGCGATGCGGTTCATCGTCGCCACTGCCTCGACCGGATACTGGCCGGCCGCCGATTCCGCCGACAGCATGATCGCGTCGGCGCCATCGAAGATCGCTGTAGCGACGTCGGAAACCTCGGCGCGTGTCGGCACCGGACTGTTCATCATCGATTCCAGCATCTGCGTGGCGACCACGACCGGCTTGCCGGCGCGGCGGCAGGCGCGCGTCATCTCCTTCTGCACCCCGGGAACTTTTTCCAGCGGCATCTCGACGCCGAGATCGCCGCGCGCCACCATCAGTGCGTCGGCGACATCGAGGATATCGTTGAGCCGCGTCACCGCTTGCGGCTTCTCGATCTTGGCCATCACCGCCGCGCGTCCACGGGTGATCTTCTTCGCCTCGGCAATGTCCTCCGGGCGCTGGATGAACGACAGCGCCACCCAGTCGATGCCCGTGTCGAGCGCGGCTTCGAGATCGGCGAGATCCTTCGGCGTCAGCGCCGCGACCGGCACCACCGTGTCGGGCAGGCTCACGCCCTTGCGGCTGGAGATTTTGCCGCCGATTTTGACGCGGGTAACGATGCGCTGCGCGTCGGCTTGCGTCGCGGTCAGCCGTAGTTTGCCGTCATCGATGAGCAGCGTGTCACCCGGCTTGATGGCGGCGAAGATTTCCGGATGCGGCAGGTTCACGCGTGTCGCGTCGCCCGGCGCCGGATCGTGGTCGAGGACAAAATCCTGGCCGTTGTCGATCTCGGCAAAATCGTTCTTGAAGCTGCCGAGCCGCAGCTTCGGGCCTTGCAGATCGACGAGGATGCCGATCGGCCGCTTGCATTCGGCTTCGACCGCGCGGATCGTTTCCACCAGCTCGCGCATCCGATCGTGCGTGGTGTGGCTCATATTGATGCGGAAGACATCGGCGCCGGCTGCGAATAACCGGCTTATGACAGTACGGCTCGAAGAGGCAGGCCCCAGCGTCGCCACCACTTTGGTGCGCCGCTGTCGTCTCATCGGCTTTGGCTTCCGGGCGGGACGATCGGGGCCTGTTTTCCGCCAGGGGCGCGGGCGCCGGCGGGCGGGGCCGATGGAGCCGCTGGAGCCGGTGTGAGCGGATTGCCCGCCGGCAAAGGCTTTGACGCCGGCTGCTCGCTCGATTCAGTGAGCTGCACGGTCCAGGCACGCTGCTCGCCGG
>Ga0302326_10005665_pt1 | contig 28440 bp, 25 predicted proteins | sample Palsa_T0_3_FD_202264 | JGI IMG/M metagenome (GOLD analysis project Ga0302326, IMG submission 202264) | Peat permafrost microbial communities from Stordalen Mire near Abisko, Sweden - Palsa_T0_3 | ecosystem: Environmental > Terrestrial > Soil > Palsa > Peat permafrost | place: Sweden: Abisko... | reverse complement strand
GATCGAAGAACCGGTCGGGCGCGAAGGCCGTTCGGCGGCCGAAGTCGCGATTGATCGCCGCGCCGCCGATCACGACCGGATAGCTCAGCCCGCGCGACACCTGCTCCCTCACCAGCGCGGGCATCTGCTTCGATGTCGATACCAGCAGCGCCGAGAGTCCGATCGCATCGGCGTTGACCTCGACCGCTTTGTCGAGGATCGTTCCGACCGGCACCTGTTTGCCCAAGTCGTGGACGGTGTAGCCGTTGTTCGAAAGGATCGTTCCGACCAGGTTCTTGCCGATGTCGTGGACGTCGCCGAACACCGTCGCCAGCACGATCGTCCCTTTGCTGACGCCCTCCTTGCGTTCGAGAAATTGCTCCAGGTGGCCGACGGCCTTCTTCATCACCTCGGCAGACTGCAGGACGAAGGGCAGGATCAATTCGCCGGCGCCGAACTTGTCGCCGACTTCCTTCATCGCCGGCAGCAGCACGTTGTTGAGCACGTCGACCGGATCGCGGCGCTCGAGTGCCTCGTCGATCTTAGCTTCGATGCCGTCCTTGCGCCGGCGCAGGATCGCGTTGTGAATCCGGACCTCAACCGGAGCATCGGCATCGTCGTCGAGCGGCGCGGCGGAAACGCCCGCGGCCGCCCCTTTCGACTCGAAGTGCTCGATCACGCGCTGCAGGGCGTCGGGCCGCCGGTTGAGCACCAGATCGTCGCACAGCGTGCGCTCCTGGTCGTTGATCTCGGCGTACGGCGTGATCTCCGCGGGGTTCACGATCGCCATGTCGAGGCCGGCCTGCACGCAGTGGTGCAGCATCACCGAATTGAGGACGTGGCGGGCTGCGGGAGTCAATCCGAACGAAACGTTCGAGACGCCCAGCGACGTCAGCGTTCCCGGCAGCTCGCGCTTGATGAGCCGGATGCCTTCGATCGTCTCGACGGCGGAGTCGATATACTCGGCATCGCCGGTCGCCAGGGTGAAGGTGAGGTCGTCGAAGATCAGCGCGCCCGAGGGCAGCCCGTATTCGTTCACCACGATATCGTGAATGCGCCGCGCGACCTCGAGCTTGCGCTGCGCAGTCTTCGCCATACCGGCCTCGTCGATGGTCAGCGCGACGACGGCCGCGCCGGATTCCTTGACCAGCGGCATCACCGAGTCGATCTTGACCCGGCCATTTTCGAGGTGAATCGAATTGACGACCGCGCGGCCGGCATAGATCTTCAGCGCGCGCTCGATGACCTTCGGCTCGGTCGAATCGATGACCAGCGGCGCCTCGACCGACTGGGCCAGCCGCTTGACGATCGTCGCCATCTGCACGTCTTCATCAACGCGCTCGGTGAGCGCGGTGCAGACGTCGAGCAGGTGCGCCCCGCCGTCGACCTGGGCCCGTGCGACCAGCGTGATCTCGTCGTAGTCATCTGCCAGCAGCAGCCGCTTGATCTTGCGCGAACCCTGGCTGTTGACGCGCTCGCCGATCAACAGGACGGTGCCTTCCTGCTGCAAGGCGACGGCGGTCATCGACGAGGCCGCGAACTGCAGCGGCTTGGGCTCGGGCCGGCGCGGCCGATGGCCTTCGGCCTCCAGCGCATCGATCGCGGCGCGGAACGCGGCGATATGTTCGGGCGTCGTGCCGCAGCAGCCGCCGATCGCGTTGACGCCGAAATCGCGCACGAAGGCACCGAGTTCGCGCGCCATCTCCTCGGGCGTCTCGGGATAGATGGTCTCGCCGCGCGGGCCCATCCGCGGCAGCCCCGCATTCGGTACGACGCTGACGAAGCAGCGCGAGGCTTCGACCAAGTGCCGGATCGGGTCGCGCATGTGCGAGGGACCGGTGGAACAGTTCAAACCGATCACGTCGATCGGCAGGGCGTCCAGCGTCGCGCAGACCGCGCGAATATCGGTTCCCAGCAGCATGCGTCCGGTCACGTCGAGCGTCGCTTGCGCTTGGATCGGCACGCGCCGCACGCCGGCATCGAACGCGCGGACGATCCCCGCAATCGCGGCTTTCATCTCGAGCAGATCCTGACTGGTCTCGAGCAGCAGCAGATCGACGCCGCCCTCGACCAGCGCCGTCGCCTGTTCCTCGTAGAGCGCGGCCAGGTCGTCGAAGGTGACTTTCGAGAGAGCCGGGTCGGATGACGAGATCAGCATACCCGTGGGCCCCAGCGAGCCGGCCACGTAGCGCGGCCGCTCAGGCGTCGCAAAGGCGTCGGCGGCGCGGCGCGCGATCTGCGCGGCAGCCAGATTGATCTCGCGGGTCTGCGCGCCCAATCCGTACTCGTCGAGCTTGAGCCGCGACGCGGTGAACGAGTCGGTCTCGAGCACGTCGGCGCCGGCGGCGAGAAATTCGCGGTGGATCTGCTCGATGAGGTCGGGCCGCGTCAGGACCAGGGCTTCATTACAGCCGTGGCGCGACGGTCCGCCAAAATCATCGTCGGTGAGGTCCCGCGCCATCAGTTGGGTGCCCATCGCCCCGTCGATGAGCAGGACGCGTTCCCGCAGAGACTCCAGATATGCCATTCCCTCCAGCCTACGAGGCGGGCGGCACCAAAGGACCCATTTTTGTGTCCAATGAGATCAGAGTGGATCAAATTGGACAAGATACGCGGCGCATCGCCGCGCTGGTCGGCATCGTCCGGGCGGCCGGGCCGCTGCCGGCGCTGCGGGACGCTTTCGCGGCCCTGCGCCAGGACGAGATCGTCGGATCCGTGCGCCTCGCCGGGGCGGCACTCGACGCCGTCGACGTCCGCGCCCTGCTCTCACGGGGCCGCGCCCTGGGCGGCCACCGCCTCACCGACTACCTGCTCGTGCACGGCTACGCCGAGGCCGCGGCCTGGACCGCGCAGCGCGGCACGCGACCCGGTCCGGTGACGACCGAAGACCTGCGGGCGCTCCACCGGATGGCGGCCGGCCCGCTCGCAACCGACGGCGGCGCTTGGCGTACGCGCACGCTGCCGCCGTTCGCCGACGGGACGGTTCCGCCGCCGCATTGGCTCGTGCCCTTCGAAACGGCAACCTACGTCGGCCGTCTCGCGCTGGCCGAGAACGATCCCGTCCCGCTCGCCGCCGCGCGCGCGATCGCCCGGCTGGTCCGCCTCCAGCCCTTTGGGCATGCGAGCGGACGCGTCGCGCGGCTGGTGGGGACGCTGGTCTGCTACCGCCGGGGTTTGCCGCCGCTGGTCTTCGACGCCCGCGCCCGCCGCGCGTACGGCGACGCGCTGCATGCCGCGCTGGGCGGCGACCCGCTCCCGCTCGCGCACGTTGCCGGCCGCGCGCTGATTCGTTCGCTCGAGCGGCTGCGCGATGCGATCGACAACGAGTCCGCACTGCAGCCGCTGGCCGCGTTTGCTGCCGGCGGCGGCACGGAGGGACTCTACAAAGCGGCGCAGCGCGGAAGACTGCGCGTCGTTCGACGCAAGGGGCGCTTGCTCACGACCGCCGCGTGGATCGCCGACTATCGAACGAACCGGCGCGCATCGCGCGCCGCGGAGGGCTGATTCATCGACTTTTCATCGCCACCTCAGGCTGGCCCAATGTAGTGCTGTTCTGGCTGACCTACGCTTTGGCACGTCACCCTTCTCCAAAGAGGTCAGCATGCGCACTCCCCTCCTCGCCGCGCTCGTAACCGCGGCCCTTCTCGCCGGATGCGGCGGCGGCGGCGGTACGTCCCCGACTCCCGGTTCCACCTCCACGCAATCCGGATCAGTAAGCACGACGGATATCGCGCAGAACGGAACCGACTCCGCCTTCGATGAGATCAGCACCGGCGAAGTCGATGCCGCCGTTGGTAACGGAAGCCTGGGCAGCTCGTCGACGGCCCGCAGTCCGCAAAGTGTCGGCTTCACGTGCAACCACCGCCGCACGCGTACCGTCACCGTCAATCCCGACGGCAGCGTCACGGTCGAAACGATCGACTACTACGACAATGCCTGCACGCAGCCGGAACGCGACGCGGTCGCCGTCTATGCGTCCAGCAACGGCACTGCGACCGTGACGCGCACGATCACGACCTATAGCCTCGTCCACGCGCAGCTCGGCGTGCGGCACGAAAACTTTGCCATCACCGGGACCTCCGGCAACGGTTCCTGGCAAGTCCAATCCGCGTTCTATCCCGGCACGTCGGCCGCGCCGATGTCGCAGTTCTCGCACAGTGCGGCGATCAACGCCTCCACCTACACCGCTTCGACGGGCCACGTCGTGAACGACGCCAAGCCGTCGATCAATGCCGCCTACGGTCACCAGGTCGCGACCAACGCGAGCGTCGGCAGCGACAGTTCGGGCGACGTGACCTTCACCGGAACGCGCAACGGCGCGTTCTTCAAGGGCGCGCTCAACGCGCTGAGCATCTCGGCCAGCCCGCCATTCACCGTCTCCGGCGGAACGCAGACCGGCAGCGGAATGATCAGCGGAACGGTCGCCTTCACGACCGACGGCGTCCTCGCATCGGTCATGCTCAACGGCACCCTCCCCAGCGGCAACGTCATCGCCGTGACGAGTTCGGCCGACGCGAGCGGCAACGTCACCGTGAACGGCACCATCTCCAACTCCTCGGGGACCGTGGCCACCTTCACGACCGATGCCAACGGCAACGGCATCCTCACCATTACCGCGACCGGCGTCCAGGTCCCGATCGTCGACTGGCACGTCATCTGGTAATCCCGTAACCGAGCCCCGGCACGGTGCCCTGCATCACCGGATGACCGTGCCGACAAACGGCGTGCCTTCAATGCGGCACGCCCTTTGTTTTTCTCCGGGTGTGTTGTGGTTGGGCGGGTGGAGGACGGTGTGCCGGTCCCCGCCCACCCCAGCGCGATTTCACGCGCCAAGCAGCGTGGCGATAGTCAGCGGCCGGCGAGTACTTCTAAGAACGTTTTGGCGAAGGTGTGGGCGTCACCGGGCCAGCGGGCTGAGACGTAGGTTCCGTCGCGCACGACGAAGGCGGGGCGGGAGTTGGCGAGTGTATCGCGATGGAGGCCGTCGGTCTTGATCCGGTAGGCGGGATCGGTGTTTGGGACGTCGAGAAAGTCCGCCGGCGTCGCGAGCACGCGCGAGACTTCGTTCTGCACGCTGCGGTAGCCGATGGGCTCACCCGGTTCGTCGGGATAGGTCCGGTAGTAGTTCGGCTCCCAAAAACGCACGATGCGCCCGACTGCGGCGCCGGAGCGCTCGAGGCCCCACGTCAGGGCGGTGGTTTTCTTGCCGTACAGCACGGAACGCCCGGTCGAGCGTGACACGCTTCGCGCGGCCAGCAGCACGCCGTGGCAGATCGCTGCGACCGGCCTGCTGTTTTCGAAAAACTCGGCGACGATCGCTTGCAGGACCGGGCTTTCGAGATAGGTGCGCATCCCGCGGGCGTAGTGTCCGCCGGGAAGTACGAGCGCATCGTAATCGTCGAGGCGCAGTTCGTCATAGCGCGCCGGCGCCGCGTAGTGCGGATCGCGCACCATCAGGGCATACGCGTGGCGTGCATCGAGATTTGCGCGCAGAATCAAGCCCACCAACGGGAACTCGCGCAGGAGCGGAATGCGGCCCCAGAGGTCGAGGCCCGCTCCCGTAATCATCGACGGATCCGCACGCGCGGCACGTCCCGACGGCGTTGCGAACGACACCGGGTGGCCGGCTTCGGTGAGGACCCGCCAGGTGACGGCGGCTTCGGTTGGATCGAAATCGCGATCGGGGAGCGCGATGAGCACCCGCATGAGCGATCCGGACCGGCGGCGCGGCATGAGAGCTAGATCGAAACCGGTTCTCCGGGGGTGACGACGACGGACCCGCCGTCGGGTGTCGAGCCCGGCGGATGCGGATGACGTCCGTGGCCGAGGCCAAGGCGATCCTCGATGCCGGCGATCAGGACGTACAGCACCGGCGTGATGACCAGATTGAGGATCGTCGAGACGATCATGCCGCCGAAGACCGCGGTGCCCAGCGAGTTGCGCGATGCGCTGCCGGCGCCTGAGGCGAACACCAGCGGCGTCACGCCGAAGATGAACGCGATCGAGGTCATCAGGATCGGCCGCAACCGGGTCTCAGCGGCGCGCTGAACGGCGGTGATCGTGTCGATGCCCTGTTCTCGCATTTGGTTCGCGAATTCCACGATCAGAATCGCGTTCTTCGATGCCAACCCGATCAGCATCACGTAGCCGACCTGGGCGAAGACGTCGGAGGTGATGTGTCGCAGCCAGAGTCCGCCGACCGCGCCGAGCAGCGCGAGCGGAACCGCGAACAGGATGATCAGCGGATCGCCGAACGACTCGTACTGCGCCGAGAGCACCAGGAACACGAACACGATGCCCAGGCCGAAGATCAGCGCCGCCTGACCGCCGCTCTCGATCTGCTCGCGCGAGATCCCGCTCCACTCGTAGGCGAAGCCGGGCGGCAGGGTCGAGGCCAGCCGATCCATCGTATTGATCGCTTCGCCGGTGCCGTGTCCGGGCGCGGGGTTGCCGGTGATGTCGATCGCGCGGTAGAGATTGAAGTGGTCGATCGACGGCGGGTCGTTCTCGCGCGTCACGGTCATCAGCGAACCGATCGGGATCGGCGGGGCGGCCGTCTGCACGCCGTTGACGGTGACGGGGTTCCCGGAGTGGACGTAGATCGACTGCAGGTCGCTGATTTGCGAGCGATACGGCGTATCGGCTTGGACGTAGACGCGATAGGACTTCCCGCCCATGTCGAAATCGTTGACGTAGACCGAGCCCAGGTAGACTTGCATCGTGTTGAAGATGTCGGTCAGCGGCACGCCGAGCGACAAGGCCTCGTCGCGGTTCACGTTGATCGCGAGCGTCGGTTTGTCGTTGCGGAAGGTCGTGTAGACCTGCGAGAGGCCGCTGCCCGGCGCATTGGCCGGTCCGATGATTTGGTAGGCGGCACCCAAGAGTGCCGGTAGACCGGCGCTGGCGCGGTCCTCGAGTTCGAAGTCGAAGCCGCCTTGGAAACCGAGGCCCGGAATCGACGGCGGGTTGAGCATGAACGCTTGGACGCCCGGCACGAAGAACAGCCGCTGGTTGACCCGGGCGATGACGGCGTTGAGCGTATGGCTTCGGCCGTGCCGCTCGCTCCACGGTGCGAGCCGGATGAACATGGTGGCGTAGTTGGAACCGTTACTGGTGAAGCTGAACCCGCCGGCGTCGAAGACGTCGGTGATCTCCGGCTGCTGCTTGAGGATCGCTTCGATCGTGCGCTGATACCGGTGCGTGTAGTCGATCGACGCGTACGGCGGACCCTGCGCGAAGATGATTGCGAAGCCTTGATCTTCGTCGGGAATGAAGCCCGTCGGCGTATTCGTGTAGGCCCAGCCCGTGAAGGCCAGCAGCACGGCGAAGATCGCCAGCACGACGTAGCGCGCCGCGATGACGCGCGGCAGGACCTTGCGGTAGGTTCCGCGCGTCGCCGTAATCGCGCGGTTGATCGGCCGAAAGATCCGCGACTCGCGACGCACGCTGCGGCCAAGCAGCAGCGAGGAGAGCACCGGCGTCAGCGTCAACGCGCAGAACAGCGAGATCGTGATCGAACACGCGATCGTCAGCGCGAACTGCCGGTACAGCTGCCCGGTGGTTCCGGGGAAGAATGCCACCGGGACGAAGACGGCCAGCAAGACCAGCGACGACGCGACGACGGCACCTTGGATCTCGCGCATCGCTTCGCGCGCGCCCTCGAGCGGTGACATGCCCTTCTCTTGGATGAAGCGCGCGATGTTCTCGATCACGACGATGGCGTCGTCGACGACGAGTCCGGTCGCAAGCGTGAGCCCGAAGAGCGTCAGCTGGTTGATCGAGAAGCCCAGCACGTTCATCAGGAAGAACGTGCCGATCAGCGAGACCGGGATCGTCAGCGCCGGGATCAGCGTGGTGCGCCAATCCTGAAGGAACAGAAAGATGACCAGCACGACCAGCGCGATCGCGATCAGCAGCGTGATGACGACCTCGCGGATCGACTCGCGCACGAACTCGGTCGTATCGAACGCGACGTGGTAGGTCATGCCCGCGGGAAACTTCTTGGAGAGCGTCGCGAGCGTTTGCCGAACCTGCTGCGAGACTTGCAGCGCGTTGCCCGTCTGAAGCTGCAGGACGCCGAGGCCAACGCCCTCGCGGCCGTTGAACCACAGCGAGCCGGAATAGTTCTCGGCGCCCAGGGTCACGCGTCCGACATCCGAGACTTTGACGAAGCCGCCGTCGGGCGTGGAGCGTAGCACGATGTTCGCAAACTCGGTCGTGTTCTGCAATCGTCCGGTCGCGCGTACGCCGAGCTCGTAGGGCTGATTGCCGTTGGTAGGCGGCGCGCCGATTGAGCCGGCCGCGACCTGCACGTTCTGAGCCGTGAGCGCGTTGACGACGTCGCCCGCCGTCAAGTCGTTGTCCGCCAGCCGCTTGGGGTCGACCCACAGGCGCATCGCGTACTTGCGTTCGCCGAAGACCAGCACGCCCGACACGCCGTTGATGCGATTGATGTCGTTGGTGACGTTGTTTTCGAGGTAATTGGTCATGAAGATCGGATCCCAGCGCGGATCGGTCGACGTGACGCCGATCGCCATGACGAAGGTCCCGGAATTCTTCGCGACCGTCACCCCGGTCAGCTTGACCTCGTTGGGAAGCCGCCCTTGGGCGAGGTTGACGGCATTCTGCACGTCGTTTGCGGCTTGGTCCAGACTGCGATCGAGGTTAAACGTGCACGTGATCTGCGAGCTGCCGTCGCTGCCGCTCTGGGAACTGATGTAGCGCAGGCCTTGGACGCCGTTGATCGCTTGTTCGAGCGGCGTGGTGACCGATGACTCGACGGCCTCGGCGCTGGCGCCGGTGTACTCTGCGCTGACCGTCACGGTGGGCGGTGCGATGTTCGGATACTGCGCGATCGGCAGAATCGGAATCGAGATGATGCCCAGCAGGAGAATAACCAGCGACGCCACCGATGCAAAGATCGGGCGTCGCAGAAAGAACTCGGTCACGCGGATATCGACAACGGCCGACGGCGAGGGGTTGCCGGGGCGGCCGGATGTTTTTTAGGGCAGCGGCACGTCCGGCGGAAGCCAGTCCGGCAGCACGGCGATCTCCCCGACCGTCGTGCCGCCGGCATTGACGAGCGGCGGCCGCGCGTGGGGCTCGAGGGCCGCGCGCGCCGCCGGCTCGAGGCCATGGAGCGCGTCCAGCACGGCGATCGTCGCGGGCGCCACCGCGCGACGGGCGCCGTCGACGACCTTGAGCGCGAGCCCGAGCCCGCTGTCGAGCAAAGCATCGCAATGGACGCCCTCAGCGCCGGCTTTGCCGACGACACGGCCGCGCGTGACCCGCAGCAGGTCGGTATCGAAGCGCCCCGTTCCGCCGACGTACCACGGCTGATCGGCCATCGCCGCGGCGACCCGCGCCAGGGCGGCGGCATCCTCATCCTCCAAACCCCTCAGCGTCGCGAAGCGCGCGAACGATAGCGCAGCCTTGCGCAGGGTGGTAGCGTAGGCCGGAATTCCGCAGCCGTCGACGCCGAGTTTATCGCCCGCGAAGACGTCGTCGCTGACGCGCTCGCACAGCGAGAGAATTTCGCGCTCGGCGGGATGCGCCGGTTCCAGATACCCCCCGAACGGCGCGCCGAGAACCTTCGCCAAGGCCAGGATTCCGGCGTGCTTTCCGCTGCAATTGTTGTGCAGCGCGGTCGGGACCTCACCGCGCGCCGCCAGCGCCGCGGCGGCGGGGCCATACGCGGGAACCTGCGGGCCGCAGCGCAGGTCGTCGACGCTCGCGCCGATCCTCTCGAGCATGGATGCGACGAGGTCGACGTGGCCCTGCTCGCCGGCGTGCGAGGCGGCCATCACTGCGAGCTCGCGCTCCCCGAATCCGAATTCCTCGAGCACACCGGCGCGCACCGACGCCGCGGCGATAAACGGTTTCGCCGCCGAACGCACGAAGACGGGAGTTTCGACGGTGCCGGTCCGCAGAACGATCGCGCCGTCCGCATCGACGACGCAGACGGCGACGTTGTGCACCGACTCGACGCGCGCTCCGCGCCGCGCAGCGACCGCCGGTACGCCGGCCAACTCCCAGAACATGTCGGGGTCGGCGCGTACGGGGCCGCGTCCGTTCCCCCCTCCCGCCGAAGCCTCTTGGGCTAGCGGGCGCTATGCGACGACGAAGCCGGAGCGCTCTTCCTTGCGGTCGTGACAGCTGTCCTGATCTGCGCAGCGCCGTCCGACGCCGTCGAGTGCAAGTATCATCGTGGCAGCATCACCGGGGTGCCCGCACTCCACGCACGATACGGCGTCCGGTCCGGTTTCGGCCGCGATGCTCATGGCTGTATCCTACTCACGGCGTCAGGTTCGAGGAATGGCCAAACGACCAATCCTCGTTTAGTGCCGCGGCGTTCCGGTGGAAACGTTGGACGGCGCCGCGTGGGCTGCCGGTGCGATCTCGTAGACCTGCGGCTCGGCGTGGTGCGCCGCAGCGCTGCCGGAGTACACCTGGTCCATATGCGTCGGCGTGCCGGCGGCGCCGAACGAACGCCGCACGTCGCCGGTGCCGGCCGGTCGCGTGGCGCTCGCCGTTCGCCGAACGTTGCCGCCGTAGGGGTAGGCGTGAACCGTGCCGCGCCAGGCGTGGCCGTAGAATGGCCGATGAATGAAGAACGGCGCACCGCCGATGAAGCCCAGGCTGAACGCCGGCCCGTAGCCGTAGGCGAAGCCCGGGTACCACCAGCCGGGACCGTAGTAAACCGGCGGCGGGATGTCGCCGTCGTAGGCGTAGGCCGAGTCGATCTCTCCGGCCGCAAAGTAGTCGCCGGCGTTGCTCCCGACGATCGTCACGTCCATTCCGGGGGCGAGCGTCAGGCCGAGCGGGTTGATGATCGTGCTCTGGTTCAGTTGCACCTGATCGACGAAGCCGCGCACGTCTTGGAGGCTGATCCGGAAGGTGCCGTCGACCGACAGAATGCGGCCCTGAATCGTCTCTTGGGCAGCGCCGGGCCGTGCATAGGACGGCACGTCCTGCGCGGCTGCGGAGGTAAACACGGAACCGCCGAACAGCGCGAGCGCCAACACGGCACTGGTGGTCACGGAACGGCGAGTGCGGTGTACCATACGACCCCCCTCGGTGCGCCCCGCCCGCGGCGCATCATCGAGCGTAGGAGAACTTCTTGTGAAAGCGATGAGAACCTCGGTCGGGGTGCTCTACGCTAAGGCGGGTTCGAAGACGTTGGCTTCCTGGTCGGCAAAGAGCGGATTCGAAAGGTACCGCTCACCGGTGTCGCAGCCGATCGTCACGATCAGCTTGCCGGCGTTCTCCGGCCGCCCGGCGAGTTGCATCGCCGCCCAGACGTTCGCGCCGGCCGAGATCCCCACCAGGATACCTTCCTCGCGCGCGAGGCGGCGCGAAATCGCGACCGAGTCGTCGAAGCTGGCCTTGATCACTTCGCTGTAGACATGCGTATCGAGGATCGCAGGCACGAAGCCCGGTGCGAAGCCCTGCAGTTTGTGCGGCCCGGGAGAACCCCCCGAAAGCACCGTCGAGGTGTCCGGTTCGACCGTTACGCAGGTCACGCTGGGCTTGCGTTCGCGCAAGAGATGCCCCGCGCCGGTGATCGTGCCGCCGGTGCCGACGCCTGCGACGAGAATGTCGACTTTGCCGTCGGTGTCGCGCCAGATCTCCTCGCCGGTGGTGCGGTAGTGCACCTCGGGGTTGGCCGGATTATCGAACTGCCCGGGCGAGAAGTACCGCGCCGGATCCGATGCGACGATCTCCTTGGCCTTGGCGATCGCACCCTTCATGCCCTCACTCCCCGGCGTGAGCACGAGCTGTGCGCCGTAGGCCTTGAGCAAGTTGCGCCGTTCGACCGTCATCGTCTCGGGCATGGTCAGGATACAGGGGTAGCCCTTCGCCGCGCAGACGAAGGCCAGCGCGATTCCCGTGTTGCCGCTGGTCGGCTCGACGATGACGGAGTTCGGACGGAGCTTGCCGTCGCGCTCCGCCGCTTCGATCATGGCAACGCCGATGCGATCCTTCACCGATCCGGCGGGATTCATCGATTCGAGTTTGACCAGGATCTCGGCACCGAGGCCTTTGTTCAGACGTGGGATCCGAACCAACGGCGTGTTGCCGAAGGTGTCGGCAATGTTGTCGTAAACGCGCACGATCGAGCTTGTACTCCCTGTTTGAGTGGTGGAAACCTCAGAACCCCGCACCCGCGGCAAAGGGTGCGGCGGTCGTCAGCCGGCGAAGAAGGCGTGCAGGGCGGCGTAGGTCGCTTCGGGTGCCTCTTCGGCAAGGAAGTGCCCACTGTCGATCGGCCCGCCGCGAACGTCGTCGGCCCAGTCGCGCCAAACGTCCAGGACGTCGTACCATTTCCCGACCTCGCCGCGACCGGCCCACAACGCGAGCAGCGGGGCCGCGATCTTCACGTTGCCGCGATCGGCCTCGTCGAGCGCGAAGTCATAGCTCGCTCCGGCGCGATAGTCTTCGCAAGCGGCGTGGACCGTTTCCGGATTCTCATAGCAGCGCACGTAGTCGGCCTCCGCTTCGGGTGCGAATACCGATGGGCGGTTGGGACGGCGCAGCAAGAACCAGGCCGGATCGCGCCCGATCATCGTCTCGGGCAACGGGTAGGGCTGGGCCAGAAAAAACCAGTGCCAATAGCCGAGGCCGAAGCTCATGTCGGCGCGCCGGAAGTGCTCGCCGGTCGGAATGATGTCGAGCACTGCCACGCGCGTCACGCGCTGCGGATGATCGAGCGCCAACCGGTACGCGACGCGGCCGCCGCGATCGTGCCCAGCGACGGCAAACTGTTCGAAGCCGAAGCTTTGCATCAGCGCCACGCAGTCGCGCGCCATCGCCCGTTTCGAGTACGGCTCGTGATCGGGAGTCGTCGGCGGCTTCGAGCTCTCACCGTAGCCGCGCAGGTCCATCGCGACGACCGTGAAATCGCGGGCCAGCCGCGGCGCGACGAGGTGCCACATCACGTGGGTCTGCGGATGACCGTGCAAAAGCAGCAGCGGCGGTCCATTCCCGCCGTAGCGCACCCGCAGCGTCGCCTCCGGCAGGTCGATACGGTCTAAGCTGAACCCGTCGAACATCAGTCGACGCCGATATCCCACACCATGCCGAGATCGCGTTTCGCGAAGGCGCGGAAGGCGATCAAGGTCTCGGTCGCGTTGATGCCGGCATGGGACGCGATGCGCTCGGTCACGAGATCGCTGAGCTGGTCGTGTTCGCGAACGCGCACGATGGCGACCAGATCGTAGGGTCCGGCGACACTGTAGCACTCGGTCACGCCGTCGATCGCCAGCAGCTCCTCGGCGAGCGAACGGACGCGCCCCGGTTCGACGTTCATCAAGACCAGTGCGGTGATCACGCGTCGCCCTACCCCGAGCGTATGACGCTCACCTGCGGCCGGCGCCGCAAGGACGACGCGGCGAACCGCGAAGCGGAATCGCATGATCGCCTTCGCGCGCACCTGCGCCGCGATTGCCGCGACCGCCGCCAAGCGCGAAAAGATCGCGCTGGTTGCGGCGTACCTGCAGCCGCTCGACGACCACGATCTGGCGCCGGCGGCCCGCTACTTCACCGGCAACCCATTTCCGCAGGCCCAGCAGCGCAGTCTCGCCGTCGGCGGCCGCACGATCATCGCCGCGGCCGCGGCCGTTTGGGGCATCGACGACGCGGCGCTGTCCCGGGCCTACCGTGCCACCGGCGATCTCGGCGCCGCGCTCGGCGGGTTCGTCCGGCCGGCCGCGGATCTCGGTTTGTTTCGCCGGACCCTCACGCCCGCCGGACTTTACGCGCTGCTGAACGAGGTCGCCGACGCGTCCGGCAAACACGCCCAAAAGCGGCGCCGCATCCTGTGCGAGCGCGTGTTCTCCGCCTGCACCGACCCGCTCGAAGCGACCTACGTCATCAAGATCATGACCGGCGAACTGCGCATCGGCTTGCGCGAGGGTCTCATCGTCGACGCGCTCGCCGCGGCGTTCGGCCGTGATCCGGCGGCGGTGCGCAAAGCCGCCGGCACCGCCGGCGACATCGGTGCGGTGGCGCTCGCGGCGAAGCATGATGCGCTCGAGCGCGTCGGGATCGCCTATCACGCAGCCGTCGCCTTCATGCTGGCCACGCCGCTGGCGTACGGGACGGCCTATGGCGAGCTGGCCGGCGCGGCATGGCTGGTCGAAGACAAGTTCGACGGCATGCGGCTGCAGGCGCACGTTACGCCCGAGCGCGTCTCGCTGTTTTCGCGCACGCTCAACGACGTAGCCGCCTCGTATCCCGAAGTCGTCGCGGCGCTGCGCGAGGTCGGCGGATCGTTCGTGCTCGATGGCGAGCTGATCGCGGTGCGAGGCGCGAGCGTCCTGCCGTTCCGCTTTCTGCAGGCGCGGCTGCAGCGCAAGGAGGTTTCGCCGGAGCTGCTGCGCGAGGTGCCGGTGCGCTACATGGTCTTCGACATGCTCGCGCACGGCGACGACGTCTTGGTCGATGTGCCGCTCGTGCAGCGGCGCGCTCGCCTCGAATCGCTCGTACCGGTTGCGCAGGCGGTCGCGCCGGCGGCGGGAGCGTTGCTTGCGGCGGGCGACGGCCCGGCGGAGTTGCACGAGCGGTTCGATGCGGCGCGCTTCCGCGGCAACGAAGGACTGGTCCTCAAACGCCTGGACTCCCCGTACACGCCGGGGCGGCGCGGCAAATGGTGGCTCAAGCTCAAACGCGAGCTCGCCACGCTCGACTGCGTCGTCGTCGCCGTCGAGCGCGGTCACGGCCGTCGGGTGAACGTCCTCTCCGATTACACCTTCGCAGTGCGCAACGGCGACCAACTCGCGGTCATCGGCAAAGCCTACAGCGGGCTGACTGACATCGAGATCGCCGAGATGACCGCGTGGTTCGACGCGCATCGCGTGCCGGCGGACGAGGCGGGGGGTGCCTACGAACGGCTCGACCTCAAACGCGGCGAGATCGTGGTCGAGCCGACGGTCGTCGTCGAAATCGCGTTCGACATCATCCAGCGCAGCCGGCTGCACGCGAGCGGTTTCGCGCTACGTTTCCCGCGCATCGTGCGGCTGCGCCCCGACAAGTTGCCCGAGGACGCGGACACCCTCGCACGCGTTGAAGAGATTTACGCCGGGATGTTGGCACGGGAGGGAATCGAAAACAGCCCCGGGGTCTAGCTACGACCGGTCCCCAGTGGGCGTACGGAGGGCCGCCGCTGTTCGCCGACCAGGCCGCGCTCCTCGATGCATCGGAGATTGTACGGTCCCGAGCGGCCGAATGCGAACGCGCCGGGCGCACGGTTCGAAGGGCACAGGGACCGAGCCGTGGGCCGTGGTAACGGAGCGCCCAGACGCGCGGCTTTCCGAGCGTCCCTCTCGTTCGTCCCGAGGTCGTATGCTCCGACGCCGTTTTGTCGTACTTGGGATCGTCGCAACCCTGGCCGCCTGCGGCGGCGGTGGCGGCGGAAGCTCGTCGCCAGGCACTGGCCAGCCGGCCACGTCGAGCGGACTCGCTCCGGCCTCGTTCACGATTACGATCCCGAAGGCGACGACGAGCGCGCTCAAGCGTTCTCCGAAGACCGTGCCCAGCGGCACCGAGTCGATCAAGTTCACGCTGCTCAAGACCGATAGCGGGGTCACGACCCCCAGCGCCTTACCGGTCTATCCGCTCCTCGCGACCTCGCCCGGATGCAGCAGCGGCAGCGGCGGTATCACCTGTACGATTCAGCTTCAGGCGCCGGTTGGCACCGACATCTATCTGGCCGAGGTCTTCGCGACGCCGGACGGCTCGGGGACGCATATCGGCAGCGGTGCCGTGCTCCTGACCGTCGTCGCAAACGCGAGAAATACCGCCTCGCTGACGCTGTCCGGACCGATCGCAACCGCCTACACCGCGACCGATGACGTGCCGCAAACGTACTCGTGGGCCAGCGGCTTCACGCTCGCGCTCTCTCCGATTGCCAACGCCGTGGCGACGGGCGTGCCGCCCACCAGCGCGCGGATTTTCGTGGTCGCGCTCGACGCGGCCGGCAACCAGATCATTACCCCCGACACCTTCAACGCGCCGGTCACGCTGACGCTGAATTTCGTGCAGACCGGCTTCAGCACCGACTCCGCCCGCCGCTCGCCGCGCGGCGGCAATCCGACCGACCCCACGACGTACGCGCAGCTGAGCACGACCTACGCGTTCCCGGCGGGCGGAATCACGACGGCCTCGACCTCGGCCGGGAACCCGTCGATCCAGATCCTCTCGCCGGCGGATCAAACGATCATCACGCCGCTCTCGACGACGACGGGCGCAATCATCAGCATCACCTCGGCGCTCTCCGGGACGCCGCAGCCGCTGACACTGAGTTATGCGATCTTGAACGGATCGTGCCCGAGCGGCGATATCGGCACGCCGCCGCTCAACTGCTCGTCCACCCCCTCGCCGTCGCCGACGCCGAGCCCGACTCCCTCGCCCTCGCCGACCCCCTCGCCCTCACCGACGCCGAGCCCCACGCCGTCGCCGACGCCGCTGATGTGGCCGACGACGCAATCGTCGAACGCGTTCGCGGTCTACTATCCGACCGGCTCGTTCACGGCCAATATCAATAACGGGAACACGAACCCCATACCGGTCGTCGACTTCAACTCGCTGCCGCAAGATGTCAGCGCGGGCAACTTTATCTCGCTTCAGCTCAGCGGAGGCGCGACGCTCACCAGCGGCGGGACCGTCACCTTCAATATCGCGGACTGTCAGTCGACCGACGCCAACTTCGATACCATCAACAACATCATCCTGAGTCCGGCCGGACCCGTCACGACGAACGGCTCGCCGATCACGGTGTTCGTCGAAAACGATGCGTTCTCGGCGCTCGGGTGCGTCGTCAGCGCCTCCGATGGAACGTCGACGGCGCCGCTCCAGGTCTACGTCGGAAACTTCAGCGCCATCGTCAACCGAGTGAAGAGAAAGTGATGCCGCACGTTCGCCTACTCCTCGTGATCGCCGGGCTCGCGATGGTCGCCGCCTGCGGCGGCGGCGGCGGCGGGAGCACAACCGCGCACGTCCCGGCCGCGACGTCGGCCCGCAAGCCCGACGCGACGCTGACGCTGACCATCGTTCCCAGTGTGGTTCGGCACGGGACTCCGCCCAAGAAAGCGAAATCGCGCGGCCGCAAACCGAAGTTCATCGATCCGTGCTGCGACGGCGTTTTGGACCTCGCGTTCTACCCCTATAACAACGCGGGTGCTCCGGCGCCGTCGACGACGGCGGGCCCGATCCCGGTCGCCAGTTTCGGACCGACGGTCGCGAGCGTCGCGGTGTTCTCCGGAAACGGGTTCGCGGTCGGAAACGAATACGACGGTGAAGGTCAGCTCCTCTCGACCAACAACGCGAACTCCGTTTTCTACCAGCTCGACCCGGGAACGACCGAAGCGATCTCGATGAGCCTCACGCTGTATCCGGCGGACATCTTCCTGAGCACCGATCAGACCTTACAGCAGGCCGGCGACGCGAGCACCATGTGCGTGAACGTCGGGTCCGCCAGCGGCATATACTCGATGTTCTTTGCGCTCCTTCCGGCCGATGCCGACTACGACTACCTGCCGCTCGCACCGGCGAGCTCGTCGACGCCGCCGCCGGGCGGTCTCAATTCGAGCGTGTCGTTATCGGGCATCACGAATGGAACCGACGTGAACGGCGGCACGACCACGATCAACCCGACCACTGCGACCTGGAACGGTTACGCCGTCTACAATTTCGTCTATGCGCCGAACGCCGAGGGTGCGGTTCCGTTTGCTCCGCCCGTGAACGCGCAGGCCCAGGTCTACGACCCCCAGTACGGCGGGACGCTCAGCTTCCCGATCACGGTCGACCCCTCGAACTGCGACGACTAGGTTCAGTCGTCGCCCTCGTGGAGGTGCAGGTGGCAGCCGTCCTCGGCGTCATCGAGCACCTCGCGCGCTTCGGTGAGCACGTTGGCCGGCAGCGTGCCCCCGCTTTCGATCGAGCCGGCCTCGGCGAGGAAGTCGATCTCGTCCCAATCTTCCCACGTTTCGAGCGGTTCGTCGCCGACCTCCGCTGGGAAGCGCACGCAAAAACCTTGGTCGACATGCAGGCCGGTGACGAGCACGCGCGTACCGCGCGGGTAGTAGGTCCCATCTTTCCACAGGGTCCCGTACGTCGCGTCGTAGTGCTGACCGATTTCGATCTTGTCGATCGTTCCGTCTCCTGGATTTATCCGGCGGCTTTTCCGCGCCGGCACGTCGTATACCCGTCGGGATGAGCGACGCGCAGCGCCGCCCCTGGCGCATTCTTTCGTCCGAATACCCGATCGCGACGCGCTTTCTGCGGCTGCGCGCCGACCGCGTCGAACTCCCTGACGGCACGATCGTCGAAGACTATTTCGTGCGCGAATCGCGCGGCTTTAGCGTGGTGCTGGCGTTGACGCCCGATGAGCGCGTCATTCTCGTTCGGCAATACAAGCACGGGATCGGAGAAGTCGTGACCGAGCTGCCGGCCGGAGGGATCGACGCCGGCGAGACGCCTGCCGCGTGCGCTGCCCGGGAGTTGCGCGAGGAGACCGGCTACGCCGGTTCGGCTCCGGTCCACGTGCGCAGCTTCATCACCGATCCGACCAATTCGGACGGCCGGTACCATCTGTTCATCATCAGGAACGCGGTCCCAACGCACGAACCCGCGCCGGATCCAACCGAACAGATCGACGTGCAGCTCGCGAGCCTCGACGAGGTGCGCGCGATGGCGCTCGACGGCCGCATCGCCGCCGGCACCCAAGTCGCCGCCGTCCTGGTCGGCCTGGTCGCGCTGGGTCGATAACTGCCCGTCCGCCAAGGCTGCGGTTGAAACACGGGCGCCGGCGCGGCGGTACGTGGGGGCGGAGGTTCGTCATGCCCCTGTTCTTTCGAGTGACCATCCTGGTCGCGCTCGGTATCGTGGCGCTGATCGCGCTCGCCGTGCTGCTGAAGATCCTGTTCGTCGCGGCGCTGGTCGCCGCCGTCGTCGTCGCCTTCATCGCGGTGGCCAACGCCATCCAGCGCCGGCGCAGCCGAGCGATCGTGCTCAGCGTCCGGCGCTGAAACGGCCGCGCGTTACTCGAAGCGTAGGGCGCTGATCGGGTCGAGCGCGGCGGCTTTGCGCGCCGGCCAGTAGCCGAAGAACACGCCGACCGCGGCGCTGAAGGCCAGCGCCAAAAGGACGGCCCCGACCGACACGCTCGTCGCCCAGTGGGCGAAGTAGGCGATCGCGGCGGCTCCGATGATGCCGAGCACGACGCCGATCGCGCCGCCGCCCGTCGACAGCACGACCGCTTCGATCAGGAACTGCCGCAGGATCGAGGCGGCGCGCGCGCCGAGCGCGACCCGCAGTCCGATCTCGCGCGTCCGCTCGGTAACCGACACCAGCATGATGTTCATGATGCCGATGCCTCCGACGAGCAGCGAGACGGCCGCCACCGACGCAAGCAGCAACGCCAGGATCGAGGCCGTCGACGACGCCGCTTGCGCGATGTCGGCGAGATTGCGCACCGCGAAGTCGTCGGGCTGTCCGGCCACGATGCGATGGCGCTGTTCGAGCAGCGCGGTAATTTCGCTTTGCGCCGAGTCGATCGTATTCGCGTCGGCCGCAGACACCATCAGCGAACCGACCGTCGTCGAGCCGGTCAGGCGTTCGAGCGCCGAGGTGTAGGGGATCAGCACGGTATCGTCCTGATCTTGGCCGCTGCCGCTCTGCCCTTTCGGCGAGAGCGTTCCGATGATGGTGAACGGCACGCCCTTCACCAGCATCGACTGCCCGACCGGGTTCGAACCGCCGGGGAACAGTTGCCCGACGACCGTTTGTCCGAGCACGGCGACTTTCGCCGTGTCGTCGGTCTCGGCTTGGGTGAAGAAACGGCCCTGCGCGAGCGGCCAGGTGCGGACGTACGTGTAGCTGGTCGCAACGCCGCTCACCGTTGTCTGCCAGTTCTGTCCGTTCGCGACCAGCTGCGTGCGCACCGAGACGACCGGCGACACGGCGGCAACCCCCGGCAGCGTCGCGATCGCCAAGCCGTCAGCGGCGGTCAAGGTGGACGCACCGCCGGTGCCGGTCTTGGCGCCGGTGGTCTGCACGCTGCCCGGGATGACGACGATGAGGTTCGAGCCCAAGCCGTTGATCTGGTCGGCGACCGAAGTTTTTGCGCCGGTACCGATCGCGACGGTGATGATCACGGCCGCGACGCCGATCACGACGCCCAGCATCGTGAGCAGCGAACGCGAGCGGTTGCGAATCAGCGCGGTCAGCGCGAGGCGGATGGTTTGAGCGAAGCTGATCATGCCAGCACGCGTTCTTTCGTCGCAACGTCGCCGACGATGTTGCCGTCGCGGAACGTCACCAGGCGCTTTGCGAAGGCAGCGACGTCAGGTTCGTGCGTCACCAGCATCACGGTCATACCGCGCTCCGCATTGAGACGGCGCAACAGCGCCATCACGTCTTCCGATGACGCCGTATCGAGCGCGCCGGTCGGCTCATCGGCCAGGATCAGGTTCGGCTGGTTGACGATCGAGCGCGCGATCGCAACCCGCTGCTGCTGTCCGCCCGAGAGTTGGTTGGGCTGATGTTCGGCGACTTTTGCCAAGCCCACGGCATCGAGCGCTTCCATCGCGGCCGGGCGGCGCAGGGCGGCCGGCACGCCGGCGTAGATCATCGGCAGCTCGACGTTTTCCAGCGCGGTCGTGCGCGGCAGCAGGTTGTAGGCCTGGAAGACGAATCCCAACGCCCGCGACCGCAGGTCGGCCAGCGCGTCGCTACTCAGGTGCGAGACGTCGTCGCCCGCGAACAGGTACGTTCCGGCGGTCGGCCGGTCGAGCAGGCCGACGATGTGCATGAAGGTCGACTTTCCCGAGCCCGACGGTCCCATGACGGCGACGAACTCGCCTGGTGCGATCGTCAGGTCAACCGCGTTGAGGGCGACGACACCCGGACTGTCCTCGAGCGGATAGACCTTGCGCAGCCCGTGCACTTCGACGACCGGAGTCATCGCGCCGGTGCTCCGCCGCGCGGCGCGCCGCCGCCCGAGGTGCCCGACAGCAGGCTGCGCGTCGAGGTCGAACTTGCGGCCGAACCCTTGCCGGACCCGCGCGAGTCGCTGACGACGATCGCGTCGCCGGCCGCGAGCGTTCCGTGCAGCGGGGTGACCGATGCTTCGGTGTCGCTCACGATTCCCACCGTAACGGGAACCGGCGTCAGCTTGCCGCCGCGGTCGACGAACACCCGCCCGGTGCTGCCGGAGGTCACGGCGCCGCCCGCGTTGCTGGAGGCTGCGCCCCAGGGGGACGCACCGTTGGCCGCGCTGACTGCAGTTCCGTTGGCGGCCGCCGCGGGTTTCGTGCCGCTGGCGGTGGCAGCCGGGCGAGGCCGGCGTGCGATCGACCCCGCCGCCGGAGCGTAGCTGAAGGCGGCCAGCGGGACGATCGTCGCGTTGTCGACGTGCGCGACCGCAATCGTCGCATTCGCCGTCATACCCGGCAGCAGCGCGCCGTCTTTGTTCCCGACGATGACGACGGTCGTGTAGGTCACGACGTTCGAGACGGTGGTCGGGTCCTGACGGACCTGCTCGACCGTGCCGTTGAAGACGCGGTTGGGGTACGCCAGGACGCTGAAGCTGACCGGATCGCCCGCGGCGACGTGGCCGATGTCCGGCTCGCCGACGGCGAGGTCGAGTTCCATCTTGGTCAGATCCTGCGCGATCGCGAACAGGGTCGGGGTCTGCAAGCTTGCCGCGACGGTCTGGCCGATCGACACGTCGCGCGCGATCACCGTGCCGTCGACGGGCGAGGTGATGATCGTGTGCTGGACGTTCTGCTTGGCTTGCGCGACCTGCGCCGCTTGGATCTGAATCGCCGCGAGCGACGCCGCGTGCGTGGCGTCCTGGTTCGCGGCGGTCGCACCGGCGACGCCCGTCTGCGCAATCTGTTCTTGCGCGGTCGCGTTCGCGGTCGCGATCTGCGCGATCGACGCGCTGGTTTGCGCCTGCGCTTGGGCGACGGCAGCGCGTGCGCCGGCCAGCGTCGTCTGCGCGGCCACGAGTCCCGCTTGGTCCGTATCGGCCTGGCTCTGGGCGATGTAGCCCTGCGCGAGCAATTCCTTATCGCGCGTCACCGTCTGCTGCGCGAGCGTCAGCGCCGCCTGATCCTTGGCGACCGTGGTCTGCGCGGTTACAACGGCGGCTTGCGATGCGTCAGCCGTCTGCTGCGCGGCGCGCGTGGCAGCCGCCGCAGCAGCCGCTTGCGCCTGCGCTGCAGCGATCGCCGCCGGGCCGCCGCCGGCGGTGGCGCCGCTGGCCTGCGCTTGCGCTTCGCTCTGCGCGAGCGTCGCCTCGGATTGCGCCAGCGCGGCGTTGAAGTCGGTCGGATCGAGCCGGGCCAGGACTTGGCCCTTTTTTACGTGCGCGTTGAAGTCGGTGTCGATCTCGGAGATCGTGCCCGACACCTGCGTGCCGACCGAAATGGTGTTTTGCGGGTTGAGCGTGCCGCTGGCGGTCACGGTCTGCGCGAGCGAACCGGTTTGAACCGGGACGGTCGTGTAGGTGACCGCGCCGGCACTCACGCGAACGACGACGATCGTGGCGACGATCGCCAGGATGACCAGCACGGCGATGGCTGCGAGCATCCAGCGCGGGCGACGACGCGCGGGCTCGAGGTTGAGGGATGTGACCCGGCCATTGGTCGCCGGCCGCTCTAAAGTATGCATGGCTGTATCCGATGTACGTCCGCCCGTGCCCGGTCGTGCTAAGCAGCAGATGAAGACCTGGTAAGCTCCGGGTTATAGCCGGCTTGGGAGACTCCCAGAAAAGCCCGTCCCCTATTCCTACCCAGGCAGCCGAGGTTCCATCGGCCCGAACGGCCAGGCGGCTTGCCGGCGAGCCCCGTTCAGGAAGGCCAGCGTCGCCAGCGCGACGCTGCCCAAGCCGAAGGCCATGGCGGCAGTCCCGGAGCTCAGAAAGACGAAGATCCAGCCGGCCAAGGCGATCAGGGCCGGCAGGGGATAGAGCCACATGCGAAAAGGCGCTCGCTCGCCGCGCCGGCGCAAGGTCGCGAGCGCAGCCAGCTGACCGATCGGCTGGATCAGCACGACGCCGGCCGTCAGCCACGCGATCGCGGCGTCGAGCGAAAAGAAACAGGCCGGCAGCGCGAGCAGCCCGATCACCAGCAGCGCCCGGTCCGGAAACCGGTGGCGGGGATGTACGTGTGCGAAGGCGGCAAAGAACGCGCCGTCGCTCGCCGCTGCGAACGGAATTCGCGAGAAGCCCAGCAGGTTGCCGTACACGGACGCAAACGCGGTGATCAGGATCAGCAGCGTTACCACGACCGCGGCCGGCACACCGAACGATCGCTCGACGACCGCCGAGGCCACGTACTGGCCGAGCGCCGGGAGCGAACCGTCGGCCCGCGGGACGATCGTCTCCCAGCGGATCGCCCCCAGCACGCCGGTTTGCAATGCGATGTAGGCGGCGGCGACGAGCCCAATCGCGATGACGATCGCCCGCGGTAAGGTTCGCTGCGGCGCGATCACTTCATCGCCGATCGCGTTGGCCGCGCCGTAGCCGACATAATCGTACATCGCGATGATGAGTGCCGGACCGAATCCGGCGCGCAGTCCGTTCCAAAACGAATCGCCGGCAACGGGCGCGAACGCCTGCGCCGGGGAGAAGTGCGCGAACGCCGCGGCGATGACGCAGGCCAGCGTGAAGAGCACGACTACCGCCAAGACGACGCCGACTTTCGCGACCGCCGTGATGCCGCGGTAGAGCGCCAGCAGCGTGACGATCCCGACCCCGATCGCGACCAGCTTCTGGGCCATGGGGTTCGTGCTCAGCTGCGGCAGCAGGTAGCCGGCGTAGTTGGCAAAGCCGATGTACCCCGAGGCTTGCAGCAGCGGCACCGAAACGATTGTCTGCCACACGAACACGAAGCTCAGCAGCGCTCCAAGCTTGCGGGGCCCGAACACGGCGCGAAGGTAGCCGTAGGTTCCGCCCGAGCCGGGATAACGCGAACCCAATTCGGCCCACACCAAGCCATCGCATAAAGCGAGCACCGCGCCCGCAATCCAGCCGATCAGCGAAAGCGGACCATGCAGCGCGCCGAGCACCAGCGGAATCGTGATCAGCGGTCCGATCCCGATCATCGTGATCGTGTTGATCGCGACGGCGCCGCGCAGGCCGACGCCGCGAATCAGCACCGCGACTCAGAACTGAGCAAAAAAAGCGTCGGCGTCCTCGGCACTGCAGCCGCCCTCGAGCGCGCGCCTGCGCAGCGCGTCGCGTTTGGGTTCCGGCCGCACGACCAGCGCGCGCACGTGTTCCTCGCCGCCGGGAATGAGTTGGACCCGATCGAGCGCGGCCGGCGTGACGGCCGTTTGCCACGGCGCCAGCACGGTGCTCTGGGGGCCGGCGTCAACGCGCACGTGGGCGTCCATCGCCATAATCGCAAGCGGTTGGCCGTCGGTCGCCAGACTCAGCATGGCGCTCCGGATCGTCACCCGTTCGACCGCGAAACGGCCCGCGCCGATCAAAAGCGCATGTTCGCCTTCGGCAGCGGCGTACGAAAGCGTCCGCACCGCGCCGCGCGAGCCCGCGCGGAAGTCGAGCACGTCGGCTGCTTTGGCCACGTTCAGCGTGCGCGGCCGGCCGTCCGCATCGACCCGGTTCCAATCGAAGATACGATAGGTCAGATCGCTGGTCTGCTGGGTTTCGAAGATCTGGATTCCGGCGCCGATAGCATGCAGCGTTCCCGCCGGCAAGTAGAAGACGTCGCCCGGCTGCACGGAAACGCGCCGCAGCAGATCGGCGAGCGTCCCGTCGGCGACCCGGCGCTCGTACTCCTCGCGCGAGGTGTCGCGATTCCAGCCGAGGATGATTTCGGCCCCGGCGTCACAGGCAAGAACGAGCCAGCACTCCGTCTTTCCGTTGGGCTGGTGTTCGACCCGTTGCGCGTAGGCGTCATCCGGATGGACCTGCACCGAGAGCGCTTGGCGCGCGTCGATGATCTTGGTGAGAACCGCAAACTGCCGGTGCGGGTCGATGCTGCCCGTCAGCTCGTTGCCGAGGTCGCTGCGCAGCGCGCCCAGCGTCGCTCCGGCAAAGCTTCCGTTCCGCACCGCGTTGTCGTCCCAACACTCCCAGGACTCGCCGAGCGGCTGCGCGGGATCGCCGTGCTTTCCGTAGCGCGTGACCAGCGCATCGCCGCCCCAGATCGCGGGCGTGAGCGTGGGCTCGAGAACGTACGGGTAGAGCTCGTCACTCACGAGACGGCTCTACTCGTTCGTAGGGGTTTCTTCCGCCTAGTCGCGCCGAATGACCGTGGTGTCGCTCTTCGAGCCCAAGGTGCTCATAGCGATCACCGCGACGATGACGATCAGGACGATTCCGCCGACCGCGACCCAGGTCCAGTTCGTGCCTGACGACGACACCGTCATCGAGGTTCCGCCGTTGCTCGTGGTGGTCGTGGTGTTGGAGCCGTCGGTGGTGGTCGTCGTTGAACTGCCGTTGGTCGTGCCGCCGCTGTTGCCGGCGGCCGCGCCGCTCCCGCTGCCGGAGCCGCTGGTCGTGGTGCTGCCTCCGGTCGTGGTTTGAGCCAGGGCCAACGTGGGCGCGCCCGCGAGGAACAGCGCCAAAACAAGTACACCGAGCCGCATGAGCATGCGCATCGTTAGCGTCCTCCTACGAAAGCCGTATGGGCTGCGCGACGGTCTTGGGGTCCCGGGTCGCCCAGCGGGGACGTCGGATCGGCCGGGATCTCCGGCAGCTCGGTATCGGGCGTCGACGGTACGTCGGGGACTGATTCGGGGACCGCATATTCCGCACGCATGCCTCTGACGTTCCCGAGCCGGCCACGCCCAAAACCGGCGGCGGCCGGCAACCAAGGCGCGGCCCTGCGCGTTGAAGGATCGATGCGTTTTTTACAACGCGCCGCCGCGTTTGCGGCGACCATTGCGCTCTTGGGTGAAGCGCCTGCCCCCTCTGCCCCCTCCGAAGAAGCGGCACGCCTCTTCGCGATGACCGGTGCCCGCACGTCGTCCGTGCAGTCGTACACGTCGCGCCTGCACGTGGACGTGGTCCTGCGGTCCTTCCCTTACCTCAGCTTTCACCTCAACGGGACGATCTCGTTCAAGCGGCCGGACCTCTACAGCGTGCACTTCGAACACGTGCCGTGGTTCGGCAAAGGCTTCGAAGATCTCAAGATGGACCCGCTGATTCCGTCGACCTGGCCCGAGCATTACGACGTCACCAGCCTGACGCACTCGGGCGACCGCACCTTCTTCGAGATGCGCGACAAAGTTGACGGTCACGTCAAGGGCGTGCACGCCGAACTCGATCCCGCCGGTTTGCGGAAGATCGAGTGGTCCTACGTCAACGGCGGTGCGATCGGCGTCGCGGTCATCCCCGTCTTTGTCGACGGCATCCCCGTTCCGGCCACAGAAGACGCCGACATTCGCCTGCCGACCTATCACGTCGTCTGTCACGCGACGTTCACCGACTACAAGATCGTCGCCGCCGATCCCGGCACGGATGCCCAGCACGCGCGCTGAGGGCGCACTGCGACGGGTCATCGTTACCGCCGACGACTTCGGGCTCGCGATCCCCGTCAACGAAGCGGTCGAACGCGCGCACCGCGACGGCGTCCTCACTGCGGCCAGCCTCATGGTCGCCGAACCGGCGGCCGCCGACGCCGTGACGCGCGCGAAAGCGATGCCGGCGCTCGGGGTTGGGCTGCACGTGGTCGTCGTCGACGGACGGCCGCTGCTGCCGCCCGAGCAGATTCCCGACCTCGTCGATCGTGTCGGCAGGCTGCGTTCCGATCTCGCGCGCGCCGGCGTGCGTTACTTCTTCCATCCCCGCGTGCGGCGCCAGCTCGAAGCGGAGATCCGGGCGCAGTTTGCCGCTTTTGCGGCGACCGGTCTGCGCTTCGATCACGTCAACGCGCAGTGCCACATGCATCTCCACCCGACGGTGTTCGGGATCATGCTCAAGGTCGCGCGCGACTACGGGCGGCCGCCGTTTCGCATCCCGTTCGAGCCTTTCGGCCCCTCGTGGCGGGCCGCCGGCGATGCGCGCGGCCTGCGTTTCGCCAACGCCTATCTGCTCGCACCATGGCTCGGCCTGATGAAAGCGCGGCTGGCGGCGGCGGGGATCGCCCACAACGATCGCGTGTTCGGTTTGAGCGACTCGGGACGGATGACGCCGCCGCGCGTGCGCGCGCTCATCGCGCAGCTGCAGCCCGGAGTCACCGAGATCTTCTTCCACGCCGCCACCCGGCGCTGGGACGGAATCGCGCCCGCGCTGGCCGCCTATCATCTCGAGGACGAACTCGCAGCACTGGTCGATCCCGACGTCGCGCGCGCACTGCGGATGCCGGGAACCGCGACGATCGCCTTCGGCGGGCTCAACGCAGCGGATGCCTAAGGCGCGCGACGCCGTCGCCTGGCTGGCGGGGACGGCGTTCGCTGCGAGCATGCTCTATACCGGATTCGCGCTCGCTCGCACGCTGGCGTTCGGACGCCGGCGCGCGGCTGCGGGCGCCTCGACGCCCTCGGTTTCGATCCTCAAACCGCTGCACGGCAGCGAGCCGCTGCTGGCCGACAAACTGCGCTCGTTCTGCCGCCAGGAGTACCCCGCGTACGACGTGATCCTCGGCGCGCGCGATGCGGATGATCCCGCGCTGCTCATCGCGCGCGAGGTGGCAGCCGAATCACCGCAGCACGTCCGTCTCGCGTGGGCGGACTCCGCAACCCCGCACCATGCCAACCCCAAAGTGGACACGCTAGCCGCGCTGCTGCCGCACGTGCGCGGCGAGATCCTCGTGTTTGCCGACAGCGACATGCTGGTGACGCCCGAGTACCTGCGCGCGATCGTCGCGCCGTTCGACGACCTGCGGGTCGGCGCCGTCACCTGCCTCTATCGCGGCCGGGCGTTCGCACCGACGTTGGCCTCACGCTTGGGTGCAATGGCGAACCACCAGCAGTTCGCGCCGTCGGTTCTGGTCGCGGCGGCGCTGATGGGCATGCGGTTTGGTTTCGGCGCGACGATCGCCATCCGGCGCGAGGTCTTCGACGCGGTCGGGGGGCTCGATGCGATCGGTTCGCAGCTCGCCGACGACGCACGGTTGTGCGCGCTCGTCATCGAGCGCGGCCTGCGAATCGAACTCTCGGACTACGTGGTGGAAAATCTGGTCGACGAACCGTCGCTCGGCGCCCTGCTGCGGCATGAACTGCGCTGGGCACGCACGCACCGCGCGCTCGAACCGGCCGGCTACGCGGGGCTGTTCCTTACCTTTCCCCTTGCGCTGGCCGTGATGTATGGGATCGTGACGCGGCGCCGTTGTCCGGCCCTGATCGGGTTCACGGCAGCGTGGACGATGCGCGCGGCGCTCGCGCAGGCCGCGGTGTCGTCGTTCGGCGCCGCCGAGCGCGAGTGGTGGCTCATCCCGGCCCGCGATCTGCTCGGTGCACTCGTTTGGCTCGCCGGTTTCGGCTCGCGTC
>Ga0302326_10005664_pt1 | contig 28442 bp, 21 predicted proteins | sample Palsa_T0_3_FD_202264 | JGI IMG/M metagenome (GOLD analysis project Ga0302326, IMG submission 202264) | Peat permafrost microbial communities from Stordalen Mire near Abisko, Sweden - Palsa_T0_3 | ecosystem: Environmental > Terrestrial > Soil > Palsa > Peat permafrost | place: Sweden: Abisko... | reverse complement strand
AGATGCCCGAACCGGGCTCGCCCATTTCCGGCCTTCCGCTATTCCCCTCCGCCACCGCGGCGGGCGGGACGCCCACCCTACCCGGGACCTCTCCGCCCGGCGCCCCGCGCAGGCCCCCCACCCGGGACCCACGTAACCGCGCGACTCACGGGATGGAAGCTGCCCCAACCGAGCCGCCCATTCGCGCCGAAATCCAAAACCCGTCAAGAGGAGAAAGTCAGCGGAAGTGCGGTGGAAGTGTGGCGGAAGTCAGCGGAAGTCAGAAATCGGGGATTTGTCCAAAAAACGTGTGCCACACTTCGCGCACACGTATGTGGGCATCACCAACACCCATTCAAGAGGCCAAGCGGCTCCTTCCGCTGCCGCAACTCCTGGAAAAACTCGGACTCGGCGAAAACACCCGGAAAGAAAGCCGCTGCCCGTTTCACGACGACCGCCATCCCTCCTTCTCGGTGTGGGAAAACGAGAAGGGCTGGCACTGGAAATGTCACGCCGGCTGCGGCGAGGGCGACGAGATCGACCTCCTCGCGCGGCACGAGGGCCTGGACAATCGCGCCGCGATCGCCCGCTATCTCTCGCTGGCCGGCCTGGCACCGCGCCCGGCCACGGCCCCGCCGGCGCCGGCCTTCGACTGGCCGGCGTGTGTCGCCGCGTTCACCCCGGACGACGCCGCGGCGCTGGCCCAATGGCGCGGGTACCGCCCGGCACTTTGCGGCGCCCTGCGGCAGAGCGCTCTCGTCGGCAAATACGAGGGGCACATTGCCTTTCCCGTGCACAACGACGCCGGCACGGTGATCGGCGCGCATTACCGCCTCCAGGACGGCTCCTGGCGTTACACCGCGGGCGCGTGCGCCGCCGCGCTGGTCCTGGGCAATAACCTGGCCGGCGCGCGGCAGATTCACGTCGTCGAAAGCCAGTGGGACGGCCTCGCGATCTTCGACCGGCTCAATTTCCAGGCCATGGATCGCGCCGTGGTCTTCGTCACCCGCGGCGCCGGCAATGGCTCGCTGGTCGCCGGTCGTTTCCCGAAAGACGCCGAGATCTTCGCCTGGCCGCAGAACGATCCCGACGAGAAACGCGACCGGAACGGCCGCACGCCGGCCGACAAATGGCTCGATGACGTGATGGAATGTTCCCCGGCGCCCGTGCGGATCGTGGTCACGCCGCCCGCCCACAAGGACGCCAACGACTGGACCCGCGCCGATGGCGATGAAGCGAGCCTCGCCCAGGCCGTGGCGGCGGCGCGCACGCCCAACCCCTTGCGCTCGCTCATGGATATCGCCGTGGCCGCGCCGGAAGAAGGCCGGACGGTGCTCGGCCATCGCTTCCTGTGCCGCGGCGGCGCCATGCTTTTCATCGGGCCTTCCGGCATTGGCAAATCGTCCGCCAGCATGCAGCAGGACATCCTCTGGTCGCTGGGGCGCGAGGCCTTTGGCATCCGGCCGCAGCGACCGCTTCGGATTCTTACCATCCAGGCCGAGAACGACGATGAAGACCTGGCCGAGATGCGCGACGGCGTGATTCGCGGGCTGCGCCTCTCGGACGAAGAGGCCGCGCGCGTCCGGGAGAATGTCTTCTACGAGACCGAGAACGGCCGGACGAGCGTCGACTTCCTGGCCTACGTCGAGAAGCGTCTGGCGCTGGGCCGCTTTGACCTGCTGCGCATCGATCCTTTGCAGGCCTACGCCGGCGGCGATGTCCGGGAACCGGCGCTCATCGCCGCCTTCCTGCGCTCCGGCCTGGGACCCGTCCTGCAGCGCCAGGGCGTGGCCTGCGTCATCAACCATCACACACCGAAGACCACCCACCGCGACACCTCGCTCTGGCGCGGTTCGGACTGGATGTATGCCGGGGCCGGCGGCGCGGAGATCACCAATTGGGCGCGCGCGGTGGTGGTGATCGATCCGACCTATCACCCGCGCGTCTTCAAGTTCATCGCCGCCAAGCGCGGCGCGCGCATCGGCTGGGCCGATGAGGACGGGCAACGGGAGTTCATGCGCTATTTCTGCCACGCCTCGGATGGTCTCTACTGGTGCGCGGCGACGGCGGAGGATCTCGCCGAGGCGGAAGAGGCGGCGGAGAATGCGCGGAGATCCGGGGGTGCGAAGAAAGAACCGGCCGATCTCAAAGCCCTCGTTCCGATGCAGGGGGACATCCCCAAGAAGGAGTTGCTTTCCAAGGCGCAAGCAGCGGGATTCACCAGGGAGGGCGCACGTTTGACCCTGATCGGTCTGATTCAATCGCGGGACCTGTTTCAAACGTCCGTCGGGCGCTCCGGCACCCGTCCGGAATTGCGAATCGCGCGCCAGGAACCGGAACTGATCGCGAGATGATAAGCGAGGCGTTGATGACGTGGGTAGTGCCCAAATTTGGCTTTTGGGCGGGTGGGTTGCCCCGTCGCGACCTGCGCGTCTCCCCGCGTCTGGCCAGCCCGCGAGATCCACCCGATCTGCCCGGGGGTCGGGCAGATCTCCATCCTTACAGAGAGGAGATAGATCCACCCGCCCGTATATAAAATACGGGCGGGTGGATCTATCTCACCGCCCTATCTGCACAGGACAATTCGCGCCAGGCCTTCGGCATAGCGCCAGGATGGTTGTTACGCCTCTGCGAGGCTTGGCCAGATTTTTCCCCGGCGTTCCCAAGGCTGCGCTCGTTCGTCGCTTACCTTGGGCTGGCTTGTCCCAGGCCTTCGGCCTGAAGAATTCAGCGGCTGGCAGGCTCGCCCATGGCCGGCAATGGATGGTCAGGCCAACGGCCTGCAACAAGCCAGCCCAGCGAGGAGGAGGTGGGGAAAAGGGCTGCCGGCAATGGGCGAGAAAGCGAAGCGAGGAACGAGCGCAGCCCTGGGAACCCGGCCCACCAACGGCATTCAGCCCCAACGGGGCGAAACCAGATCCCCATAATCGCAAGAATGAGATAGATCCACCCGCCCGGATGCTATAGAGGGGCGGGCGGATCTATCTCATTGCCAGATGTGCAGAACAATTTGCGCCAGGATGGCGGCATATGCCAGAATGGCTGTTACGCCTCCGACACCCCCCTTAGCGCCGGTTTGCTTCCGCTCCTGCGGAGACGCCGCCGCGTCACGTCGAAGAGGATGAATTGAGTTGATCAATTCAAGGCCGGCTGCCGCGGTTCCCCGCGTCTGGCCGGCCCGCCCCTGGCTGGCCGCGGACGGTCAGGCCAACGGCCTAAAGAACCCACCCGAAAAAGTGGATTGCCCCGCAGGCCGCCGGTGGCTTACGGTTTTCCTCTGTCGGGCGAGCCATTTCCCCTCAGGCGGCCTTCCTCAAAGGTTATCTTAACCCATGGACATCTACATTTTGCGCGATGGCGAGCAAATCGGCCCCTTCAGCAAGGACGCCGCGCAGATTCTGGTCCGGCAGGGCACCATCTCGACCAACGATCTCGCCTGGCGCCGGGGGACCCTCGAGTGGCGGCCACTGGGGGAGGTGCTCAACTCCGTCCCCTCAGCATCGGAACCACCAACCGCCGCCGAGCCGGCCGCAAAACCACCGGCCGAACCTGCCGCCGAAGCGCCCGTCGAGGCCAGCACCGAGCCGGCCACGGCCAGCCAGATCGCCTTCCTGAGCTATTTCGGCATTGCCATCCCCGCCGGCCTCTCGAAGGACGCCGCCGAAACCCTCATTACGAACGCTGGTGACGACCCCACGAACGCCAAACGCCTCGCTTCCTGGGAGGTCGATCGCCTCCGGCTGCACCCCGACCTCTTCAACCCGGAAATCGCGGAGAAAAAAGAGGACCGCGTTCAGCTTTATTATGACCTTTGCGAGACGGCCGGCGCCGACCACTTCACCGGTGTCACCAAGGCGCATTGCCAGGTCCTCGTGGCATTCCTGGATGTAAAATATCCCCGCTGGGACGCGAATCGAGCCGAGGCCACTGAGCGCTACTTTTTTCCCGCGATCGCCGAGAAATTCCCGCAACTGGTCAGCCGCGCCTGGCGGAGCCGCGTCTCCGAGGGAGACCGATCTTCCGTGCTCGCGCGGGCCACGCGCAAATTGCCCACGACCAAACTCACGAGGCGATACATCTCGCCATGGGTCGCCAGCGCCCGCGGGATCGCTTTGGGACTGGTGATCCTCGCCGTGCTCTATGCCGTCTACCTCTTCGTCCAGGCCCATCTCGGCCAACCCGGGCCGGCGGGGAAGGCCGGCGTATCCACGTCAGCGTCAACCTTTCTCGCGCTCCGACTCTTTGAAGAGCGCGAGGAGCGCGCAGCCGATACCAAAGCGGGCATCGAACCTGCCGCCGCTGGGGGAAAGCGCCCCAGAACTGACGAAGCCGGCCTCTTGACGGTGTAGCTCTGATGAGCAAAGCGATCCACCGACACGGCCGACGTGGCGGGCGCGAGGTTTGCGGGCGGGGTCATGGGTGGGACTAGTATGGATGGCGCCCTCCGGGGCCAATCACCGTCGGGCCACACCTCATTTTACTCACTTCAACGGATCGAGATAAACCTTCCGTACGTCGATTTCGCCACCCTCGGACTGAATGCCAATCATGCCCGCGGTTTCGTTGCATTCCGTGGCCGTGTTCATCACCTTGCCATTGACGATGATCTTGATGGTGTTGCCCCGGCATTCCACTTCATAGGTGTTCCATTCCCCGACGGGTTTCTCGTTGGAGGTTTCGGGCATGGCGATCCCGTTTTTGCCGGGAATTTTTGGTTCCTTGCAGTCGGCGCCACCCCAGAGCCAGAAATCGCCCTGCCGGTTGTGCATGCCCTGACATTCAAAGCACCGGGGCCAGACTTTATCCGGCAGGCTCATGTGGACGAGCACGCCGGTGTTCCCCGCTTTGGTGAAGCGCCATTCCACGGTGACTTTGTAGTCGTGGTAGGATTGTTCGGTACGCATGTAGCCGTTGGGTTTTCCCAGGCACTTGACGACACCGTTTTCCACGCTCCACACCGTTAGCGGATCGACATCGTTTTTCATGGCGAACTTCCAGCCGGTGAAATCCTTCCCGTTGAAGAGTTCGACATGGTCGGTGGGCGTGAGCGCAGGTGCATCGGCGGCTGGGGCGACCGGAGAAAGGGCGATCGAGAAGGCGATGGCAAGAAGGGGGAAGATTGATTTCATGGGAGTTGAGAGGTCCGGAGCTTGTAGCTTGAGTTTCGTCGTCACGGAAGCGCGATCCGGATTTTGCGCATTCGACGGAAGCGACGTTCCTTGCCTCACCGCTGCACCTTCCAGCGCGTCTCCGGCTGGAGGTTGATGTCGTCCTTGTTGACCTCGAAGCCGCAGGCTTGGAGCAGGTAGGCCACGCCCTCGCGGCTGCTCATGGTCTGCTTGAGGCTGTGCGCGAAGAGCTCGATGTATTCCTTGTAACTTTCCAGCGCGAGGCTGCCTTCGGCGACGTACCGCGCCAGTTCCTGGTCGTGGCTCTCGATCAACTCGAACAGCGCCTTCCGCAGCCGGATGCGCATCGCCGGATCGACCACCAGCTTGAAGGGATTGGCCCCCGGGTCCGAAGGGATCGGTTCCCTGGAGACGTCGAAATCGAGCGGCGTGAGCGTTTGGGCGCGGATGGGGTCGTTCATAAGGGGAAAGCGGCGCGGTGGCCGACGGTGCGGCCGGAGATTTCAATGGTGCTTCTTCGACGTCGCCACCGGTTCGGGCGGCGCGATCATCTGCCCGCTCGCGTCGTAATCGGTCACCTGCGTCGCGACATCACCCGGACCGCCGTAAACGAAAACGCGCTTCCCCAGATAGGTGTCGTCCGCGGCGGAAAATGCGGCCTCGGTCACGCGCCCCGCCCCGTCCCGCTGGTAGCTGGCCTTGTAGAGGATGTTGCCCTTGGCGTCGTAAAAGATCGCCCCGACGGCAATGTTATCTTCCCCGAGCAGGTAGGTGGTTTTCTTGAGCACCTTGTTGCCCGTGTCCGTGATGGTCTCCTCGGCGGTGTGCTTGTCGGGATCGAGCTTGGTCGTGGACCGGGTGCCGTCCGCACGCAATTTCACCGTGACCTTGATCGTGCCGTAGGTGACCTGGGCCGGCAGCATGGGCGCGGCCAGCACGGAGAAGGTGAGAAGGGTGGCAAGGGATTTCACACGGCCGCCATTCTAGACGGCCGCCGTCAATTCCGCCAGCGGGACGTCCTCACCGTGATGGCGCTGGAATTGGAGCTCGTAGAGGCGCCGGTAATAGCCGCTTTGCGCGAACAATTGCCCGTGCGTGCCGACTTCCTTGATCTCGCCGTTTTCCAGCACAATGATCTGGTCCGCCCGCTGGATGGTCGAGAGGCGGTGGGCGATGGCCAGCACGGTGCGGCCTTTGGCCAGCTTTTCAAGGTCCTCCTGGATGTATTTCTCGGTCTCGGAATCCAGTGCGCTGGTCGCTTCGTCGAGCAGCAAAATCGGCGCGTTCTTCAAGAAAGAGCGGGCGATGCACAGGCGCTGCTGCTGCCCGCCGGAAAGCATGCAGCCTTTGTCGCCGATGACGGTTTCGTACCCGTGCGGCTGCGCGAGGATAAAGTCGTGGGCGTGCGCCAAGCGGGCCGCGGTCTCAATCTCCGCCTGCGTCCCCTCCAGCCGGCCGTAGCGAATGTTCGCGGCGATGGTATCGTGGAAAAGGAAGGCGTCCTGATTGACCATGGCGATGTGCTCCCGAAGCGAGGTCTGCGTGACGGTGCGAATGTCCTGGCCGTCGATAAAAATGCGCCCCTTCTCCTGCTCGTAAAGCCGCTGGAGCAGCCAGAAGATCGTGCTCTTGCCGGCGCCGGTGGCGCCGACCAGCGCACACGTCGTCCCGGGCGGCACGACAAAGGAGATATTCCGCGTCGCGGGCGCGTCCTTGCCCGGATAGGCGAAGGTCACGCCGTCGAAACGAATCTCGCCCCGTGCCACGGCTAGAGGCTTCGCGCCCGGGGCGTCGTCGATCGCCGTCGGACGGTCGATCAGGACAAAGACTTTCGTTGTCGCCGCGAGACACTTCTGCAGGAGGATATTGACCCGGCCGAGCGTCTTGGCCGGATCGTAGAGGAGCACGAAGCCCGTCTGCAACGCGAAGAACTGCGCATAGGTCAGGTGGTAGAACTTGGCGTAGACGAGCGCCGCGACGATGCCCAGCGAGGCCACGGTCTCGACCGCCGGCGTGACGATTTCCTGCGCCTTCCGCCAGCGCATCGCGAAACGGAGCATCTTTTGATTCGCGGCGTTGAACCGCTCCGACTCGTACTCTTCCCGGGCGTGGGTCTTGACCACGCGAATCCCAGCGAAGGCTTCCTGCATCACCACCATGAGCAGCCCGGCTTCGTCTTCTTCGCGCGCTCCGGCACTGCGCACTTTTTTCCCGATAATCAGCACCGGCAAAAGGCAGAGCGGGAAAACCAGGAACGCGACCAGGGTGAAGCGCCCATCCACGGCGAAAAGCGCGATGAGGGCCGACAGAATGGCGAACGGTTGCTTGACGATGTCGCCCGAGATCTGGGTCAGCGCCTGCTGGGCGACGCGGGTTTGATTGAAAACCGTCTGCTGAAGCTCGCCGGATTTGGCGCGATTAAAGAACTCGAGCGATTGCGCCAGGATGTGCCGGTAGAGCGTCTGGCGGATATCGTCGAGAACGCGCTGGCTGACCCACAGAAGGCAATAGGCGTTCAGGTAGGAAAAAAGCCCGCGCACGGCCATCAACGTCGGGACGCTGGCGCAGACCAGGGCCACCTGCCAAAGCGTCGCATGGCCCGCCTGAATGGGCGCCAGATGCAGATGCGTCCACGCCGGAAACCTCAGGGTATGCTCGCCGCCATCCGGGAAGACCAGCGGCAGCACCTGCTTGACGAGCAGCACCAACCCACCATTGGCGAGGCCGAAAAGCGCGCCAAAAAGCATCCCCAAAAGAAAGCGCGCCTTGTACGGCTTGAGATAGCTCGCGAGCCGCAGGTACGGCTCGCGGCTGACACGCAGGAATTCGCGCATGGACATTTTGGAAATGTCTTTGCGGGAGATTTTTTTGGTGGACATCAGGGTTGGCGTGGAAGCGCGAGAAGGGAATCGGTAGCACGAATGACCAGTGCGGTCGAGAGATGCTCCATCGAGGCCTCTTTCATGCGGGGCTCGAACCGGGTGAGCGGGGCCTCGGGCTGCGCTGCCGAAAGGACCACGGCGCGGTCATGCAGCGGGCGCCAGTGAAACGGGTTGGTCGGTCCAAAAAGCACGACCTGGGGCGCCCGGAAGGCCGCGGCGAGGTGGACCACGCTGGTATCGCAACTGATCACCACGCGCGCCCCGGCGACCAGCGCCGCGAGCGCCATCAATTCTTTCGGCTCGCGGATTTCCGATTTCCCGGGGATGGCCGCATCGGGAATGGCCTGGACGTGCGCGCGTTCAAAGTCCCCGGGACCGCAGGTGAAGATCGTCCGCAAGCCGTGTGCGTCGCGCAAATGCGCCGCCACTTCGCCCCATCTCCCGGGCAGCCAGTATTTCTCCGTCCGCGCGGTCCCTGGATGCAAAAGCGCGTAGCCGCCCTCCACCTGCGCGTTCCCCCGCAGATTCGGAGGCAGCACCAACTCCGGCTGGAGATCGTCGGCCCGGGGGCCATCCGGCGGCCGCACCTGCGCGGCGAGGTCCAGGTAATGCTGCGCGGTGTGCGCGTCGCGCACTTTCGACGGACACCACGCATTGTAGGCCCGGGCGCGGATCCAGTTTCGCCGCACCGACTCGAAGGCCACCCGGGTCCGGGCCCGCGAGAGGGTGGTCCCCATGGCCGAACGGTCGGTTCCGGTGAAATCAAGACACAGATCCCATCCACCTGTGAGGACTTGCTGCCACGGCGTCCAGCCGCGTCCGCGCCCGAAGACAATCCCGCTTTGCAGCGAGGGAATCGCCGGAAGCAGGGTGGCCGTGCCATCCATCACACCCAGCGCGAGATGCGCTTCGGGCCAGGCCGCGCGGAGCGCGCGCAGAGCTGGCGTGGTCAGCACGAGGTCGCCGATCCGTTTGAGCTGAAGCGCGAGGATTCGCATTTATGATTTATGATTTAGGATTTAGCATTGGCACTTCCGTGGCGCGCCGCGCGGAGTTCCTAATGATGGTCGAAGAGCAAAAATGCCAAATGTTAAATCCTAAATCCTAAATGAAGATCGGTCTCGTTCGCCGCGGCTACTCCCGTACCGGTGGTGCGGAGGCGTACTTGCGGCGCTTTGCCGAAGCGGCGGCCGAAGCGGGTCATGCGATCGTGCTCTTCTCCGAAAGGTGGCCGGCTGCCGAATGGGCGTTTGAGCACGTCCCGGTGGAGAGCGATTCTCCCCGGACTTTCGCCAAGGCGATGGACACCATGCGGGCGCGGGACCAGTGCGAATTCCTTTTCAGCCTGGAACGTGTCTGGACCTGCGATTGCTATCGCGCGGGTGACGGGGTGCACGCCGCCTGGCTGGAGCGTCGCCAGCGGTTGGAGCCAATCTGGAAATCCTGGTTCCGGCGCTTCAGTCGAAAGCACCAGGAGTTGCTCATGCTGGAAAAGGAACTCTTCGGTCCACGCGGCGCCCGCGCCGTGATCGCCAATTCCGGATTGGTGCGCGACGAAATCGTGAAACATTTCCAATACCCGGCCGCGAAGATTCAAGTAATCTACAGCGGCGTACCCCCTTTTACCGCCACCCCTGAGGACCGTGCCGCGAGACGTGCCAGCCTCGGGCTCAAGGAGGACGATTGCGCCGTGCTCTTTGCGGGATCCGGTTGGGATCGGAAGGGGTTGCGTTTTGCCATCAAGGCGATGAACGAGGCGAAGCTCGAACACGCGAAACTGCTCATCGCCGGCCGGGGTAATCCGCACGCGCTTCCCCGCTGTGCGCAGGCTCGGTACCTCGGCCCGGTCAAAGACATGCCGCCGTTGCTGGCCGCGGCCGATGTTTTCATTTTACCGACGATCTACGATCCGTTCTCGAACGCCTGCCTCGAAGCGCTCGCCGCGGGGCTGCCGGTAATCACGACGGCCCAGAATGGTTTTTCGGAAATCATCGAGAGCGGCCCGGAAGGGGATATCGTCGCCGAACCCGATGACATCCCCGCCCTGGCCGCGGCCCTCAAAAGCTGGAGCGATCCGTTGCGCCGGATGGCGGCAAAGCCCCGTCTTGCGGTCCGCGGTTCCCGCTACACCATCGCCGCAAACGTCGACCAGACATTGGCTGCCATCCAGGCGCTGCGGTAGGAATGGGCACCGACTTGCCGCAACTCAGAGAGATTCACGGTCCAGGATCTTCCGCCGCGTCGGGTGCCACGGCCTCCGGCGCCGAATACCCGCGCAGCGGCGCGACGAGATTGCCCGGCAGTGGCCAGACCCGCTCCTGGATACGCGGCGCGAGGGGCCGCGCCGAGGCGTATCCCACGGTCATCATCTCCATCTTGGCATCGAGATTGTCGACGTAGTGCAAGGCCCAGGCTTCCGGTGTTTTCGGCACGACCGGCGAGCCGAACTGCAGTTCTCCGTGATGCGCGGCCAGCAGATGGAGCAAGTGCAGCCGCACATCCTCGCTCGCCGGCTGCATGGCGGCCCAGGTTGCAGCTTCCCCGGCGGCCAGCAGCTTGCGCCAAAGCGCGTTCACCAGCTCGATGCCGATGGTGATGTGGCCGAGCATCTCACCGCGTTCGTCGAACGGCATGGCAAATCCATCGGCGGGCAGGGCGTTCTCCCACAGCTTTCCGACATCGTGAAAGAGCACGCCCGCCAGCAGCAGGTCTTGGTTGAGCATCGGGTAGGCCGCCGCCACGGCCAGGGCCGCCCGGAGCATTTGCGCCACGTGTTCGACCAGGCCGCCGCGCCGGGCGTGATGATTCCCGCGGGCGGCCGCCGCGCGGCGAAAGCGCGCCCCGTACTCGCTGAGAAACTGCACCGCCAGTCCGCGCAGGCGCGGATCGGAGATCACCGCGCAGGTCTCTTCGATGAAGGCGTAGTCCGCCGCCTGTTTTTCCCGCAATGCGGGCGGCCCAGCCAGTAGCGCATCGCGCTCGTCGAGCGTCAACTCGCGGCAAATCCACCGTTTTGCATCCAGCCCGAACGTTCCACTGTGCGCGAACTCCCCGGACGCCTCGATAAACGCGCCCACCGCGAGCCCTTCGCAGATGGCAAAAGCAGGCCCGTCGCTCCAGGCGCGCAGGGCGATTTTCGCTTCCGCGTCGGCCAGGGTCAGCTCCCAGAAGGGTTTGCCGTCGCGAGTCTCTTTTTTGACCAGCGCTTCGATCTGTCCGTGAACGGCGGACTCGACCCTGCCCGCTTGAGCGCGCTGCTTCAACATCGAAAGCGAAAGGACTTCCGCGGATTTCATCGGCTACACATGCACGCCCCCTCCATCCCGCGTGTCGAGGCGGAAATAGCCGGCGAACTCAAAAATTTGGCGCTGGCAAACCACCCGGGAATGGGTATAGATGTCATTACATTGACAATATAGACCCCCTCTGTCCCATGAAGAATCTCTCCTCCAGAATCCGTGGCTTTTCTCTGCTCGAATTATTGGTCGTCATGCTGATTATCGGCATCGTCGCAACCTTCCTCGTCCCGGCTGCCTCGACCATCCTCCGCGGGTCCCAGTTGAATCAGGCGTCTCAGATTGTTTTCGACCAGTTCAATCTGGCCCGTCAATACGCCCTCTCGAGCAACCACCCGGTCGAGGTGCGCTTGATCTGCTACGCCGACCCGGAAGTTCCTGGTGAAGTAACCCCCGGTTCACCCTCGAATCCGGCGAATGGCAAATTTCGGGCGATCCAGATTCTGGACACTTTGGACGCCATCAACCCGACCACCAATGATTTCGTCCGCGTGGCGGTGGATAAGCCGCAGCTTCTTCCGCAAGGGATTGTGATGGATGCACCGCAGAACTTTCCGGGCGGGACTGTCAGTTCGTCAACGCTGATCAATGAGGCGAAAATAGCCAACTCGGCCTCAAATCCGACGGTGACTCCCACGACGGTGTTGCAGCCGACCGCGCTAGATCCGACGCTGCCCCGCGGCGTCGGGCTGAATTACTATTATGTGGCCTTCCGCTTCATGCCCGACGGCTCGACGAACCTGCCCGCCGCTTCCGTGACCGACACCAATGGAGCGTGGTACGTCACGCTGCACAATTTGACCGATCCCATGGGCTCGATCAAGCCGCCGGCGAACTTCTTTACCCTGCAAGTCGACCCGGTCAGCGGCACGCTCAAGCAATACCGTCCGGGGTTGGTCTACTGAAGAATCGTTACGGGTCAGAGATATTGGCGGGCCACCCGCCAGCCCAGGTAGACGCCCACCAGTGAGCCAGCCGAGCTGACGACAAAGGCGGTCATGAGCCCGAAGTGTTCGCCGAGGACCCAGCCGACGTAGCCGCCGACGTTCAGGCCGACGAAGATGCAGAGTTTCATGGCGGTCCTGGAAAAGCAGCATCCGGGCCGCTGGCCAGGAAAATGGCCGATTTGACCCTGCGGCGCGGTGTCGTCGCCGGGCGACTTGCGCTCCCGGGAATCCCGCATTTTCGTGCAACGCGCGCGTGACACCACTTCGCCGCGCACCATAGATTCCGGCGCGCCATGCCCGTCCCGACCAAAGACCAGATCGCCGACCTGCTCGAAAGCATCGCCCAGATGCTCGAGCTCAAGGGCGAAAACATCTTTAAAGTCCGAGCCTATACCAATGCCGCGCGCGCCGTGGAAACGTACCCCGGCGACCTGGCCACGGCGGCTGCGGAAAACCGGCTGGGCGACATCCACGGTATCGGGCGGGCCATCGCCGACAAGCTCACCGAACTCATCGCCACGGGCCGGCTCGGGTATTACGAGACGCTCAAGGCGGAATTTCCACCGGGGATTTTCGAGCTGTTCGAGTTGCAGGGCCTTGGGCCGAAAAAGATCAAGGCCGTCTGGGAGAAGCTGAATGTGACGACGGTTACCGATCTGGAAAAGGCCTGCAAAGATGGCCGCGTGGCGGGCCTGGCGGGCTTCGGGAAGAAAACCGCCGACAATATCCTGGCCGCCATCCAGTCGCGGGCCAGGCACGCGGGCCGGTTCCGGCTCGGCGACATCGCCGGCGACGCCGAGCATATGCTGGCGGATTTGCGGTCATTGCCCGACGTGCACCAGGCCAGCGTCGCCGGCAGCTACCGGCGGCGGAAGGAAGTCGTCGGCGATCTCGATTTTATCGTCGCCACGAGCGCTCCGGCGGAAGTCTCCGCCTTTTTCGTGAATCACGAAATGGTCGAGAGCATCATGGCCCACGGCGCCACGAAATCGAGCGTGCGCTTCAAGTCCGGCATCCAGGCCGATCTGCGCGTGGTGAAAAATGGAGAGTATCCCTTCGCGCTGAACTATTTTACCGGGTCGAAGGAGCACAACATCCTCATGCGCCAGCGCGCCCTGGCTCGCGGGTGGACGTTGAACGAGTACCGGCTCGGACCGCTCGAAAATGCGAAATCGGAGCCGCCTCCGATCCATGAGGAAGTCGATCTGTATCAGGCGCTTGGGCTGGAATACGTCGAACCGGAGCTGCGCGAAGATCACGGCGAATTCCCTGCCGCCGAGCAGCACCGGCTGCCGGAATTGATCGAATTGGAGAACCTGCGCGGCACGTTTCACAATCACACCACGGCCAGCGATGGCCGGAGCACGCTCGCCGAGATGGTCGAGGCGGCGCGGGAACTTGGGTTGCAATATCTCGGCATCGCCGACCATTCCAAGGCCTCCTTCCAGGCGCACGGCCTCGATGCGGATCGCTTGCTCGCGCAGGTTGCGGAAATCCGGGCGCTCAACAAAACCATGTCCGGGGAATTCAAAATCTTCGCGGGCAGCGAAGTGGACATCCACAAGGACGGTTCGCTCGATTTTCCCGACGAGGTGCTTGCCCAACTCGACTACTCCGTGGTCAGCGTCCATAGCGTGTTCAATCTGACCGAGGCGGAAATGACGAAACGGATCATCAAGGCGATGGAGAATCCCTACGTCACCATGCTCGGCCATCTTACCGGCCGGTTGCTGCTCTCGCGCGAGAGCTATCCGGTCGATCATGCCGCGGTCATCGAGGCGGCGGCCGCGACCGGCACGATCATCGAATTGAATGCCAACCCCCGCCGGCTGGACATGGACTGGCGCTGGTGGCCTCTGGCGAAGGAAAAGGGCGTCAAATGCGCGATCAATCCCGACGCGCATCACGCGACGCAGTTGGAGTTCCTGCACTTTGGGATCGGCATCGCGCGCAAAGGCTGGCTGACGCGCCAGGATGTGATCAACACCCTGCCGCTCGGCAAAATCGAAGCCGTGCTCGCCGGGAAACGGAACGCGAAAAAGTGATCTGGTTCGTCGTCGCGCTCATCGTCGCGGTGAGCTATTTGCTCGGCTCGATCCCGAGCGGGTTGATCATCTCCAGGTCGCAGGGCATCGATATCCGCGCGCATGGCAGCAAGAACATCGGCGCAACCAATGTCTTTCGCGTCATGGGCAAGAAATGGGGGCTGGTGGCATTCTTCTGCGATACCTTCAAGGGGTGGTTGGCGGTGACGCTCGGTGTCTGGATGGCGGCGCGCTTTGGCGTCACCTTGGAACTGCCGCACGGGCATACCCTGGTCAAGAATCTGCCGCCGGATTACGCGGGCATCGCCGCGGCGCTCGGCTGCATTGTGGGGCACAATTTCCCGGCATGGCTGCGTTTCAAGGGTGGCAAGGGCGTCGCGACTTCGCTTGGTGTCATCTTCGGCATGATGCCGCTGGTCAGTCTCATCATTTTTGCGGTCTGGGGATTGGTCTTCAAGGTGACCCGCTACGTGTCTCTGGCTTCGCTGGCCGCGTCTGCGGCCCTCCCGATTGCGGTCGTCGCGCTGATGTTCTTTGGTCCGGTGCAGGGCTGGGCCGCGGTGCACGGCTGGGGAAACTTCTATTTCGGTGTGGTCGCCGCGGTCATGGTTTTCAAACGGCACACCGCGAATATCTGCCGGCTCATTGCGGGCACCGAATTACGCTTCGGTGAGTCGAAACTCGCTCCGGCGGAAGCCGGAGAGACCGGGGCGCCGCAGCCTCCAGCACCATGAGCTTTCAGCACGCAGGGATCATCGGCGCGGGCAGTTGGGGCACGGCGCTCGGTGTTTTGCTCCATGAGAACAAACTTTCGGTGACGGTGTGGGGTCATGACGCGGCGCACATCGAGCAGGTGGCAACGACGCGGGAAAACGCGGCGTATCTGCCTGGAATCCGCCTGCCGGAGGCCCTGCACCTGACCGCCGATCTGGCCGCTCTCGCCGGGTGCGACCTGGTGCTGCTGGTGACACCATCGAAGGCCGTGCGCGCGGTCGCGGCGCGGCTGGCCACGACCGCGCTTTCGACAGATGCCGTGCTGCTTTCCTGCACGAAAGGCGTGGAGCGAGGGAGCGGTTTGCGGATGAGCGAGATTCTCGCGGAGTGCCTTCCGCGCAATCCCGTGGCGGTGCTCTCCGGGACGAGCCACGCCGAGGAAGTCGTCCGGAAAATGCCGACCGCCGTCGTCCTTGGGTCGGCGCGAGCGGACGTGCGGCATCGACTTCAGCAGACCTTCGCCACTTCCTTTTTTCGTCCCTACACCAGCGAGGACGTCGCGGGTATCGAGCTGGGCGGCGCCTTGAAGAACATCTTTGCGCTCGCCGCGGGGGCGAGCGACGGCCTCGGGTTGGGAGACAACGCCAAGGCGGCCCTGATCACGCGTTCCCTGGCGGAACTCATTCGGCTGGGTGTCGCCCTGGGCGGCCGCCGCGAGACCTTCCAGGGGCTCAGCGGCATCGGTGACTTGATGGTGACTTGCTTTTCCCGGCACAGCCGCAATCGCGCGGTCGGGGAGCGGTTGGGAAAGGGCGAATGCCTGGCGGACATTATCGCCTCGATGAACATGGTCGCCGAGGGCGTGCCGACGACTTACAGCGCCCACGAGTGCGCCCGGCGCCTGGGCGTCGACACACCGATCATCGAGCAGGTGCGCGCGTTGCTCGATGGCGTCGTCGGCCCGCGCGAAACGGCGACCAACCTCATCACCCGCGAACCGAAGGCGGAGTAGTCTCCAGTAATACCGAACCGTTATCACTCCAATACCAAATCTCTATTTCCGCTACAAGCAAAAGGGTGGACGGTAGTTGCTCACTTCGAGATTCTCCACCCCATCCCCGCCGTTGATGAACAACGCCCACCTCGCCTTCCAGTTTTTCTTTCCGTTGGGGTTCGTCCTGATCTTCTGGCGGATCCCCGGCGACGGCGCCTGCGAGCCTGTCCCGGAACCAGCGCCAACCATCCCCTGACTTTCAATCCCACACTGCTTATGCCCCAAGACTACGACGCCATCCTCATCGGCGGCGGCCCCGCCGGGTCCTGCGCCTCCGCCATCCTCGCCGAATACGGTCACCGCGTGCTCGTGCTCGAGCGCGAGAAATTCCCGCGCTACCACATCGGCGAATCCTTGATCCCCTTCACCTTCGGGCCGCTCGAGCGCATCGGCATGATCCCGAAAATGCGGAAGTCGCACTTTGTCAAAAAATACAGCGTCACCTTCGTCCAGCCGGATGGCCGCCGGTCGCAACCATTCTACTTTTTCACGCGCTACGACCGGGAGACCGTCGCGCAGTCCTGGCAGGTGCTGCGCTCGGAATTCGACCAGATGCTGCTCGACAATGCGCGGGAGAAGGGCGCCGAAGTGCGCGAGCAGACGTCCGTCAACCGCCTGCTCATGGAGGGCGACCAGGTCGTCGGCGTCGAAGCGACCGACCGGACGACGGGCCGCACCTACGAAGTGCGTGCGCCGATCGTGCTCGATTGCACCGGCAAGGAGGCCTTTACCGCGAACCTCCGCGGCTGGCGCTTGCGCGACCCGTATCTCAACAAGATCGCCGTCTGGACCTACTACCGGGATTCCAAGCGAGGCGTGGGCATCGACGAAGGCGACACCACCGTGGCCTACGTCCCCGAGAAAGGCTGGTTCTGGCACATCCCGCAGCACGATGGCATGACCAGCGTGGGCGTGGTCGCGGAGGGCAAATACCTCACCCGCGACGGCGTCAAGGACCCGAAGGAAATCTTCCATCGCGAAGTCGAGCAGAACCTCTGGATCAAAGACCGCCTATCCGTCGGGAAAGGCACCGGCGAGTATTTCATCACCAGCGAGTACAGCCGCCATTCCCGCTACTGCGCCGCGCCCGGCCTGGTGCTGGTCGGCGACGCCCTGGCCTTTCTCGACCCGGTCTTTAGCAGTGGCGTCATGCTCGCGCTCAAAAGCGGCCAGTTGGTCGCGGAAACCGTTCACGAAGGGCTGGTTACCGGCGATCTTTCTCCGGTGCGCTTCGCCGGCTACGGCGCGACCATCCGCCAGGGCGTGGAGAACATGCGCAAGCTCGTCTACGCCTTTTACGATCCCGCGTTTTCCTTCCGCGAAGTCATCAAGGCCCATCCCGACGCCGCGGGCCTCATCACCGACTGCCTCTCCGGCGACGTGAACAAGGATTTCACCCAGCTCTGGGACTGGATCCGCGAATTCGTGGCGCTGCCCGAGGACCTGCCCTACGGCGAGCCCGCGCCCGAGCTTGGAGCCCTGTCCACGCCGTAAGGCGGTCCGATGAAGCGGGCCTCGTTCGCTTACGTCCTGATCCTGACCCTCGCCAGCCTGTCGCTCGTCTGGCTGCTGCGGAGTGGGTCCACGCTGGCCCCGCCGCCGGGCGCGCCGGCCGCGTCTCCGGTCGTGGAGGGCGTTTCCACGGTAGGGGCGATGTTTGCGGGAATCTCGAAGAACTCGGCCGACCCCATCAGCCATCTCTTCCTGCAATTGCTCGTGATCATTGGCGCGGCCCAGATCGTGGGTCGGGTGCTTTCCCGCTTCGGCCTCCCGGCGGTCGTCGGAGAGATGATTGCCGGCGTTTTATTGGGGCCTTCCTTGTTTGGCCTGCTGACGCCGCAGGCTTTTGCCTGGGTTTTTCCCATCGCTTCCCTGGACACGCTCCGGCTCCTGAGCCAGGTGGGCGTTTGCCTGTTCATGTTCGCGGTGGGCATGGACTTGAACCTGGAGCACGTCCGGAACAAGGCGCCGACCGCCGTTGTGGTCAGCCACGCGAGCATCGTGGTTCCTTTTCTTCTGGGTGCGACACTCGCTTATTTTCTCTACAGCCGCCTGGCGGCGCACGGCGCCTCGTTTACGGCCTTCGCCTTGTTCATGGGCATTTCCATGAGCATCACCGCGTTCCCGGTGCTGGCCCGCATCCTCCAGGAGCGCGGTCTGACCAGGACCCTTCTCGGCAGCACGGCGATCACCTGCGCCGCGGTTGATGACGTGACTGCGTGGAGCCTGCTCGCCTTCATTGTCGCGATCACGCGCACTTCCAGCGTGGTGGGCTGCGCGTTGGATTTGCTGCTCGTGCTGGTTTTCATCGCGCTGATGGTCTGGATCGTCAGACCGGCCCTGGCACGCTGGCTCGGCGCCGCCCGACTCGCCCGCGACGAGCCCTCGAAAGGCACGCTGGCCGCGGTGATCTGCGTGACCGTGGGGGCGGCCCTCACCACGGAAATGATTGGCATCCACGCGCTCTTTGGCGCCTTTCTCGCGGGGGCCATCATGCCCCGGGCCGGCGGCTTCCGGCATAAGCTCGCGGTGCGCGTGGAAAACTTCAGCTCGGTTCTCTTGCTGCCGCTCTTTTTTGCCTTTACCGGGTTGCGCACCCAGATCGGATTGCTCAATGACTGGCAAGGCTGGCTCATCTGCCTGGCGATCATCGTCGTGGCCAGCGTCGGCAAACTCGGTGCCAGCGCCATTGCGGCGCGGCTGACCGGCTTCAGCTGGCCCGAGGCGCTCCAGCTCGGCGCCTTGATGAACACCCGCGGGCTCATGGAATTGATCGCGCTCAATATCGGCTACGACCTCGGCATTCTCTCGCCGCGCATCTTCACCATGCTCGTGATCATGGCCCTGGCGACCACGATCCTGACCGGCCCATTGCTCAAGCTTTTCGGCGAACGAAACGCGTCTTTCGCGGAACTGCCGGAGCTGTCCCGCTCATGAACCGGAGCCGGCCGCGTCCCTGTCCACCATGACTCCCGAGCCTGTAGATGCAGTGAAGGACTACGACGTCGTCGTCATCGGTGGGGCGCTTTCCGGTGCGGCGACCGCGATCTTGTTGCTCCGTCACAATCCCGGATTACGGCTCTTGATCGTGGAAAAATCCGCCCGGCTGACGCGCCGCGTGGGTGAGGCGACCGTCGAGGTCAGCGCCTATTTCATGGGGCGGGTGCTCGGGCTGACCCAGTATCTCAACGAATCGCATCTCGTGAAACAGGGACTGCGCTTCTGGTTCGAGAACGACGAAGTCAAATCACTCGGCGAAGCCAGTGAACTGGGCGGACAATACCAGGTGCGGCTGCCGTCGTACCAGCTCGACCGCGCGGCCTTCGACGAAGAAGTGCTTCGTCGCGCCGGGCTGGCCGGAGCGGAAATCCTGCGCCCGGCGAGCGTCACGAACGTCGAACTCGCGCCTGGCGGTGCGCAGGCGGTCACGATCAGCCATGGCGGGACGGTCAGGACCCTGTTGACCCGCTGGATCGTGGACGCTTCGGGGGTTGCGGCCTTGCTCGCGCGAAAGAACGGCTGGTGGCGCCAGAATACCGAGCATCCGACCGCGGCGTGCTGGTCGCGCTGGAAAGGCGTGAAGGACTGGGACAGCCGCGAGTTTGCGGAAAAGTACCCGGAGTTTGCCACGGCGGCGTACAGCGTCCGGGGGACGGCAACGAACCACGTGATCGGCGACGGCTGGTGGAGCTGGTGGATTCCGCTCAAGGGTGGCGATGTCAGCGTCGGCGTGGTCTTCGATCAACGGCTCGTCGACTGGCCGCAGGACGGCGGCAAACTCGGCGAGCGATTAAAGAGCTTCCTGCGGCAACATCCCGTCGGGCGGGAACTGCTGGCGGACGCGCAGTACGACGAGGAAGACATGCACTGGCGGCGCAATCTCGCTTACTACAGCACCACCTTTGCCGGCGACGGGTTCGTCCTGGTCGGCGATGCGGCGGCCTTCATGGACCCATTTTACAGCCCGGGCATGGATTGGATCTCCTTCACCAGCAGCGCCGCGGCGGAATTGATCACGGCGCAGCGCCGGGGCGAGGCCATGGAGGCGCGCATCGCCGGGCACAACCGCGCCTTTGCGCTGAGCCACCGCTCGTGGTTTGAGGCGGTTTACAAAGACAAGTACGAATACATGGGCGAATGGGACCTCATGAGTCTCGCCTTCCGCCTCGACCTGGGCCTCTACTATCTCGGCATCGTTTCCCAGCCTTTCAAATTCGGCGAGCGCGCCCTCCTCATCCCGCCCTTTTCCGTGCGGGTATCCCGGCCGGTCTTCCACCTCATGCGGACCTACAACCGGCGCTTTGCCGCCATGGCCCGGCGCCGCCGCCAGGCAAATGCCCTGGGCAGGAGCAATCGTGGACGCCGCTGCCTCATCCCCGGATTCACGCTGAAGGGAGGCGATCTCCTGGGGCTCGTCGGCTGCCTGCTTTCGTGGATGCGCCTCGAACTGACCGAAGGCTGGCGCACCTGGGGGCGGCAGCCGATGCCCGACGGCGGCACGCCGCCGCTCACCGCGGCCGCGATTGCCCCGCCGGGAGAGAACTCCACTTCTGCAACCTGACCATGGAACCCATCTACGACGTCGCCATCATCGGCGGAGGCCCCACCGGCAGCACGGCCGCCACCTTCCTCGCCCGCCAGGGACACAAGGTCGTCGTGCTCGAACGTGAGAAATTTCCGCGCTTCCACATCGGCGAATCGCTCCTGCCGCACAGCATGGACACATTTGCGCGGCTCGGTGTCGTCGAAAAACTCGACGCGCGCTTCCTCCAGAAATACGGCGCCGAGATCACCACCTCCTGCGGGTCCAACAGCGTGAAGATTTTCTTCAAGGACGGCCTGTATGCGAAACACGACCGCGCCTACCAGGTCACACGCTCGGAGTTCGATCAATTGCTGCTCGATCACGCCGCGGAAAACGGCGCCACCGTGCTCGAGGAAGCGAGTGTCGAGAGCCTGGCCTTCGCGCCCGGGGAAGTCGCCGCCACCATTCGCGACCGCGCTGGCACGCGACCCATCCGCGCGCGCTACCTGCTCGATGGCAGCGGGCGCGGCTCGGTGGTCGGCCACTATTTCAACCTCAAGAAGAGCTACGTGAACCTCAAAAAGTTCTCCGTCTTCGCGCACTACGAAAACGTGGCACGCGACGAAGGGATCACCGGCACATTCATCCGGCTCATTCGCGGGCGCGATCGGTGGTTCTGGATGATCCCGCTCACCGCCACGAAGATGAGCATCGGCATCGTCATGGACATCGCCGACTTCAAGGCCTTGAAGAAACCGCCGGAGCAGGCGCTCGAAGAGGCCCTCCGCGAACAGCCGGAGATCTGGAGCCGCATGGCCCCGGCGGAACGCGTCACCGAGGTGCACTCCGCGAGCGATTATTCCTATCGCAATACCCGCCTGTGCGGCGACCGCTGGCTTCTCGCGGGCGATGCCGCGGGCTTCATCGATCCGATCTTCAGCACCGGAGTTTTCCTCGGCATCCGTTCCGGCGAACAGGCGGCGTACGCCCTTGACGCCGCACTGAAAGATCCGCGCACCGGTGCCGCCGCCTTCCAGCGCTACGAACGCGCCGTGAACCGCGTCATGGATCTCTATCTGCGTTTCGTGAACCATTGGTACCAGCCGCAATTTGCCGAGGTCATCACCCGCCCGACCGATCGTCTGCAGCTCGCCGCCACGGTGAATGCCGTCCTCGCCGGCAACTTGAGCAACACCTTCCCCATCTGGTGGCGCATGCAGGTTTTTTACCTCGTCGTCTTCCTGCAGCGCTTCATCCCCATCTGCCCGCGCGTCTCGCTTGACCCACGGCACCACGCGCCCGTTCCGCAAGCAGATCCCGCGGCCAGCCTGAGGGGTTAGCCGCCCTCTTGGGTTTGTCCCTTCGTCGGGCTCCCACCGTGATAAATGGCGCTATTTCGTGTTGCCAAAAACCCAATTCAGCCCGCGGACCAGCCGGTCGGGTAGATTGTCGCCGTGCAGGCCGGGGGATTCGTAGAAGGTCGAGGGAGACGGGCGCGCTTTGAGGATTTCGTGGATTTTGCCGGCACCGATGTTGGCGCCGTACTCGTCGTGCTCGGCGCCGTTCAGATAGATGCGCTGGGTCGGTGCGAAGGCGTCGGCATGGTCGCGTACGATGACGTACGGATCCTGGTCGAGCCAGCGTTGCCAGACCTCGGGCCGCCATTTGCCTTCCTTGTCGTAAAGCCAGTCGAAACGTCCGGGCTGGCCGGCGGTGGGGGTATAGTTGGCGGAAAGGCCCATCACCATCCGGGCCGTTTCGTCGACGGGCAAACGCGCGGATTCCGGCGGCGCGACCGCGGCGGTGAGATCGGTGGGGGTGATGGCGCGTACGCCGGCTTCCTCGGTGAAAGGCTTGTGGGTGGTGGCGAAATCGCTGTCAGGTGAAAGGGCGACGACCGCGGGGAAGGTGTCGTGGCGATGGATGGCCAGCAACAGGGCGCCGTACCCGCCGCTGGAGTGACCGGCAATGATCGGAGTCGGGCCGGTCTTCGCACCGGCATAGCGGGTGGTGAGCACCGGCAGGATTTCTTCGGCAACGTAGTCGGCGTAGCGCCCGGTGGCGGTGGAGTTCAGGAACTGGCTGCCGCCGTAGCGAGACCGGCCATCCACCACGGCGATGCGCACGGGGTGGGTAACGGCCAGTTGATCGACAACGGCGCCAAACCACGCGGTGCGTCCCACGGCGATGGCGTCTTCCGAAGAACTGCCCCAGCCGGGGAGATAGATCACCAGCGTTGCGGGTTGGTCGTCCTTCAGGCCGTCGGGCTTGAAGATGGCGAGATGGCGGGCCGCGGGGTCTCCGAGCGGGTTGTCCCGCAGGGTGACGCCAGGGATTTCGAGGACGTCGAGTTCGGCGGCGAAAAGCCGGGTGGCCGCGGCGAGGAGCGTGACGGCTGGCGAAATGATGCGGATGAGGTTTCGGAGACGTGAGAGCATGGGTGGGCTGGCGGCCAAACATCCAACATCCAACACCCAACATCCAACATCCAATTTTCCCGCTTCCGGATTCGCACGGGGGTTCAACGGTGCACTTGGGCGGGATGAAGCCAGGCGCAGGTTATGGGGAATCGACCTCCGCCGAATACGGTCGTCGGATTTGAGTCAGCGCACGGCTCCGAGCCCATTGGACGTTGGATGTTGGATGTTCGGCGCCAGCCGTCTCTGTCGGGTGTTGCGGGGTAGCCGTCCCGGGTGTTTGGAGTCAGCCGCCTTTCTCTCTTGCCCTGGAGCGTGATTGCGGCTAACTTCGTCCCCCTTTTTATCCAGCCATGAACCAGACCGCAACGACCTCTGAGACTTCGACCAAACCCACGCCGCAGCCTGAGCGCGGCGTGACCATGAGCGGGGCCGAGATTCTCGTCGAGTGCCTTATTCGCGAGGGCGTGGACACGATTTTTGCCTATCCGGGCGGCGCCTCGATGCACATGCACCAGGCGCTGACCAAACGGGAGGACAAGATTCGGACCTATCTACCCCGGCACGAGCAGGGCGGCGTTTTCGCGGCGGAAGGCTACGCCCGCGCCACCGGCAGAGCGGGCGTGGTCATGGCCACGAGCGGCCCAGGTGCGACCAACCTGGTGACCGGGATTGCCGATGCCTATCTCGACTCGACGCCGCTGGTGGCCATCACCGGCCAGGTGCCGCAGGCCATGATCGGCAAAGGTGCGTTCCAAGAGACGGACGTATTCGGCGTCACGGCGCAGATCGTGAAGCACAATTACCTCGTGATGGATATCAACGATATCCCGCGCGTCGTCAAAGAGGCTTTTTACATCGCCCAGACGGGCCGGCCCGGGCCGGTGCTGATCGATATCCCAAAGAACATCCAGCTTGCGACCACCCAGCCGATCTTCCCCAGCGAGGTGCACCTGCGCGGCTACAACCCGGTGAAACACGCGGACGACGTGGCCCTGAACGAAGTCATGGGTCTGATCAAGCAGGCGAAGGCGCCGATGATCTACTGCGGCGGCGGCATCATTTCCGGCGAAGCATCGGCGGAGTTAATGGAATTCGTCGAGCGCACTGGCATCCCGGTGGCCACGACGCTCATGGGCATCGGCTGTTTTCCGGAAACGCACGAGATGTCGCTCAAGTGGCTGGGCATGCACGGTACCGTCTACGCGAACAACGCCGTGAATGAAGCGGACCTCTTGCTCGCGATCGGCGTGCGTTTTGACGACCGCGTCACGGGCAAGATCAGCGAGTTTGCCAAGCACGGCACGATCGTTCACATCGACATCGACAACTCGGAGATCAACAAGAACAAGGTCGTGCGCCTGCCGATCCTGAGCGACGTGAAGTACGCGCTGGGCCGTCTGAACGAGTTGCTCGAGCAATCGGGTAAAAAGCGGGTGAAATCCCGGTTCACCGCCTTTCCGGACTGGTATGCGAAAATTCACGCGTGGCGCGAGGAGTTCCCGTTCACTTTCAACGACACCGACGACGTTATCCAACCGCAGTACGCCATCCGTCTGCTTTACGAGCTGACCAAGGGCGATGCCATCATCACCACCGGCGTGGGCCAGCACCAGATGTGGGCGGCGCAGTTCTACGATTTTACCCATCCGCGCACGCTCCTGACCAGTGCGGGTCTCGGCTCGATGGGCTTTGGCTATCCGGCCGCGCTTGGCGCCAAGGTGGCTTTTCCTGACAAGGAAGTGGTCGATATCGACGGTGACGGGTCGTTTCTCATGAATGTTCAGGAACTGGCGATGGCCCATGTGGAAGGCATCGATGCCAAGGTCATGATTCTCAACAATCAGTGGCTCGGCATGGTCATGCAATGGGAGGACCGCTTTTACGGCTCCAACCGCGGCCACACCTTCCTCGGCAATCCGAAGAACACCTACAAGGGCAGCCTCGAAGACCCGACAGGGATTTATCCCGACTACGTGAAGATCTGCGAAGGCTTCGCGGTGAAGTGCGAACGTGTATTGCACAAAAAGGACCTCGCCGGGGCCATCCAGCGCATGCTCGACGCGAAGGAGCCGTACGTCCTGGACGTGATGGTGCCTTACACCGAACACGTGTTGCCGATGATCCCAAGCGGGAAGACCTACAAAGACGTCATCTACGAAGGCCGGCAAACGCTGAAGGCCGGGACGGGGCTGTAATCCGGCCCGCGGACTTTCCGCTGGTTTCTCGTTTCGGGTTTCGGGTTGCCGCAGGCGCCGCGCTACAGATCCAGCGGAGTCGTGTGATCCGGGCGATGCGCTGGCCAGGAATCGGGGAGATTTCCGTCTGGGTGGCGCCCTCACCCCGCTCTCGACGGGGGGCAAAGATGGGTTTAAACTCGCGGTTCCGTGAAAATTCAGCGTTCCCTCCGGTACTTGCTCCTCGCCGCGCTTTCCGGCCGTGGACTGGCAGCGGCGCCGGATTTCGTCCGCGAGGTCAAACCGTTGATGCAGAACTACTGCTACAAATGCCACGGCAACGGGAAGAAAAAAGGCGGCCTGGCCCTGGATGAGTTTATCGCCTCGCCCGCGGCGTTGAAGGATGACAAGACGTGGGAGCACGTTCTCGAAAACCTGCGTACCGGGGAGATGCCGCCTGACGACGAGGCGAAGCAACCGACCATCGAGGAGCGCGAGAAGATCATGAAGTGGATCGATCTCGCCGTCTTTGCCGTCGATCCCGATAATCCCGATCCCGGCCGGGTGACAATTCGCCGGCTCAACCGGGTGGAATACAACAATACGATCCATGACCTCGTCGGCGTGGATTTCCAGCCGGCGGATGACTTTCCGGCGGACGACTCCGGGTACGGCTTCGACGATATTGGCGACGTGCTCACGTTGTCGCCGATGCTTTTCGAGCGTTATCTGGCGGCGGCCGAAAAGGTGATGAGCCTGGCCATCCTCAACGATCACAAGCCGCGTCCGGAAAAGATCAATGTCGACCTCATGACGATCGAGGGCGGGCCGAAGACCGGCTCGACGCCAATCGCGCGCAAGATCGACGAAAACGTCTCGACGGTGCAGATCGACATGCCGGTGGCCGGGGACTACAATCTCAAGCTGGTGCTCGAATCGCAAAAGGTGGGCGCCGATCCGACCGAGATGGAGTGGAAGTTCGACGGCCAGCCGCTGCGCACCCTGGAACTCTCGGGACGCAAAGATTTCAAGGAAGCCATCAAGGGCACCGTGCACGTGGACAAGGCGGGTCCGCACACGATCATGCTCCACGTCCTGAATCCCCTGGCCCCGGCGGACGGCCCGAAGGAAAAACAAAATCCAAAGGACAAGAACAAGAAGCCGGAAAAAGAGATCAAGCGCAACTTTACGGTCCGGCAGTTCGTCTTTTTCTCGCCGCCGCAGCCGGTCAAAGCGCCCGATTCGCAGTACCGGATTTTCAAGGCGGGCGCCGGGCAACCGAATCTCGAGTACGCCGCGCGGGCGATCATCCAGAACTTCGGCAAACACGCCTTCCGCCGGCCGCTCGGGTCGAACGAAGTCGAGCGTTTCGTCTGGATTTACAAGCAGGCGGGACTGAAGGGCGGCAACTTCGAGCAGAGCGTCCAGACCGCGCTGACGGCGATCCTCGTTTCTCCGCACTTCCTCTTCCGCGGAGAATTGCAGGTGCAGCCCGACAATCCGCAGGTCGCCACGCCGATCAACGAATGGGCGCTGGCCTCGCGGCTTTCCTATTTCCTGTGGAGCACGATGCCCGACGACGCGCTTTTCGCCGAGGCGGAGCACGGCACTTTGCGCAAGAATCTCAATGCCCAGGTGAAGCGCATGCTGGCGGACCCGAAGGCGGCGGCGCTTGTGGAAAACTTCGGCGGCCAGTGGCTGCAAATCCGCAATCTCAAGCTGGTGCAGCCGGATGCGAAGACTTTCCCCGAATGGGACCAGGCGCTGGCCACGGCCATGGAGCGTGAGACCGAATTGCTCTTCGAAAATATCATCCACGAGGACCGGCCCGTGCTCGATTTCGTCGGGGCGGATTACACGTTCGTCAATGAGCGGCTCGCCAGGCACTATCGCATTGCGGGCGTCGAGGGTGAGGCCTTCGTCAAGGTGCCGGTCCCGGCGGACCGGCCCGGCGGCATTCTCGGCCAGGGCAGCTACCTGACGCTCACTTCCAATCCGAACCGCACGTCGCCGGTGAAGCGCGGCAAATACGTGCTGGAGAATCTTCTCGGCACGCCGCCGCCACCGCCGCCGCCCCAGGTGCCGGATCTGGATGACAAGGCGCGCACCGAACTGCACGGCACACTGCGCCAGCGCATGGAGCAGCACCGCGTCGATCCCACCTGTGCCAGTTGCCATGCCCGCATGGACCCGATCGGCTTTGGCATGGAGCAATTCGATGCCATCGGCGCCCGGCGGGACCAGGATGACGGCGCGGCCATCGACCCGTCGGGACAACTGGTGAGTGGTGAGAAGTTCCAGGGACCGGCGGAGCTGCGGACGATCCTGCTCACGAAAAAGCGGCCCGATTTCCTGCGCTGCATCTCGGAAAAGACGCTGACCTACGCCCTCGGACGCGGGCTCGAATTCTACGACCGCACGGCCATCGAGAAGATCGCCGGCTCGCTGGACAAGGATCCGAAGTTTTCCAACCTCATCCTCGAAGTGGTCAACAGCATCTCGTTCCAGATGCGGCGCGGCGAAGGCGACCACCGCAAGTTTATCAACGCGAAAAAGACCGCCGCAGCTGGCTCCGCCGGGCCTGTCACTGCGGCATTGCCGGTCAGGACAACGAGTTCTACACTGAAGCCATGATCCAGAAACTGCGGGAACTCATGAAGGCCGACCCGTTTCGGCCATTTTTCGTCGCCCTTGCCGATGGGAGCCGGTTCGAGGTCGCATCTCCGGATATGGTTTGGCTCGCTGCTGGGGGGAAAGGGGGACTGCACTTTTTTGTCCCTAAGGATGACCTGATCATCAGTGTCAACCCAGTGTTGATCGCCTCCGTGGAATGGCTGGCGCGTGATATCGCCAGTTCGAAGTCAGAACCCAACGACTGATATGCACATCCCGAACAAATCCGCCTATCTACCGCGACGCACCTTCCTTCGCGGCTTGGGCGTGACGCTGGCCCTGCCCTTCCTGGATTGCATGCTGCCAAGCGTGATGAAGGCGGCCGCTGTGGCGCCGATCGGCGGCCCTTTGCGGCGGATGGTTTTCATGTACCTCCCCAATGGCATCGACATGGAGAATTGGACACCGAAGGCGGCGGGCGACCGATTTGATCTGCCTTCGATTTTGCAGCCTCTCGAGCCCGTGCGGCAGGATGTTTCGGTGCTGAGCGGCCTGGCGCATGTCAAGGCGCGCGCCTTGGGCGATGGAGCGGGCGACCATGCGCGGGCCAATGCCTGCTTCCTCACCGGCGTGCATCCGCGCAAGACCTCGGGGGCGGACATCG
>Ga0302326_10005659_pt1 | contig 28453 bp, 23 predicted proteins | sample Palsa_T0_3_FD_202264 | JGI IMG/M metagenome (GOLD analysis project Ga0302326, IMG submission 202264) | Peat permafrost microbial communities from Stordalen Mire near Abisko, Sweden - Palsa_T0_3 | ecosystem: Environmental > Terrestrial > Soil > Palsa > Peat permafrost | place: Sweden: Abisko... | reverse complement strand
CCGTGTTTTAAGGGATGCGATGCTACAAGGGTGCCAACGGCCGATCCGCAATCTTCCGCGGGCCCGAGCACATTCGCCGTCTATTCGACTCCGCCCATATCCTCGAGATGAAAATCCCCTTCAGCCAGGAGGAGATTCTCAAGTCGTGCGCCGATGTGGTGCGGGTCAATCGGCTCGCCGAATGCTATCTGCGGCCGATCGCCTTCTACGGCGAGGGCGAGATGGGACTGGCGGCGCGTGGCAACAAGGTCCGTGTATCGATCGCGGCGTGGCCGTGGGGCGCTTACCTGGGCGACGACAGCCTGCATAAGGGTGTACGGCTCAAGACGTCATCGTTCACGCGGTTCCATCACAATTCGTTCATGACGTACGCCAAGGCGTCGGGCAATTACATCAATTCGATCCTCGCCGCCTACGAGGCGCGCCGTAACGGCTACGATGAGGCGCTGCTGCTCGACGTCAATGGCTTTGTCGCGGAAGGCAGCGGCGAGAATGTCTTTATCGTGCGCGACGGGAAAGTGAAAACGCCACCGCTGACGTCGATTCTGCCCGGAATCACGCGCGACGCCGCAATCAGGATGCTCGCCGACATGGGAATTCCCGTTGCCGAGGAACATTTTCCGCGCGACGCGATTTATATAGCTGACGAGATGTTTATGACCGGGTCGGCCGCTGAGATTACTCCGGTCCGCGAACTCGACGATCGTACGATCGGCGGCGGCAGTCGCGGGCCGATCACGATGCGGCTGCAGGAAGCGTTCAGCGCCGCGGTGAGTGGACGCGATACGCGCTACGCCGAATGGCTTTACAACGTTTGAGCGCGGCGGATGAATCGCCAATGCTCCATCAACATCCGTACGCAACGGCCCGCGCGTAACTAGACAGGAGGTCGATTCGCCATGAGGATTCTTCTGACGACCGTTGGTATCTGTCTGGTCGCGTTGGCGGCAATTATGCCGATCGTGCTGAGCGCCCGCGCCGCCCGTGCCGCGCTGCTCAAAGACGGCCAGGAGGCGCCGCCGTTTTCGACCGAGATGGTGGTCGGCGATCAGCTTCAGCCGGTAAAGCTATCCGATTTCCGGGGCAAAACCGTCGTCCTCTATTTCTATCCCAAGGATGACACCCCGGGATGCACCAAGGAGGCCTGCTCCTTTCGCGACGGCTTCGCGCTGTTCCATCAGGCCGGCATGGTTATCCTCGGATGCAGTATCGATGGCGCCGACGCCCATAAGGCCTTCATCAAGAAATACGGCCTGCCGTTTCCGCTGCTGCTCGATCCGGGCAAGAAAATCGCGACTGCCTATGGCGCCGCAAACGGCATCCCGATCCTCGGCCTCAACAAGCGAATCACCTATGTTATCGACGGCGACGGCAAGATCATCCGGGTCTATCCGAAGGTCGATCCGGGCATCCACGCCGCCGAGATAATCAAGGAACTCGACGTCAGGCAGGCGGCCACTCGCGCCGCAGCGGCTTCCGCCAAGCCATCGGCACCCGCGCCTGCAGCAGGCGGCGGTCCGAGCTGATCGCCAGCTACAGCGACTCAGAAATAGTTCCGACGTTCCCGATCCATCGTGGGTCAGAGCGCACGATGGCTGTCAAAGTCTGGCGATCGACTAGTGAAGTCACCGTTGATTAACCCTCTTATCTTTTAAGTAGCTACTTTTACCTCAAATCAGTAACCTGTCAGTTTGACTCGATTAGGCCGCGCTTCTACAGTCTAGCGTCAGTCGCTTCACATCACGGTTTATAAATTCAGTCGCGGCCCCGGCCGCGCAACTATCAGCGTCGGAGGTTATTGCGATGAATTCGAGGATGGGACGTTTGAGTTTGGCGCTTGCGAGCCTAAGTCTCGTGATTCTGCCTTTCGTTGTCTCTGCGGCACATGCGGCAGGGATCGAGGACCTTCAGGACCTGGCTGAGCCCGATTATTCGGGTGGCGCTCCCGGCGCTCCCGAGCCGGCGATAACTCCCGCGTTGGTCAAGTTCTTCGCCAACGCGGCCGTTAATGGAACGATAGCCAACGGCGTCTGCCCAGGGCTCGATGATCTCACCTTTGCCGCGTATTGTTCGGGCGGCCCCACCAAGTGCTTCTCCTTCACCGTCACCGGAAATGGGGCGGCGTCGGCACCCTCGGCGAAGCCGAGCGTCAACGCGTGCATGACGTTCGAAGACTACACAGGTGATATCGCAGACTTGTGCTTTCGCGGCGTGGGAAATGCCACGCTCAGCGCTACCAGCGGCGCCTCTATAGTGTTCGCGTTGGCGGGCGAGACCTGCTTCGCTCAGCGTCACGCTTCACCGGCGCCGACCTCGGCGCGTTTTAATACGTTTGGCACCTACATGGCCGAGAGCGGCACGGGTCCATATGCGACCGCGACCGGTTCGGGCAACTTCGCTTTCACCGAGTTGGTGACTCCTCTTACATCCATACCTTTTGCGGGTCCCGGTCAGTTCAGTATGACGGGCAACGTCGCCAAGTAATCCTGGTGGCAGGACCGGGAGACGCTTCGCGGCGTTCCCGGTCCAAAGCCACGCGAATCGGCCACTCGGGCGGCTGGTTTCCCGGATCGCAACGGACTTAAACTTGTCCGATGGACTTCAGCTTCACGCCGGCACAGGAAGACTTTCGAGCCGAAGTTCGCGCGTGGCTCGAAGCCAACCGCCCCGCGGCGGATATCGGCGACTGGCCGAGCCTGCGCGAATGGCATCGGACGCTCCATGACGGCGGATGGGCCGCGATCGCGTGGCCGCGCGAATACGGCGGACGCGGCGCCGCGCTGGCCGATCAGATCATCTTCAATCAGGAACTCGCGCGACTGGGGCTGCCGATCGGATGCAATCCGCTCGGTATCATCATGGCCGGGCCGGCGCTGATCCAATGGGGCACCGATGAGCAGAAGCGCCGCTTCATCCCGCCGATCCTGAGCGGCGACGAGATCTGGTGCGAAGGATTGTCCGAGCCCGGCACCGGCTCCGACCTGGCCGCGATCGAAACCCGGGCGACCGCGGACGGAGAATTTCTAATCGTCAATGGTCACAAGGTATGGACGACGCTGGCCCATCGCGCCGATTACTGCCAGCTTTTCGTCCGCATCAATCCGGCCGCCCCGCGCCATCGCGGACTCGGATGCGTCCTGGTCGATATGCATAGCGCCGGAGTCACCGTCCGCCCGCTGCGCCAGATGAGCGGTGACTCCGAGTTCAACGAAATATTTTTCGACGATGTCCGCGTGCCGCGCGCCAACCTGCTCGGGCCGGCCGACGGCGGATGGGCCGTGCTGATGTCCACCCTGATGCACGAGCGGATCGGAATCGGCGAGACAATCGGTGGCGTCGACCGGACGCTTGCCGACCTCGTCGAACTCGCGCGCATTGAAGCTCCCGACGGCTCGCGAATGAAGAACGACCCTGCCGTGCGGAATCAGTTGGCGCAGTTCGCGATCGAGGCGGCGGCGCGGCGTTACAACGGGATGCGCAGCCTGACTCGCCGCCTCAAGGGGCAGCCGCCGGGCCCCGAAGCGTCGGTCAGCAAGCTCGTTGCGACCGAGCTGACGCAGCGGATGGTCCGCGCGGCGGCAACGATGATCGGGCTCTACACGGTACTCGACGCGGGATCGCCATTCGCGCCCGACGGCGACTGGGCGCGGCGAATCCTGCGCGCCGAGTCGTTGACGATCGCCGGCGGCACCTCGGCCGTCCAGCGCAATATGATCGGGGAACGGATGCTCGGCCTGCCCCGCAACTGAAACGTCGCGAAAGCCCCACCGCTTCTCAGTCACCTCACGAAAATTTGGTCGGGTTCCGTTCCCGGCGTAACGTCGTTCACGCTTGGACGATTGTAACCGGCGTATCCGCTGGCGGACGATAAAATAAGAATGAAAATTATGAAGCTCCGTCATGTTGCCGTCGCGTCCGTCTTGTTGGGCTGGTATTTGCTGGCTCCGCCGCAAACCCGAATCTGGTGGATTGGCGCGCAGCGCTACGACGACGAAGCATCGCTCGGCACCTGGACGATAGTGCGATCGTTCGATCAGGCGAGCACATGCGAGGCGGCCCGGCTCGCTACTCAGTCCCAACCCGGAGACGCGGCCGGCCGCATCGATCACGAAGTATGCATCGCGACCAACGATCCGCGCCTCAAGCAATTCTAGAGAGCCGCATCGGCGCCTGAAAACGGAACGGACGTGTTATCTGGATAACGGAGTTGCCGGATCGCGGATTGTATCCGCGGGAGCCACGGCGGAGCATAAAATTACAATGGAACTTCTGAAAAATATCGCTCTCGCCGCTATCGTCTCGCTATCGATCGGTTTCGCAGGCGCTTGCGCCGACGCGGTGTCGCCGACCACTACTACGACCGTAACTTCCACGACCGCCCCGCCGGTAACGACCGCTCATACCTATTACACGACCGCAGCGCCGGTGACGACCAACCTGACGACCGCTAACGTCACGTGCCCGGCCGGACTGCAGCTTCAAGCCGATGGGATGTGCCGATAAAGCGCGTCGCCGATCAGGGATGACGCGTCGATATTTGGATACATAGCTCGGGCGACGTTCAGCGCTGCATTACCTTGAACAGTAGCGGCGCCGCTTCGGACATCGTCTCGCGGATAATCTCGGACAGCGGCTTGCCCGGAATCGCCAGCTTGTCGGTCAGGATGCGCAGCACCATCAGGTAGCTGTCCTTGGTCTCTTCGCTGATATGCTCCAGCCGCTCGGTTTCCATCAGCTCGACATAGCGTCGATGGACTTCCTGAATCGCCTGGTCGGTCGGATGGGTAAATTTCTTCGGCCGTGCCATTTTGGAAATACCTTTTTGAGCGTCGAGGGCTCGCGTCAAAACAGATAGCGGCGCGTGTTGACGCTGATCAGGATACCGATCGCCGCCATCATCGCGATCAGCGACGATCCGCCATAGCTGACCAGCGGCAGCGGAATTCCCACCACCGGCAGCATCCCGGTCGCCATCCCGATATTAATCGCGACCTGCCAGAAGACGATAGCCGTAATCCCGATCGCCAGCAGCGCGCCGAAGCGATCGCGGGCGTGGCGGGCCACCCATATTCCGCGCGCAATAACGGCCGCATAGAGCCCCAGCAGGATCATCGACCCGGTAAAGCCGAACTCCTCGGCGAACACCGCGAAAATAAAATCCGTCGTCTGCTCGGGCAGAAAGTTCAGGCGCGCCTGCGTGCCCTGCAGAAAGCCTTTGCCGAAGTCGCCGCCCGCGCCGATCGCGATTTCCGATTGGATGATGTGATAGCCGGAGCCCAGCGGATCGGAATGCGGATCGAGAAAGCTGACGAGGCGCTGGCGCTGGTAGGGCTTCAGGTAATGCCATCCGACCGGAGCGACCAGCGCCGCGGCCAGCCCGATAATCGCCATCGTGCGCCAGTTGAGGCCGCCTACAAAAATCAGCGTCGCCCCGATCAGCATCAGCACCAGCGCCGTGCCGAGGTCGGGCTGGCGCAGAACCAAGCCAACCGGCACCACTAGCAGAAGCGCCGGGATGATCATGTGGCGCAGGCGAAATCCGCCACTCGGCGGTTCTTCACGCAGGTAGCGGACGATCACGATCAGCAGCGCCAGCTTGGCCAGCTCCGACGGCTCGAGCTTGAGCACGCCCAGGTTGATCCACCGCCGCGATCCACCGGTCGAATGGCCCGCGACCGCAACAATTCCGAGCAGCGCGACCGCGATTCCATAAAGCGGATACGCGTAGGTGCCGAGCGCGCGGTAATCGAGCAGAACCGCGCCCGCCATCAGTGCGATACCGATTCCGATCCACATGATCTGATGGTAGACGAGCGGGCTCACCGTATGGTGCAGCCCCGTCCAGGTGGCGCTGAGAACACTGACCACGCCGATCGACGCGATCGCGATCGCCAGCGCAAACAGCGTCCAGTCGAAATGATAAATGAGACGGCGATCGATTCCGGATGCCATGCGATCAGAAATTCGACGGCCGCGAATCGTCGGGTGACGGCCGCGAATCGGCCGGTGCTCCCATGTCGGCGTCGGAGTCGGATTCGGTGGTGGGCGCGCTCGCGTCCACGTCGGCATTCGGATCGGCGTCGGCGGTGGTCTCGCCGGTATCGGCATCGGAATCGTCGGTCTGGGCGGCCGGAGCTCCCGCGTCTCCCGTTTGATCCTGCTCCGCGGCTTGCGCCTGATCGGCAGCCTGCTCCTGGTCGATCGCTTGCTGCTGATCGCCCGCCTGGGCCTGCTCCTCGGCCGGCGTCTGCGGATTATTTTCGGGCGGCAAGAGGGAAGGCGGCGGCGCTATCGCGGGGGTGCCGGGCGGCGGATGCTCGGCGAAGAATTTCTGCAGCACGTCATGCACGGCCGGCGCCGCGAACGTGCCGCCGTGGCCCGAATGCTCGAATATCGCGGCGATTGCGATTTGCGGATGATCCTTGGGCGCGAATGCGATGAACCATCCGTTGTCGCGCTCGTCTTCGGGAAGCGCGTTTTCCTTGGTGCGATCGCCCTGCTTTTCCGCGACGACCTGCGCGGTGCCGGTCTTGCCGCATACGGTGATATTGGGCAGCGCCGCCTTGTGCGCGGTGCCGCCGGGGCCGTTGACGACGTCGCACATCGCGTCGCGCACAATCGAGAGCACGTTAGGATCGATCTGCGCCTGGCCCTCGATTATCGGCGGATAGGTACGCACCGGCTGGCCGTCGAGGCCGTCGACCTCGCGGACGAACTGCGGCTGATAGTGCGTGCCGCCGTTGGCAACCATCGCGGTCATCACGGCCATCTGCATCGGCGTGACCGACACGTAGCCCTGGCCGATCGCGACCGACAGCGTCTCGGCCGGATACCATCTCTCGTGATAACGCCGGCGCTTCCATTCGCTCGACGGAATCACGCCAGTTTTTTCGTGGGCCAGCGCGATTCCAGTCGGCGCGCCGAGCCCAAGGATATTCGCCCAATGCGCAATCCGATCGACGCCTAGCTTCGCGCCGACCTGGTAAAAATAAACGTCGCACGATTCGACGATCGCGCGATGGAGCGACAGGGTGCCGTGACCTTGCTTGCGCCAGCATCGGTACTCGCGGTTGCCGTACCATAGACCGCCCGGACAATTATAGGTGGTGTCCGGCGTAAGCGTGCGCTCCATCAGGCCCGCGATCGAATCGACGACCTTAAAGGTCGAGCCGGGCGCGTAGATTCCCTGGATCACACGGTTTTCGAGCGGATGGCCCGGATCGGTCATCAGGGTATGCCATTGCGCCGGCGTGACGCCGCCGGTAAAGACGTTGGGATCGAAGGCCGGATGGCTCGCCATCGCGAGCACATATCCGGTGTTAGGATCGATCGCGACCATCGCGCCGGTCACATCGCCGAGCGCGCTCTCAACGGTCTGCTGCAGGTCGAGATCGATCGTCAACTGGACGCTGTTGCCGGGCCGCTCGGGAATTTCACGCAGCAGGCGCAGGCGGCGCCCGACTGAATCGACTTCGATTTCCTGGCCGCCGCTGTTGCCGCGCAGAAAATTCTCCCAGCCGCGCTCGACGCCGAACTTTCCGATCTCGTCGCCCATCGAGTAGCCGTTCAGATGCGCCAGCTCCTTCTCGTTGACCTCGCCGACGTAGCCAAGCAGATGCGCCGCCATCGACCCGTAGAGATAGTGGCGCCGCGGCGTGACCTGCAGGCTCACACCCGGAAGATCGAGCTGATGGGTTTCGAGCGCGACCACCTGCGGCCAGGTCAGATGCTCGGCGACGGTGACGGGCTCGTACGCTGGCCGATCATCATCGTCGGCGTCCTGCAGGCGCGCGGCCACGCCGGGCTGGCCGAGCAATTTTTCGAGCCGCTTGATCGTGCCCGACAGATCGGTCGCGTCTTCGGGCACCATCACGGCGTCGTAGGACGGCACGGTGTCGACCAGTGGCCGGTTATGGCTGTCGAAGACGAGGCCGCGCAGGGCCGGCAGGCGATTGATTCGGATGCGATTGCGATCGGCCAGTTCGGCTAACTGCTGATGCTGCACGACTTGCAACTGATAAAGGCGCACGCCGACGACCATCATGATGACGGCGATAAGTCCCGACAGGATGGCGATTCGCGGTTCGATTCGCGGCGTCGAGGAATTGCGCCTGATACTGCCGAACTTCATATCACCATGTCATCCTGAGCGCTCCGCTTTCCGCTGAGCGCTCCGCTTTCCGCTGAGCGCTCCGCTTTCCGCCGGGCCGCGCGGCTAGCGCAGCACTCCCTCGATACGATTATCCTCGCGTCCGCTGGCGGCGGGCAATCCGGTAAGACGCTTGAGCCCCGCCATCGCCGCGAACACTGCGGGCGCGAACGCGGCGGTGACGATCGCCTTCAACAGCATCTGCGGAAACATCCTGCCGACCTGGCCAAAGCCGGCCATTCCGGAGCTGATCAGTATCGCGCCCGAATCCTTGATCAGCACGCCTAGAATCACCGTGACGACGCCGACCACGACGTTGGTCACCATCAGGCGGCTGGCGATTTCGTACGCCAGCAGGAAAACCAGAGTCGTCAAGAAAGCGTTCATGCCGATATGGGTGCCAGAGAACGCGTCGGTCGCGTAGCCCATCACGAAGGCCATCAGGGCGGCCAGCGCGCCGTGATGACGCAGCCCCAGATCGACGACCAGGATCAGCACCAGGTCGGGAATCAGGGCGAAGCCGAGAGGCAGCCAGTAGGGCAGCACGGTCTGCAGTGCGAGCGCCACCAGCGTCGCGGCCGTGAATAATAAGATGAGTCGCGTCACGCCGATTGGCCCCTGATCATCACTGATCATCCTCGATCATCCCTGCCTGATCATCCCTGACCCTGATCGTTCGCATCGACGCGCGGAGGGGGATCGGTCACGACGAGCACCTGCTCGAGGCGGCGAAAATCGACTGCCGGCTTGACCGTGACCTGCAGGAAAAGCCCCGGCCCCTCACGCTCGACGTTGCTGACCTGGCCGACCAGCAGGCCGCGCGGAAAGGTACCGTCGAGGCCGGAGGTGACAACAGGGTCGCCGTCGCGGATCAGCGCCGAGCGGCCGACGTATTTCATCGTCAGACCCTCGTCGATCTCGCCGGCCACGATTCCGCGTGCGCGCGTGCGCTGATCGAAGGCGTCGAGGGCGGCATTGTGATCGTCGATCAGTAGCACGCGGGCCGAGGTGGAACTGACCGCGATAATCTTGCCGACGACGCCGTCGATCGAGAGCACCGCCATGCCGGCGCGCAGGCCGCTGTCGTAGCCCTGGCCGAGAATGAGCGTACGCGACAGACCGGTCGCGTCGCTGCCGACGACGTTGGCGGCCACCGCCTTTAGCCCCAGCGCCTCGCGCAATTCGAGCAGGTCGGTCAGATGGCGGTTCTCGGTTTCCATCTCGTACAGCCGCGAGCGCTGATTTTCGAGCCGCGCCACCTCGACATGCAGGCGTGCGTTCTCACGGCGGACGCCGACCAGGTCAAGATAATCGCGCCAGAAGTCGTGGGTGCTTTCGATCATGCGGGCCGAGGCGCTCTGCACGGGGCTGAGCAATCCGAGCAGATAGCCTTCGGGCTGCGAAGCCATGTCGCCGGGGCGGACGCCGGTGGTCAGCAGATGGGCCGCGATCAGCAGCAGGAGGCTGCCGGTCATCATCACGCGATTGCGCCAGAGAAAGGAACTTCTCACCCTTCTAATCCGGCCGCGTGCGCGGTTCCTCTATGTCGGCTCTTCGTAGATTCTTTGGAGTCGATCAATCTACGGTGACGTCGCGCAGCAGCGAGAGCTCGTCGAGCGCCTTGCCCGCGCCCATCACGACGGCAGTTAGAGGATCGTCCGCCAGGGTCACGGGAAGACCGGTTTCCTCGCGCAGAAGAACGTCGAGGTTGCGCAGCAGCGCGCCGCCGCCGGCCAGCACGATACCCTTGTCGACGATGTCCGACGCGAGCTCGGGCGGCGTGCGTTCGAGCGCGATCCGCACCGATTCGACGACTTGATGCACCGGCTCCATCAGGGCCTCCCGGATCTCCTCGTCGGTTATTTCGATAATCTTCGGCACGCCGGCGACGAGGTCGCGGCCCTTGATCTCCATCGTCTGGATCTCGTTGCCTGGGTAGGCTGAACCGATAGTGATCTTGATCAACTCGGCCGTACGCTCGCCGATAAGCAGGTTATACTTGCGCTTGATGTGCTGGATGATGGCTTCGTCCATCTTGTCGCCGGCCACCCGGACCGAGCGCGAAAAGACGACGCCGGCGAGCGAGATGACGGCGACTTCAGTGGTGCCGCCGCCGATATCGACAATCATGTTGCCGGCTGGCTCGGTGATCGGCAGTCCGGCGCCGATCGCGGCCGCCATCGGCTCCTCGATCAGATAGACTTCGCGCGCGCCGGCCGATTCAGCCGACTCGCGCACGGCGCGCTTTTCGACCGCGGTGATTCCGAACGGCACGCAGATGACGATACGCGGGCGCGGGCGCACCAGCGTCTTGCCGTTGTGAATCTTCTGGATGAAATAGCGCAGCATGTTTTCGGTAATCTCGAAGTCGGCAATCACGCCGTCTTTTAACGGACGGATTGCGACGATCGAGCCCGGCGTGCGCCCGAGCATTTTCTTGGCCTCGGCGCCGATCGCCAGCACCCTGCGACCGCCGCGCGAATCCTTCTGCACGGCGACCACCGAAGGCTCGTTGCATACGATCCCTTCGCCCTTGACGTAAATGAGCGTGTTCGCAGTGCCGAGATCGATTGCCAGATCGTTCGAGAACCAACCAAAGATAGAATTTAGGACCACCTGAGTCTGAGCCCCTTGTCCCCACCCATCGCGGGCGATGGTAAATGGCCTCGGAAAATCTGAAGAAGGCCCCGCCTCATCCGCCACCAAAAAACTCTCAAATCGAGTAAAAACACCACCCCGAAAGTGTAATGCAAGCTAACAGACATACGCGCTCGGAGGCAAGGTGGGTCGTGCAATTGCGTCTACAAAACCGGCTCGCGTAAGATACCACCTATCGTGCTTAGCGCAATGCGCAAATATGCCTACTCGTGGGGCATCAGGGTTATCTTCGGATTGATCATACTGACGTTCATGTTCTGGGGCGTCAGCACTGGGCTGTTCTCGCAGGTCCATCCGATCGCGACGGTCGATAATCAACGTATCCTGCCCGACCAGGTCGATTCGCAAGCCAATCGGCTGCGCGATCAACTTCAGCAAGCCTATGGCGCCAATGCGGCCGCCATTCTGAGCCATATGAACCTGCGCGAAGAAGCGTTGCAGATGATTATCGAGCGCGTGCTGATCGACGGCGCCGCGCGCCGGCTCGGCCTGCGGATCAGCAATGCAGCGCTCGAAGAAGATATCGCGTCGCAGCAGGTCTTCCAGGTCAACGGCCACTTCGATTTTCAGACCTATCAGGACGTCCTGCGCAACAATAATCTGCAAGCCGCCGACTATGAGCAGGATCAGCGTGACGCCCTGCTCGCCCAGACCCTGGAGAAGATGGTCGAAAGCGGCGTCCAGATAAGCGACGACGAGGCGCGCCGCCTTTACGACCTGCAGAACGAGAGTATCGCGCTCTCATATTTCGAGGTTCCCTACGAGCGCTTCACCGCGTCGATCAATCCGACTGTGAGGCAGGTGGCCGATTACTACGCGACCCATGGCGAGGAATTCCGCGTACCGGACCGGGTTAAAATCGAATACGTCGCTTACGACCCTGCGATTCTGGCGACCGGTGTGAATCCGACCGACCGGGAAATCGACGACTATTATCAGAAAAACCTGACGACCCACTTCAGCCATCCCGATCAGGTCCGCGCCCGTCATATCCTGATAAGCGTGCCCAAGGACGCGAGCCAGCAGACCCGCAAAGCGGATTACGCCCGCGCGCTGGATATCGAGAAGCAACTGAAAGGCGGCGCGAATTTTTCCAAGCTGGCGCTCAAATATTCCGATGACTCCGGCACCGCGCTGCAGGGTGGCGAGCTCGGCGTCTTCAGCCGCGGACAACTGCTCAAAGAGTTCGAAGACGCGGTCTTCAAGCTCAAGGTCGGCCAGATTGCCGTCGTGACGACTCCGCTCGGCTATCATGTGGTCCAAGTCGAGGCGATCAAGCCGGCCTACGTCGATTCGCTAGCGCAGGCGCGTCCCGATATCATCACTGAAATGCGCCGGCAGTCGGGAGCGAAAACGGCCGACCAGACGCTCAACGGCGACCTGTCGGCGGCGCTCAACGGCGAGAGCCTGTCGAAGCTCGCGGCCAGCCACGGCCTGACGGTCGTTGATACGCCGTTATTCGCGGCCGGCGATCAGTCCGGCGCTGCGGCGGTCGATCCTGCGCTGTCCGATCAGGCGTTCAAGATGCAGCCCAACGACGTTCGCGCCGTCACCGGTCAGAATCTCTACCTGGTGCGACTAATCGCGCGCGATCCGTCGCATATTCCCGCGCTGGACAAGATCGAAGGCCAGGTCCGCACCGCCTATATCCGCGAAACAGCAGAGGGCGAGGCGCGCTCGCTCGCCACCAAGCTGCTGGCTCAGATAAAGACGCCCGACGACTTCAAGAAGGTTGCCGCCGCGAACCATGTCGAGATCTCCAACACGCCGATCTTCTCCAGATCGAGCCACAGCGTACCCGGTATCGGCGATTTTCCGGAGGTTACCGATGCGGCCGCGCTGGTTCCGACGGTGCCGGGAGTGATCGATCGTGCGATGGAAAGCGACGGCAACTCCTACGTTTTCTGCCTGCTCGACCGTCAAGCGCCCGACGACCAGCAGTGGCAGAACGCGCAGGCAGCCTTCACGAAGGATCTCCTCAAGCAGCAGCAACAGCAGGTATGGACAGGCTATCTCGATTCGCTGAAAGGACGCGCGCAGATCACCATCGATCCTAATCAGCTCGGCACCGGCCCGAACCCGTCGTCGATGTAATCGGCGTAATGGCGGTACCGATATGAGGGCGACGTACGCGACGATTCCCGTCATCGTTAAATGACGCCTGATACCAGCGAATTTCTTTTTCCTGGCTCGTCTCCCAGCGTCCTCCTAATCCATGGCCTGACAGGCTCGCCCTACGAGATGCGCTATGTTGGCGAGCGCCTGTCCGCGATCGGCGTGCGCGCGATGGGAATCCGGCTCGCGGGCCATCGCGGCCCCCCCGAGGAGTTGGGCGCCACCGGCCATCAGCAGTGGTACGAATCGGTGGTCGATGGATTCGAGCGGCTGCGCGCCTATGGAGATCCAGTCGTGGTCGTCGGCCTCTCGCTGGGCGCCGTTCTGGCAGCCCGCCTGGCGGAAGATCAGGGCGATGCGGTCGCGGGACTCGTGATGCTGGCGCCGGCGTTCTTTCTGGCTCCGACTCGCCGGATCGCACTCGGCGCGGTCAGCGCACTCGGCAACCTGGCGCATCGGATATATCTGCAGGGATCGACTTCCGACATCCACGATACGGGCGCTCGCGGGATCCATCCGGGAATCCGCCTGATGCCGCTCAGCGCACCGTTGTCGCTAATCGAACTGTCGTCGATCGTGCGGAGCAGGATCGACCGAATCTCGCAGCCGACGCTGGTCATGCATGGGCGTCGCGACCACTTGTGCCCGTGGCGGCGCAATGTAAATTTCCTGGTCAGCCATATCGTCGGCGGCAATTGCAAGGCGGTCGTGCTCGATGACAGTTTTCATGTGATAACCGTCGATATAGAGAAAGATCGTGTCGCCACGGAGATCTGTGACTTCATGGCGCCGTGGCGCAAAAAAGCTTCAGCCGCGGGGCAATAGCGCGCGCAGCGCAGCCGTCGCTTGGAGAGATAATGGCCCGCTTGATAACGAATCCAACCGTGATCGCGTCGGCCGGCAACAAGCCGAAACGGATCGAGGAATACGTCGGCCGCGTCAATTCGGCGACCGACGCAGTCAGCGTCGCCCGGATGCGCAGCCCTGGCGGATGGGTAGAGCCCGGCCAGACTCCACAATTCGACGAGTACACCGTCGTCCTCAGCGGGATGCTGCGGGTCGAAACGAAAAGCAGTGTGATCGACGTCGCGGCCGGGCAGGCGATTATCACGCCCGCCGGTGAATGGGTCCGCTACAGCACGCCGGGCGCTGAGGGTGCCGAATATATCGCCGTATGCCATCCGGCGTTTTCGCCCGCCACCGTCAATCGAGACGAGTAATCGCCGGTTAATCAGCCGTTCGTCAGGTTTGCCCGGGCAGCGGCCTGCGCTTCATCGATCACGATCCGTAGCGCCACCTGATACTTCTCGGCGGCGCGCCGACAATCCTCATATTCGGGCGATATCGTGATCGGTGGTTCGCCGACCCGGCCGGAAATCTTCACCGGGATCATGCCGAAACGCGTATCGACTTCGATCATCCGGCGGTCGAGCTTCATCCGGGCCATCGGATGGAACCGGATTCCGATCGTCGAGGTCTCGTCGAAGAGGATCGCGGCAAGCGCGTCCTTCGAAAGCGCCGGCGCAATCACAGCGATCGTGACGCCGGGCCGTCCCTTCTTCATAATCGTCGGCGTCAGCGTGACGTCGCGCGCACCCGCGGCAAGCAGACGCGCGATCAGATAATCGTAAATCTGCGGGTTAAGGTCATCGATATTCGCCTCGATTTCGATCATCTCGTCGACCGCGTAGGCCTGATGGCGCCGCCCGAGCAGGACCCGCAGCACGTTGGGCCGATCTTCCAGCGTCCTGCCCCCCGCGCCGTAGCCGACCCGCTCGATTTCGAAGGCCATCGCGGCGTCGGCGGGCCGGGCCAGGGCGCAAATGACCGCCGCGCCCGTCGGCGTGACCATCTCGGCCGCACCGTCGCCGAAGCGCACCGGAAAGCCGCTGAGCAACTCGACGGTGGCCGGCGCCGGCACTGGGATGATCCCGTGGCGGGAACGCGTCGTGCCACTACCGAGCGGCATCGTGTTGACGACGATATCGTCGATTTCGAGCCGCTCGAGCGCCCAGGCGGTCGCGACGATATCGATAATCGAATCGACCGCGCCGACCTCATGGAAGTGCACGTGCTCGATTGGGGTCTGATGAACCTTCGCCTCTGCGCGCGCCAGCGCCTCGAAGATTCGCCGCGCGCGCGCCGCCACCGGAGCGGCAAGACCGGCGGAATCGATCGCCTCGAGGATCGGGGCTAGATGACGCTCAGGCTGGGGTTCGAGGACCTCAACGTCGAACTTGATGGCGGCAATTCCGCTGACCGATTTGCGCCCGGCCGCCATCCGATAGCCTGACAGAGGTAGGCCCTCCATGGCCGCGCGCAGGTCATCAAAATCAACCCCGAGATCGAGCAGGGCGCCGACGATCATATCGCCGCTGAGGCCCGAAAAAGCATCAAAATAAGCCGTTTTTCCCACTGTCTGCTTTACTTAGCAGGTACTGGGAAGTAAGATCAAAACCTTGATTTCCGCGGCTGGTTGGTTTAATGACGCAGAAGGATTTGACCTTTTTTCACCGCCTGCTGGAGGAACGTAAACGCGACATCCTCTCGGAGGCCGAACGCGCTGTCGACGCGATGAACAGCCGCCCCGAGGAAAGCTTCGCCGACCCTACCGATCGCGCCTCACTTGAGTCCAACCGTAACTTTCTGCTCCGGATGCGTGACCGCGAACGCAAGCTGCTGACCAAGATAGACGAGGCGTTCAGCCGGATCGGCGACGGCAATTACGGCAAATGCGAAGAGTGCGGTGGCGAAATCGGAATCGAACGATTGAAGGCCCGGCCGGTGACGACGTTGTGTATCCGTTGCAAGTCGGCACAGGAAGCCCGCGAGCGCCAGGCCAATGTCCGCTAATCAGGGCTGAGCGGAACTGAAGCGCATGAAAGTCCGCAAAGCCGTCATCGTGGCGGCCGGTCTCGGCACCCGGATGCTGCCGTTCTCGAAGGTTGTTCCCAAGGAGCTCCTGCCCGTCGTCGACACGCCGGCGATTCAGCTGGTGGTCGAAGAGGCGGCGCGCTCCGGGATCGAGGAGATAATCTTCGTCATCAGCCCGGGGCGGACACTCGCGGTCGAACACCTCCAGCGCGATCCGGCGCTCGAAAGCCATCTGGCTGAGCGCGGCAAGACGGAACTTCTCAAGCGGCTGGATCGCATCACGAAACTGAACGTCAAATTCACCGTCGTCGAGCAGACCGTACCGCTCGGCCTCGGCCATGCGGTGCTATGTGCGCGCGAGGCGGTCGGTGGCGAGACCTTTGCCGCGATGCTGCCCGACGACATCTTCGACGGCGACAAGCCATGCCTTTTGCAGCTTATGGAAGTCGCGGAACGCGAGAGCGCGCCGGTTATCGCGCTGCTCAAGGTCGCACCCAGCGAGGTTTCGAAGTACGGCATCGTGGCGGTGCAACCTGGCGGCAACCGGATGCATCGGATAGTTGCGATGGTCGAAAAGCCAGCGCCGGAAAATGCTCCGAGCGACCTCGCCGTGATGGGACGCTACATACTGCCGCCGGAAATCTTCGCGATGCTCGCCGATGGGCGTCCAGGCACCGGCGGGGAAATTCAGCTCACTGACTCGCTCGCCGCCCTTGCCCGCGGCGGCCCGTTCTATGGCTATGAGTTCGAGGGCACGCGCCACGACCTCGGCGATCCGTTGGGCTTCCTGACGGCCCAGGTCGACTTCGGCTTGAAACGGGCGGATCTGGCTGATAGGTTCCGAGCTTACCTGAAGTCGGTCATTTCGTCGTAAATTTACCTATAGTGGGGCAGTAGCTCAGCTGGGAGAGCACTACGTTCGCAACGTAGGGGTCGAGGGTTCAAATCCCTTCTGCTCCACACCTCAGTCTCTAGTTTTTCGGACATTGCGGAGAATTGCCAGAAAAGCGCGCGTGTGCGCGCGATTTGCGACCGCGAGCGGACCCGGAGAATGCTCCTTTTGGCGGGAAACGCCCTAATTGGGCAAAACCTATCCCGGCGCGATTTGCCTAGGTCCGACTGCTCGTTTTCGGATTCGGCAGTCTAGGCGGCCGCGCGAGATTCGCTGGATCATCGCCATCGGCGGCTGGATGGGCAGAAATCTAACCGTTTCTCCTAGTTCGAGAAGCAGTTAAACCCGCCAGCATAGTTCGGGTTACAACGAGTGACGGTCGGCGACGAGGGCTGTTTGACCACCAGTTTTCAGGCAAATGGTTCCGGAAGTCGGTACTTTCTTCAAAGCGGCGCGCTGGCTTTGGAATTACCCTCTCACAGCGCTCTTCCCTCGGAGATCGAGGTAAAAAGAAACCTCCAACATTTTCTCCAAAAGAATCGTTCATGTCATCAATTTCGGTGCGCGGTACCTGCTCAGCGCCTCGATTTCATCATCGCTCAGCGGCGGGAAAGACAATTTAAAGACCGACTTAAATCCAAAATTGCGGTCAAGCGAGTAGATCTCTTCGGGTGAAATCAGAGAGGCTTGCTGCCCGTGAGGTCGAAACGAAGTGACAAATTGCTCGACGAATCTGCCGAACGTGCAATACATAGAGAACGCCGTAAATTGCTCCAACAGTGCAGGATGCTCACAGTAAGTCGCGAAAACTCGAAAAATATCTCCGAAACGCTTTGCTCCCCGATATCGAAGCTCAGTGCTGACGTATGCCGCACAGAGGTGAGCCACAGGCTTGAATGTCCGCCAAGATTTCTTGAGACTCGATTCATAAATTCCAGGGTGGTTATACCGCTGGGTGAGGGTTTTAACTTCTTCATTTTCGCCGTCTATCTCGCGCATGATAAAGATGGCTTTGTTTAAGCTGCCACCGTTTGGAGTATGCTGATTGATCGAGCCGATCAACAGAGTCAACCTCCCCGTATATACGACACCGAACCAGCGCCGCATCGAGTCCTGCACCAAGGTTTGCTCCGCAGGCGAGTCTTTCAAGGCTAGAGCCGCCCCAATCACGCCACCGTAAGGACCCAAATACGTGTCGAATATATGTCTTGTCACCCAAGCAGCGGGATCATCGCTACCTCTAGGCGTCCCGATACGCCACGCCGGACCTATGTCACGAAGCAGTCGCCGTTCCAGCTCCTCATTGCCGAGTTGCGCGAACTTTCCCGACCACCACTTGGCAAACTTGGTCCGGAAAATTATCTCGTTCGCCTGAAATAACGTTTGGTCATCGGGAAAAAGCATTCGGGACAAGAGATGTCCAGCTGCCAAATGTCGGCTGATGAGTTGTTCTGTTGTGATTTTTGAACTTCTGTCATCACCACCCTACACCGCGTAAGTGGCATCAAAGACCGAACGCCCTCGACGCGGCCCTCTCCAACTATAAAAGCCGCTCTAAAGAATAAGCTCAAGTGGTTGTCTTTAAATCCGGAACCTCCAAAAAGCCGAAAGCGTCTAAACCGTTTTTAGCCCCAAAATAGTGCGACCACCTTAAACTCGACTGTCTCCGAGGTATTCCGGGGACCGGAGTCGTTGGGCAAGTCGCTCGATATTGGTGCTCGCGTTGCGGTCTTTCGTGATGGACAACGAGACGTATACCGGCTTAAGCATATTCTTCAACCTCTAACAACGAGGCACTTGAACGCTACGCAGATTACTTGCGCATTCTTTGTTCGCTGTGTCTCCGCCTCGCCGGACCCCATATAAAATCCATATGGACTCTATCCTCGCGACCTGGGCGACAACTGCAAACTCCTTATTCGCCGACCGATGGAAAAAACCCCGATAGAGGCGCCGAGATTCCAAGCCTTTCCCGAATCCACACTATTATCCGGGTGGCATACGAAGCCCGACCTGCGGTGCATCGCGAGCGCGATTACGCTGATTTTAGAGTCATGTTTCGAATCTCAGCAGCCGAATGCCAGGCGTCCTGATGAGCGAATCTACGGATACGCCGTCGTGCGATTTCGACCAATGGGCGTTAGCGATCCACACCGGGTACCGGCATTCTCCCAGTCGGGACGACAAAAACTCGAGGCGCCTGCCGTCCAGCGACATGATATTTGCTAGACGTAATGACCAATGATTATGTGCGATCGGATTAGCTGGACTGCGGGAGAAAGTCCGACCCCGTCGCCGCTCACAGGCCGTTCTGATCCGCATAGAGCAAGGGGCTCACGTCCCATGACCATGCAAAGACTCCAAGATTGATAACGTGCGCGGAGGGAAGCGATTGCGCGGATATCGAAAAATCCCTCGTGAATGAATAGAGCTCAACGACGGTGCCGCATGTCGATTAGCGTGAGTGTCTCACCTGAAATTCCCTCGCGCGTGTCATCCTGATGGACGTGGATGTCCGTTCCGGGACTACATTCACTTCCTATCTTCGATAAGCCTTTTCAATGATACGAAGGTACCCCGTCCTTCCGAGAAATTCCATGACTGACCACTGCGATGCGGAGGTCGGTCAGTGCGGCAATATTATTTGGAATTTGGCGGGTCAACGGGTCGCTAGGGCAGACTTCCCTTCTTCAGGGCGCGTTCCTTCATGATCGCGAAAAACACCGGCACGAGTATGAGGACGTGAATCGTGGAAGTGATCATACCGCCGACGATTGGCGCCGCGATTGGCTTCATCACGTCAGAGCCGATCCCGCTCTCCCATAGAATCGGCGCAAGACTAAGCATCACGACCGCGACCGTCATCAGTTTGGGTCGAAGCCGCTGGACTGCTCCCTCGATGACCGCCGCTTCGACGGTCTGGCGGGTGAGCTCGCCCGCGGCGATGTGACGATTCAGCGCTTCATGAAGATAAATGACCATGACGACGCCAGTCTCGACAGCAATTCCGAATAAGGCGATGTACCCGACCCATACGGCGACGCTGAAGTTGAAACCCATCATGTACTGGAGAATCAGGCCGCCGGTCATCGCGTACACGGTCGGCAGGATTAGTACGATCGCCTCGGTGATCGATTGGAAAAGCATGTAGAGCAGGACAAAGATCAGGCCGAAAACGATCGGCAGGATTACCGTCAGTCGTTTTCGCGCGCGCAACTGAAATTCGTATTCTCCCGACCATTTCAGGCTGTAACCAGCGGGCAGATATAGTTGCCGATCGAGCGCGCGCTGAGCGTTGTCAACATAGCTGCCGTAGTCCGAGGTCGCGAGGTCGACGTAGACGTAGCCGGTCAGCATCCCGTCTTCGTCGCGTATCATCGAAGGACCCGGACTCAGAGAGATACGCGCGACTTCGCCGAGCGGAATCTCGGCTCCTGTCGGTGTCATTACCAGCATTCGACGGAGCGCATTCAGGTCGTTCCGGTAATCCGCGAGATAGCGAACATTGATCGGGTAGCGCGCGCGGCCTTCAACCGTGGTCGCGATGTTCTCGCCGCCCATTCCGGAACTGACCGCCCGCTGCACGTCGCCAACCGTCAGGCCATAGCGCGCGGCGGTGGCACGGTCCACATCGATGTTGATGTAGAACCCCTGAGATACACGTTCGGCGAAAACTCCCCGGGTGCCCGGGACCGATCCTAGAATCTCTTCAACTTGTGCACCGATCTGCTGAATCCGGTCGACGTCAGGGCCCTGGATCTTGAGTCCGACTGGCGTTTTAATGCCGGTGAGCTCCATGTCAAGCCGATTCTCCACTGGCATCGTCCACGAGTTCGACAGGCCCGGGAAATGTAGCCGTCCGTCCATCTCCGCGATTAGTTGATCGTAGGTTATGCCCTCTCGCCATTGGTCGCGCGGCTTGAGCATGATTGTTGTGTCGAACATGTCCAACGGTGCGTTGTCGGTGGCGCTATCCGAACGCCCGACCGAACCGAACACGCTCTGGACTTCGGGAAATGTTCGGATGATCTGGTCCTGCTTCTGCATCAAATCGACCGCCGAAGAGATCGAAATCCCGGGCAGGGCGGTGGGCATGTAGAGGCTAGATCCTTCATACAAAGGCGGCATGAATTGACTGCCAATCCTGAACAGGACTGGGATCGTCAGCAGCAGGAATGCCAAGTTGGCCGCGATGGTTAGAGCGCGGTGACGCAGGCACCACCGGATCACTGGCAAATAAATCATCTGGAAGAACCGCGAGATCGGGTTGTCCTCCTCGGGGCGCAAGCGTTTGCCTCGGATGAACAGGACCATCAGCATCGGCACCACCGTAATCGCGAGCACCGAGGAGAACACGATCGCGAACGACTTGGTGTCGGCCAGCGGCCGAAACATTCGTCCTTCCTGTGATTCGAGCAGGAAAACCGGCAGGAACGAGACGACGATGATAATCAGCGAAAAGAAGATCGGCCGGCCGACCTGCTTCGCTGCCAACAACAGGATTGTTTGCCGCTCAGGCTCGGAAACCGAAGCGCCTTTCAACGATGCCTCGCGCTGAGCTTCCGACAGGCGCCGATACCCGTTCTCGACCATCACGATCGAAGCGTCCACCAGCACGCCTATTGCCAACGCCAGCCCTCCCAGTGACATGATGTTCGAGCTGATCTGCAGGTAGTACATGGGAATAAATGTGGCAATGACCGCGATCGGCAAAGCGAGAATCGGAATAAACGCCGAACGCAGGTGAAAGAGGAAAACGATGATCACCAGGCTGACGATGATGGCCTCTTCGATCAGATCGCGCTTCAAGGTGTTGATCGATGCCTGAATGAGTCCCGACCGGTCGTACCCCGCGACGATTTCGACTCCCGGCGGCAGGGTCTTTTGAATCTGAGCGAGCTTTTGCTTGACGCCGTCGATGACGGTTAGCGCATTCTGCCCGTACCGCATCACGACAATGCCACCGACGGTCTCGCCGTCGCCGTTCCACTCAGCCGCTCCCTCCCGCAGATCGGGTCCAAGACTGACCACGCCGAGGTCTCTTATCAGGATCGGCGTGCCGTTGTCGGTCGCGACCGCTATGTCTTCAAGATCTGAGACTGAATGAACGTAGCCGAGACCGCGAATCATGTAGTCCGCGCCCGACATTTCGAGCACACGGCCGCCGACTTCGCTGTTGCTGTCTCGGATTTTGTCGATCACCGTCTGAAGCGGAACCTTGAGGGCCAGCAGTCGATTCGGATCGAGCTTGACCTGGTACTCCTTAACGAATCCGCCGATAGTGGCGACCTCCGAAACCCCGGGAACGGTTTCGAGCGCATAGCGCACATTCCAATCCTGCAAACTGCGAAGGTCGGCGAGACTTTGGGTATGACTTTTGTCGACCAGTGCGTACTCGTACACCCAGCCCGCACCGGTCGCATCCGGTCCGATCACGGGATTCACGCCAGCCGGCAGCTTGCCGGTTATCTGCTCGAGATATTCCAGCACGCGGCTGCGCGCCCAATAGATGTCGGTGCCGTCTTCGAACACGACGAAGACATATGAGTCATTGGGCATTGTCTGAGCGCGGACCGCCTTCACATGCGGCGCGGCAAGCATCGCGGTGACAATCGGATAGGTCACCTGGTCCTCGATGAGATTTGGCGGCTGCCCCATCCATTCGGCGTGGATGATCACCTGGACATCCGAGATGTCTGGCAGCGCGTCGAGCGGGATCCGATCGAGCGACCACACGCCCGCGAGCACCAGCGCCACCACACCGAAAAACACCAGGAAGCGATTCGCCGCACACCAATCGATGGTTCTTTCGATCATGACTCCTTCCTCACATCGCCATGGAGCCGCCGGCTGAGACGTCCATCTGCCTAGTCGCGATCGGTTGGCCTCCTTTCGACGCCGAGATCGTCAGGCTCCAAGTACCGCCGCTCGGCAATTCGATGTTCGCGGAGTACGTCCCATTCCGCTGATCGTCCGCGACGCCCTGCGCGCGCATCGCGGCCATGCCCATAGCCGGCATCGCCGCCATGTAGAAAGACACTGTTACTTGCGCGCCCGAGATCGGCCTATCTTTGGAGTCGCGCAGGGACACGATCAGCTTGTTGTGGCCGCGCACGAGTGGATTGGGGTCGCTGGTAAACTCGACGCTGTCCTGGGGAATCGCCTCGTCCGTTTGTCCGGCGGCATTCGCGCCGACTCCCGGCGGAGGCGGGACAAACGCTCCGGCAGCCGCCTGGAGTTGGCTTTCCGAATCGATCAGAAAATTGGCGGAGCTGACGATTTGCTGACCGGGCGAGACCCCCTTGAGCACGATAAACTCATCGCCGACATGCGGTCCCAGCTCCACCTCCGCCGGAGTCAGATAGCCATCGCCGCGATCGATGAAGGCGACGTCGTGCGTACCGGTACTCAATACTGCAGAGTCCGGAATGACGGTCTGCTCGCCCATCGGAAGTTCCAGCGCAACATGCGCGAACATTCCAGGAAACAGCCGGAGCTTGGGGTTGTTGAATTCGCATCTGACCCTGGCGGTGCGAGTCATCGGATCGATCTGCGGCTCGATAAAATCAACTCGCCCTTGGAAGTCAATGCCAGGATAGGCATCGACCGTGACGGTTGCCGGATCGCCGGGCCGGACTCTTCCGACCTCGTTCTGGAACACCGCCGCATAAATCCACACCTTCGATAGATCGGTAATCGTGAACAGTCGCGTGTCGGGCTGCACGTACATGTTGGGCAGCGCGTTGCGTTCGACGATGTATCCACTCAAGGGCGAATCAATCTCGACCGCGCGCCGGACAGTCTGCTCGCGCTCCAACCGCGCGATTTCGCGAGGCGCTACTCCCCAGAATCTGAGACGTTCGGCGGCGGAATCGACTAGCGACGACGCGTCGGCGGTCACATCGTCGACCGAGCTGTTCTTTACGCGTTTGCGGGCCTCGATTGCGAGTAGATATTCGTGCTCGGTGCTCACGAGGTCGGGGCTGTAAATCGTAAACAGTGGCTGACCCCGGCGGACGTACAGGTAGGTTGAGTTCGCGAACACCTGCTCGATCCAGCCGGCGAAACGCGTTTGGACGTAGCCTTGCAGGCGCTCGTCAGTCTCGATGTTCCCGGTGGTCTCGAGTCGGTCGCTTATTTCGCGGCGTGCTACGGTCGCGAACTTGAGTCCGATCAGTTGCCGGCGCTCGGGTGTGATCTGTAGAGGCGCGAGCTGCGAGTCGACTCCATATGCAATCGGCGGCGCCAGCAACAACAGGAACCCCAGTGCCACAAATGCCAAGCGACATCGTGCTGAGTTGTAATTCATCTTTGGTCACCGATTACCTGTTGGATTTTGGCGACCGCGATCTCGTGGTCGGCGAGCGTGCGGTAGTACTCCAGCCGCAAATTCTGCAAATCGATAACCGACGAGAGCAGCGTTTGGAAATCGACTTTGCCGACTCGATACGCGGCCATCGCCGAAGCCTGCGAACTCTCGGCCTGCGGGATCAGGCCGTCCAGATAAATCGACATAATTCTTTCCGCGGTACGCATCGCGATCAGATTGCTTTCCGCATCGGAAAAAACTTGCAGTTGGGTAGCCTGCGCTTGCTCGCGCGCGGACTCAGCTTCGAGCGCGGCCTGCTCGATAGCGGGCGTCTGCTTGCGCCAGAAGTAGAGTGGAATCTTCGCGCCTAAATTCAGCATGTAGTAATCGCGGAATCCGGGGCCAGTCTTTTCGTACGAGTAACCGACCGTGAAATCCGGCCAGTAGCCCTGGCGGGCAAGCTTCAACGAATCCACGCTGCGCGCTTCCATCGCACGATCCGCAGCCAGTTCGGGGGAGCCGGCTTCGCTGAGCTGCGCGAGCTGCGACGAGTCGAACTGCAAGCGCGTCACTTCGATATCGCCGATGTCTATATTCTGTGAATCGGGATCGCGTCCAAGCAGCTGTTTAAGGTCGACCTGTTCCCGATCCTCCTCCTCATCGTGCATTGCGTGCTCCTTCAGGATTTCGGTGGTCTGAAGCTGCGCCTTGATCAGGTCCTGCTGGAGACCCTCACCCACGCGATACATGGTTTCGGCGATCTGCTGGATTTGCTGCAGTTCGTCCTGATTGCGATCCAGAATCGCGAGCGTCTTTCGGTGATAGAACAGCTCGAAGTAGGTTTCTTTTACCTTTTCCTCGACCTCACGCTCCGCAGTTTCATAGCGACCCCTGGCGTAATCGGCGTCCTTCTCCGCCTCGGATCTTTGCAAACGGAGCCTGCCGGGGCCGGGGATGTCCTGCGAGATGCCAAAGCCGGTGTAATAGAAGTCGCTGGTCTCATAACCTGAAAATGGTTGCGGACTGCCGACCGTTAACTGCTGCAGCGATACCTGTGGATCGGGCAACGTCGCCACCTGGATGGGGATCCTCGTCTGAGCTTGCCAATAGCTTCGCGCCGCCAAGACGACCGGATTGCGGGCAACGGCCTCATCGACGAGCGCTCGCAGCCGATCGACACCCACGGTCGGTTCCGATTCCGGGCCAGATTGAGCGGCGTCCCGACCAGCCGCCAGGTCACCGCCGTCGTGCGCATATCCCACGGAGGCAATTAGGGTCAGCAACGCGAGCGCGAAGAGCGCAGCAATTGGTTTTCTCGTCGCTATGCGGCGAATGCATGCGGGTCGTTTCACAAATCCCAACCTTCCAGCGGCGCCCCTCACGATTGATCGTGGCGCGAACTGCGTTGGCGCGGTTCAAAAGAATCCGCGTCTTCACTTGCCGACGGTGTCGACTACTTTCTCGGGATTGTCGCGACGAACACGCGAATCTCGGCGCCGGATGCGACGCACCCGCGCTTTTTGATCACGCGCTTTTGAAAGGGATCAGATTTGGCGGGAACAGAGAAGTGCCAGGAAATCGAGACGGTCAGGCGGCGAGTACCCACGAGCGACGACGACCTTCCGCGCGCGCGAATTGGCGATTATCACCGCAGCCGTCTTGAGACTCTCTCTCGAATAGAAATGCTTTGCGTACCGCGCCTGATTCGTCGCTTGATCCGGCGCTATTGGTAGCTTGCAGCAGCTCGCATGATTCGATGGAGCGCTTGTCGAACAATCAGGACCGCAGCACGCCGGTGTAGAACAGGCCTTGGCCAGCTGCACACTAATACTGAGGAGCACAAGCAAGATGACTAGAATTGCAGCGAGAAAGCGCATCTGCGATAGGCTAGCCAGACCTTGGAAAATAGGCAACCGGCCCGACTCGGACCGTCAACCGCGCGCCATCCAGTGCGTCAGTTCCCGGTCCATGACTGCAGCAGAAAACAACGGCGGTCTTTTTTTAGAGCATTCGCTATACTTCTGGCTGAGCTGACAAGCGGTTCGTTAATGGCAGAACTCAAAATATCCCCTCAACCTCAGAATCAGGCGTCCCTGGGATCTCCGATCTGCCCGCGAACACTCTCTGGCGCGGTGGTGCTTGATGCGTTGAAGATGATCCTCGTCGGGACGTCCTTGACTGAGGTCCTCACGAGCGTCACCCGCTTGATAGAAGGCCACAGCGACGGGATGTTGTGCTCGATCTTCCTGCTCGATCAAGACGGGCAGCACCTGCGCTATGCCGCCGCGCCCAATCTGCCCGAATCGTACCGGGCGGCGACCGACGGACTCACCATCGGCCCTGACGCCGGGTCGTGCGGCGCGGCCGCGTATCTTCGGCAGCCGGTCTTCGCCGCTGATATTCTTTCCGATCCGAAATGGGCAATGTCCAGAGATTCTGCGACCAAAGCCGGCCTGCGCGCGGCGTGGTCGAGCCCAATCATGTCGCACGATGGCAACGTGATGGGAACCTTCGGTATGTACTACCGGGAAGTCCGCACCCCGACGCCGAACGAAATTCAGTTGATCGATCACGCTAGCCGCATCGCCGGAATCGCCATCGAGCGTGAGCGGTCGCAGACCGCGCTGAAGATCGCATTCGAAGAGACTAAGCACTCGGAAGGGCAGCTTCGGCAGATCCTTGAAGCTATACCGCAGACCGTCGCTCTTTTGGGACCGGACGGACGCGTTCTCTACGCAAACCGTACGGTACTCGATTACACGGGCGTAGTGGCAGACGAGGTGACCGGGAGCGATTTTCGCCCCCGGGTTTTTCATCCGGAGGATATAGAAAGGCTCCGTGAGATTTCCCGGGTTGGATTTTCGGGGACGGTTCCATGGGAGCGCGAGGTGCGGGTGCGGCGAAAGGACGGCGTGTATAGATGGTTCCTGATCCGATACAACCCGCTTTTTGATAAGCAGGGCCGACTTTTTCGATGGTGCGCGGCTGGGACCGATATTGAAAATCGAAAGCGGGACGAAGAGAGATTGCGAGAAGAGAATCTCGTGCTGCGGGAAGAGATCGACCGCTCTTCGATGTACGAGGAAATCGTGGGCTCGTCGGAAGAGCTGCGCAGCGTCCTCTCGCAAGTTGGCAAGGTGGCGCCGACGGATTCTACCGTTCTGATATTGGGCGAGACCGGGACCGGAAAGGAATTGATCGCGGGCGCTATCCATAAACGTTCGAACCGCTCACAGAAACCATTCATCCGGGTTAATTGTGCGGCTATCCCGCCTTCCTTGATTGCGTCGGAGCTGTTCGGTCACGAGAAAGGCGCTTTCACCGGCGCACTCCAGCGGCGTCTCGGTCGCTTCGAGTCCGCCGACGGCGGAACAATCTTCCTGGACGAGATCGGCGAACTTCAGCCCGAGACTCAGGTTGCACTGCTGCGGATCCTCCAGGAAAGAGAATTTGAGCGGGTCGGGAGCAGTCAGCCAATTTCAGTCGACGTGCGAGTTGTCGCCGCCACCAACCGCGACCTTGAACTTGCGGTGGCGAGCGGCACATTCCGCCAGGATCTTTTTTACCGGCTGAATGTTTTCCCGATCCGCACGCCCTCTCTGCGCGAGCGAAAGGATGACATTCCTGTACTGGTGGAATATCTAGTCGAGCGATACGCCCGGAGGGCCGGCAAACGGATCAAGCATATTAAGAGGAAGACGCTGGATCTCTTTCAGGCGTATGACTGGCCTGGAAATATCCGCGAGCTGCAGAACGTTATCGAGCGCGCCGTCATCCTGTCCGAAGGAGAAACGTTCTGGATCGATGAAACGTGGCTGCAACGTAAACCTGGCCAACCCGCCGGCAAGGCGGTTGCACGTGCAGGCACCCTCGTTGAGGACAAAAGAGAGTTTGTCGAACGTGAAAGGAAAGCGATCGAAGCGGCATTGGCCGAGTGCAATGGCCTGGTTTCAGGTCCGCGCGGCGCGGCTGCCAAACTAGGCATTCCACATCAGACACTCGAGTCAAAGATCGCGAGCCTGGGTATCGACAAGCGCCGCTTCAAGCTCACTTCGTCTAAGCGCGGGCAAATCTAAAGGATTATCTTCTGCGTCGCCCAATTCCCTTTGAGTAGTAGGCTCCGCGCTCCTCTGTTGTATCGATGCTCTGCACGGACCGTGCTGACAATCTTCGTCTACTTTTCCGAAGAGTCAGCAATTCTGACAAACCGGCAATTTCCTAGACATGATGACTGAGCTTATTCAGGGAAAAACCCTTGGCAAGCTAGTTGCTCCCTCTCTCCTTGCCGACGCTTCGATCAAGCCGGAGCGAGATTGAAAATCGAAATCGATTTGCTCAGCGGAGTGTCCACGATTCGCATGATTGGTCGCTTCCAATCGGAGCACGTCGAGGAATTGAAGAAGCAAGTTCAAAACGGGCCGCGGCTGGTTTTGGACTTAAAGCAAGTGACAATCGT
>Ga0302326_10005657_pt1 | contig 28461 bp, 30 predicted proteins | sample Palsa_T0_3_FD_202264 | JGI IMG/M metagenome (GOLD analysis project Ga0302326, IMG submission 202264) | Peat permafrost microbial communities from Stordalen Mire near Abisko, Sweden - Palsa_T0_3 | ecosystem: Environmental > Terrestrial > Soil > Palsa > Peat permafrost | place: Sweden: Abisko... | reverse complement strand
CCGCTCACCGCGTAGACGAAGGTGAGCCCCACCGCGGCGTAGCCGACGTCGCGGTGCACCGCGCGAAGGAGGGCGCGCCACTGGACGCGACTGCGCCGCTTCGCGCTGCCGTCAGCCATACCGCTCCTCTTTCCAGGGATCGGCGTGGTTGTGGTAACCGCGCGTCTCCCAGTATCCCGGGACGTCCTGCGCGCTGAAGCGAACCCCGGTCACCCACTTGGCGCTCTTCCAGAAATACAGCTCCGGTACGAGAGCGCGCGCAGGGGCGCCGTGGGCCCTGGCGAGCGGCGACCCGTCGAGCCGATGCGCCACGAGGACGTCGGGCGCCAGGGCCTCCCGGAGCGGGACGTTCGAGGTGTAGCCGTTGGCGGCCTCGAAGATGACGTGGTGCGCCCCCGGCTTGACCCGCGCCCTGGCGGCCAGGTCGGCCACTCGCACCCCGGCGAAGCGCGCACCGAGGACGCTCCACTTGGTGACGCAGTGCACGTCGCAGTCCTGCTCGGTCTGGGGCATCGCCAGAAGCCCGGCGAAGTCGAGGGTGAAAGGATTCTCCACCTCGCCGTGCACCACCAGCCGCCAGTTGCCGGGGCTGGGGTCCCCCTCGTCCCCGCCCATGGGGCGCAAGCGCTTGAGCAGGTACTGACCGGGCGGCAAGCGGGGACGCCCATCCGGGCGCAAGGTGGCTCGCGCGCGCTGCTCCTCTTCGCTGTCGGCGAGCACGTAGGTCCCGCCGCCCAGGGCGACGACCACGCTCCCGCCGGTGAGAGCGCGAAGGAAGGTGCGGCGTTGCATGCTGGGGGAGAAGGCGTCGCGCGGTGGGTGGTTCAGGGAGTGGCCTCTCGGGATCGTACGCGCAAACGACAAGGTCGGTTACTCTGGACATCGACGATGGGGAACCCCGGCGGCGAGCTGTTTGCCAAGATCGATGCCGGCGTGCTGGGCCGGACTCTGCTGGAAGCGGCCGCGGACGTTCTGCCGCGCATCTTCGATCCGTTCTTCACGACCCAACCGGTCGGCGTGGGGACCGGGCTGGGCCTCTCCATCTGCCACGGCATCGTCACCTCCCACGGGGGTCAGATCGGCGCCTACTGCGAGCCCGGCGAGGGCACGACCTTCCGCGTGGTGCTCCCGACCACCGACACCGTGGTCGGCGAGGAGGCGCAGACTCCGTGGTGCGCTGCGCCCTGATCGCCGCGCCGTGCCTGAACATCGACCTCGGCGAGCTCCCCGCCGAGGCGGAGGCGCTCTACCAGCACGCCCACCTGGCCAACATCGCCTGCGGAGGCCACGCCGGCGACGACGCCACCATGGCTCGAGCGCTGGCGCTGTGCCTGCGGCAAGGCACGCTGGCGGGAGCGCACCCTTCGTACCCCGATCGCCCGGGCTTCGGGCGACGGCGAGTCTCGATGGGCCCCGCCGAGCTGCGGGCGAGCGTCTTCGCGCAGTGCGCGCGCCTGGCGAGGGCAGCGGGCGAGGCCGGCGTCGTGGTGCGCTTCGTGAAGGCGCACGGGGCGCTCTATCACGCCGCGCGCGACGACGGCGTGGTGGCCGCGGCGCTGGTGGACGGAGCCGCCGGTGCGCTCGGGCCGGGCATCGCCTTCGTCGGCCCGGCGGGCGGCGAGCTCCGTCCCTCGGTGGAGCGCGCGGGTCTCGCGTTCCTGCGGGAGGGCTTCGCCGATCGCACCACGCGCGAGGACGGGACGCTGATCCCCCGCGAAGAAGCCGGAGCGCTGGTCCTCGACCCGTCCGAAGCCGCCGCGCGTGCGCGCCGTCTGGCGGCGAGCGGCGAGGTCGACACCATCTGCGTGCATGGCGATTCACCCGGCGCTGTGGCCATCGCGAGGGCCGTGCGCGAGGCCCTCGACGCGCGGCGCGAGAACGAGGGGTGAATGCCGCTGGTGATCGACCCGTTCGGCGACCGGGCGTGGCGCGCGCGCTTGCCCGAAGGCTACGACGTGACGAGCCGGCGGCGCCTGCTGGAGGCTCTCCGCGCGCTGCCGCGCATCGTCGACGCGGTCGTCTCCGAGCGCCACGCCATGGTGGTGCTCGAACCAGGTTTCTCTCTCGAGAGCGTGCACGACGCCGTCGCCGAAGCCGTCGCACGCGCCGATCCCGCGCGCTCGCCAGAGCAGGGCGGATCGGAACCGAGCGACCAGGTTCACGCGCACGCGGATGTCGAGCCTCGCCACCACGACGTCGAGGTGCGCTACGACGGTGCGGATCTGGTCGAGGTGGCGGAGGCTTCGGGGCTCTCGCCCGGCGAAGTCGTCGCGCTGCACGCCGAATGCACTTACGAGGTGGCGATGATGGGCTTTCTCCCGGGGTTTGCCTACCTGCGCGCGCTTCATCCCCGCCTCGTTCTCCCGCGCCGGGCGACGCCGCGCGCGCGTGTGCCGGCCCTCTCGCTCGCCATCGCGGGGCCGTACACCGGCATTTACCCCTTCGCTTCACCGGGGGGGTGGCACCTGCTGGGCGTGGCGGTGGGCTTCGTTCCCTTCGACGCGCAGAGGGGCGCGGCCATGGCGCTGGGGGATCGCGTGCGCTTCGTTCCGGAGGTCGCACGCCCGTGATCCACCTCGTCGCCGTCGCCGGACTGGCTACCGTTCAGGACGGCGGGAGGCACGGCCGCATGCACGAGGGCGTCCCTCCCGGCGGAGCCCTGGTGCCCGAGCTCCTGGCGCGCGCCAACGCGGCGGTGGGGAACCCCGACGGCGAGGCTGCCATCGAGCTGTTCGGCGCCATCACCCTCCAGGGCGCTTTTGGGATGCTCGTGGCCGCGGACGACGGAGCGGCGTGCGAGCTCGGCGAGCCGGATCGCAGCGATCCCTGGCGCATCGCCTGCGTGGGTGCGCGTGTGCGCTATGTGGCCGTGCGGGGAGGCATCGACGTGCCGACCGTGCTCGGTGGACGCGGCACCTTGCTGGGCGCCGGACTGGGCGGACACGAGGGGCGGGCCCTTCGCCGGGGCGATGCGCTGCGGGTGGGGGCGCTGCCTGAGCGACCGCGTCGTTCCCTCGCGCCGCCGGATCTGGACGCCCCGATACGGGTCGTCCCCGGGCCGGACGTCGATCGCTTCGGGACTGGCGCCATCGACGCGCTTCTGGCGAGCACGTTCCAGGTCAGCGAGCGAAGCGATCGGGTCGGCGTTCGCCTCTCCGGCACGCCCCTCCGAGGAGGCGATGCGGCCGACGCGTCCGCGCCGATGACCGTCGGCGCAATCCAGATCCCCCCTTCGGGCTTGCCCATCATCCTTGGACCCGACCACCCCACGACCGGTGGCTACCCCGTCCTTGCCACCGTCGTCGGAGCCAGTGTCGGCGCGCTCGCGGCACGCCGCATCGGGGCGGCCGTCCGGTTCGCGCTCTAGCCGCCAAATCCTAGGTCCTGCAACATGTTCGGTGCTCTGGGCATCGAAGCGCGCCATGAAGCTCTATTTCTCGCCCGGCGCCTGTTCTCTCCATCCGCACATCACGCTGCTCGAGGCCGGCCTGCCGTTCGACCTCGTCCGTGTCGACCTTCGCGCGCACAAGCTGCACGACGGGTCGGACTTCTACGCCGTCAATCCCAAGGGATACGTCCCCGCGCTGGAGCTCGACGACGGGGCCATCCTCACCGAGGGCGCGGTCATCGATCAGTTCGTCGCCGACCGTGCGCCCGAGGCCAAGCTGGTCCCGCCGGCGGGGACGATGGAGCGCTACCGCTTGCAGGAGTGGCTGAACTTCGTGGCAACGGAGATCCACAAGGCCTTCGGCCCGCTCTTCGGGAGCGACGAGGCGGCCAAGGACGCGGCGCGTGCCCGCCTGGCCAGGCGCTTCGACCTCGTCGCCAAGACGCTCGCCTCGCAGCCGTACCTGATGGGCCAGGCCTTCAGCGTCGCGGACGCCTACCTCTACAACATGCTGCGCTGGACCACGCACACCGGCATCGACCTGACCCGCTGGCCGGCGCTGCAGGAGTTCTTCGCGCGGGTGGATGCGCGGCCCGCCGTCCAGGCGGCGCTGGCCACCGAGAAGAGCTAGTAAAGGCCACTCGGAGGAGACCCGAACATGCGCAAACCGATCCGTCGCGCCGCCGTCATCGGTGCGGGTGTCATGGGCAGCGGGATCGCCGCGCACCTGGCGAACGCGGGCGTGGAGGTCCTGCTGATGGACATCGTCCCGCCGGGCCTCGACGACACGGAGCGGCGCGACCGCGCGGCGCGGAACCGCTTCGCGGCCGCGGGCCTCGACAAGGCGATCAAGGCGCGACCCGCCGCCTTCTTCCACAAGGACCGCGCGCGCCTCGTCGCCGTCGGCAACGTGGAGGACGATCTGGAGAAGCTGCGCGACTGCGACCTGGTGGTGGAGGCCATCCTCGAGCAGCTCGAGCCGAAGCGCGCGCTCTTCGAGAAGCTCGATCAGGTGGTGGCGGAGCACTGCATCGTCGCCTCGAACACCAGCGGCCTGCGCATCGCCGACATGATGAAGGGGCGCTCGGAAGGGCTGCGCAGCCGCTTCCTCGTCATGCACTTCTTCAACCCCGTGCGCTACATGAAGCTCCTCGAGCTGGTGGCCAGTCCGGACACCTCGACCGAGACGCTCGAGGCCGTCCGCCGCTTCGGGCAAGACACCCTCGGCAAGGGCATCGTCCTCGGCAAGGACACGCCGAACTTCATCGGCAACCGCATCGGCGCCCACGCCATGATGACGGCCATCCATCTGATGATCGAGGAAGGCCTCGAGCCGGAAGACGTCGACGCCATCACCGGCGAGGCCATGGCGCACCCCAAGAGCGCCAGCTTTCGCACGGCCGACCTGGTCGGGGTCGACACCTTCGTCCACGTCGCCGAGAACTGCTACGCGGCGCTCACCGCCGACGAGGACCGCAAGGTCTTCCAGGTTCCGCCCTACATCCGGGCGATGGTCGAGAAGAAGCTCCTCGGCGACAAGACGCGTGGCGGCTTCTACAGGCGGGCCAAGGACGGCACCATCGAGACGCTGAATCCCGGGACGCTGCAATACCGCCCGCGCGGCGGGGACAAGGAGATACGCAACGTCTGCAAGGAGATCGCGAAGAACGAGGATCCCCGGGAGCGCCTGCGCAAGCTGGTGTCGGCTCCCGGAAAGACCGGGGCCTTCGCGTGGAAGGTACTCTCGCGATCGCTGGTCTATGCCGCGCGCCGCCTGGGGGAGATCACCGACGACGTGGTGGCGGTCGATGACGCCATGAAGTGGGGATATAATTGGGAACTGGGACCCTTCGAGACGTGGGACGCCCTCGGCTTCGAGACGGTGGTCGAACGGCTGAAGAAGGACGGCGTGACGCTGCCGGCTTCGATCGAGAAGATGCGCGGCAGCGGAGCCAAGAGCTTCTACACGGACGACGGCCGGGTCTTCGACGTCCTGCGCACCGAGTACCGCCGGCGCGAGGTCGATCCCCGCAACGCGACGCTCACCGTGCTTCGAAGGGGCGGCGCGCCGGTGCTGCGCAACGACGGCGCCGAAGCCTGGGATCTGGGCGACGGTGTGCTCGGGCTGACCTTCAAGACCAAGGCGAACAGCATCGATCCCGAAGTCATCCAGATGATCCACGACTCCGTCGCCCGGGCGGAGACCGATTTCCGCGCCCTGGTGATCGCCAACGAGGGGGAGCACTTCTGCGTCGGCGCGAACCTGTTCCTGGTGGTGATGGCGGCGAGCCAGCAACAGTGGGCGCAGCTCGGGGACATGGTGAACGGCTTCCAGACGGCTTGCCAGCGCATGAAATACGCCGCCGTCCCCGTGGTGGCAGCCCCTTACGGGATGGCGCTGGGAGGCGGCCTCGAGGTGTGCCTGGGTGCCGGGAACGTCCAGGCGGCGGCAGAGACGTACGCGGGGCTGGTCGAGGTCGGCGTCGGCCTCGTGCCGGGGGGCGGGGGGACCATGAACCTCCTCTGGCGCGCCATGGAAGGCGTGCCCGACGGGGCGACGGTCGACCCCTACGCGCTGGTGACGCAGATCTTCAAGAACGTTGCCCTCGCGCGCGTCGCCACCAGCGCGGAGGAGGCCCAAGCCTACGGGTACTTCCCCCGCCAGGCGGGGGTGAGCTTCGATCGCGCGCGCTTGCTCGCCGAGGCCAAGCAGCGCGCCGTCGGCCTGGCCGAGAGCGGGTGGCATCCGCCCGCGCCACGCGCCTACGTGTTGCCGGGGGAGAGCGGCATCGCCACGCTGCGCATGATGGTGGGCACGCTGGTCGAGGCTGGCCAGGCGAGCGAGCACGACGCCAAGATTGCCGTCAAGCTCGCGGGAATCCTCTGCGGGGGGGTCAGCGGCGCCTCGCACGAAGTGACCGAGGCCGAGGTGCTGGAGATCGAGCGCGAGGCCTTCGTCAGCCTGTGCGGCGAGCCCAAGAGCCAAGAGCGCATGCAGTACATGCTCATGAACAACAAGCCGCTGAGGAACTAGCGGCATGAGAGACGCGGTATTGGTCTGCTTGCTGGTGGCCACGGTTACGGCGCTGCTCGTCGGATGTGTCGTAGCCGGCGCTACGCCCATGAATGGGCCGGACGGGCAGCCAGGTTGGTTCAGCATCTGGTGCAAAACCGAGCAAAAGAACTGCGTTAGGAAATCCGCCGAGGTCTGCCCGCATGGCTACGAGCTTGTCGACATGAGCGAGAACGCAGGTACGACGTTTGTCGCTTACCGTTCCGGTTACGTCTATCCCAGCTACCGCGGGTACATGGTGATCCAGTGCCATGGGGATGCGGGGGCGGTCGCGGTCGCAGACGGTGGTTACGATGGCGAATAGCCCGCTATTCATGCTCATGAACCACAAGCCCCTGAGGAACTAGATGATCCAGAACGTCGTCATCGCGGAGGTGGTGCGATCGGCGGTCGGCCGCGCGCACAAGGGAACGCTGGCGCTGACTCGTCCCGACGAGCTGGCGGGTCAGGTGGTGGCCGCGCTTCTCGCGCGCGTACCAGGCGTGCGACCGGCGGACGTGGAGGACCTGGTGCTGGGCTGCGCCATGCCCGAAGGCGAGCAGGGGTTGAACGTGGCGCGCGTGGTGGGGCTGCTGGGGGGGCTGCCGGTCGAGTCAGCCGGCGTTACCATCAACCGTTTCTGCTCCAGCGGGCTCCAGGCCATCGCCATGGCCGCCGGCGCCATCGCCACGGGCGTGAACGACGTGGTCATCGCCGGCGGCGTGGAGTCCATGACCATGGTGCCGATGACCGGCAACAAGCTCAGCGCCTCGCCCGAGGCCATGCGGCGCTGCGCTGCGGTCTACACGCCCATGGGAATCACGGCGGAGAACGTGGCCAAGCGCTTCGGCGTGTCGCGTGCCGACCAGGACGCCTTCGCCCTGCGCAGCCAGCAGAAGGCCGCCGCGGCGCAGAAGGCGGGGATCTTCGCCGAGGAGATCGTCCCGGTGAAGGCGACCCGCTACCAGGACGGAAAGCACGTGGAGGTGCAGTTCGAGCGCGACGAGCTGGTGCGCGCCGACACCTCGCTCGAAGGGCTGGCGGCGCTCAAGCCGGCCTTCGCCAAGGACGGCAGCGTGACCGCGGGGAACGCCTCGCCGCTGTCCGACGGCGCCGCGGCGGCGCTGGTGATGAGCCAGGCCCGCGCCGACGCCCTCGGGGTGAAGCCGCTGGGCTGGTTTCGCGCCTTCGCCACCGCCGGGGTAGACCCGGCGATCATGGGCATCGGGCCCATCCCGGCGGTGCGCAAGCTCCTCGCCAAGACGGGGCTGTCGCTGCGTGACATCGACATCGTCGAGCTGAACGAGGCGTTTGCCAGCCAGGCCATCCACGTCCAGCGCACCCTGGAGATCCCGGAGGAGAAGCTCAACGTGCACGGCGGAGCCATTGCGCTCGGCCACCCGCTGGGCTGCACCGGGGCGAAGCTCACGGCCACGGCACTCTACGAGCTCCGGCGCCGCGGGGGTCGCTACGCCATCGTCACCATGTGCATCGGCGGCGGGATGGGCGCCGCGGGTCTCCTCGAGGTCGCTCGCTGACGCGCACCGCCTCCGTCGTGGCCGAGGCTTCGAAGCCTGGCCCGGCTCTCGGCTTTGACCGACAGGACGGCTATCCGGCGGCGTCGCCGAAGAGGTTCTTCGCGAACGCGTCGCACCCGGTGCGCCAGCGCTCGAGATCCCCCCCCAGCCCGTCGACGATCCGCACGCCGAACCCGGGCGGCACCGTCGCACGCTCCTGCTCGCCGAAGACCCGCCTCCAGGCCACCGTCCCGGCGAGCCGGACGCGGCGCTGCGATCGCGGCGCCCACATGTCCAGCCAGACCTCGGTGCCGGCGTCGAGCGGGGCGAGCGTCCGGATGTAGAGGCCGCCCGCGCTCACGTTGTACGAGAAGCCCACGTCGTCCTCGTCGCGACCGGCGCCGCGGAAGGACACGGCGGTGCCGTAGAGCAAGCGGGGGGCGGCGCGCTGATCCGGGCCCGGCCGCGCGAGGAGCTCGTTCGCGCGGAAGAGCACGTTCTCCGGAGGGGCGAATCCGTCGACCACCGCGGCGCGCTCCAGCGCTCCCACCGCCAGGTGCACCGAGGCGATCTTCTTCGGCGGCGATACCACGATCCACGCCGCCCGTGCGCCCCGCGCGCGCGCCAGCGCGGCCGCAGCCACCGCGCCCTCGGGCTCCAGATCGTCGGCGACGACCACGACCTTGACGTTCTCCGCGAGGGCTTCCTCCACCAGCTCGGTCGAGCTGGTCACGAAGCGCACCGAGTAGCCGCCCGCGTAGAGCGCGCGTCCCATGACGCCGCGCCATCGCAGGTCCGGGGAGGCCACGATGGCCACGCCCGCGCGGCCGGAGACACCCGGGGTCACCGGCGCGCGCTTGGTGAGCAGCGCGCGAAGGCGCCGCGCCAGGGCTTCCGCCGAGCGATGGCCGACGAGGTCGTCGCCGCCCAGGGCGAAGAGCTCCACGAAGGCCATGTCCTTGCGCTGTCGCGCCACGCCGAAGACCGGGATGGAGGCCAGGCGCGTCTGCGCGCGCAGCTTGGTGCACGTGTCCGCCGCGTGGGGGCTATCCATGGGCAGCACCACCGCTGCAGGGTGGGCCCCGGACGGGAGCAGCGGCTCGTCGCCGTGATCGATGAATCGCGTGCCGAGGCCGACCGCCGATGCGGCCTCTTCGATGCCGCGGGCCACCTCGTCGGGGAACTTGCCCACCGCCAAGAGCGCACTTTCGACCATCGTCGCGACCTCCTCGTCTTGGAGGGAACGGCGCGACCGCCGCGGCGCTTAAGCCATCGACGCGTTCACTCCCGCCTCGACCGCCGCCACCGACGCGGTCTCGAGGTTGATCTTCCCCCCGTGGGGCGGCGCATACGCCGCGTGTCCCACCTGGTGGGTGCGGAAGCGATCGTGGAAGATGCCCAGCAGGTACGAGCGCACACAGTAGCCGACGATGCTCGCCTGCTTCAGCTCGGGGTCGATGAGATGGGCGATCTTGGCGTGCGCCTCGGGGAGCTTGCTCCAGTGCAGCCCCGCGCTCTCGTGATGCGCGGTGTGGTAGCCGTTGTTGAAGACCAGCCAGTTTGACACCTTGCCCACGAAGTTTCGCGAATGGTTGTGCTCCGACCACGGATCGGCGTGCACGTGCTGGATGTAGTTGATGAAGATCATCGACCAGTTGGCGAACATGGCCGACACGCCGAAGCCGAAGAACCACACCACGACGCCCCGCCACCACACCTGGTGATGCACGAGGGTGGTGACCGCGATGGCCAGCGCCAGAAGCGTCGTCTGCGCGCCGGCGAGGGTGGCGTACTGCGCGATGATCTGTCGGTAGAGCGGCCGGTTCCCGCTCTTCGCCTTGGCGATGTACTCCTTGATGACGTCCGACTGCCAGTAGGCGGAGACGAAGTAGTACGTGCTGGCGACGAGCCAGGTGTTCTTCTTGGAGTAGCGCCAGGTGATGGTCGCGTCCCCGGCCTTGTTGACGTACTTGTGGTGGTTGAGGTTGTGCGTCGGGATCCAGGCGAAGGTCGGGAAACCGTAGAAGACGCTCAGCCACGCCGAGTAGAAGGCGTTGACCTTGCGGCTCTTGAAAGTCGGACAGTGGTTGTGGTTGTGGCTGAAGACGCCGGCGCAGAAGCCCAGATAGAGGGTCACCGGGAGAAGCCAGGGAATGAGCCGCGGCTCGACGTACGGCGCGAAGCCGACCAGCGGAAAGAGCACGAAGGCCCAGAGCATGGTTCGACGATCCGCGCGGTGACGCAGCATGGGGTACCTCGACGAAACGAGGGTAGTCCGCGGGCGCGGAACGAACATCACCTTTCCGTCATCGCGCGGTGCGTTTCCCATCCTCGCGCGGTGCGCAAGATCCTTCGCAGCGAAGGGACCCGCGCAGACGCGACGTCGCGGCCCCTCTCAGCGGTGGGTGCGTCCGTCCGCCGTGGTCAGCACGTCGTAGAGCTCCGGCCGTCGATCGCGAAAGAAGCCCCACGAAGCTCGCGTCCGTGCCAGCGCGTCGAGGTCGAAGGTGGCCACGATGACCTTCTCCTCCGCCCGGCCGAGTTCGGCCACCTTGTCGCCGCGCGCGTCGGCGATGAACGACGAGCCGTAAAAGCGCTGGCCGTCCTCCTCCCCGGTGCGGTTCGCCGCCACCACCGGCACGATGTTCGAGACGGCGTGACCGATCATCGCCCGCTGCCACGGGTCGCGCGTGTCGAGGTCCGGCTCGTGCGGCTCGCTGCCGATGGCGGTGGGATAAAAGAGAACCTCGGCCCCGAGCAGCATCATCGCGCGCGCCGACTCCGGGAACCACTGGTCCCAGCAGATCCCGACGCCCAGCTTGCCGTAGCGCGTCGGCCACACGCGGAAGCCTGTCTCGCCGGGACGGAAGTAGAACTTCTCCTCGTAGCCGGGACCGTCGGGGATGTGGCTCTTGCGGTAGACGCCGAGCACCGCCCCGTCGGCGTCGACCACGGCCACGCTGTTGTAGTAGGCCGGTCCCGCGCGCTCGAAGAAGGACACCGGCACGACCACGCCGAGCTCGCGCGCCACCTCGCGCATGCGCGCCACCGCTTCGTCCTCCACCAGGGCGCGCGCCTGGGCAAACCATTCGGCCTTCTCCTCGCGGCAGAAGTACGGACCCTGGAAGAGCTCGGGGGGCAGGATCACCTGCGCTCCACGCGCCGCCGCATCGCGCACGTGCGCCTCGACGCGGGCCAGGTTCTCCGCCCGGGCGCCCCCGAGGGAGCACTGCACGGCGGCCACGGTGATGGTCCGCGCGCTCACCTCGCCACCGCCGGCTGCTGCTGGGTGATGCAGTGGAACGCGCCTCCCCCGGTGAGAATCTCCCGCGCGTCGATGCCTACCGCGCGCCGCCCGGGGAAGAGCGCGCCGACCCGCTCGACGGCCTCGTCGTCCCACGGCGAGCCGTAGGTCGGCACCACCACCGTGGTGTTGGCCAGGTAGAAGTTCACGTAGCTGGCCGGCATCACGCGTCCCCCGGCGTCGAGCACGCGCCCGGGCGACGGAATGCGCAGCACCTCCAGCCCGTGCGCCTCGGCCGCACGAAGCAGCGCCCCGAGCACCGCGCGGTTCGGATCGTCGCTGCCGCGCGCCTCCATCGCCACCACCGCGCCGGGGCGCACGAAGCGCACCACTGTGTCGACGTGACCGTCGGTGTGGTCGTGGAGGAGCCCGTCGTCCAGCCAGAGCACACGCTCGATGCCCAGCGCATCGCGAAGCCAGCCCTCCACGGTCTTCTCGTCGACCACCCCGTTGCGGTTGGGATTGAGCAGGCACTGTCGCGTGGTGAGGACGCGGCCTTCCCCGTCGACGTCCACGGCCCCGCCTTCCAGGACGAAGGGCATGACGAAGGCGCGCTCCTCGTCGTGGCCCACCGCGCCGGCGATGCGCTCGGACACCCGGTCGTCGTTCTCCAGCAGGTACTTCCCCCCCCAGCCGTTGAAGGCGAAGCGCACCGTCGCGGACTCGCCCCCGGCGCCGCGAAGAAAGAGAGGGGCGGTGTCGCGCAGCCAGATGTCGCCGAACGGGATGCGGTGGTAGCGAACGCCCCGGGCCGGGAGCACGGCGCGCGCTTGCTCTTCTTGCTCCTCGTCGGGGACGAGGACCTCGGCCGTCTCCCCTTCGGCGATGGAGGCGACGAGACGCGCAAATGCTCTCCGGGCCGGCGCGAGGGCTTCTTGCCACAGGTCGAGGTGACTGGGCCAGGCCAGCCAGGTCGCCTGGTGCGGGCCCCACTCGGCGGGCATTCGAAAGCCGGCTTCTCGCGGACTCCTCACCCTCGCCGATATAGCCGATTCCCTGCGCCCCGCGGCCGGGAAAACCTCCCGGCAACGGACGCGCGGCACTGGGGGTCAGCGGCCCGAGCGGTTCTTCACGTAGCGCACGGCGCCGTGGTCGGTCTCCACCACGCGCCCGGCCTCGCGCCGGAAGAGGACCAGCCGCTGATCGGCCTCGCGGGCGCCGACCGGCGCCACCAGGCGACCCCCCTCGGGCAGCTTCGCCAGCCACGCCCCAGGCAACGAGGCGACGGCGAAGGTCACCGCGACCTTGCGCGCGCCGTCCCAGCGGGACGCGCTGGTGACCGCATCCTGGTGGTGCAAGGTGACGGTGGGATGACGGCCGAGAAGGCGCTCCGCCCAGCTCACCAGCGCCGGATCGATCTCGAAGGTGGTCACGCGCCCCGGCGTCCCCACGATGAACGCGCAGAGAGCGGCGCCGTACCCCGAGCCGGTCCCCAGCTCGACCAGCGAATCGCCCGGCCCCAGCTCCAGCAGGCGGAACGAGAGCAGGTACGCATGCGGCGCGCTGATGGTGGCCAGCCCTTCGTCGTCGAGCGGAAGGGGAACGTCCTCCGCGCTGCGCTCCAGGTCCTCCGGGCGGACGAAGCGCTCGCGCGGCACTTCGAGGATGGCGTTCAGGTGGAGGGCATCGAAAGGACCCAGCTGCTTCTGGATGGCCTCGACCAGCGGCAAGCGGCATCCCCGCGCCACTTCGCGCAGCTCCTCCTCGAGCCGCGGCGTCGGATTGCGCCGCATGCGCGCCGCCAGCGAGGCCAACCACTCCTGCCGATCGCGCTGCGGCAGCTGGGCCATCTTCCTTCGGAACTCGACGGTGAAGAGAAGCGGCTGCACGGCGTCGCGCGTCCCAGTATGCGAGAATCCAGGGCCCTTGACGAATGTCTCGTTTCACCAGCGAACCTTCTTCCGGCGATCGCGCCAGGTCGCCGAGGGGCTGCAGGCGCACAAGGCGTTCGAAGCGGCGGCGGCCATCGCCTTCTGGTTCTTTCTCAGCCTTCTGCCTCTGCTGGTTCTCCTGGGTTTCCTGGTCGGTCTGGTGGCGCGTTCGCGGGGAGTGGACGCGCTGCTCACGCCGCTGCTCGACGTGGTGCCGGGGGCGGCGGACGACATCGTCCGTCACGAGCTCGAACGCATGGCCGGCAGCACGGCGTCGCTCGCCCCGCTGGGCGTGGTCGGCTACCTCTGGACGGCGTCGTCCGGCCTCCACAACCTGATGGATGTCTTCGAGGCCGCCGCCCGGGCGGAGCCGCGGCCCTGGTGGAAACAGCGCGCCATCGCCCTCGCCTGGGTGTTCCTGGGGCTGGCCACGGCCTGCCTGCTGGCCTGGCTGCTGGTCAAGGTGGACTCCGCGCTCTACGGCACGGCGGCCGCGCCCCTCTCGTGGCGCGCGCAGGATCGTCTGCACTCCCGCTCGCCCAGCCCGGTCTTTCACCTTCGGGGCGCACTCAAGCATCGCTTCACCACGGCCATCCACACGCCCACCGAGCAGCTCGTCGGGACGGCGCTGATGCTGGTGCTGGGCATGGTGCTCCTCGCCGGCTTCTATCGCTTCGCCGTGGAGCACCCCACGGGGGTGCGGCGCCGGGTGTGGCCGGGGACCTTCACCGCCGTGGCGAGCTGGCTGATCGTCTCCTGGGGTTTCGGGCTCTACGCCGTCTCCGTGTCGAGCTACGCGCTCTACTACGGGAGCCTCGCCGCCGTCGCCGTGCTGCTGGTGTGGCTGTACTTGACCAGCCTGTCGCTGGTGGTCGGAGCGGAAGTCAACGCGCAGCTGGAGGGGGTGCAAGCTCGCGTCCTCCCCGAGGTCGACCCCCGGCGCTAGCGGCGGCGAATGCCGTCCGCGTCCTGAAATCGTCACGACGGAGTCTGTCGGGGCTTTGACCGACAGTCTCCTAGCCGCCTTCCTCCGGGGACGGCGCGAAGCAATAGCCCCGGCCCCGCACCGTCCGCACGTAGCCGGCCGCCTCTCCCAGCTTGCTGCGCAGGCGCTTCACGTGCGTATCCACCGTCCGCGTGGTCAGGTCCGCCGATATGCCCCAGACGTCGCTCAGCAGCGCATCGCGTGATTGCACCTGGCCGCGCCGGTCGTGCAGCGTGACCAGGAGCCGGTGCTCGAGCGGCGTGAGCGTCACCTCCAGGCCGGCGACCCACACCCTCGGCGAGTCCCGCTCCACGCGCAGCACGCCAAACGCGACGGGACGCGAGGGGTCGACCTGTGGACGCGCACGCCGGAGGGTGCACTCGATGTGGGTGAGGAGCTCGCGCACGCTGAATGGCTTGGCGATGGCGTCGGCCATCCCGGTGGGGCCGCTCCCCTCTGGTTTTACGGCGAGCATCGCCACCACCGGGACGTCGCGCGTGGACATCTCCCCCTGGAGGGCGTGGCGGACGCTGGCGGGCGTCATGTCGGGGAGCTCGGCGTCGAGCAGCACCAGGTCGGGGCGCCGCTCGCGGGCCATGCGCATCCCTTCGGTGGCGGCCGACGTCGTGCGTACGCCGTGCCCCGCCCGCCGCAGCTGCTCCTCGAGGATGTCCCGGGTCTCCCGGTCGTCGTCGATGACGAGAACGCGCGCCATACGCACCCGTCGGCCGCGGCGGCGACGAAGTTGCGCGGAGGGTGACGCCCGTAGATCATCCCGGTGCGCGCCCGCAAGGGGCTATGCTCGGCGCGAGTTCGACCGATGGCGTTACACGTCCTTTACTTCGCGGGGCTGCGCGAGGCCGTGGGTCTGGCCGAGGAGATGGTCGAGCTCCCGGAAGGCGTGCGCACCGTCGGGGCGCTGGCCGACCACCTGGCGCGACGGCACCCCGCCTACCGCGACCGGCGGGCGCACGTGCGAATCGCTCGCAACGAGGCCTTCGCCGGCGACGACGATCCGGTGGCCGACGGGGACGTGGTGGCCCTCATTCCGCCGGTGGCGGGGGGCTGAGGCATGGACCCGCGTACGCTCCGCGTGGCCGCCATCACCGTCAGCGACACGCGCACCATCGACGACGACGAAGGGGGAGCGCGCCTCCGTGAGCGCCTCGAGGCGGCGGGCTTCGTGGTGAGCCTGCGGGCGCTGGTGCGGGACGAGCCGGCCGAGCTCACCGCGCAGATCGCGCGCATCTGCGACGAGGACCTGGCCGACGCCGTGGTCACCACCGGCGGCACCGGAATCGCGCCGCGCGATCGCACCTACGAGGCCGTGGAGGCGCTCCTGGAGAAGAAGCTCGACGGCTTCGGCGAGGCCTTCCGCCGGCTGTCGTGGGACGCGGTCGGCCCTCGCGCCGTCCTCTCGCGCGCGGTCGCCGGCGTCCACCGCGGGCGCGTCCTGGCCGCGCTGCCGGGGAGCCCGAAGGCCGTGGTGCTGGCGGTCGACCGCGTTCTGGCGCCCATCCTGGCGCACGCGGTGGCGCTGGCGCGCGGGGGCGGGGTGCAGCATGGCCGCTGACCTGCTCAGCTTCGAGGAGGCGCGGGCGCGTCTGCTCGCGGGGGTGCACCGTCTCGGCGCCGAGCGCGTGGCCGTGGCCGATGCGGCCGGACGCGTCCTGGCGGAGGACCTGGTCGCGCTCGAGCCGCTGCCGCGCTTCGACCACAGCGCCATGGACGGCTACGCGCTGGCGACGTCGGACCTGGAGGGCGGGGGCCCCTTCGCGCTCCAGGTGGCGGGAGAGAGCAGCGCTGGCAACCCGCCCCCCTCGCTCGCGCGCGGCACGGCGTGTCGCATCTTCACCGGGGCAGCGCTGCCGGATCGCGCCGACGCCGTGGTCATGCAGGAGCACGTGACGCGCGAGGGCGGCGCCATGCGCTTCGAGGCGCGACCGCGGCCCGGGCAGCACGTGCGACGCGCCGGGGAGGATCTCGCCGCCGAGGCCGTGGCCATCGCAGCACGGACCCGGCTGACCGCGGGGGGGCTCGCGCTGGCGGCCATGCTCGGACGCTCGGAGGTCGCCGTCGCCCGGCGGCCGCTGGTGACCATCCTGTGCACCGGCGACGAGCTGCGCGCGCCCGGCGACGCCCCGCGCCCCGCCTCCGTCCTCGAGTCGAACAGCGCGCCGCTGGGGGCGCTGGCCCGTCAGGCCGGCGCCCAGGTGCGCGTGGCGCCCATCGCGCGCGACGATCCGCGCGCCACGCTGCGCGCCGTCGAGCAGGCGCTGGACGGCACCGATCTGCTCCTCACGGTGGGGGGGGTCAGCGTGGGCGACCACGACGTCGTGCGCCCCGCGCTCGAGCAGGCGGGGGTGACGCTCGACTTCTGGCGCGTTGCCGTCAAGCCGGGCAAACCCATCGCCTTCGGCCGCACCGCCCGGTCCTCCGTCCTCGGGCTCCCCGGCAATCCAGCCAGCGCCATCGTCACCTTCACCCTCTTCGGGATGCCGCTGCTGCGCGCCCTGCAAGGCGACGCGCGCCCCATCGCTACGCCGCTGCGCGCGCGCCTGGCCTCGTCGCGCAAGCGCTGGCCGGATCGCCTCGAGCTGGTGCGCGCGATGCTCCAGCTCGACGGCGGTACGCTGGTCGCGCGCGTGCACGACAACCAGGCGTCCGGCGCGGCGACCAGCCTGGCCTCCTCGGACGGCCTGGCCTTCGTGCCCGCCGGGGAAGGGACGCTCGAGGCCGGAGCGTTCGTGGACTTCCTGCGCTGGAGCGACGCGTGACGACGGGGGCCCCGGTCGGCGTCGCCCTCGCCGGCGTCTTCGTGGGCGGCCGGGCGCGGCGCATGGGGGGAAAACCGAAGGGCCTCCTGCGTGGCCCGGAGGGGCGGACGCTGGTCGATCGCTGGAGCGCGCTGCTGGCCGATCTGGGCGTGCCGCTGGTCCTGGTGGGCGAGGCGCGCGCGTACGCCGCCATGGACATCCCGGCGCTGGCGGACGATCCCCCGGGCATCGGCCCCCTGGGCGGACTGGTGGCCCTGCTGCGGCACGCGGAGCACGCCGGCGCGCGCTCGGCTCTGGCCCTGGCCTGCGACATGCCCTTCGTCTCGCGCGCGCTCGTCGAGCGGCTCCTCGCCGCATCCCCCGACGCGCCCGCCGTCGCTCCCCGGCGCGAGGGACGGTGGGAGCCTCTGTGCGCACGCTACGACCCCGCGCGCGTCCTGCCGCTCGCCGTGGCGCAGGCCGCCTCGCCCCGTCACTCGCTGCAGTCGCTTTTGGACCAGGCCGGCGCCGCCGAGCTGCCGCTCCTTGCGCACGAAGGCGGCGAGCTCCACGACTGGGACTCCCCGGGCGACGTCACGGCGCATCGCTGACGGCGTGGAGGTGCGGCTCGTCCCCGCAGCGCGCGTCCTCCCATCCCACCCAGTAGGCGCCGTCCGGCCCGTGCTCCCGCTTCCAGATGGGCACCCGCGCCTTCACCCGGTCGATGAGCGCGCGACACGCCGCGTAGGCTTCGCCCCGGTGCGGCGCGCTGGCGGCGCACACCACGGCGACGTCGCCCACCACGAGCGACCCCGTGCGGTGCAGCACGGCGAGGCGCACTCCCGGTGTCTCGGCCGCCAGCTCGTCGGCGATGCGTGTCATCTCGGCCAGCGCCATGGCCGGGTAGGCCTCGTATTCGAGCCTGACCACCGCGCGCCCGTCGTTGTGGTCGCGCACCATCCCGAGGAAGAGGCACACCGCACCGGCCCCGGCGTGCTGCACGTGCGCGAGCGCTTCATCCAGGGACAGCGCCGCGTCTCGCAGGGCGACCCGCGCGCTCATGACCTCTTCGCCGGCCGCGTCACGTCGCCGCTCTTGCCGCCGCTCTTCGCTTCCAGGCGCACCCCCTCGATGGTCGCCCACCGGTCGACGCTCTTGATCATGTCGTACACCGTCAACGACGCGATGCTCGCCGCCACCATGGCCTCCATCTCCACGCCCGTGCGATCCACCGCTTCGACCGTCGCGCGAACGCGCACCTCCCCGGCCGCGGCGTCGAGCTCCAGCTCCACCACGGCCCCGGTCGTACGCACCGGATGGCACAGCGGCACCAGCTCCGGCGTGCGCTTGGCGGCGAGGATGCCAGCCACGCGCGCCACCGCCAGCACGTCGCCCTTGGGGACGCTGCCGGCAGCGATGGCCTCCACCGTCTCCGGCGTCGTGCGCACGCGAGCGCTGGCGACGGCCCGCCGCGACGTCTCGCCCTTGCCCCCCACGGGCACCATGTGCGCCTCGCCGGTCGGGCCGAGGTGGCCGAGGTGCGGCGGCGCGGATGGGGCAGCGATTTCGTCGTAGGCGCGCGCGAGCTTGTCGGGCTTCTCGGCCGACTTGCAGAGCGCGTACCGGTCCAGCGCCGAGAGAGAGAGCCAGCGCGCGTCGTCGAGCGCGCGCGGGGGGACCGCCGCCTGGAGCGCCGCGATCAGCGAGGGGGGCGGCGCGGTCTCGTCGGGATCGGGCAAGGCCGGCACCTGCGGCGGCGCCGGACGGGCCGCGTCGATCACCGCCTCGATGCCCGGATCGACGCGCGCCTCGCTCCCGGCGAGGACGAGCCGCCGCCGCTCCTCGTGCGGCAGGGACAGCCACGCCGGGAGCGACATCTTGCGTCCCAGCCGGTCGAGCACACGCCGCGCCGCCAGAGGTAGAAAGGGGAGCTCCGGGTCGATCCCCTCGAAGGCGTACACGGCCCCGCGCATGGCTCGACGGCGAGCATGGCATGGGGCGAAACCGCCGTCGCCCCCCGGCGCATTTGCTAGGGTAGCCCTGCCTGCCCGCGCCGCCCTTTTCCCCCTCGCCCATGCACGCCGCCCTCCACGCTCGCCGGTCCCTCCCGCTCCTCGCCGATGCGCCGCGCGTCGAGCCGCGGACGGTGCGTGTCTCGCTCACCGACCGCTGCGATCTGGCCTGCGTCTATTGCCGCCCCTCGCGCAGCGACGGCTACCTCGAGAAGCGGCTGGAGGACGAGGCATGGCGGGCCATGGTGCGGGCGCTGGTGCAGGCGGGCGTGCGCCGCGTGCGCATCACCGGGGGCGAGCCGCTCCTTCATCCGCGCGTGACCGAGCTGGTGGCCTTCGTCGCTTCGCTGGGCGTGGACGACCTGGCGCTCACCACCAACGCCACGCTGCTGGAAAAGCTGGCCCAGCCCCTGCGCGACGCCGGGCTGCGACGGCTCACCGTGTCGCTCGACTCGCTGGTGGCGGAGCGCTTCTGGCGCATCACCCGCGGCGGGAGGCTCGACCGCGTGCTGGCCGGCGTGGAGGCGGCGCGCGCCGCGGGCTTCGAGGAGCTCAAGGTCAACACGGTGGTCCTGCGCGGCGAGAACGACGACGAGCTTCCCGCCATCGTCCGTTGGTCCTGGGCCCGCGGGATGGTGCCCCGCTTCATCGAGCTGATGCACATCGGCGAGGGAGCCAACCTCCCGCGCCAGACGCTGGTGGGCCACGACGAGATGCGCGCGCGCCTGGCGCACCTCCTGGCCGACGACGCCGGCGAGCGCGACCCCGATCGCGGACCGGCGCGCTACGTGAACGCGCGACACGACGCGAAGCTCCGCGTGGGCTTCATCACCGGCACGACGGACACCTACTGCGGCTCCTGCGACCGCCTGCGCGTCGCATCGGACGGCACGCTGCGCCCATGCCTCGCCACCAACGACGGCGTCGACGCCATGGACCTGGCGGAGCGAGGCGATGTCGGCGGGCTGGTCGCGGCCATCGCCGAGGCCTGGGCCCTCAAGCCCGACGGACGCACCTGGAAAGGTTGCACCGAGGAGACGGCGGCGGCCGTCTCCATGCGCGCCATCGGCGGGTAAACCCCCTACTTCTTCTCGTAGGCGAGCAGCTGCGCGTCGTGCAGCTCCGCCACTGCGCGCAGCACCTCCGGCGAGCGCACCGCTTCCATCATCTCCAGCAACGTCGTCGTCCCGTCGATCCGCTCGATGAGCGCCTGCGCCGCCGCGCTGAGGTCGAACCAGGCGAGATCCTCCAGCGGCACGGCCAGGCTGACGCGTCGGTTCAGCGGCGGCGGCGCGAGGCGCGTCGTCGGATGGTGGTCCGACGCCGCGCGCAGGGCCGAGTCCGCGCTCTTCGCGTACTCGTCCGGATCGAAGGGCGGATGGGCCGTGATGGGCTGCTTGAAATCGGGCACCGCGCCTCATTCTGGCCCGGATTGTCCGCTACCGCCGGAGATACGCCGTGACCGGTGCCTCCGGGAGCGACGTCATCCGTTCCCGTAGCCAGCGAGGTGGGCTATCGTGTTGGCGCAGGTGAAGACGGCCGCGCTTCCGCTCCTCCTCGCGCTTTCCGGCTGCGCCGCGCCGCAGCCGCCGACGCCGCACGAACCTGCGCCGGCGCCCCTGCCGCCGCCGCCGTCACCGGCCGCATCGGCCACGGCGATGGCGGCGCCTCCTCCGCTGGAGGTCACGAGCATCGTCTTCATCGAGGACGACTACGCGCGCGCGCTGGCCGAGGCGCGGGCCCGTCACCTGCCGCTCTTCGTCGATGCCGGGGCGACCTGGTGCCACACCTGCCTCAGCATGAAGAGCTACGTCTTTCCGGACCCGGCGCTGCGCGCGTTGGCGTCGCGCTTCGTGTGGCTCTCCATCGACACCGAGCGCGAGGAGAACGCGCCGCTGGTGTCGCGGCTGGCGGTGCGCGCGCTTCCGACGCTCTACGTCATCGAGCCGGCGAGCGAGCGCGCCGTGGTGGCCTGGCCCGGGTCGCTGACCGCGCCGGAGCTGGCCGAGCTGCTCGAGGACGCGGAGCTGGCAACGAAGCGGGGGGACGTCGGAGGAGAGGCGACGGTCGAGCTTTTGCGCGGTCATCAGGCCAGCGCCACGGGGAACATCGAGGAGGCCATCGCGGCGTATCGAGCCGCGCTCGCCGCGGCGCCGGCGGGCTGGCCCCGGCGTGCTCAGGCCGTCGACGCGCTGGTCACCCATCTGGCCGATGACAAGCAGCTGGCGGCGTGCGTCACGCTGGGCGCGGACGAGGCGCCGGCGCTCCCGCCGGGGACGGCTCTCGCCGACGTGCTGCGCGCGGCCATCGGATGCGCGGAGGACCTGCCGAGGTCCGCGCCGGAGCGCGCGCGGCTGGCCGAGCTGGCGACCCTGGGGGAGCGCGTGGCGACCGATCTCGGGCAGCCCATCCTGGCCGACGACCGCTCGGACCTCTACGATTTCGTGGTTCATGCGATGCGGGAGCGCCCGGGGGGCGACCGCGGCGAGGCGGTGAAGCGCGTGGCCCGAGCCTGGGCGGCGTTCCTCGAGGACCAGGCATCCAGCGCTCCGTCGCCCGCCGCACGCGCCGTCTTCGATGCACACCGCCTCCTCGCCTACGTCGCCCTCGGCGAGCCCGCACGCGCCGTGCCCATGCTCGAGCAGAGCGAGCGCGACTTCCCTGCCGACTACAACCCGCCGACGCGCCTCGCCCGGGCGCTCCTCTTGACCGGGCGCTACGGCGAAGCGCTGGCCGCGCTGAACCGCGCGCTGGAGCGGGGGTACGGCCCGCGCAAGCTCACGCTGTGGGCTCTCCAGGCGGACATCCTGGAGGCCCAGAAAGATCGCGCCGGCGCACGACGCGCGCTCGAGCAGGCCCTCGCTTACGCCAAGACAATCCCCCTCACGGGGGGATATCCCCACCTCCGTGACGCGCTGGAGAAGCGCCTGGCCACGCTGCGCTAATCCTCGCGGAGCGGGAGCCCCCCCACGCGCCCCATGGCGCGCCTCCCGCTCCGCCGTCACCCGTTTCCTTCCCTCACTCCTCGCCCACTACGCGGTCTTCGGCGGCACCGGTGCAGTCACCGGCGTCGCAGGGGCCGGCGTCGAAGGCTGCGCCGCGGCGGTCTTGCCCACCGTCGCGAGTGCCGCCTTCTTCGCCTTCCGCGTGGCGCTCGCCTTGGCGGCCGATGCCGCCTTGGACGCCGCCGTCTTCACCGGTGGCCGCGCCGGCGTGAAGCCGAACTCGGCCATCTTGCTACTCGTCGCGCCCCACTGCGCCTCGAGCGCCTTTTTGAGCGCGGCGAGGACGGGGTGAAGCGCTGCGAGCAACCCGTTTTCCGACTCCACCGAGGCACGCCAGGCCTCGTTGGTGGTCTTCACGGTCTGCGCGGCCTGGATGCAGCCTTGCAGCATGGTGAGGACGTCCGCGCGCTGGTAGGTCTTCCCGTTGAAGACCCACGATTGCGTGGCCGGGTAGTTGGCAGTGATCCCGCTGGCGCAGGTGGTGAGGTTCGTTGCGATCTCGATCTTGCTTGTCGTGGTCATGATGATTCTCCTGGTTGATGTGTGAACGAGGGACCTCGAACGCGGAGCCGAATGCCCCGCGTCGTGACCCTCACTCTCTAATGCGGTGGCTCCGGGCTACTTTCGGAAAAAATAAATGAAATAAATCGTAAGTCCGCGAGATCCCGTGGCGACTACGCTCGCCCGGACGGCCGGGATCCGATCCCAGCCTCCTGGGATCCTCACCGACACGGCCGGGATCCGATCCCAGCCTCCCGGGATCCTCACCGACACGGCCGGGATCCGATCCCAGGCCTCGGGGATCCGATCCCGGGCGTCCGGGATCGCCATGAAGGCCGCCGGGATCCGATCCCGGCCTCCCGGGATCCCCACCGACACGTCCGGGATCCGATCCCGGCCTCCCGGGATCCTCACCGACACGTCCGGGATCCGATCCCGGCCTCCCGGGATCCTCAGCGACACGTCGGGGATTTCCGTTGGCCACGTTCCGGCTCGGAGGCGCATACTGACGACGTGCCGCCGCCCTTTCACATCCACCTCGTCGCTCCCTCGAACGAGGACTCGACGTACATCAAGCCTCTGTGGGCGGCGACGCTGGCCGCGCACACCCCCGATGACGTCGAGCTGACCTTCCGCGACGACGGGCTCGACCCCATCGATCTCGCGCGCGAGGGCGACACCCCGGACCTGGTCGGCATCAGCGTCAACTCCAAGACCGCCGCGCGGGCATATGCCATCGCCGACGCCTATCGCGCGCGCGGAAGCCGCGTGGTGCTGGGCGGCATCCACGTCACCGCCCTCCCGGACGAAGCGGCGGAGCACGCCGACGCCGTGGTGAGCGGCGAGGCCGAATGGATCTGGCAGGACGTGGTGCGCGACGCTCGGAGCGACCGGCTCGGACGGGGGCGCTCGCTCCTCCGGCGCACTCTCTACAAGAACGAGGAATACCCGCCGCTGGTCGGGCTCCCCAAGCCGAGGCGCGATCTCATCCAGTCGATTCGCTACGTGCCCTTCGACGTGGTCCAGACCACCCGCGGCTGCCCCTTCCCGTGCGAGTTCTGCAGCGTCTCCACCTACAACGGGACGAAGTTCCGCTTCCGCCCCGTGCCGGAGGTGATCGCCGAGCTCGAGACTTGCGGGCCGCGCATCCTCTTCGGCGACGACAACGTCATGATTCACACCAAGTACAGCCACGAGCTCTTCGAGGCCATGGTGCCGCTCCGCAAGCACTGGGTCGGACAGGCGTCGCTGGCCGCCCTGCACCGCGTGGAGAACATCGAGGTCATGGCGCGCTCGGGGTGCCGCGCCCTCTTCATCGGGTTCGAGTCGGTGGCCGACAGTGCCGTGCGTCACGCCGGCAAGAAGCAGAACAAGCCGCACAAATACGGCGAGGTGGTGCGCTGCCTGGCCGATCACGGCATCGGCGTGTGGGGAAGCTTCATCTTCGGCCTGGACGACGACTCGCCCGACGCCTTCGAGCGCACCGTGGAGTTCTGCGTCGAGGCCAAGGTCACCATGGCGCTCTTCGCGCTGCTCACGCCCTACCCCGGCACCGCCCTTTACAAGCGCCTCAAGGCCGAAAACCGCATCACCAAGGACTCCTGGTGGCTGACCAGCGATCACGACACGGACGCGCCCTTTTACCGTCCGGCGACCATGTCGCGCGAGGTCTTGCGCGCCGGCTGGGTGCGGGCCTGGCAATCCATGTACTCCATGTCCTCCATCCGTCGCCGCTACGACTTCGGCCTGAGACACTCGTGGATCCAGAACGTGGCCTACTGGCCGCTCAACCTGCTGATGCACGAGCTGGCCGAGAAGAAGATCGCCGGGGGCGACCGCGCATGGCGAAAGCACCGCGCCCTGGACATTCCCATGGGGCTCTGAGCCCGGGCTACGCCGCGAACGCCAGACCGCTCGGATAGACTCCGCCCCTCATGGCGAACGACGCGGCCGAGGCGTTCCAGCTCCAGCGCGCGATCGACCCGAAGCGGGACCACGTGCGCGGGGGCGGCGCGGACCCAGACGCCGAGGTCACCGTGGTGTCCTACGGGGATTTCCTGTGTCCTTATTGCAGGCGACTTCTCCCGGTGCTGGCGCGGTTGCGCCAGGCTCTCGGGGATCGGCTGGTTTACGTCTTTCGCCAGTTCCCCAGCGAACGCGCACACCCCGGCGCCGAGCTGGTGGCCCGCGCCACGGAGGCCGCCGGAAAGCAGGGGTTCTTCTGGCCCATGCACGATCGCGTCTACGCGCGCGAGCCTCCCATCACCGAGCGCGTGCTGCTCGACTTTGCCGGCGAGCTGGGCCTCGACATGGATCGCTTCCAGGCCGATCTCGCCGGCGACGAGACGCGGCGGCGGGTCGAGGACGATATCGAGGAGGGGCGGCGAAACGGCGTGACCGGCACCCCGACGCTGTTCGTGGACGGCGTGCGCTACGACGGCGCCTGGGACTTTTACTCCCTGCTCGAAGCCATCGATCGTCCGGTCGGGGCGCGGGTCAAGCACGCCGGCCGCGTCTTCGCGAGCCTTCCGGCGTCGGGGGGTCTGGTCCTCTTGCTGGCGGCTGCGGCGGCCGTCGCCTGCGCGAACTCCCGCTTCGGCGACCGCTACCGCGCCGCCATGGCGTCGACGCTGGTGCTGGGCTCGGGCCGCTGGCTCTCCATGAGCGTGGGAGAGTGGTGCTCCGAGGGCCTGCTCGCGGTCTTCTTCTTGCTGGTGGGGCTGGAGATCCGCCGCGAGATGACCGCCGGTGCGCTCGCTGACCGGCGCGCCGCGGTGCTCCCGGTGCTGGCGGCGATCGGCGGGGTGCTGGCCCCCGCGCTCCTCTACCTGGCCATCAACCACGGCACGCCGGGCGCGAGGGGATGGTCGGTCCCGACGGCGACGGACATCGCCTTCACGCTCGGCATCCTGGCGCTGCTCGGGGAGTCCATCCCGGCCGCGCTTCGCGTCTTCGTGGCGGCGCTGGCGGTGGTGGACGACGTTCTCTCGGTGCTGATTCTCGCCATCTTCTTCCCGCGCTCGTTCGACGCCTGGTGGCTCGCCGGCAGCGCGCTGGCCGTCCTGGGCCTCTTCGTCCTCAATCGATGGCGCGTGTACACGACCTGGCCGTATGCCTCCGTCACCGTGGTGCTGTGGTTCACGCTGCATCACGCCGGCGTGCACGGAGCCCTCGCCGGGGTGCTTCTCGCGGCGTTCCTGCCGACGCAACCGGCGCCCGCCGCGGGCCCCCTCCTGGCGCAAGCGGCGACCGCCCTGGCCGCGCTGGACCACGCCGAGAAGGAGCTGAAGGAGCGCGAAAAGGCGCGCGCCGGCAAGGGGACGGCTTCGCGTATCGACCAGGAGCCGGTCTGGGACTGGGCGAGCCGCAACCTCTCCGCCGCCAGCGAACGACTCCTCTCGCCGGCGGATCGCATCGAGCGCGCGCTCGCGCCCTGGAGCGCCTTCGTGGTGCTGCCGCTGTTCGCGTTTTCGGCGACCGGCGTGAAGCTCGAGCTCGACCTGACCAGCGACGGAGCCCCGCGCGTCCTGGCCGGCGTGGTCCTCGGGCTGGTCATCGGCAAGCCCCTGGGAATCTCGCTGGCGTCGTGGCTGGCCATCCAGGCGCGCGTCGCGCGTGCCCCCGCGGGCGTGTCGCTGCGGCAGTTCCTGGGCGCCGCCTGCCTCTGCGGCGTGGCCGACACGGTCGCCCTGCTGATGGCCGATCAAGCCGCCTTGCCGGGTCAGACCGCGTCGACCGCCAAGATCGGATGCCTGGTGGGCTCCTTCATCGCTGCCGGCCTCGGCGCCGTCATTCTCCGGACGCATCCCCGGAGAGCGTGAGCGCGCGGCGTGGACGAGGGGACCCGTCGCCGGGCGTGCCAGGAGGGCCAAGTCGGGTGCTACACTCGGCGTCACGATGCGCGCTCGCGGTGCCGTACTCGCGGTCTTCGTCGCTCTCACCGCCGCGCCGGCGCAGGCCCAGTCCGACTCCGACGAGTCGGTGCCCGTTCCCGTGGGGGACGAGTACGCCGACACCGATCCCAGCGCGCTCACCGACTTCCGGGCAGCGCTCGATCCGAACGGCACCTGGGCGGACGATCCCTCGTACGGGACGGTGTGGACGCCCGATCCTGCGCAGGTCGGACCGGGGTTTCAGCCTTACGACACGGCGGGGAGCTGGGACTACGTCGACGGCGATTCGGTCTGGGTGAGCGACTACGACTGGGGTTGGGTGTGCTTTCATTACGGCCGTTGGGCGTGGAGCGCTGGCCGCTGGGTGTGGATCCCCGGCCGCGAGTACGCCGGGGCCTGGGTATCGTGGCGTCTTGGTGACGACGCGCTCGACTGCATCGGCTGGGCCCCGATCCCGCCGGCCTGGATCTGGCTGAGCGGCGGCGCGACCCTCCTCGGGTTCGCCTCGCCCGAGCCGTGGACCTTCTCGGCTTACGGCGACTTCCTGGCGCCCGGCGTCGGCGCGCACGCGGTGACGGGGAACCGCGCGACCCCCCTTTTTGCCCGCTCGCGACCGTACGTGCGCGCCCAACCGAGCGTCGGGGGGACCTTCGCTCCCCACGGTCCGGCCCCCGCGATGCTGGGCATCGACGTGGCGCGCATCGCGCCGGCGCCGCTGCCCGCACGCGAGATCCGTGCTCGACAGCTCTCGCGCCCCTCGACGGCGCAAGCTCTCGGGGGAAGGCCGCCGGCACCCCACGTCCTGCATGCGGCAGGCCGAGGGGCCGTCTGGCCGCACGGGGCCGGTGTGCCCACGCGAGGAACGCCGCCGCACGGACGACGCTAGCCCGGACTATAAGTACAGCCCTGGTCTCGCCAAGAGATGGTCCTCCGAGTCAGCACGGTCGAAACCTCCGAGGAGCTCGCAACTCTGGCCGGTGAATGGATTGACCTGCTCGAGCGAGCGCAGAACGATCTGCCCTTCCTCCTGCCGGAGTGGCTGGTCTGCTGGTGGGAGGCCTTCCGGCAAGACGGCCTGTTGATTCGCGACTCCCTGCGGGTGAATGTGGTGCGCGACAGCGCGGGAGCGCTGCTGGCCATCGTCCCGCTGATGCTCACCGATCGCCCGGCGTCCGGCCCGCTACGGTCCCGGGCGCTGGACTTCATGGGCGCGGATCGGCACCTCACCGAGCTGCGCACCCCCATCGTCGATCCCTCTTACCAGGCCGAGGTTGCACGCGCGCTCGCCAGCCATCTCCTGGCCGACCGCACCTGGGACTGGATCACGTGGCAAGGCCTGGACCGCGAGTCGGTCTTTGCGCGCGAGCTCGAGAGCCTCATGCCGCTTCGATGGGGGACGACGGAGACCGGCAACGTCCTCACGCTGGCCCCCAGCTGGGACGAGTTCAAGCGCGGCCTCAAGCGGAACATCAAGGAATCGTTACGTCGCTGTTACAACTCGCTCGATCGCGACGGGCTTGCCGCGCGCCTGGTCGTCGCCGAGACGGCGCAGGACATCGAGCAGGGCCTCCAGACCTTCTACAGGCTCCACACGATGCGCGCCGATCACACCGAGGCGGTCAGCCATCCCGATCGTTTTGCGCGAGCGGCAGCGAGGGGGTTCCTCGACCTGGTCTGCGCGCGCCTCGCCGAGCGCCGCATCGCGCGAGTCTTCACCCTCATGGTCGGCGACGTCCCGGTGGCCAGCCGGGTCGGATTCGTGCTGCCCCAGTGCCTCTACCTCTATTACTCGGGCTTCGACCCGGCGTGGGGCACGTACAGCGTCGCCACGACCACGGTGGCCGAGGCCATCAAGTACGCCATCGGAATCGGCCTTCCGCGAGTGCATCTGTCCATGGGCGCCGACGTATCGAAGTCGCGCTGGGGTCCGCAGACGCCGGTGCACCACCAGGCGCTCTGCGTGCGTCCGCGCTTCTCCTCGCGAGCCGCGCTGAAGGTCTACTCGTGGGCGCGGGAGCATGCGCCCCTGGAAGGCGCCCTCGGCCGGCTGATCCCCAAGCGGCGCTTCGACTGATTCAGCCCCCTGAGCTCACCCGTGAGGGAGCGAACGGCTCGACCGGCGGGGAAGTGGGCTGGACATATCTCTTGTTTCGTGAACGTTGGTCTTGTATAGCGAC
>Ga0302326_10005654_pt1 | contig 28469 bp, 23 predicted proteins | sample Palsa_T0_3_FD_202264 | JGI IMG/M metagenome (GOLD analysis project Ga0302326, IMG submission 202264) | Peat permafrost microbial communities from Stordalen Mire near Abisko, Sweden - Palsa_T0_3 | ecosystem: Environmental > Terrestrial > Soil > Palsa > Peat permafrost | place: Sweden: Abisko... | reverse complement strand
AGGTCGCTTCGCAGTTTGGCACCGCGCAAGTCGACTACATTTATGAGCAGCCGCCTGAAGAGTTGTTCCGCGCGTTGTTGCCGAAGTACGTGAGTATCCAGATTTTTCGGGCGCTGCTGGAGTCCGTGGCCGCCGAGCACGCCGCACGCATGACCGCGATGGATTCGGCCACCAACAACGCGACCGACATGATCGATTCGCTGACCCTGGTGATGAACCGGGCGCGGCAGGCGAAGATTACAAAAGAGATCATCGAAATCGTCAGCGGCGCGGCGGCGATGTAAAGAAGCTGCTAGCTTCTTGCTGCCAGCTTCTAGCGGGACCGGGACAAGTTTTGCGAGTTGGATTTATGGCACTCAGCAGTCGGCACTCGGCATTCAGCCAGTCGAGTTTGTCTGGAGTGCAACCCCGAAGTTGCAATGGCTGAATGCTGACCGCCGAGTGCTGACTGCTCGGAGTAGCCAGGAGCTAGCACCCAGTAGCTAGAAGCTAATCTATGCCAGAAAACATAGGACATGTCATTCAAATCGCGGGTCCGGCGGTGGACGTGCAATTTCCCGAGGGCAAGCTGCCGCCGATCTATGAAGCCGTAAGAGTCGTGAGCGACGGCTTCACCGTGCCCAGTCCCGTCAACGTAATTCTCGAGGTGCAGCAGCATCTGGGCGAGGGCCGGGTACGCTGCATCGCCATGCAACCCACTGACGGCATGGTTCGCGGTATGAAGGCCGTCGACCAGGGTGGCCCGATCTCTGTGCCAGTCGGTCGCGGAACGCTCGGCCGGGTGATGAACGTGATCGGCGAACCGGTCGATCAGCTGGGCCCAATCGAATACAAAGAGCGGATGCCGATCCACCGTCTCGCGCCGGCTTTTGACGAGCAGGCGACCAGCGCGGAGATGTTCGAGACCGGGGTGAAGGTCGTCGATCTCATCCAGCCCTTCCTGAAGGGCGGCAAGATCGGACTGTTTGGCGGCGCGGGCGTAGGCAAAACCGTAGTTATCATGGAGCTAATCAATAACGTCGCCAAAAACCACGGCGGCTTCTCCGTGTTTGCCGGCGTCGGCGAGCGAACTCGCGAAGGCAACGACTTGTGGCTTGAAATGTCGGAGTCGGGCGTGATCAAGCCGGGCAAGCCGGCGGAGTCCAAGGCCGCGCTGATCTATGGCCAGATGACGGAGCCTCCAGGGGCCCGTCTCCGCGTCGCCCTGACCGGGCTGACGGTCGCGGAATATTTCCGTGACGCCGAGGGCGCGGACACGCTGTTGTTCATCGACAACATTTTTCGATTCACGCAGGCCGGCTCGGAAGTTTCCGCGCTGCTGGGTCGCATGCCCAGCGCCGTAGGCTACCAGCCCAACCTCGCCACAGAGATGGGCGAACTGCAAGAGCGAATCACGTCGACGAAGAAAGGTTCAGTCACCTCGGTGCAAGCGATCTACGTGCCTGCCGACGACTTGACCGATCCCGCGCCGGCAACCACGTTCGCTCACCTTGACGCGACCACGGTGCTTTCCCGGGCGCTTACCGAAATCGGAATCTATCCCGCGGTCGATCCGCTGGCTTCGACTTCGCGCATTCTCGATCCGCGCATCGTTGGCCAGGAGCACTACGACGTGGCGCAGACGGTGAAGCGAACGCTGCAGACTTACAAAGATCTGCAGGACATCATCGCCATCCTCGGCATCGACGAACTCACCGAAGATCAGAAGCTGACCGTCGCCCGCGCCCGCAAGATTCAGCGCTTCCTGTCGCAGCCGTTCCACGTTGCAGAACAGTTCACCGGAGCGGCGGGACGCTACGTGAAGATCGCCGACACCGTGAAGGGTTTCAAAGCGATCGTAGAGGGCAAGTACGACGATATTCCCGAGCAGGCGTTTTACATGAAAGGCCCCATCGAAGAAGTTTTGGAAGCAGCGGAAAAGATGAAGGCAGCAGCATAAAGGCGGGCGTCCGGCTTTTTAAAGCCGGAAGCCAAGAGCCGGCAGGCTGAAGCCGATCACATGGCAGATACATTCAAACTCGAGATCGTCACGCCGGAGAAAAAAGTTGTGGATACGGCAGCCGAGGAAATCCAGATTCCTGGTAAGAACGGGTATCTGGGCGTCCTGCCCGGGCACGCGCCGCTGATCACCGAACTGGCGGTCGGTGAGATCACCTTCCGCGGGGGCTCCGGTTCTAGTCCAAACGAGCAACGGCTCGCCGTGGCCTGGGGATTTGCGGAAGTGCTGCCCGATAAAGTTACGATTCTGGCCGAAACGGCGGAGCGTCCGTCGGAAATTGATGTGGCGCGCGCCAGCAAAGCCAAAGAGCGGGCCGAGCAGCGGCTGGCGGGCGGCGATACAACCGTAGACGTAGAGCGTGCGCTGGATGCGCTGCACCGCGCCGAATCAAGACTCGAAGTCGCCGGAAAAAAATAGCAGCAAAAACCGAAAACAGGCCAGGACTTGGCTTATACAATGGTGCCGTTTGCTCGTAGGAGGAAACGGCACCATGAAATTTCGCTCGGCCCTTCTCGCTCGCTCCCTCATTCTGTGTAGTCTGGCGTCGGCGCAGCAAGCCAAGCCCGCGCAGGCTCCGCCTCCGCAAAGGCCGCCTTGGCTGAACACTCCTGAAGTACACTCCGACAACACCGTGACCTTTCGCTTCCTCGCGCCCAACGCGCAGGACGTCAAGCTCGCGCGCGAAGGCGCCGAGCCGGTGGCCATGCAGAAAGACGATCAGGGCGTCTGGAGCGTAACCACCGCGCCCTTGGCTCCGGACTATTACGGTTACTCCATCTTGGTCGACGGCGTGCGCATGCTCGATCCTTACAACCATTCGCTGGTGCCGAATTTACTGAGTCCGGCGAACGCCGTGCATATTCCGGATCCGTCGCTGCCCTGGGAAGTGAACGATGTTCCGCGCGGCGAAGTGCATCACCATTTCTATAAGTCTGCCGTTGCTGATGACGAGCGCGATTACTACGTCTACACACCACCCGGCTACGATCCCACAGCGAAGACGACATATCCCGTCCTCTACCTCCTGCACGGCTTCAGCGACGATGCCAGCGGATGGACCGCCGTCGGCCACGCCAACGTGATTTTCGACAACCTTATCGCTCGGGGCAAGGTGAAGCCGATGATCGTCGTCATGCCGCTCGGCTACGGCACCATGGAAGTGATCCGCATCGGTTGGGGGGGCATTGGCAATCACCCCGATGTGCACGAGCAGAATCGGGTGAAATTTCGCGAGGCGCTGCTGACCGAAGTCATGCCCAGGGTCGAGAGCGAGTATCGCGTGACCAACGACCGCAACTCGCGAGCCATTGCCGGCCTTTCGATGGGCGGAGCCGAATCGCTGTGGACCGGGCTGAACAACCTCGACAAGTTTGGCTGGATCGGCTCCTTCAGCGCAGGTGGCTTGCCGGGCGACTTTGAAAAAGACTTTCCCGGCCTTGACGCGAAAGCGAACCAGCAGATTCGCCTGTTATGGATTGCCTGCGGCACGGAAGACCGCCTCATCACACCAAATCGCAAGTTCCGCGATTGGCTGAAAGAAAAGGGAATTCAGCATACCGACATTGAAACCCCGGGCGCGCACACCTGGATGGTCTGGCGTAGGAATCTGGCGGAGTTTGCGGGGTTGCTGTTCCGCTGAGACAAAGGAATGCCGGGCAGAACCAGCAACTACGGAACATTCACATGGTCCCGGGTTTCCGCCGGCACATAGTTCACCGCGGCGGTCCGTTCCAGCTTGTCCCAGGCGAACTTGCGGCCTTCGAGCGCGCGCTTCAGCGTCTTGAACAGCACGATCGAAAACAGTTGGCGGTAAGCGAATCGCTGCAGCCAGACCTGGCTCAGCAGCCACACGTCCTCTTTGTCGCCGGGATGAGCACGTTCGAGAGCAAAGGCAATCGCCGAGGCGACGAAATCAATCACCAGAAACGCAAAGAAGAACAACACAAGCTTGTGAAAGTCAGCCGGGTCGGTGGAGTCGGGATGGAAATGTTTCTGGATGTAATACCAGATCGTCCCGACCACGAACATGATGTCAATGAGCGGCGACACCAGCGGCAGTAAAATCTGGAAGATGACGATGTTGGGCAGCGCCACCCATCCCAGCGCGCCCTTGCGGCCGAAGACCCCGCGATGTTTATACACCGCCTGCAGAATCCCGAACGACCAGCGAAAACGCTGGCGCATCAAGGCATTCGCGTTGGTGGGAGCCTCGGTGTAAGCCAGGGCCATATCCTCGTACTCGACGCGATACCCGCGGCGCAGCAGGGCCATGGTGAGGTCGGCGTCCTCGGCGACGGTGTCAACGTGGTAGCCTCCGGCCTCGCGTACCGCGGAAACTCGCCACGCGCCAATGGCGCCAGGCACCACGCTGACGGCGCCCAGCACGTCGAGGGCGCGGCGCTCGAAGTTCTGGCTGGTGATGTATTCCAGAGCCTGCCAGCGCGTCCATAGATTCACCCGGTTGCCGACCTTGGCGTTGCCCGCCATGGCGCCGACTTTAGGATTGATGAAATGCGGGACAAGCCGTGAGATCGCGTCGGGCGCGATGATGGTGTCGGCGTCAATGCCCACAAACAGCTCCGCGTCTCCGATGTGCTCGATGCCGAAGTTGAGGGCCTCGGCCTTGCCGGAATTCGGCTTTCCGAGAATCAGAACCCTGCCCGCGGCAGCGTCGGCAGCGAAAGCCTTGCGCGCCACCTCGAGCGTGCGGTCCTTGGAACCATCGTCAATCACAATGACGCGCAGATTCGGATAGTTCGAGTTGAGCGCGGCGCGCACCGTCCGCTCAATCACTTTTTCTTCGTTATAGGCGGGAATCAGCACCGCAACTTTCGGCCGGTAGGACGCAACTTCCGCGGGCTTGCCCAGAATCTTTTCGCGCACCCGGTCATAGACGGCCGCGGCCCCAATGAAGATGAGGCGGCCAGTCATGAGCAGGTCGCCCACCAGGAAAACCCAGGTGATCAAGACGATGCTGGCGTCGAACACCCAGAAGCCGAAGCGGTCGAGGCGCGCCGCCCATAGCTCGCCGGCGGGCAACGGGGCCATAACGTCCGCCCGGGTTTTGCCGATCAATTCATAAACCGGCGCAATCTCATATCCGCGGGCCCGCACGCCGTCAATAATCATGGGCAGGGCGCGCACGGTTTCAGCGCGATTCCCGCCGCCATCGTGCATCAGCACGATGTTGCCGCAACGCAGATCCTCCTGGCGGCAGGGCGGCAGGTGCGCCAGCACATACGAAGAAATCTGTTCGGCGGAATGGCGAGGGTTATCGTTCCAGTCGTTGGGATCGATCCGGTTGCCGACGGTGATGTAGCCCATGTCCTGCGGGACTTGGAGCGGGCGCACCTCGTCGGCCGTGTCCGGTTCCTCGTCAATCGCATACGGCGGACGCATCAGCGTGACTCTCACCCCGACCAGGCTGGCGAACAGCCGCTCGGTGAGATTCAACTCCACCTTTATATGCGCGTCGGAAATGTTGCTGACATCGGGATGCGTAAAGGTGTGGTTCCCGATGGTGTTGCCCTCGTCGTAGATCCGCTTCGCGATGCCGGAAAACTTGTCGGTCTGGATGCCGATCAGAAAAAAAGTTGCCGTCGCGTGCTTTTCCTTGAGCACATCGAGAATCTTCGGAGTCCATTGCGGGTCAGGGCCGTCGTCAAACGTGAGTGCAACTTTGTTCGGGCTGTAGCCGTAGCGGCTCACGCGGTAGGGCTCCGGCAGGGTCTGGAAGACTTCGTCGGTGATCAGATTGCTGCCGGCATCAATGGTTAGATCGCGAGTGCCATGAGCGGGCGGGTCTTCGACGCGCAGGATTTCACCTTGACCCTCCATATCCACATCGAATCCCGGCGGCACATCTTTGACTTTGTCGGCCGCGCCGGCATCTCCGGGCACATCCCATATCTTCCACAGTGAGCGGTCTTCGCCTCCCAGCCGCCACAGGGCAAAGGTCTGGATGCCCAGATTCTGCGCCGATCGCATGTGATTCAGCGCCGTCACCGCATCCAGGAACCAGACGTCGTGCTCAAAGCTTTTTTCGTCGAGGTACCTGAAGTGCGGATTCATGGCCTCATCATCAAAGTTGATGTCGACATCCGAATCCCGCGCCTCCAGCCATGCGTCCTGAACACTGACCGTTTTGTCGTGCTCGTCCGGAGGCAGAGTTCCTTTCTTCGGTTTCAGCGGCCAGTCGTAGCCGTAGTTGGCAATGGCGCAGATAATTTTTTCCTGCGGGATGACCGTCCGGGCAAAAGTCAGGTTCTGCACGAACCAGTCCTGCGAAGCCACCGGGCCGGACGCGGCTCCGGGATAGTGCTCGTCGTAGTTCATGAGCACGACCCCGTCGGCCGCCGCCGCAATCGCGGGATAGTCATATTCGTTGCTGTGCGGCGGCACCGCCGCGTAAAGCTTCATTCCGCGGGCGTGCAGATCGCCGGACAACTCCTTCAGCAGCGCGACATAACCGGGCTGGCCGCTGGGCGGGAACGCTTCGAAGTCGATCATCAATCCCCGGTAGTGGCCCGAGGCAACAAACTGCGCGGCTTGTTTGCGGAACAGCGCGCGCGCCGTGGGGTTGTTCAGGAAACCGACGATATCGCCCACCCAGTTCGCTCCGTCGGAGTTGTTGATCATGGGGAAGACTTCCATGCTGGGATCTTCCACCTTCAGAAACGGCATCACGCGGTCGTCAACCGGCAACACACTGGTGCCTTGCACGACGTCAAAGTATTTGTTGGTCTGGTCGTCGACCCCCTGAATGCGTCCGTCGGCCGTCAGCACGTGCAGCCAGTCAGGATAAAGAATGTCGATCTGGCGGGCATAAGCGCGCAGCGACGAAAAGCTGGCCGCGTCCCAGGGCACATAGAAGGCCGCGCGAATGCCTTCTTCCTGATTCAGCTTGACCTGCGACGCGGCCAGCTTTGACTTGCGGTGCGAGCGCGCGGCAGCCTTCTTCAGCCGGTCGCGGGCTTTCTCTTTTTCACTTTCCTTCAGGGCCTTGAAGGCGCGCTTCTGCGGCGAGAACAGCAGTTCCGGCAGCGGCTCGTCCCGCAGCGCCGTGTAGGCGAAGAAAATGATCAATGCGGAAACCAGAACGGCCGTGACGTCAACCAGTCGCCGCAGGCGTTTCCACCGGGCGCGTCGCGGATCATAAAAGACGGGATGGGCCATGAAAGGTGAAGAAGTAACAATCAATCGTATGCCCCGGACAGCACACGGTCAATTGTTGCCAGGGCAGGGTGTTGATCGTCAGATCAGTCTGTTTCCGCTTCTGCGATGTACTTTCCTGGCTCCAGCATTCCGCAAACGCGCTATCATTCGCAGCGCGCGGGAATTGACGCGACCGGAGTTTTGAAAGTTTCATGCGAAAGTTGGTACGACAGCGCGCGCGGTTCTTTCTTGCGGCGAGTCTGGCGGCGCTGGGCCTGCGAGTGCTGCTGGTCGCGTATTTTCCCGGAGTGACGGATGACTCCCGCTTTTATGCCAACATCGCGGAGAACTGGCTGCGGCACGGCGTCTACGGCATCACCAACTCTGGCGTGGTCGTGCCCACGCTTTCGCGGCTGCCCGGGTACCCGGCGTTTCTGGCGGTGATTTTCGCACTTTTCGGCGTCGGGAACTTTCGCGCCGTCCTGCTGGCGCAGGTGTTGTTCGATCTGGCAACCTGCTTTCTCATCGCCGACCTCGCCCGCCGCATGTTCTCCGGCCGCGCCGCGCAGGCCGCATTCCTGCTGGCTGGGCTTTGTCCGTTTCTGGCCAACTATGCCGCAGCGGCACTGACCGAGTCGCTGGAAATCTTCTTTACCGTGCTGGCTCTAGACCTCGCCTTGCGCGGACTCGGGGTCGGCGACACCGAAACCCGAACTCGCCCTCCCCAGACCGATCTGCGCGCCGATCCCCGAACCGATCTCCGAACTCTCGTCTGGCTGGTCTGCGGACTCTCCGTAGGAGCCGCAATTCTTCTGCGGCCCGATGGCGGGATTCTGCTCGCCGCCATTGGCGGATATCTCCTCTGGCTCCTCCTGCGCGCCCTGCGATCCGGTCGAGGTGGCGTTCGCGCCGTCTTCTGGGCGGGAGTGCTGGTTGCCCTGGGGTCGGCCGCTCCGCTCATCCCCTGGACGCTGCGCAATCTGCACACCCTGCATCGTTTCGAGCCCCTCGCTCCGCGCTATGCGACCGACTCCGACGATGTGGTCATGCCCGGTTTCAATCGCTGGGTCAAGACCTGGATGGCAGACTACGTTTCGGTGCAGGAGATCTACTGGGCTGTCCCCGGAGCAGAACTGGACCTTACTCGCTTGCCGCGGCGCGCCTTCGATTCCGAGCAGCAGTTCCAGCAGACCAGCGGCCTCGTTGCCGAATACAACAGCGATCACGACATGACGCCGGAACTCGATGCCCGCTTCGCAACCTTGGCGGCGGAGCGGGTGCACGCCGCGCCGCTCCGGTATTACCTGTGGCTGCCGACGGTCCGCATCGCCGACATGTGGATGCGCCCCCGAACCGAGTTGTTTCCCTCCGATCCGCGCTGGTGGGAATTCAATGACGACGGCCGCTGGCTCGCAGTCAGCCTCGCCTTCGGATTCATTAACCTGCTCTATATCGCGCTGGCGGCCGCCGGACTGCTGCGCAGCCGCGAATTTTTCGGCATCGGCCTATTCGTTTTATTTCTGCTGCTACGCTCCGCCTTTCTCGGGACCCTCGAAAATCCCGAGCCCCGCTACACCCTGGAATGCTATCCCGCCGTCATTGTTTTGGCCTCGGTTTTGGCCTCCGCGCTTATGCAGCGCCGTGCACAAACTTCCAGGCCGCAAACCTGACCAATGGGCATGGCCGATCCCCGGTGTTCCGCGTCAACCCCGATCATCGCAAATTCCGCTTGAATCTTGTCGTGATGACGTAGCACAATAGCGCCCCATCAGGGCCCCAGGGTCTCCCGCTCGTCTTTTAGGCGCCTGGGCAAGCCGTATTCAAAATACAACGCCCTCCTTGGGCGAAGGGAGCTTGCTATGCGTTCTAGCTCAAGGCTGGTAGCGGCAGTGGTCGCCTCTTTCCTCGCGTGCGGCGCGTTGGCCTTCGGGCAATCCGCAACGTCCTCTCTGCACGGCACCATCTCAGACGCGAAAGGAGCTGTGCTGGCGGACGCAACGGTTACGCTCTCCGACAAACAGAATGGTTTTTCGCGAAGCGTAAAGACCGACGGCCGTGGGGAATACCAGTTCTTGCAGTTGCCGCCCGCGACTTACGCTGTCACCGTGAACGCCGCCGGCTTTGCCGAGCTGAAGCAGGAGGGCATTCAACTCCTGGTGAGCGTGCCCTCCACCTTGAACTTCGCCATGCAGGTGCAAGGGCAAACCATCACCGTGGAGGTGACCGGGCAAGGCGCTCAGGTGAATACCACCGACGCCACCATGGGCAACGCCTTCAACAGCAATCAGATTGAGGAGTTGCCCTTCGAGGGCCGCAATCCAGTGGAGATGCTCAGTCTGCAGGCCGGCGTTACCTACACCAACCCCACCAGTGGCACTGCCGTCAACAACATGACCGATACACGCAGCGGTGCCGTCAATGGAGGCCGCAGCGATCAGGCGAACATAACACTCGATGGCGTGGACAACAACGACCAGGAAAACGGCTTCGCATTCACGGGGGCCGTGCGCTCCACTCTGGACTCGGTGGAAGAATTCCGCGTCACCACAACCAACTCCAACGCCGATGCAGGGCGTTCCTCCGGCGCTCAAGTGCAGTTGGTCACTAAAAGTGGAACCAACGGCTGGCACGGCAGCGCCTACGAATTCAACCGCTCGAACATCGGCGAGGCCAATGATTGGTTTCAGGAGAACGCAGAGGTCGGTTCCGGACTGCCCAATATTCCCCCATTCTTGCGCCGCAACACTTTCGGTGCCTCCTTGGGCGGTCCGATTAAGAAGGACAGGCTTTTCTTCTTCGCCAACTGGGAAAAACAGATTCAGCACGAGAGCACCGAAACCACACGCATCGTGCCCAGCATGAATCTCCGCAGCGGAACCGCTGCGTATTTTTGCGTTACCGCTAGCGACCCGAACTGTTTCGTCGGCAACACTGGCGTTGCTCCCGCCAACTTTACCGTCACCAACGCCGCTGGGGTGACGCCAGGCGATCTCCTTGTAACCCTGACACCGGGAACTCTGTCCTTGCTCGATCCCAACTGCTCGGGGAGCGGAACCTGCCCCCAGGGGCCGGGCGCAAACCCAGCTACAGAGTCGATCCTGCAAGGTTATCCCGTCCCCAACGAGCCCTTCGCCATAGGCGCGGATGGCTTCAACTACCAGGGCTACGCATTTCCGGGGCCGACCCCTTTGACCCTCAATACCTACATCGCAAAACTGGATTACAACATCACGCAAAACGGCAATCACCGGATATTCGTGCGCGGAATTATGAACGGCGACAAGTCGGATGGAGCTCCCCAATTTCCGGGCATGACGGCGAACATCGCGCAAGTCACGGTTGCCAAGAGCCTCGCTGCGGGCTACACCGCCGTGCTCACCAACAACCTGATCAACAGTTTCCACTACGGCTTAACCCGCCAGGCAGTCGATCAGGTCGGAGCCGGGAACGTGAGCTATGTCCAGCTGCGGGGCCTGGACAATCCGGGCGGCCAAGCCAACGATTCCTACCTGGTTGCGGTTCCCGTCCACAATTTCATCGATGACCTCACATGGATTCGAGGCAAGCACACGCTCGGCTTCGGCGGAAACCTGAGATTGCTGGGCAATATCAAATCTTCGTATCTAAGTTCGTTTTCCGGCGCCATCACCAATGCTTCCTGGCTGAATGTCTCCGGCATCGCCAACAAAGGTACCAGCCTCGACCCGGGCGCTCCCCAATTCGGCGCTTACGCTCTGCCCGCAGTCGACGAAGGCTTCGCCAATTCTTGGGACTACCCCGTGATGGCCCTGGCGGGGATCGTCAGCCAGGTGAACTCGCAGTACAACTTCACCACCTCGGGCGCCACTCTCCCCAATGGCGCTGCTAACAACCGTCACTTTGTCAATCGTGAGTTTGAAACCTACGTGCAGGATTCCTGGCGCGTGAAACCCAATCTGACCATCACCTACGGCCTGCGCTGGACTCTGTTGCAGCCACCCTATGAGAAGAATGGAGTTGAGGTCGCGCCCACCTTCAGCCTGCACGACTGGTTCGAGCAGCGGGCGGCAACAATGTATGCTGGCCAGGCCTTTAGCGACCCCGTCACCTTCGCCCTCGCTGGAAACGCCAACGGCAAACCTTCGTACTGGGGTTACGACTATAAAGATTTCGCGCCGCGTTTGGCCGTCGCCTACTCCCCGGACTACAACGAGGGCTTGTTGGGAAGTCTTCTGGGAGGTCCAGGCAAGACCTCCATTCGTCTGGGCGTTGGCATGTACTACGACCACTTTGGTCAGGGCGTTGTGAACACGTTTGATCAGAATGGTTCATTTGGACTCTCAACCGCGCTGACCAACGTCGGAGGCGTTCAGACCGTAGACGATGCACCCCGCATGCCGGCATTGCCCGATAACGGCGGCCTGTACTACCTGCCGCCGTCCCTGGTCACCCCATCGCCGGGCGCCGCTTTCCCGGTTACGTACCCATTGACCAACTTCGCCGTCCAGTGGGGCATGGACGACAAGCTCAAGACCCCGTACTCCTACGCATTTAATCTTTCTTTCCAGCGCGAACTGAAACACAATTTCACGATTGAAGCCGCCTATGTTGGCCGAATCGGCCGTCGCCTGCTGCAGCAGGAAGATCTGGCGCAGCCCCGTGACATCGTTGATCCGGTTTCCAAGACGGACTACTACTCTGCCACCCGTCTACTCGACAACGCGGTGCTGGCGGGCACGGCAGAGAGCGCGCTCGCGCCAATCCCTTATTGGGAGAACCTGTTCGGCGCCACATCTGCGGGGCCAGGCGGTGCCGCAGGCTGTTCGGGAACTGCACCCGCCACTCCGACGGCCACGCAGAACATGTTCGACCTGATGTCGTGCGGTTTCGTGCACAATGAAACCACGTTCCAGCAAATCATCGACGGTGTGGGCGGGACACCATGCTTCCCCGGTTGCATCACTCTGGGCGGCGTCACCCAAACCACGCCCCAATACTACTCCTCCCAATACGCATCCCTGTTCGCTTGGCGCGGGATCGGCAACAGCTACTATGATGCGGGCCAGCTCATATTGCGACATGCCATGTCCCACGGCGTGCAGTTCGACTTGAACTACACCTACTCCCACTCGATCGACATGGGTTCGGACGCGGAGCGGATTGGGGCAGAAGGTGGCCTGGGCGACCAGATCTACAACGCGTGGTCTCCTCAGCTGCAACGCGCCACTTCCACCTTCGACACCAGACATCAGCTCAATTCCAACTGGGTGCTGGAGGTTCCCTATGGCAAAGGCAGGCCTTTTGGGTCTGGCTCAGGCCGGATAGCAAATACGGTTCTTGGTGGTTGGGACCTGACCGGCGTGCTCCGCTGGACCAGCGGCTTCCCGGTGAGCGTCAGCAATGGCGCTGCCTGGGCCACAAACTGGGAACTGAGTGGCTACGCCACCCAAATCGGACCGACGCCTCCAACCGGAGTGACGATCGCAAACGGACAACCCAACATGTTCAAGAATTACACCACCGCGATCGACTCCTATCGCCAGGATTTTCCTGGCGAGGTTGGAGGCCGCAACACCCTTCGCGGACCGGGATACTTCGATACCGACATGGGACTGCACAAGGTTTTTAACATCACCGAGCGGCAGCAACTGCAGTTCCGTTGGGATGTTTTCAACGCATTCAACAGCGTCCGCTTCGATGTGCAGTCGGTTGATATCGAACCTGATCTAGCGAGTAACTTCGGATTCTTCACCCGGACCTTGACACTCTACCGCAGAATGGAGTTCGGCGCTCGGTACACGTTCTAGCGCGAAACTGGCTAAACACAGGGACGGCGTAACCCGTCCCTGCATTTTTGTGCGCTGATGGGCGTTGGTTGAAGCGCAGTCGAAGTGGGATTGAAGCGCGCAGCCGGAAAAAATTCGCGTCGCGCCGAAATCCTACCCCAGCGGCGAATCGCTCATGCGGAACCGAGTGCGGACATGTTCAGAAATCAGTTCGATGGCAGGTCGGTTGACCACCGGGTCAGCCTGCGCCAGATATTTCATCGCCTCGACCAGCAGGCGCTGGCCATCCACATAACGAGGGTCTGAGGTTCGCTCCCGGCGTTTATTGCCCAGCTTCGGGGGGACTGTAATCGTAAAGACCTTGGCCATGAATGAACTCAACTGAGGAACGGTCAGTATAGCGCCCCGCTGTGCAAATCTCAGCACATTTCTTGCCCTTTCAATTCAATAACTTAACCGCGCGGTGAGATCCCAGGCAGTTACTTCCCGGTCTTCAGCTGGAAAACTTCGTCCGGAATTTTCTTTCCATTGACCTGAATCGAGGAATATTTCGCCAGACGGTAATCCTGCTCCGGCGTAAAAAACTGCTGCTGCACGGAAATCCCCTTGGCGAGATCGATCCAAAGCAGAATTCGAGCGTAATAGTTGCGCACCTTCTCGGACTTAGGGATCAGTTGGAGCTTCGCCGTCGCCACGCCGTCGACGGTCTCCGGGCCCAGGTAGGTCACGTCGAATGCTTTCACCAGGTCCTGCCCGCTGCCGCCAAAGCCCAGGACCAGATAAGCTTCGAGCTCAGCCCTATTCTTGCTGGCATCGATTTCGCTCGTTTGATCCGTCTTGGCCTGGTAGATGCGAAGTTTGTCGTGGCTGAAGAGCACGTACTTGGGCTCGGGCTTCAGTTTCTTGAGGTCGCTTCCGGCCTGCTGCACTTCCGCCTTCATTTCGATTTCTTTGCCCTGACGGCGGTAATAAACCGTGCCCGTGTCGTATTCGTCGATTTCGTTGATTACTTTCTGGTAAATGTCCCACTCAAACTCGGCCTGCGCGGAGCGAAAGCCGGCTGCGGCGGTGTCCATGGTTTTCAGCACCGCATTCAGCGGGTTGGCATCGGCGGGGGCCTGAGAAGTCAGACGAAGATGACCACAAAACAGCGCGACCGGAAGAACGACGTAGAGAGAGAAATTTTTCATCGCGCAGCTTTCAGTTCGTTACATCAATCTCGAAAACGCGCTGGCACGGCTCTAATCCCGCTTGGCCAGCACCTTGTAGCTCTGCACTTGTCCCTTGGCGTCGGAGACCGTCTCATAACTCACAATCGAAACCGCCCCTGAGATCGGTTCAATAATCCGCAGCAGTTGCTCGCGGACTGCCTGGTCGTCCCCCCGCGAAATGGCGCTGGCCGCGACCTGGTAGAAAAGATGGCCCTCGGCGTCGGCACTTACGATGACGTCCGTCGGTCGCGCGTTGCGCGAAATCGGCTTGTCGTTGAAATTGATCACCCGCGGTGAGAACAGCACAAAAAGAATGATCAGCGTGACCATGATGTCGTAGTGGAGCGTGCCCCGCTCGTACTGCCACATGATGTATCCGCGAATTGTTCGCCACACGGCGTTCATGGGCAGGGGCGCGCTGGGCGCGACGGTCGTGAGTTCCGCTCTATGCAAGTCTAGTGACCAGTCCTTCTCTTGGCAATGATTCCGCTTTTAGCTGTCTGCTTTTAGCTCTCAGCTGTGTAACGAACCATGTGTAACGAATCATGTGTAACGAATCATGTGTAACGAATCATGTGTAACGAATCATGTGTAACGAATCATGTGGGGACAGCCGCCCCCGGCTGTCCGGCGGCCCGGCCATATCGGGCCGCAGCTCCTGTGAAGCGGACACCCCAGTCCGCTGCCTTTTGCCGGAGAGCGCGATCCTTCTCCAGCTTGATTGCGAGATACCCTCCTAGAACTTCTTCGGCGTAATCCTCTCCGCGCCAATGTAACCCCGCAGCACTTCCGGAATAATCACGCTCCCGTCGGCCTGCTGATAGTTCTCCACAATCGCAACCCAAGTCCGCCCCACCGCCAGCCCGCTGCCGTTCAGCGTGTGCACGAACTCCGTCTTGTTCTTGCCCTCGGGCCGGTACCGGATGTTGGCCCGCCGCGCCTGGTACGCCTCGAAATTCGAGCACGAAGAAATCTCGCGATACAGTTGCTGCCCCGGCAGCCAGACTTCAATATCGTAGGTCTTCGCCGAAGATGCGCTCATGTCGCCGGTCGACAGCGTCACCACACGATAGTGCAAACCGAGCTTCTGCAAAACCTTTTCGGCGTCGTGGGTAAGCTTTTCATGTTCTTCATAGGAATGATCGGGATGCGCGAACTTCACCAATTCCACCTTCTGAAACTGATGCTGCCGGATGATGCCGCGCACATCTTTTCCATACGATCCAGCCTCGCTGCGAAAGCACGGCGTATAAGCGGTGAGAGAAATCGGCAGCCGCGCCTGCTCAATCACTTCGTCACGATAAAGATTAGTGACCGGGACCTCGGCCGTTGGAATGAGCCAGAGTTTTCGTTGGCTGACGTATGAGAGTTCGCTCCATGGAATTGTCACTGCATCCATCTGAGTTCCGAGGTCTACGATGCGTGCGGTTTTCGATCCGGGATCCGTTTCTTGCACCTGATGAAAGGCGCCACCCCACATGACCATTTCGCCCACTACTGGGGTGTGATATGGATCTCTCACAAACTGATCGGAAACGACACCCGTGGTCACTTTGAACAAGTCTTGCTCGAACTTAGGAAGCTGACCCGTGCCGTACATCGACTCGGAATTCACCAGATACGGAGGCAGAACTTCCGTATATCCATGCTCGCTCGTGTGCAGGTCGAGCATGAAATTCGCCAGCGCACGTTCGAGCTTTGCGCCCAGATCCCAATAGACAGCAAAACGCGCGCCGGTGAGCTTCACCGCGCGTTCCAGATCAAGAATGCCAAGCTCCGGTCCCAGGTCCCAATGCGGCTTGGGAGTGAAATCAAACTGCGGCGGCGTCCCCCAGCGGCGAATTTCGACGTTGTCGTCAGTACCGCGACCGACGGGGACGCTGTCCTGCTGAATATTCGCGGCGCCGACGAGAATCTCGCGCTGGCGGGCGTCCAACTCCTCAGCCCGCTTGTCTGCCTCTGGAAGATCCTTCTTGAGCTCCGTCTGTATGGTTTTGATCTCGTTCTGCTCGGCCTGGTTCTTGGCCCGAGCGGCGTCGTTGGCGGTGAGGTCGCCATTCTCGCTCCTCAGTTTTTTCTCTTCCGCTTTTAAGCGCTGAAACTCCTGGATTAACGTCACGAAGCGATCCTGCAGTTCGTTGCGCCGCGCTCGCATGGACTCAGCCTTGGTGATGGCCTCGCGGCGTTGGACGTCGAGTTCAGCAAAATCTCCAAGCACCGCAGCCGGGTCCATGCCGCGCTGGCGCAGCTTTTCTTCCACCACCGGCAGGTTTTCACGTACGAAATTCAGATCAAGCATGATTCAGATCGAGCACGGAACTAACTAATGTATCGGAAAACCGTCGCAGAATGCACGCCCTGGACTACGCGGATTTTCACGGATCGATCTTAATCCGTGTCGATCCGTGGAAATCCGTGGCCAACGCTTTGGCAGATACGCCCCGCCGTGTAAACTAGCCTTCGACGATGAGATCTTCCCCCAGATCTGCCGCCGTGCGCTGCCTGCTGATGCTGCTGCTGGCGCTGCTCACTATTCTTGTCACCCGCCCCATCCCCAGCTTCGCCTCCGCTTACAACGGCCATCCTAAGCTGATCGTGGTCATCGTGATTGACCAGTTCCGCGGCGACTACCTCGACCGCTACCGCGACCAGTTCGGCGACGCCGGATTCCGCCTGCTGCTCGATCACGGCGCGTACTTTGCCAACTGTAATTACAATTACGCCAACACGCGCACCGCTCCCGGACATGCTACGTTATTCACCGGCGCTTACAGCAACGGCCACGGCATCGTCGCCAATGAATGGTGGGACCAGAAGAAGAAGCGCATGGTCACCTCTGTCGAAGACGACGACACAAAACTAGTGGGCATAGACGATCAAAGAACTGGAGCGTCTCCCCATAACCTGCTGGCCGACACCATCGGTGACGAGCTCAAGCTGGCCACGCAAGGGCAGTCCCGAGTTTTTGGGGTGTCCTTAAAAGACCGCGCCTCCGTGCTTCCCGCCGGATTCGCCGGAAACGGCGCCTACTGGATCGATCCCAAGTCCGGCGCCTGGATCACCTCCACCTACTACCGCAGCGATCTGCCCAAGTGGGTGCAGGATTTCAATTCCACTCGCCCGCAGAAATACTGGGATCGCGAATGGCGGGGCCAAGAGGGGAAAGACCAGCAGGGAAAAGACCAGCCGGGAACCGTTCTGCGCTCCACCGCGCACCGCAAAGGCAAAGACGGTTCCGACGCCGGCTTCTACGAAGTCGTCGGCTCCACCAGTTTCGGCAACGAATACGAGTTGGCTTTCGCCAAAGAATTAATGCTTTACGAAAACATCGGCCGCGGTCCCGCCACCGACCTCCTTGTAATCAGCCTCTCGCCCAACGACATTCTCGGCCACCAGGTCGGCCCGGATTCTCCTGAAATGCATCAGATGGCTCTCGACCTCGACCGCGAGCTCGCCGATTTCTTCAACTTCCTCGGCCATCAGATTGGCCTGGCCAACGTCTGGATCGCGCTCTCCGCCGATCATGGCGTTTCCTCGCTGCCCGACGCGGTAAAGAAGCTGCACATCCCCGCCGCGAACGTTGACGCCGGAAAACCGGACGCCGCAAAACTCGAAGCGCAACTCAACAGCGCCCTCAGTGCGAAATTTTCTCCCGGCCATCCCGCCGCCTATATAAAGCTCGACTATCCCCTGGCCTGGCTCGATCAGGACGCTTTCGCCGTCGCCCACCTGCGCGAGCGCGAAGCCGAAGCCGCGGTCGGCGAGGCCATGAAGCAAGCCGGCTTGCGCGACTTTTATTCCAAGTCGCAGCTGGCCCAGGGCGAAGTCCCCGACACCGCTCTGGGACGAAAATACCTGAACAGTTATTCGCCTGAAGGCAGCTGGTTTGTGATCGGCGTGCCCGACATTTACACCGTCGGTCCGGCCCGAGGCACCGACCACGCCTCGCCCTACAATTACGATACGCACGTCCCGCTCGCCTTCTACGGGCTGCCGTTTCAGCCCGGCACCTATCGAACCCAGGCCGAACCTGTCGACCTGGCCGCCACGCTCGCATCGTTGCTGGGCATCAATGCTCCCACCCACGCCGTGGGCCGCGTGCTGACTGAGGCACTCGCGCCGCCGCATCACAGCACAAACTCAAGCACATCGGGAGAAAGCAAGCCATGACTCCCGATCTCAGCGTCAGCGTCGCCGGCGTCCCACTGAAGAATCCCGTAATCGCCGCCAGCGGCACGTTCGGCTACGGCGTCGAGTTTGAAGATGTAGTCCACCTGAGCAAGCTGGGCGGCTTTGTGGTGAAGGGCCTGTCGAAGGACCCGATGATCGGCAATCCTCCGCCCCGCCTGTGGGAGACCCCGGCTGGCATGTTAAACGCCATCGGGCTGCAAAACATCGGCGCGCGCGCTTTCCTCGAAGAGAAGCTGCCGCACCTGCGCGGTATCAAGAACATCGTCGTGATGGCCAATGTTTTCGGCTACACCCGCGAAGACTACGAGCACACCATCGAAATCCTCAACGACGGCGAGGGCATCGCCGCCTACGAGCTGAACGTTTCCTGCCCCAACACCGCCCACGGAGGCCTGCAGTTCGGCAGCGATCCCCGCTCGCTCGATGAAGTTGTGACCACCGCCAAGCGCGTAGCCCAGCGCCCGCTCATCGTGAAGCTCTCGCCCAACGTGACTAGCATCGCGCAAATGGCCTACGTCGCGCAGGAAGCCGGCGCTGACGCGCTCTCGCTCATCAACACCTTCGTCGCCATGGCGATCGACCCCGAAACCCGCAAGCCGCGCATCGCCAACGTCACCGCCGGACTCTCCGGCCCCGCCATCAAGCCCATCGCCGTGCGCATGGTCTACGACGCCGCGCACGCCGTGAAAATTCCCGTGATCGGCATGGGCGGCATCTCCACCGCCGCCGACGTCGTCGAATTCCTGCTCGCCGGAGCCAGCGCCGTCGAGATCGGCACCGCCAGTTATTGGGATCCCTGCGCCACCGAAAAGATTGTGGAGGAGTTACAGGAGTGGTGCAGCGACCACGAAGTCGCCAAGCTCGCCGATCTCATCGGCGGCATGCAGCTGGAGTAAGAATTACGCTTGGCCCGCCCTCAAGGCCCCATCACCGTCCCATCGCTGGCTATACACACCCAGGTATCCCGGCGGCGTATCCACGTGTCGATGAAGCGTGCCCGCAGCGTATACGGCTTCCCCTTCTTCATGCCAGTTTCCCGATACACGCCGTCGACGATGGCAGCCGCACCGAAAACATGCACCCTCATGGATTCGCTCACCACCCGTGCGGGATGTTCCAACTGCGACTGCACACTGGCCATGTACTCGGCCTTATTCATCAACTCGCCCTCAATACCGACGTACACCAGTTCCGGCGCCAGCAGCATGTCGAGCCCTGCCGTGTCTTTGGTCTGCACCAATCGATTCCACGCATTTTCCAGGTTCAGGATTCTGGCCTGGTCGTCATCGATCTGGCTCCATGCCCGCATCCCTGCCAGACCCACGAGGGCCAGAATAATGACGGCCAGAATCACGACCGCCCGAACCAGAGCCTTCGCTCTCATGAAACAGCCCTCTACAGCCATCATCGGCAACTCTTCAACGCTGCTTGAGCCGCAGTCAGCCGGGAACATGGAAGTACGGAACATGGAAGTACGCCCAGGTGGGTCTGCAAAGCATTGAGATGGTGGTCAGAGATGGAAGCCGCTCTCGAAGTATTCGCCGATCCGGCGGCCTTGCGACGCGCCCTAGCGCCCGCTCACATACCAGATCGACCCCGGAGCCTTGTAATCTCGCCCTTCGCCCCACACCGCGTGCGTCGCGCCGTCGCTGTCGATGGCGAGCCCGAAGTAGTCTCCGAAAGGAAAGCGGAATCCCACGGGCAGAATGTAGTCGTAGCCCAGCGCCGGCCCCGAGAGCCGGGTCTCGCTGCCCCAGGTAGCGCCGCCGTTGGTTGAACTGCGGTAAAACGTATTCCACAGCGGACGGTTGCCGTGACGGGGTTCGATCGCCCGCGCATCCATCCACCCGATGCGCACATCGCCCGACGCGCCCGCCACCAGCGCCGGGAAGGCATGCTCAACCCCCGCCGCCGCATTCGACACATTCGCCCGCTCCGACCAGTTAACCCCTCCCGTGGTCGAAGACGCAAAGTAAATTCGCTCCGGCCCGCCGTTGGCCGAGCCCGCGTTCCACAGCGCGTACACCGCCCCAGCCGCATCCGATGCCAGCGCGATCTGCGCACCCAGAAATCCAGCCTCGCAGGATTGCGCCGCACAATCCGGAGGCGCGCTCGATACATCCAGCAGCTGCGTACCCCAGGTGCGTCCGCCATCGGACGAGTGGCTGACATAAACGTTGACCGGGCGCGTCGGCATTTCGTGACGCACATAAGCCGTCCAGCCAAAAAAGACATTCCCCGCCGCATCAATCGTCGCTCCGCCCGCCAGCGACGATCCCTGCTCAGGGTTCGGATTCACCTGCACCGAACTGAAAGTCTGCCCCGCATCATGCGAGGCAGCCACAAAAAAATTCTCATCGTGGTTGAACCCCACGTAAACGTCCGCTCCGCGCACCGCCAGCACCGGCTTGTCGGCGTCGTCCTGACTCCGCTCCGCCCATGAGAACGCCCAGCTGTGGCCGAAATCGAGCGAGCGCGCGACCACGATGTCGCGCTTCTCATTCTGCAGCCACGACGCGTACACCGTCTGCCGGTCTACCGGATCGACCACAATCTGCGGATCAAACTGCCCGCTCGCGAGCGGCAGCATAGCCTTCGAGTCCTGCCACGTGATCCCATTGTCATTGCTGATGAGCAGCGCCATGCTCGGCGCAGTGCAGTCCGGACAATTCGGCACCGCCCCATACTGCGGATACAGCACATAAATATGCCCATGCCCGTCGGCCGCAATCGCCGGTTCCCATTGATCGCCGGTATGATAGCCGAGCCGCTTCTGCGCCGTGAATCCCGAGGCCGCCAGCGCCGCCGTCGTATTCGAGGCGAACCACGTCAAAGCGAGCAACCCCGCCAGCGCAAGTTTCTGCACGGTCTTTGCCCCGGTTTGAAAGCGGCTGGCTGAGAATGACACGGATGTGATCCCTGAAAAATGCCCTGTTCCCGGACTTTATCGTGATTCCGCCCGAGCGTCAATTACCCAAGCGGATGATCCCTTGCGATTTTACAAGTGTGTGACTTTTCTGGCATTAAGTCATCCAATAGAGGACAATCGAGAAAACCAACGTAATCGCCGGTCTCTAGGACCCAGGGAGCGAATCAAAATGGAGAAAGCCACTTTTGCCGCAGGATGTTTCTGGGGAGTCGAAGCCACCTTCCGCCAGATGCCCGGCGTCACCGCAACCCGCGTCGGCTACACCGGCGGACAGACCGAGAACCCGACCTACAAAGAAGTCTGCACCGACCGCACCGGCCACGCCGAAGCCGTCGAAGTCGAGTTCGATCCCGCCCAACTGCGCTATGCCGACCTGCTCAAGGTTTTCTGGGAGAACCACGACCCCACCCAACTGAACCGCCAGGGCCCCGACTGGGGCTCGCAATACCGTACCGCGATTTTCTACCATTCCCCCGAGCAGGCCAAAGAAGCCCAGGCCTCAAAAGACGCACTCGACAAGTCGCACCGCTATGCAAAGCCCATCGCCACCCAGATCGTCCCCGCCGTCACGTTCTATCCCGCCGAAGACTACCACCAGCAGTACCTCGAAAAGCGCGGCCTCTCCAGCTGCCACATCAACACGTAGCGCGCCGTTTCCTTGATCGCCCTGATTTTTGCGGCGCAGCGCTTCCAGCGCTGCCATGAGGGTGGAAGAGCGGCGCTTCAGCGCCGCGTCCGGCGCCAAATATTCTTGGGCTTTGAGCCCCGGGGCCTAGCCCAACGCTGCCGTCAGCAGAATCGGCGCGCCCCTGGTGATCACCAGCGTATGTTCATAGTGCGCCGAAGCGCTATGATCCGCCGTAATCATCGTCCACTTGTCCGGCGCAACGAACACCTTCCCCGACCCCGCCGCAATAATCGGCTCAACCGTAATCACCAGACCCTCGGTAAGAATCTGATTGTCCCGCGCATCGGGATAATTCGGCACGCGCGGCGCTTCGTGGATGGTTCGCCCAATCCCGTGTCCCGCGAGTTCGCGAATCACGGCAAACCCGCTGCGCTGCACTTCCTTCTCGACCACTCTGCCAATCTCTGAAACGCGAAAGCCGGCGCGTGCCACCAGCATCGCTTTGCCAAACGCCCGTTCCGCGCACTCCGCCAGGCGCTGCCGCTCTTCCGTGACTTCACCGACCGGCACGGTGATGGCGGCGTCGGCCATGAATCCATTCTTCTCGATGGTCACGTCGAGCTTTACCAGGTCTCCCGCCTGCAGGGCCCGCGCGCCCGGAATGCCGTGCACCGCCTCTTCATTCACGCTGATGCAATTGGCCCCGGGAAACTTGTAGACCAGCGCCGGAGCCGAGCGCGCGCCCTGCGCTTCCATGACCCCGGCGCCCACTGCATCCAACTCCGCCGTGGTCACTCCCGGACGCACCGCGCTCTTCATGGCCGCGAGCACCTGCCGCACCACGGCCCCAGCCGCGCGCATCCCCTCCAGTTCCTCCGGTCCTTCGATGGACATTACTTTCTCCTCAGATTTTCTCTCCGGCTTCCTCTCGAGCGGAACTCAGGTAGTAACCGGCTGGCGCGGACGGAAGAAGAAAAGCAACACGAAGCCGCCCAGGTAATACAGCGCGCTTTGCTGCAGGGTACACCCCAGAAAACGCTGGATCAGGCCAAACAAAGCCAGCGCCTCGCACAAGCCATAAGTCGTGAGGTAGCCCGTTCGCCAGTGGTTCAGGCTGAGGTTGTCCTCGGGATGACTCGCCAGACTGGCCGCCGCCCGCAGCACCAGCGTGCGCCGCACCACAAAGATCGCTCCCACAATGGCCACCGCCAGCGTGCTGAACAGGTAGCTCAGAGCCGGGTCAACGGCCCGCGTCACCGGACCCAAAACTTCCCCGACAATTCCGTATAGCAGGATGCTGCCCAGCATCGCCCACTGCACCGCCCGCAGTGTCTTCAGAGCCCTGGTCATCGAAGGAAGATCATCAAAGCGACAGTCATCGAAATGACATTTTCGCGCCGAACCGCACACAACTCTGGAAGTCATTCTACGGCGGAACCCGCCTGTGTAAATACTTTTCGTGATTCTTAGTGCGAATCATGCGATTCCGCTCGTCCCGGCCGCATCCGCAGAAACACCTGGAATGAAAGCGGATGGTCGCCATAGGCCACATCCAGAACGCCCGGCTTCGAGTAGAACGTCACATCCGCGCCCACCCCCAGTTGCCATGCGTGATCATCAACCAGGTTTCGTTGGATTAAGTCCCGCACCCCGCCAAACGTATACGCCCCGATCCGGTAGGCAGGATGCGTCGCCGCCAGCGGAAACAGCCCATCCTTATCCACCAGCTCCAGCCGGCTGAACGCATAATTCCGCCGGAGAAAATTCCATGTCGACTCCACCAGGTAGCTGTTCAGAATCGTATCTGTCGCGGTCTCGTGCACCCGCCCCCAGACCAGCGTCGTCGCCCAGTTTCCTTCCGCCGATCTTCCAGAAGGAAACGCGCGGTTGTATTCCACCGAGGCCGTCTCCCGCCACTGATCGCCCGACCATCGACCGCCCGGCTCCAGCGCCTCCGGCTGCACCAGGTATCCAATGCTGTACTGCGCCGCCCAGTTGCGCGTCGGCGCTACCCAGGCCCGCGTCGCCCACGAATCCAGCGCCGCCAACTGGATGCTCCAGCGCTCCTCGTTAGGCTCGTGGCCGTTAAACGCCGAAGCCTCCAGCTTGACCCGGTCAATCACCAATCCGGTGGTGATCACCCCGAAGCTGGTATGGGTTGAATCCTGCAAATGATGCCCCAGCGGCGCCAGCGGCAACTCCGCCGCCGAAGCCCGGTGGATATACGTCACCGGCCCCAGCGCCGGCTCAGCCGACGGCCCGCCATAAAATTCCCACGAAAGCTTCCCGGTAAGCGGCAGCGTATAGAGCAACGACAATTCCGCGAATACATTGTGCGGGTGCTGGTGATCCACCAGCGGCTCGCCGTGGTAAGTCTCTCCCGTCTGAAAAAGCTCGGGAAATCCCGGATGCGGCGAGGTCAGCGACTCCGCGGAAAACATCTCGCGGAACAAGATCGTGCCCCGGCCCAGCCGGTGCTGTTCCATCAGCATGCCCCAGTTGACCGACTCGGCCTTGCCCTCGCCGCGCGGCCCGCCCTGCTGGTTGTAATCCGCAAAGATCACACCGTGCGCCATCTCCTCCCACCCGCCCTGCATCCACATCCACTCCGGAGAAGATACCGATGCCGGTTGCCACGCCGTCCCCGAGCCTTCATGGGGCGACGGCAGTTGCAACCCACCCTGATCCGACTTCGCCATATTCATCCCAGGCATGGTCGTACCTGCCGTGGATGCACTCTGCGGCGGGCTGGCTGAACTGCTCTGCTGGGCCGAAGCTCCGGCCAGCGACCAGGCTGCCAGAAATGCGGCGGCGAATAACCTTCTTTTCACAACGAACCTCGGGCTAAAAGACTTCAACGGCGCGATAGTTCAGTGATGGTGCAGTTTGGACGGTCCCCATCATTGCGGCGTCATCCCGAGCGGAGCCCGTTTCATCGAAGAAAAGTCCAGGCGAAGCGAGGAGCCTGCCCTGAGGTGAAGCCGAAGGGATCTCCCGCGGATCGACACCCGCGTGAGCAGTGTGAAAGATAAAAGCCAGGCTAGATTCGCAGCGGAGCCGCGCCCGGCGGACTAATCGAAGGAACGACAAACATCGTGGAGTGGAGAGAAATAACGGAGTCGAGGCCAGCATTCTTGCCAGCATCCAAACCGCTGAATTGCGTAACTACAGAAGTAAGACCGAGCGCGAAGACCGGGTTCGGAAGGGCCGCGTCGTGCCCGCTCGCGCAACACTGGTAGCTCACGGGCGCAGGAAACGGAGCCGGCGGAGTATGCCCGTGGCAGCCCGCCCGATGATCCGCTCCTGGCGGAACAGACGGCATCGCCGGCACGCCGGAAAACGCCGCTGCCATCGTCAGCAGCAGCCCCAGCGCGACCATCCGCGAGAGCTTGTGCATTGGGTTTAGGTCCCGGTAATTCGGATGCGCAGTTCCTCGGGCAGCCGCTTGCGGATTTCCTCCGGCAGGCGGTCATGCACGCGCCGGGCGCCCTCTTTCGCCGCGTCCAGCATCGTGACCGGAGCCGGCGTGGCCACCGCCACTCCCAGCCAGATCAGCGCCGACAGCGCGAAGCCCGCCAGCGCCGCCACCTCCAGCCAGAAAGCATGCCGCGGCCCCAAGTGCCAGATCACGCCGAAGGCCAGCAGGAACACCACCGCCGAAAGCGAGGTCAGCGCAATCAATCCCACATCAATCATGCGGTGAATCTGCTGCCGCTGGCGGCAGCGTTCACACTCCGCAAAATGGCCCTCGTAGTCGCCGCGCATCTCCGCCGCCAGGCCGGAAATGTCATAGCGCCAGCCCGCCAGAATCTTGCCCACGATTGGATCCACGCACTGCTGACTCATTGGGGGTAAATGCAAATAAGTCGAACGAGCTACGAGCTATGAGCTATGAGCCAAAAACTCAGAGCTCCTAACTCGCAGCTCCAGGCTCTACAACCGAATCGGCTCCAGCGCCTCGCTCTGTGACGCCAGCAGCACCCGGTTCTGAAACAACCCGCCCCGCGTGGCCAGCGCCTTTTCTGCCTCGCCCCGGGCTATATCCGGGTGATTGTTCTCCTCTGACAGATGCGCCAGCACGACAAAAGCTGCTTTATTATCATAGTCGCTGGCCAGGAAGTCGGCGAGCGCCTCATTGGAAAGGTGCCCATTGCGCCCCATCACCCGCTGCTTCACCGACCACGGATATGGCCCATTGCGCAGCATCTCAATGCGGTGATTCGATTCGACCACCAGAATGTCCGACCCCCGCAACTGGTCGCGCACATTCTCCAGCAGCCGGCCCAGATCGGTCGCAAATCCCACCTTCACGCCCTCGCTGCGAAAGGTGAACCCGACCGGGTCCGCCGCATCGTGCGGAATGGTGAAGGCGCTTACCTCGATATCGCCGACCGAAAAAGCACGTCCCGCCTGAAACGTTTCCAGCCGTTCCAGCTTCGGGCGTTCACCGTTGCCGCCGCGCACCGCGCGCGCCCACGCCTGGTGCGTCGCGCCCGTCATGAATACTGGGATGCGCAGCTTCTTGGCCAGCGTTGCCAGCCCGTAGACATGGTCGGAATGCTCGTGCGTGATCAGAATCGCCGACAGCGCTTGCGGATCTTCCCCCAGCGCCTTCATGCGCTTAAACGTCTCGCGGCACGAAATGCCGGCGTCCACCAGAATCCGGGTGCGCGCGCTGGCCACCACCGCGCAATTCCCGCGGCTCCCCGAAGCCAGCATCGACAGGCTTACTCCCATAGCTGCGCACCCATGCCCGCAGCATACGCGCTCCCCCTGTGGATTCGGGAGTTACTTCTTAGTTATCCGATACCTAAGAGCGATAAACCGACCTCGGACGTCAGACCTCAGCCGGTACTTGCCGAGGTCGGAGGTCTGAGGTCCGAAGCCGCCCTCACTTTCCCTGCCGCAAATTGTCCACCGCGCTACGCACGACCGCGCCCCCATACGCTCCCGCAATTCCCGGCAGAAATGCCAGAAACGATCCATACACCTGCGCCCGCGTCGGCTTCACCGCCAGAATCGCATACGCGGCCAGCTCCGTGATCGGAACACACGCCCCCACCATCACCACCCACCGCCACGGCCAGCGCGGCCGCACCAGTCCCAGCAGCATGCACGCCGACAGCACCAGCAACGCCGTGAACAGCAGATCGTCGATCGCCACATCCGCCCACCCCGCCCCAATACCGCAGGCCGCAGCCAGCAGATAAAACCACGTATCGCCAGCGCGTTTGGACGCCTGCTCCAATGTGCTCATTGAACGACCGGAAATGAACCACCGGAAATGTAAGATCGACCAGAAAATCTAAAATCAGAAATCTCAACTCTGCAATCTGCAACCTAAAATCTGCAACCTAAAATCTGCAACCTAAATCGAACTCCTCGATACTCATAAGACCCTGAGTACCGGGTACTGAGTACTCAATACGTGTAAAACCCCCGCCCGCTCTTCCGCCCCAGCCACCCCGCATCCACCATCTTGATCAGCAGCGGACACGGCCGGTACTTCGGATCGCCCAGCCCGCTCTGCAGCACCCGCATGATGTCGAGGCAAACGTCGAGCCCAATAAAATCCGCCAGGGTCAGCGGCCCCATGGGATGCGCCATCCCCAGTTTGAACACCTCATCCACCGTCTCGGCCGTGGCCACGCCTTCCATCACCGCGAACATCGCCTCGTTCAGCAGCGGCATCAGCACCCGGTTCGAAACGAATCCCGGCGCGTCGTTCACCTCCACCGGAGTCTTGTCGAGTTTCAGCGCCAGGTTACGAGTTTCAGAAAATGTTTCCTGCGAAGTCGCCAGCCCGCGAATCACTTCCACCAGCTTCATCACCGGCACCGGATTGAAAAAATGCATGCCAATCACTTTCTCCGGCCGCCGGGTCTGCGCTCCTAGCTTGGTAATCGAAATCGACGAAGTATTCGACGCCAGAATAATCTCCGGCCGCGTCACCCGGTCGAGCTCGCGAAAAATCTCCGCCTTGACCTCAAACTTCTCGGTCGCCGCCTCGATCACGAAGTCGCAGTCCGCCAGCTCCCCGCGGCCGGTAACCGCCCGAATCCGCCGCAACGCCGCAGCCTTGTCCTCCGCCGTAATCTTGCCCTTCGCAACTTCGCGCTCCAGGTTCTTGCCCACCGTTTCGAGCCCGCGCTCCAGAAAGCGCTGCTCCACGTCGCACAGCACCACGTCGTATCCCCCGCGCGCGAACACATGCGCAATCCCGTTGCCCATCGTCCCCGCGCCAATGACTCCCACTCGCTGAATCTCCATAGCACTTGCCTCGATGAAAACGATGAAAATGAAAACGCTGAAAACCTTCGAGTCTACCACTAAGTGCCGACCTCGGACCTTGGACCTCAGACCTCAGCTCCAGTATGGTTTTGCTGAGGTCCGAGGTCCGAAGTCCGACGCCCGACGCCATTGCGGTTCAAGCTCGCCGCAGTGGGCGTATCATGGAGGGTCTTCATCTCCAGTCGTTCTGAATGGATCATCCCTCATGCCCGTAAAAACCATCATCGAGCCCTTCCGCATCAAAAGCGTCGAACCCCTCCGCTGGACCACCCGCCCGCAGCGCGAGCAACTGCTCGCCGCC
>Ga0302326_10005652_pt1 | contig 28478 bp, 21 predicted proteins | sample Palsa_T0_3_FD_202264 | JGI IMG/M metagenome (GOLD analysis project Ga0302326, IMG submission 202264) | Peat permafrost microbial communities from Stordalen Mire near Abisko, Sweden - Palsa_T0_3 | ecosystem: Environmental > Terrestrial > Soil > Palsa > Peat permafrost | place: Sweden: Abisko... | reverse complement strand
GTCCATCCTCCGCCGAGGGCCTTGATCAGCAATACGCTGGCGTCCATGCGACGCCTCAGAATGTCGACATCGTTTCGTTCATTTTGCAGCGCGATCGTCTGTGCCGTGAGAACTTGGAGATAAGGGTCCCTTCCTCCAATGTAACGATCGGTGAAGATCTGCAGTGATTCTTCGGCGGAGGCCGTCGCTGCCTTTTGTTGCTGCGCTTCCTGACTGAGGATCCGGAGGGCAGCCAGATTATCCTCCACCTGCTGAAAAGCCGTGAGTGCGCTCTCGCGATAGTTAGCGACGGTGGCGTCATAGTTGGCGCGTGCGGCGGTTGAAGTCGCACGGCGGCGGCCTCCATCAAAGAGAGTTTCCCCCATCGACGGTCCCACGGCCCAGAAGCGGCTCGGCCATGTAAACCAGTTGGTGATGGAGTCACCTAAGAGTCCGGCAGACGCGCTCAATAGGACGGTCGGGAAATATGCGGCGCGAGCAATTCCGATCTGGTCATTGGCTTCGGCGACTCGACGCTCGGCCGCGGCGATGTCCGGTCGCCGCTCCAGAAGTTGTGAAGGCAACCCGGCGGAGATATCCGGAGGCGCCAAATTGAGCGGGGATGCGGGCAGGCTGAACGCTGCCGGCGGCTTGCCGATCAAAACGGCAATCGCATGCTCGAATTGCGCCCGCTGCACGGCTACATCCGTATCCTGGACCATGGTGGTTTGCAGTTGGGTTTGCGCCTGGGCTACATCGGACTTCGGAGCGGCCCCTCCCTCGAAGCGATTCACCGTAAGCTGCAAAGCATCCTGATAGGTTTTTACGGTGTCGTCAAGAAGCTTTTTCTGAGCATCGGCGCTCTGCAATTCGAAATAGTCGTAGGCCAGTTCGGCATGCAGACTCAAGTTTACAGTGGCGAGATCTCCCGCGGTCGCCTGGGCTTCTTCCCGCGACGCAGACACCGTTCGGCGCACGCGCCCCCAAACGTCCAGTTCGTAAGAAAGATCGAAAGGCAGCACAAAATCGCCTGTGGTACTAGTGGCCGGGAGGTAAGGTGTGTTGGCCGAATCACGAAGGGATTCGATACCAGGCGACGTGGAAATCGTCGGAAACTGCGCCGCCCGATTGAAGTGAACCATCGCCCGCGCCTCCACGAATCGAGCGTTGGCCACCTTCAAGTCCTGGTTCGATACGGTGAGTTCACTTTCCAGTGCGTTCAACCGCGGGTCGCCGAAAATCTCCCACCACTTCCCCCGCAGTAGTTGATCGCTCGGTTGCGCCGGTTTCCAGCCGTCCGTTTCTTTGAACGCGTCGACCGGCGCGGTCGCTACGTTGGGCCGGGCATACTTGGGACCTACGGTGCAGCCCGCCAGCAACATCATAGAGAATGCGCCGAGAATAAGCGTGAAGCGTTTCATTCGCCAACTCCTTCCTTCTTCGAACCGCTGATCTGGACGGGCGTGCCACTGGTCAGCGAGTCCGAGGGACTGAGAATTACATCGTCGGTTGGTTCGAGGCCGGAAACGATCTCCATGCTGTCGCCATAGTCGTGGCCCGGTCTCACCCGGACCAACTCCGCTTTCCCATCGCGCACCACACCGACCTGCAAGCCTTCTCTGCGAAAAAGCAGTGCATTGGCGGGAACCACCAGTGAACGCGTGCCCTCCGGCATTTTCAAATGAACCTGAACGTATGCGCCCGGTTTCAGTCGGCCACCCGCGTTCTCCACATCCACTTCGACCAGCAAGGTTCGCGAAGCCGGATCGATCGCATCGGAGTTGCGAACCAAAGTTCCGTGGAACGTTTCACCGGGGTATTCATCGAGGGTCAAATCTGCCGGCGCGCCCGACTGTGCGGCGGCCGAGTAGACCTCTGGGACTGCGACGTAGACGCGCAGTTTGGTGATGGAAGCGATGTGGAACAACTCTCTGGGTGCGTTGGCGCCGGCGTCGATCAGTGCCCCTATGTCCGTCTCACGGGCGGTGATGATTCCATCGAACGGCGCGTAGACCTTTTCGTAGGACTGTAGTTGTTCGAGCCGCGCGACATTGGCCTGGTTTGACTGAACCGTTGCTTGATTAGCAGCGTTCCCGTTGACCGCATTGTCCCGCTCCTGAGTAGAGACCGAGTTTGTCTTCAGCAGATTCTCGTCTCGCGCCGCGGTGATTTGCGAAAGGTTGAGATTGGCTTCCGCGGTGCCCAGATCGGCCCGCGCTTGCTGCAGCTGCTGATCGAGTTCCGGAGTTTCGATTTCCGCCAGCAATTGCCCTTTGCTCACGCGGGCGCCGATGTCGACATGCCACCGTTTGAGATAGCCGTTCGTCCTGGCATAGATGGGAGAATCGATGAAAGCCTGTGTATTACCCGGCAGCACCAGTTCCTGGGCGCGATCTCCAAGTTGCGGATGCATGACGTTCACGCTCGGAACTGCGGCTCGATCGGTGGCTTGTTGCAGCCGAGTCTCAGCTGCGACCCGAGAATGGATGCCAAAGACAACTACAGTCGCGACCACGAGCGCCGTCGCGCCAAGAACAATGAGGCCACCTCTCGGAGCCTTCCCTTGCCGAGGTTTCGTTTTGGAGACCTCCGCTGGACTCGTTTCGGCCACCCTGGTAGCGTCGCTCACGGTCGCCTGGCTCTGATTTGATTCCATTGCGATATCACCTTGGTTAAGCATGAGTAGGTTCTCCTTCCGTCTCGGTCTCTACGGTGCTTGTGTCGGTTTCTGAGCGCTGTTGATGCAACAGGCTGAACACTGCTGGAACAAAGACTAGTGTGGCAACCGTGGCACAGAGCAGGCCTCCGATCACCGCTCGCCCCAGCGGCGCGTTCTGCTCCCCTCCGTCGCCGAGGCCGAGCGCCATGGGCACCATGCCGATAATCATGGCCAGAGCAGTCATCAGGACTGGCCGAAAGCGCGTGAATCCCGCCTCGATGGCCGCTTGGATGGGATCGCCGTGGTGCAGCAGGCGTTCCTTGGCGAAGGCGATCACCAGAATGCTGTTCGCTGTGGCGACCCCCATGCACATGATCGCGCCCATCAACGCAGGCACACTGAGCGTCGTATGGGTGACGAAGAGAAAGAGGACAATACCTGCCAGTGCAGCCGGCAGCGCAGTAATAATGATGAAGGGATCCAGCCACGATTGAAAATTCACCACGATCAGCAGATAAACCAGTACGACTGAGAACACCAGACCGCCTAACAGTCCGATATAGGAGCTCCGCATGGTTTGAATCTGTCCCCGAATCGTGACAAAACTTCCCCGCGGCAACGATTTTCGATTGGCATCGACGATGCGGTTGATATCACGTCCGGCCGAACCCAGATCGCGGTCCTGAACCGCGCCGTAGATTTCTACAATGCGGCGAATGTTGTAGTGGCTTACGGCCTGCATTTCGGTACCCCGTTCGATCGAAGCCACATCCGCCAGGATTCCGGGGCGCGATGTCGAAGGTGCCGTGATGGGTGTGTTCTCGAGATCGTGCAGGGACTCGATCCGGTATTGCGGAGTCTGGGCGACCAGGTTGTAATTCACTCCATTCTTCCAGTTGAGAAAGAACATCGGCGTAATCTGAAAACTTCCGCTCAGCGAGTTCAAGATGCTGGTGGCAACATTGCGTTCGGTGAGGCCGCCCTGAGCCGCCTTGGTGCGGTCCACTTTAATGTCGTAGGTCGGATAATCGAACGGCTGCTGGATGCGCAAATCCGTAAGTCCTGGAACGCGCTGAAGTTCGGCGAGCATTTTCTCGGCGACTTGGCGGTTGCCCTCGATGTCGTTTCCGTCGATCTGAATATCAATGGGCGCGGGCAATCCGAAGTTCAGAACCTGCGTCACCATGTCTGCGGGAAGAAAATAAAAGGTTATCCCGGGAAAGTCTCGAGGCAAAGTGCGCCGCAGTTCACGAACGTAGTCGGCCGTGGGGTGATGCTTTTCTTTGAGAGACACCATGATGTCAGCGTCTCCGGCTCCGATGAGTCCAGAAGTAGCGTGCATATAGTTGATCGTGCTGTAAGGCAGTCCGATGTTGTCGAGGATGTTGTCCATCTCTTGCGCCGGAATTTGCCGACGAATGGACGCCTCGACCAGATCGGCGACCCTGGCGGTCTCTTCAATCCGCGTCCCGGTCTTCACCCGCATGTGCAGGATGAATTGACCGTTGTCGCTGGCCGGGAAGAAATTCTGACCGAGCCAGGGCACCAGGAGGAACATCGACAGGCAGACACCTAGAAAAACAGGGATAAAAATCGCTCTCCTATGCACGAGGGTAGTTAGAAACAATTGATAAGACAGCCTGAGTCTTTCAAACCCGTTCCCGAATCCGCGCTGGAAGCGTGTAAGAAGCCCAGGCCTGCCATTATCCTGTCGCTTCGCTTTGAGCAGATACATCGCCAACGTCGGAACTAGCGTCCGGGAAAGCGTGTAAGACGCAAGCATGGCGAACACAACTGCTTCGGCAAGTGGTACGAACAGAAACTTAGAAACGCCGGCAAGAAAAAACATGGGCAGAAAGACGATGCAGATGCAGAGTGTGGAAACCAGAGCGGGAACAGCAATTTGAGCGGCGCCTTCAAGAATCGCTTCCCGTTGCGGATGCCCTTCTTCAAAATAACGCTCGATGTTCTCAATCGTGACGGTTGCGTCATCCACGAGGATGCCTACGGCGAGGGCCAGCCCGCCCAGGGTCATAATGTTGATCGTCTGTCCCAACAGGCTTAGCACAATCACCGACGTTAAGATCGACAACGGAATGGAAATTGCGATGATAAGAGTGCTGCGCCAGCTTCCCAGAAAAAGCAAGATCATCAAGGCGGTCAAACAGGCCGCAATGATGGCTTCGCGGATGACTCCGCTCACTGCAGCGCTGACGAAGATCGACTGATCGGCGAGCGGCTGAATTTTCAGCTGCGGAGGAAGAGTCTGTGCGACCCTCGGCAGAAGCTCTCGCACCCCCTTCACTACGCTGATCGTTGAAGCTGTCCCTGCTTTCATGATGCTCAGCAGCACTCCGCGATGTCCGTCCTGGCGCACAATGTTGGTCTGGGGAGCAAAACCGTCGCGTACATTGGCCACATCCCGCAAATAGATGGTTGAATTGCCCACTTGCTTGATCGGAAGGTCGTTGAGCTCGGCTACCGTCCTGGGGCTGGAATTCATGCGCACGTCATACTCGAACTCGTCGATCTTCGCCGTGCCTCCGGGCAAAACCAGATTCTGATCCGTCAACGCATTAAGGACATCCTGCGGCGAAAGTCCCTTAGACTGAAGCAGGTTCTGGTTCAGGTCGATCATCACTTGACGCTGTTTTCCTCCATAGGGCCAGGGAATGACGGCGCCTGGAACCGTCACCAATTGCGGTCTTACGAAGTTCTGGCCCATATCGTTCAATTGCTGCTCCGAGAGTCCTTGACCGCTGAGCCCCAGCTGCAGAATCGGCACGCTCGAAGCGCTGTAATTAATGATCAAAGGGGGCAGGGTTCCCGGTGGCAGCTGACGCAAGAGTGCCTGCGAGATTGCCGTGACTTGCGCATTCGCAGTCTCCAGGCTCGTGCCAGGTTGCAAAAAGATTTTGACGATGGACTGGCCGTTCACGGTCGTGGATTCGATGCGCTCGATGTTATCGACCGTCGTTGTTAAGCTACGCTCGTAGACGCTCGTGAGTCTGCCTTCCAGCTCTTCCGGGTTCAGACCGGTGTACTGCCAGGCGACAGCGATAACGGGAATGTCGATATTCGGAAAGATGTCGGTGGGGGTGCGCAGGATCACGACCGGACTCAAGATCAGAATCAACAGAGCCAAAACGATGAACGTATAGGGACGATCTAGCGCAACCCGAACGATCCACATGGAAATTCTCCTGGTCGGCCGCATGTGCGGCCGAGAAAATTGGCTACTTGCCTCGCGGCGCCGAATTCGTCGGCGCGTGCAACGATTCCAATATGTGTTTCATGTAAGCCCGAGTGGCGAAGAGTGCTGCCCCATCAGAAGCCATCTCCTGCAGCACATCCTCGCCAACTGCATCCACCGAAATCACATCTTCGAGATCGATGGTGCACTTACGGCCTTCTCTCGTGCTTCGCGTGCTTTCCCATCTTTCCTTCAGGTCGGCTGCCCACTGCTTGCATAGCCGGCCTTGCAAGACCCATTTCTGTTCAAACGGCGTGTCGGTGATCATGGTCCTCAGCATGGCGATTCCCTCGCGATCCTTCGGGTACTCGTAGTTACTGACCGGAGATTGCTGCCATGGCCGGAGCTGTTTTCGCTAAACGCAGGTCGAGCTGCATTTCCACTTCATTGGCCACTAGAGTCGGTGACGTTTTTGTGCAAATCTCGCCTGCGAAGTCTTCACCGACAGAGGGCATATAACACTGAACATCCGCCCGAGCGATACGTTCGACCGTTTCGCCCGTGCAGGAGGGGCCTGAAAAGTCCTCACCAACGGACGGCACTACGCATCGCTCGTCGGCTACGAAGGTTGGCCAGTTCGTGCTCGAAACTACATTGAGGAGTTGAGGAAAGTCCTCCCCAATGGTTGTGCTCGACGCGAGCCATTCCGCTTGGTTGTCGGTTGCTGTCTGAGTCCCGGCAGGACTCACCTTTTGGAACTCGAAAACCGCTTCCTGGGTCACGAAATGATGGACCGGTGGACCGTACAGGGGGCCCGAATAGCCTTGGCTCGGGTCGGCGGTCACGGATCGTTCGACATAGCTCAAAGTGAGATCGCCCGTAACCCGAACCGTCTCCTGGTTCACGGGAACAACCTGGGTTGACTTAAAGCGAATGACCGTGTAATCCGGATTTTTCCCACTCTCGTCTGCGGTCTTGTCCGCCGGATACACCGTGAAATCAAAGCCGGATCGGCTGGGATCGCCAGCCTCGTGGTCGATCACACCGCTGATGCGTGCGACTCCGACGTTGTCGCCGGCGTCGGGATTCTTGGACGAGGCCAGAAAAAGGCGCGCAGTCGAATGCTCAGAGTCAATGCGCCAGAGGGTGTTTTGGGCAATAGCCGGCAGCGCTACCATCATTCCGACCGTAACAAGCAGAACCGCTAAAACCGATTTCCTTAACATCTGTTTACCCATCCTTTCGTCATTGCGGCTGGGCGTCTCCTCCAACCGCGCTCTCCTCAATTCGTCCATTGAAAAGGCAATGCGCTCGCCAAACGGAGAAGCGCCTCGAAATCACCGCATCTGGTTGAATAAGGAAGATTTGGAGGGAACAGAGCAGCTGGAATTGCAAATGGCTATCACACTGTCACGGCCGCTATGACACTGTCACAAGACTTACGACTCCTTTATGACAGTGTGGGGGTCGATGGCAAGCCTCTTCAAATGCGCGATGAGTGTAGTTCGTTTCAAACCGAGCCGCGCGGCTGCGCCATCGGCTCCGCCGACGCGTCCGCCTGATTCTTGGAGGGCTTGTAAAACCTGATTTCGGTTCAGCGGGGGAACACTCAGCCGGATCCGCTTACGGGTCGGCGCCACCGTTTCTTTGCTTCTCGGCGCCGCATTTCCCTTGGCATTCAGTTCCGCAATCGACACGCGCAGCACGCCTCGGGTTGAGAGAATCGCGGCGCGCTCGATTACGTTCTGAAGCTCGCGAACATTTCCTGGCCAATCGTAGAGCATCAGCGCGTTCATCGTTTCCGGAGGAATCGTATGAATCGCTTTGCCGATGCGCCGGCTGAAGAGTTCGGCAAAGTGACGCACCAGCAAAGGGACATCCTCTGGACGCTCGCGTAGCGCCGGGACGTAAAGAGGAAAAACATTCAAGCGATAGAAAAGATCAGAACGAAATTTCTGCTCCGCTACCATTTCCGAAAGATCCCGGTTCGTTGCCGCTATCAAGCGTGCGTCCGTGCTCTGCGTGCGCGAGTTTCCGAGCCGTTCGAATTCTCTTTCTTGAAGCACGCGCAACAGTTTCGGCTGCAATTCGAGGGGAACCTCGCCGATCTCATCCAGAAATACCGTTCCATGATTCGCCAGTTCAAAACGCCCGATGCGCTGCGAGATCGCTCCCGTAAACGCGCCTTTCTCATGACCGAAAAGCTCGCTCTCGAGCAATCCGGTTGGAATCGCGGCACAATTCACCTTGACGAATGCGTTTGCTCGCCGCGAACTCAGATTGTGAATGGCACGCGCAATCAACTCCTTGCCTGTGCCGGTTTCTCCATAAATAAGAACCGTGGAATTGGTCGGGCCCACGGTCTCAAGCTCCTTCAAAACTTTCTGTAACGCGCTGCTCTTTCCGACAATCTCTTCAAACATCGAGGTTTCTTCAATCTCCTGCCGCAGCGCGACATTTTCATGAAACAACTGCTCTTTCAGCGAGTTGATTTCCCCGAGCGCATCCTCCAGCGCCTTGCGCGAAAGGTGCTGCTCGGTCACGTCCATGTGGGTTCCGACGAACTCGACGAGATTGCCCGCCGCATTCTTCACGGGATGCGCTAGCACATGAAGGTGCCGGATAGTTCCATCCTCGCGAATGATGCGGTAATCGTCCTCGTAGTCGCGGGCGTCGCGGATCGCCCTCTGAACCTTTTCCGAAAACGAAGATCGATCTTCGGGATGCACTCTGCTCAGTATCGTTTCGAGGGTCACTTTCGTTGCCGGCTCCAACCCGAAAATGCGGAAACTCTCCTGGCTCATGTACACATCGCCGGTCGAAACGCTTCGTGCCCAGCTCCCCGTGTGGCTGAGTCGTTGCCCCTCGGATAGATAAGCCTCGCTTCGTTTCAAGGCTTCTTCTGCCTGCTTACGCTCCGTTATGTCCCGGTAGATCCCATAGATCTCCGGCATGCCTCCATCCACACAGACCGGGGCCGCCACAAAAGACACATCAAGATAGGATCCATCTTTTCGTTTGCGGATTAATTCCGCATCTACGCGTTCGCCACATTTCAGCGCGAAGTGCAGCGCTTCTGACTCTTTTAACAATCCTTCGGGCAGGATCAGGTCGTTGATGTCGCGTCCAATCGCCTCCTCAACCGTGTAGCCAAACAGCTCTGTGAATTCCCGATTCGCCCTCAAAACGCGGTTCTCGAGATCCCGCAAAACAATCGCTTCCGGCGCCAATTCAAACAGTCTTTCAAAATGAGCTTTTTGTCTGCGCAGTTCCTCTTCCCGCAGCGCATTGTCGACTGCCAGAGCAACTTGTTCCGCAACCAGCGAGAGGAAACGAATTTCGTCGTGAACATAAGCCCCGGGGTGTCGGGCCCCGAAACTCAGACTTCCCAGACGGCGATAAGCTGTTGTTAACGGCAGGACGCACGAGGACTCCACGCCGTAGCCCTTGTGCAGTTCCATCATCCTGGGAAACCGCAGTTCTTCGTCCCACGATGATATGAGTACTGGCTCCTGATGCTGGTACACCCACCAGGTGATCGTTTCCTCGGCAGGAAAGTCGGAGGGGATTGCGAATCCTGGCCCTTCCAGCGTTTCGAGGACAGCGTTGTGAATCTTATTCCTCGTCTGGTCGTACAGAAATAAAGCTACGAAGTCGAAGTCCACGATGTGCCGCAGTTCAATCGCGAGAACCTTAAACAATTCCCTAGGATCACGGTAAACATTGATGGCGCGGGACACACGAAAAAGGGCCTCGTGACGCGCCAAGAGAGACTTCTCCGAGACTAATTGTGATTGTTGAGTCAAGTCCTCACCGAATCGAGACGCATTATTCACTCATTTTCCACGCTGCGAAAACACACCGGGTCGCGGCGGCCGATGCAACAGCGTGCCTTCCCGTCGGAAGGCCGTCGGTTGCGCTCCCGGGCCGCTTTCGATTTGAGGGCACATAAACCCGCGCCAATGGACGAGGCCACCTCCACAATTAGACGCGGACGCGTGATAACAGGCCGCAAAGAATCCCAGGCCCCTGGACAAGCCAGGCAAGCGCCACCTGCATTGGTGTGGCCTCGGGAGCCACGCTGGGGCTGCGTCAAGCGCCGGCGTACGCCGTCGCAGGCGAGGTGCGTCGAAAATCTCGCCTGTCCTTTGGCTCTTCCATCAGGATTATGAAGCATCTCGCTTATCTGCGTCGGGGACAGGGTTAATCGAACGGGCCTCGATCACTCGACGATTGGTACGCGAGATCCAAGATCTCTGCATCCCAAATGCCTGCATCCCAAATGCAACCGAATGCCTATTTCCAGGCATGACTAACGAGTCGACTCCTCACGTAAGTATCTCATCATAAAAAGCTTGTGGAGGGGTTGACGTGGTTGCTCTTTGGCCGCGAGATTGCACACAACGTTCCATGTGTATAATGTCGATTCATTAAGTAGGCTACGGACAAGACCCGACTGCCGCAGCGCGGCGATGGTCTTGAGCGAACGGTGCTTATGGCGCCCGGGATGGCAATCGCGTGCTGAATGCGCTCAGCATCGTGCCTGGTGTTGTTCTGCTGGCAGCGATCGGATACGCCGCGAAGATTCTGGAGCGTTCTGTTAATGGTTATGCGAAGGCGCACCACTGGACATTTCCTAACATCGAGTACGTTCTCTGGGCGATCCTGATTGGTCTTGTCCTATCGAACACACTGACAATCCCCAAGATCTTTCAGTCCGGGATTTCGACCTCCGAGTTCTGGCTGAAGCTTGGGATCGTGCTTCTCGGCGCGCGCTTTGTTCTCGCCGACGTTCTGAAATTGGGCGGCATCAGCCTGGCACTGGTCGTGATCGAAATCACACTGTCGCTGGCATTGATGACCTTTCTAGGACGAGTATTCGAGCTGAAGCCGAAGCTGATATCACTGCTGGCCATTGGATCAGCCGTGTGCGGAGTTTCCGCAATTATCGCGGCCAAGGACGCCATCGATGCGGACGACGAGGACTCCTCCTTTGCGATCGCCGCAATTCTGGCGCTGGGAGCGCTGGCGCTGTTCACATTTCCGGCGATTGCTCACAGCCTCCACATGAACGATGTTTCGTATGGCTTGTGGGCCGGGTTGGGAGTCGACAACACTGCCGAAGCGACGGCCGCCGGAGCCCTGTATTCGGATGCGGCAGGGAAAGTCGCCGTGCTCGCCAAGACGGCGCGGAATGCGATGATTGGCTTCGTTGTTCTGGCGTATGCGATTTACTGGGCAGGGCGGGGCCAGGCCGAAGCCGTCGCCAATAAAGCTGCGTTCCTGTGGAAGAAGTTCCCAAAGTTCATCCTCGGTTTTCTCCTGATTTCGCTGCTGGTCAGCTTTCACGCCTTCAGCAAAGGACAGGTCACGTCGCTTGGGAATCTGTCAAAGTGGGCTTTCCTGTTGACCTTCGCCGGTGTCGGGCTGCGCACGAACTTTCGCGATATGTCGAAGCAGGGCTTGCGTCCGTTCGTTGTGGGCGCTCTCGGGGAAATCTTGATTGCGTGCCTTACTCTCGGTCTGGTGGTTGGCGCGAATCGGATCTGGGGCTTATGAGGATCGCATTTCGAAATAAAAGTGATAATGGTTTCGACACCCAGGATTGAACTGCTCACGGCAAGCCGGGCAGCGAGATTCGCCTTGCATGTACTGGCGGATGGTCAGCTCTGTACCACAGGCTCCGCAAAGTATAGCCTGCCGGTTCCATTCGCTCTCTGGCCAAACCTCGATCTTGTGATCGGCCAGAGCAGAGTGGCAATCCTTGCACGCATAGTAAGCCCCGCAACACTTCATCTTGATCGCGATGATGTCCGTGGGTCCGTGGTAATGCGCACAACGGGTCTGCGGATCAAGATTGAGACCGCGCACGGCAGGAGGATTCGGCGACATTGCGCAAACCAGAGAACCAGAAAGTTTAGCCAATTGTCAGCAGCTCTTCATAGAATCCGCCGATCTGCTGCGCTCGATCCACGAAATGAATCTCTAGTATCCAATGCCGCCGTCGGCCTGAAGCATCCGGCGTTCGCATCCGGTTGTGATTCTGGGGATGGACATAGAGGGTGATCTTGTCTCCTGCGATTTTCTCATGTGGGAAAACGCCGATCAGGTGTCCCGCGATGGGGCCCCCGTACTCCCAGCCAGCTTGCTTCGCCAATTGCTGAGCATAGGCGTAGAGCTCCGCCGCAGTGATCTCAGTGTGTTCTTGAAAATACCGCTTGCCCTTAGCAAACGCCTCTTCGATGTCGCGGCACAGCTTGCGTTTCTGCGGATCGTTTCCTACAACGTAGGTCCGCCCGAAGTCGGCTTCCCAGTCTTCGAACACCGGACCGAGATCGAGAAAGACGATGTCATCCTCCCCGACCGTCAAGTCTGGAGGATTCTCATCGTAGGGAGCCAAGGTGTTGCGCCCGGCGCGCACGATGCGCTTGTGCCAATAGCGCGAGATCCCGTACATACTTTCGGCGAGCGCATAGATGTTCTCATTGATTTCGCTTTCCTTGACTGCTGGGCGCATCAGGCTCTGCGCTTCGATCTCTGCGAACAGGGCCTGGGCCTTTAGCTGAGCGTCCAACAAACCAGCGGCTACCGCTTCTTCTGATTTCTCCATGACGGAACAGATTACAACCCGCAAAACAAGATGCGCCTCAGGCTTTCCGTTGAATCTGAAACAACGCCTCTGGGTCTTGGCCGAGGCGACGCCCGCCCAAATCCAAGCATGCCGAGTGAACAAGGAGCCCGCCCGGAAGCATGCCGTAGCGGCTCGGCTTCGAGAAGCCGAGTCTTACGTGAGCCGGAGCAGAGGCGCTACCGGACCAGCCAGCGCGCCGGGATGCGAAAGGTCCAGGCTCTTGGCCATGATGCAGCGGAGCATCGACGGGTAGCCGCGAACGGTTGCCCGGATTTGGTCGACGCCGCGTTCAACGTCCGTAGTGCGCGATGAAGACCGCCTTCCCCAGCAGATGTTCTTTAGCGGTCGACACCACCATCGCACCGCTCGAGTCCGGCGGCACGTCAAGTTTCTCGACGCTCAACGCATACACGGTGAACGTGTAGCGATGCGGTGGATCTCCCTTGTCCGGGCAGGGTCCGTGATAGGCGTCGTTTCCGAGATCCGTGCGGCCCTGCATGGTCCCGGGCGGCAGAACGGAGCTGTGCTCGGCACCGGCGCCCTTGGGTAGCTGGTCGACCGTTGCCGGCAGGTCAAAAACGATCCAGTGCCACCATCCCGAGGGATCGCCGTGCTCGTCGGGATCGAATAACGTCACAACAAAACTCTTCGTTCCGGCTGGCGCGCCGGTCCATTGCAGCGGGGGCGACATGTTCCCTCCACTGCATCCGAAAACGTTCGCGGTATAAACTTCGGGAACTTTGGCCGCGAGCTGCGCGTCCGGACTGGAGAGCACGAACTTAGACGGAGATGGCGATTTCACTTGCGCTGTACTGACGCAAACAGCCGCCATCACCGCGATCGTAGGCAGCACGCTAAAGATCTTGGATATTCGCGTTCGCAGCATGTCAACCCTCTCGTTTGTCGAGATTCAAACTTAGCAATTCGTAACGCAACATCAGCCAACTCGCGCCGGAAATGACCTACTTCGGCGGCGTATGACTGAGGCTCCAAACATAGGCGGCCACCGCGGACGCCTGGGTGTCTGAGAGTTGGGCTCCGCCCATGGGCGGCATCGGGCTGCGGTATTGCTTGGGCTGTGGCACGCCGTTCGTGATCACTTTCAAAATTCCGGCGAAACTGCCGTCGCTCCACAGCCATTTGTTCTTCGTTAGATCAGGACCCAATGGCGAACCGGTGCCATTTGCGCCATGGCAACCGGTGCAACTCGCTCCCCCCACCTGGCCGTGGTAAATGCGAGCACCGAGCGCAACCATATCTGCCGTCGAACCTTCGGGAACCGGAAGATTTTCAGTGTCACTCTCCGGTGGCTGGGCGGACGATCGGACGACGTTGCCAGCAGGGGCCGAAAGGCTTGGACAAGGGGTGCCCTTCGGTTCTCGGCCCGCGGGATCGCCCGTGTAGACGATCCGATAAATCCGTCCACGAATGTCGTCAGCAACGTAAAGAGCACCGTCGGGTCCGACGGCGAGCCCGGAAGGGCGATGTGCCGCTCCCTCGGGAGTTTTTACCGGCCCAGCGAAACCATCGGCGAAGATCTCGCAGTTGCCGGACGCGCGATCGCCGTCGAGCGGCTGAAACACCACATTGTAGCCGCCTTGTGCATAGGGCGCTCGATTCCATGAACCGTGGAAGGCAATGAATACACCATCACGGTAGCGGTCTGGAAAGTTCTTTCCGTCGTAGCGCGCCATTCCGTTCGGTGCCCAATGGGCTGGAAATGCGGCAACAGGAGCGAGTTTGTTCGCGCAAACACCAACCGCTTTACCTCCGTCACCGCCGTATTCCGGCGCAAGCACGAGCTTTTTCTGCGCACCGTCATAGTAGCACTCGGGCCAGCCATAGTCGCCGCCCTCCTTCAAGAGAAGCAATTCTTCAGCCGGCTGCGTCGCTTCTTCCGCGGGTTTATAGAGGTCAGGCCAGTTCGAATGCAGCTGGTCCCGCCCGTGTTGTGTAACAAACAAGCGACCAGTGGCATCGAAGGCGAAGCCTTCGCCATTGCGTATCCCCGTCGCGTAGCGCTCTGCGGGTGAAAACATTTGGTTCGTTTTGTTGGCGTCGTATCGCCAGACTCCGCCACGCGTCTCCAACTCCGTGCATGGGTTCCCGCCGGGTATCTTGGGCTGCCGGTTCTTCGCCTGACAGGAATTGGTCGCGCTGGCGACATCGACGTACAGGGATCCGTCGCTGCCGATGATGAACGGATGCATGGGATGATCGCCGCCGAGAGGCAATTTGGAGACGATGGTTTCGGGTGCATCTTTCGGCACGATCGAATCGGCGGGAATTGCATACCGCACGATTCGGTCGTTGATCTCCGCGTAAATCGCCCCCTTATACATGCCGATGCCTGTGCCGCCGGCTCCGCCTGTCTGGACGGTCTCGCCGAAGCGCTCAATCACGTCCGCTTTTCCTGTGCCAGTCTTGTCTTCGAGAGCCACCAGAAATCCGCCATCACGTGGCTTATCGAAGTCGTAGTAGTCCCCTGACCAAGTGTTGACGTAAACCACTCCGTTCGGCCCCACCACGAGGTGGCGAGCGTGACCGAGGCCGTCTGCAAATATGGTCGCGCAAAAGCCCGCGGGCAACGTCAATCCACTGTCCTTGTGCGAGCACGATCCGCTCTTGGTTTTCTTCCCGGGACTGGGCTGATTCTGCGCCAAGCCCGTTAAGCTCATGACGCACGCTGCGGCGAGCATGACAACGATAGACAACCGAGGTGTATATAATCGGGGCGATCGCATGGAAGCCTCCAGAGATCGACTTAGGACTGTCGCGAGCGATTCTAATACAGTGAGCAGGTTCATGTGGCTCGCAGACCGGGCACGATGAATTCGGTCACAAGACTGGATTCCCACGATCCACTTCACGGGGGCACAGATCCTTGACCCGAGCCTGTCCCCAAAAGGCTGGCGTTTGTAACTTTTGAATTCCGAATGAATCCAATTTCCGGGCAAATATCTGATATGTTCCGAACACTCCCGAACCTAGACTGGACGGGCCAATGCTGATCTATCTCCTGGCCTTTGTTGGCGGTGTTCTGACGATTTTGAGCCCGTGCATCCTGCCCGTGCTGCCCTTTGTATTCGCGCGTGCGGATCAGCCCTTCCGCCGTTCCGGCTTGCCTTTACTGGTGGGAATGGCGCTGACATTTTCGGTTGTAGCAATCGCAGCCGCGTTCGGCGGGCATTGGGTAGTGCGCCTGAATCAAGGCGGCCGCTACGTGGCGATGCTCGTCTTCCTCGTTTTGGGTATGAGTCTTCTGTTTCCCTCCATGGCGGAGGTTTTGACTCGTCCACTTGTAAACGCCGGGAGCAAACTGCAGGGTGGTCCGTCGGCGGAGACCGGGATAGGAAAGTCCTTGGTGCTGGGAATCTCGACGGGCCTTCTTTGGGCCCCCTGTGCGGGCCCGATTCTCGGCTTGATCTTGACCGGAGCGGCCATACAGGGCCCAGGCGCCCGCTCTTCGTTCTTGCTCCTGTCCTTCGCTCTAGGTGCCGCGACCTCTCTGGGAATTGCGCTTTTCGCAGGCAACAAGATTTTTTCCGCTTTGAAACGTTCGCTTCGGTTTGAGGTCTGGATCCGTCGTGGATTAGGCGTTGCGGTGATCATGGGAGTGGTTGCGATCGCTTTGGGCTGGGACACAAATCTACTCACCAAGTTTTCCTTTGTGAACACTTCGAAAGCGGAAGAACATTTGATCGATGCATTGCATTCAGAGAAGCCGACGGCGGTTTTAGCGGCAAACGCGACCGACGCTCCACCCATCCTTGACGATGAAGGCCCCCTGCCCGATTTGAGCGGCGCCGTTGCTTGGCTCAATTCGCCTCCGCTCACTAGCAAATCCCTGAAGGGAAAGGTCGTGCTCATCGACTTCTGGACCTATTCCTGCATCAATTGCCTGCGGGCGTTGCCCTACGTGGAAGCTTGGGCGGCAAAGTATAAGGATGCTGGTCTGGTCGTCATCGGCGTGCATACACCCGAATTCGCGTTCGAGAAAGAACGCAGCAACGTCGAGAAAGCAGTGCGCGACCTGAAGATTAATTATCCGGTTGCCATCGACAGCGACTACAAGATTTGGCAAGCCTTCCACAACGAGTATTGGCCGGCACACTACTTCATCGACGGCAAGGGGCGGATTCGACATCACCACTTCGGCGAGGGCGAGTACGGCGAGTCGGAACGCGTAATCCAGGAGCTTCTAAAAGAGAACGGGGCCCAATTGTCCTCCTCAGGCGCAATCAGTGTAGCGGGAGCCGGTGCGGAAGCCGCTCCCGACGATGCGAACGTCCGTTCGCCGGAAACCTACGTCGGATACCATCGGGCAGAACACTTCGCTTCCACCGAGGCGATCGCTAAAGATTCCGGGCGTGCTTATACGCCGCAACCCAGACTTTCCCTCAATCAATGGGCTCTCGGTGGGAGTTGGAAGGTCGGTGAGGAAAGCGCAGCGCTTCAGACAGCTCCGGGAAAGATTATTTTCCGCTTTCATGCCCGCGATCTTCACCTCGTCCTGGGAACCAACAAGGATGGCAAGCCAGTCCACTTCACCGTGAAACTGGACGGCACCGCCCCGGGCGACGATCATGGCGTCGATACCGACAACAACGGTGCGGGATCGGTCCAAGGGCACCGCCTCTATCAGTTGATCCGGCAAAAGGGGCCAGTCGAAGATAGAACATTCGAGATTGACTTCCTTGATCCGGGCGTGCAGGCCTTCGCGTTCACGTTTGGTTGATTGCCGGTAGGCGGTAGATCGGAGTACGCCTTCCACATTCGTGCCATCGCGATAAAACATCTCCGCCATCAAAACCAAAGTTGAAATAAGAAGCTGACGATTTCAGCCGCTCCAGTGCATCGAGGGCAAGCGAAAGCCCTCTCCCCAGGCATCGTCTCGATGAGGTGAAAATCGCGAGGAATCGCCGAGAAATTGGCGTCGGCCACGACCTCAGACGGCCCTTTTTGTTCTTGCTCACATCTCGTGGAGAGCGAACCCGATTGAAGTATGCAGTTCTAGCCCGCGCCAGTTCTCGTGTGCACCCGGGAAGCACGCAGTTTTGCCGCAGTGCTATCATCGCTCCGGCAGTGATTCCCTTCTCGAGCATTTCGTGCCGCAGTGCTACTGCCGACGGACATTGTGCTACGCTAATTGGTCGGCGGGAGGAGAGTCTTTTATGGCAGACCTTAGCCGTATCGGAGTGTCGCTCGATTCGGAACTACTACATCGGTTCGATTCGTTCATCGCGGAAAAGGGCTATGACAATCGCTCTGAGGCGTTTCGCGATTTGATTCGCGACCGACTTGTGGGATCCGCGGTGATCCCCTCCAATGCGTTGGTCGTGGGTACGGTCACCCTGATCTACGATCATCACACTCGTCTACTGCCGGAAAAGCTTACGGATCTCCAGCACGAGTCTCATGCGATCGTCATTTCTACCCTGCATGCGCACCTCGATCATGAAAACTGTCTCGAGGTGGTGGTGCTCCGCGGCAAGTCGAGAGACGTGCAGAAGCTGGCGGACCGCCTCATCAGCACAAAGGGCGTACAGCATGGCCGGTTGGTCATGAGTTCTCCAGAGACCGTCTCGCGGCATCCCCCCCGACACCGTTGATTCCACCACAGGGAATCCCGGTAGCTCAAACAGGGAAAGTCCCTTACAAAAATTGTTTTCGAATAGGCGTCACCTCCCTCGCGAAACTGTGTTAGGGTGTGACACGAAATTTAGGGACGTGCTATCCATTGGTAACACGAATGGAGAGAACATATGCGAAAGGTTCTGCGGGGGTGGGACGGCGACGCGAGACCTGCTGCCGCGATGGTCGGAACTCTAGTGCTGTTCTTATCGCTTCTTGTTCCCAGCTTTCTATTTGCCCAAGGAATCACTCAGCTATCAGGAACCGTCGTTGACACATCCGGCGCGGTGATTGCCGGGGCTACCGTGCAGGTTCGAAGCGCGAACGGTACTGTACGAATAACGACACAGTCGGACAGGAACGGCTCCTTTATTATTTCTGGACTCCCGGCCGGTGATTATCAACTCGTGGTATCGAATCCTCGTTTTGAAACCAAAGAGATCGCTGTCACCATAGGAACCACTGAGGCGCCGGCCCCCCTGCGCATCTCTCTGGGTGTGGGCTTCTTGAGCACGACCATAAGCGTGCAGGGCCGGCAGGATGACCTCGTCGGAATTGCCGCTTCCGCCGGCCAGGTAACGGTGGGCGCAGAGGAACTCAAAAATCGTCCGCTTCTTCGCTCGGGAGAGATTTTGGAGGCGCTTCCCGGTCTCATCATTACGCAACACGCCGGCGGCGGCAAGGCCAACCAATATTTTCTGCGCGGCTTCAATCTTGACCACGGCACAGATTTCGCCATTTTCCTAGACGGCATGCCGCTTAACCTGCCGTCGCACGCGCACGGCGAGGGGTACTCGGACATGAACACCGTCATCCCGGAGTTTGTGGAGCGGGTAGATGCCGAGAAAGGTCCTTATTACGCCGATGTCGGCGACTATAGCTCGGCGGGAAATGCCCATGTGGTGTTTTACAAGACGCTGCCCCAGAACTTCTTCCAGGTCGACGGCGGCATGTACCAGTTTGCGCGGTTCGTTTTCGGCGTGTCGCAAAAGTTCGGCAAGGGCAACTTGCTGTACGGCGGAGAGGCGTATCACGACGGCGGTCCATGGGTGCATCCGGACAACTATTACAAATTCAACGGCCTTGTAACCTACAGCCAGGGAACGGAGGCCGACGGTTTCAGCATCACGACCCGCGCCTATGATGGAGCTAGATGGAACTCGAGCGATCAGCTTCCCTATACGGCCATACCTGTCGTCGGTTTCTTCGGCTCACTGAGCCCGTCTGACGGTGGCAGGTCACAGCGTTATAGCTTGCAGGGCGAATGGCATCACAAGGAGGGAAACTCCGAAACGACACTCATGGCTTACGGGTTCTATTACGATCTCAATCTGTTCTCGGATTTCACCTACTACCTGGTCGACCCCTATAAGAGCGACCAATTCGAACAGCAGGACAGGCGCTGGGTGGCTGGGTTCGACATTCGCCACACGATTTTCGGTCACTTCTTCGGCGGCAAGACGGAAACCACATTCGGCATGCAGCTCCGCAACGATTGGATTCACAACGGCCTTTTCCGGACGGAAGATCGGGTGCGTACGAGCAAAACTTACTATACAGCTAACTATCTAGATGTACCCTCCTCCCTCGATCAGGTCGCGGTTTTGCCCGCGGACACGGATTCGAATAAATTCACAGAGACGATAGGAAGCCCCTGGGTGGAAAGTAAGATCCAGTGGGCGAGCAAATTTCGCTCGATCCTGGCCCTGCGCGGCGACGACGGCAAAGGTGTCATCACCAGCTTTACGAACCCCACCAACCCCGACTATCCCAATGATCCCTACCCTGCCAACTACAATCCCAATACCCACCAATCGGTCACCAAATTCCTGCCCAACCCCAAAGCAAGTTTGATCTTCGGCCCTTGGGCCAATACGGAGCTCTATGTGCAGGGGGGAGCCAGTTACCACACCAACGACGTGCGTGGCTCAACGCAGCTGGATGAACCGGTTTCGCCAGCCTATCCTTATTACAATACGCCGAACCCCATTAAGATTCCCTTCCTGGTCCAAACCAAAGGCGCGGAAGTCGGCGTGCGCACTGCGGCCGTCCCACAACTGCAAACCACCGTTGAAGTTTGGTATCTCCACAGTAATTCCGAACTGCTGCAGGATGGCGACACCGGGGGCACGACGCCCTCAGTTGAGTCGAGCGACCGCTATGGCATCGAAGTTGGCGACTACTACACGCCAAAGGAACATTTGGTTTTTGATGCTGACTTTGCGAACTCCCGCGCCCTTTTTACCGAAAACGACCCATACGATTCGACGTTTTACACCTCGACCCCAACGGGTCCCCAGCTTTGCGCAAGAAACTCGAATTGCTTTGGGCTTATTCCCATCGGGGGCGGCGCTTACCTGCAAAATCCGAACGGCAAGGAGGTGCCCGAAGCAGTTCGCTGGGTGGTTGCGGCGGGCGCCACACTACAGGATTACAAAGGCTTTTCGGCGAGTTTGCGCCTGCGCTACTTTGGCCCGCGCCCTTTGACCTCCGACGCAATTTATACCTCACCCTCAACCACGCTGGTCAACCTGGGGGCCAGTTACAAATTCAACAAGAACTGGAGCCTTTGGGGCGAAGTTTTGAATATATTCAACCGCCGAGATCACGACGTTGACTACGCCTATGTATCGCAAATAACGCCAGCAGCCGGGCTGGGGCTGCCAGCAACACCGCCAACAACCTTAGGAGGGCAGGCGCAGGTTGCGAGTGTTGTGAACGCTAACGCGGCATTCACAAGGGTTATGCACCCCATGGAACCGGTTCAGGCGCGATTCACTTTACGTTACAGTTTTGGTCGCTGAAGCAAACAGGTTGCGGCGGTTTGGACCGCGCGTTTCGCACCGCGTAGGAATTGCATTGCAGAAAGCAGTGGGCATGGTTTTGCTAAAGTGATGTCACCCGTACAACCAAGGCTGAGCAACCTGTTCAACGATGCGGCCGATAATCTCCGCGGCCGCATCGTTGCCATTTACGTTATCTTATTCGCGTTCAATGCCGGCGCGTGGTTATGGGCAAGCGTTGCCTTTCACCATTACCCGGTGCTTCTGGGAACAGCACTTCTCGCCTATAGCTTTGGCCTGCGTCATGCCGTCGATGCGGACCACATAGCGGCGATCGACAACGTAACCCGGAAGCTGATGCAGGATGGAAAGCGTCCAGTCGCGGTCGGCTTCATGTTCTCGCTGGGACATTCGACTGTGGTCGTCCTGGGCGCGGCCGCGATCGCGGGTGCGGCGATGGCGTTGCAACATCGCCTGGACGCCATCCGGAACATTGCATCTGTAGTCGGCACTCTGGTCTCGGCGTTTTTTTTGTTTGCCATCGCTATCGTCAACCTGATCGTTCTGCGATCGATTTATCGAGCCTTTGTCAGAGTCCGTCGCGGCGAGCCCTACGTCGAAGAAGATTTCAACATGCTTCTCGCCGGCCGCGGACTCCTCTCGCGCATGTTTCGTCCAATGTTTCGCCTGATCAGCCGCAGTTGGCACATGTATCCGCTGGGCGTGTTATTCGGCCTGGGATTTGATACTGCGACCGAAATCGGACTCCTGGGCATTTCCGCCGCTGAGGCTGCCAAGGGCCTGTCGTTTTCATCGATTCTGGTTTTTCCTGTCCTCTTTGCCGCAGGGATGTCACTTATCGATACCACGGACAACATCCTTATGTTAGGCGCCTACGGATGGGCCTTCGTAAAGCCGATTCGCAAGCTCTACTACAACATCACGATCACATCCGTCTCCGTCGTTGTCGCACTGGTCGTCGGAGGGATCGAGGCTCTGGGATTGCTGGGCGAGCACTTTCATCTCGAAGGTTGGTTCTGGAGAGCAGTCGCCAAGCTCAACGACAATTTCGGCACACTGGGGTATTTCATTGTCGGCCTGTTCGCGTTGAGCTGGATCGTGTCCATCGCATTCTACAAATGGCGTCGATTCGACGATCTTGAACTCGAAGCCAAAAAGGAACTCGTTAGGTCATGAGAGGCGCAAGAACAACTCACAGCGGCTGGCTGTCTTCGAAAGCCGCTCACGTGCTTCACGCGGCTCTGCGATGGTTGCTTGGGCTCATGCCGTAACCGAGTTTTTCCCCCACAATTCCTGCACGGTCTCCGCGACCAAGCGCAGCCTCGCTTTCTGGTCGGCCGCAGTTACAAGGTTGCCTTCATCGTCGAAGCGAACGCACACTGCGGGCTCAGGGCGAGCCGATCCATCGGAATATAGACCGCAGCTGCGTCGATCCGGTTTCTTAGCTCGTCCTTGCTTTCGAGCTGCGATCGTTTCGAGCTTACAAGCCCAAGCACTACCACTCGATCTCCCGGCACCTCGCGCAGCGGCTCGAAACCGCCCGATCGTTCGTCGTCGTACCCCAATAAGAACCGATGGAACTTTGTGTTGCGAAAGATGCGCGTAATCGGTCCGTAGTCGCCAGCGGCATAGAACTTGCTTTGATTATTCCCCCGGCATAAATGGAGGCCGAAGGTGACGTCCGGATGATCGCCAATCACTGCAAACCGATGATCGCCCAATGAAACGCGTCATCTTTGATTAGGCGGCCAGCGGAAACGGTAGGCTCGGTATGTATCGTAGCCCTTCGGTAGGGTAGCGTCGAAGATCATTCGTCCGTTGGAGTCGAATTCCGAGAAGCGCGCCGGCTCACCCCAACCCACGAACGTGTTGCCGTTGTCCAATAGCTGGGCGCTCCCCTGCGAGATCGCCGAGAGATGATCGGGATGTCCGATGGACCGGATCAGCACCGCAGTCTTCGCCGAGGGATCGAGCTTCAGCCAGATGACGCGCGACCACGGCAGGACGGGCTTGGGATTCACTTCGTTGTCGAATATGCGTATCGTGTTGTGCCCCACCGCAACCGCATTGTGTTGAAAGGAAAAACCAGCGTCCGCTCCGAAACGAAAATCGCTTTTCTTACCTCCTAGTCGCCAGATCACTTCGCCCGTATGGCGGTCGAGCTTGTAGACGGTTGATGTGTGGCGCGCTGACAGCAGCAAGTTTCCGTCGTCGTCGAGTGCGATACCGTTGATGTGGATGTAGTCCCAGGCCGCCGTCGACGAGTCTGGCAGTGGCCAGTAGCTCTCGTCGAACCCAACCTTGCCGAGGCTGTGTCATTCGAAGATCACTTTGCCGGTGGAAACATCAATTTCCTGGATCGATCCCTCCCACACCTGTGCGTTCTTCGATCCACCAACCGAAGACAGGTCGGCCGTCCCAACGTCGTAGATAGTGACGAGGGCCGTACCCTCCGGCGTGAGCAAGAATTCATGAGCATCGGCGTTGAGTCCGTTCCCGGCCGTCACGGTGGCGATAATGCGATAGGTGTCGTCGGCGATGTAATTCACCGACGTACCCCCGGCGAGTTTCCCGAAGTTCGTCTGCTGTGCCCACGTCAGCACCGGCTTGCCCCGATAGGATTGAACGCGGAAGTCGGCCGCGACCTGACCGTTTGTCACTGGGGAGAACCAGATGACGCGGCCGTGGCTGTCCACGATTTCAGGACCTACCGGGCCCGGCTGGGGGCCACCGCCGATGCCCGCGCCTTTGGGCGCGATGAAGATGAGCCCATCGGCTTGACCAGGGCTGTTCTGGAGAACTGTGACCTCCGGCGGGTTACCGGCGGTCGTCGGAGCCTCTGACGAGTTACCGGCAAGACCGAGCAGCACGAATACCACAGCAGACCACGGGCGCATCATGCGCGAACCTCCTATGTCTGCTATTTCCATCGACTCCGAGTCCAGTCAGCCGAAAGTCCCCGACCGCCCGCGAAAACGAAGTTGGTCAGCGGCTTTCGCTTTCGCGGGGTCGAATCTCTCGCGCGTAATTTCTCGCTCTCCCCGTCCTCCTCAGGTTTTACCACTGAGCCTCGACCAGCGGCCGGCGTTGAAGCACGCGGCCAAGTATCCGCTCTTCCAGTGCGGCAAAGCGGGCGCTGCCGCGGGTTCGTGGTCGAGCTATGTTTACGACTTCGTTCAATGCGACGCGCCCTCCCTCAATCAAGATGACGCGGTCTGCCAGACTTACAGCCTCGGCAACGTCATGAGTTACGAGCATTGCGGTAAAACCGCGGTTTCGCCAAACGTCTTCGATGAGTTGCTGCATTTCGATGCGTGTGAGCGCGTCCAGCGATCCCAGCGGTTCGTCCAGAAGCAACAGATTCGGGTCATGGACAAGAGCGCGAGCCAAAGCTACCCTTTGTCGCTGCCCCCCCGATAAAGTAGCGGGCCAGTCGTTCGCTCTTTCTGCCAGACCAACTTGCGCCAAAACTTTGCGCGCCCGCGGGATGAGCGCAGGCTCGAGGCCAAGCATAACGTTGGGAAGAATTCGTCTCCAGGGCAGTAGTCGGGAGTCCTGAAACATGACGCGGACGTCTGGCTTACAGTTGTGCTCTCTAACGTTGCCCAAAATGATGGTTCCGGTTTGCGGCGTTTCCAAACCAACGACTGACCGCAGGAGAGTACTCTTGCCACATCCGCTGCGGCCGACAATCGCCACAAATTCACCGGCGGAAATCTCAATATCGAAGTTCTCCAGCACGGTGCGTCCGCCGAAGGCGATGCTCACGCTCTTGATTCCGACCGACACACCGCGCGAGCCAGGCTCGTCCGCAGCCGCGATCTCTGTCGAACTGGCAGTCACCGGCAAAGTCATCCCCTATCGCGCCGTCTGATACGCCGGATTCCAGCGCAGCCAGTAGCGTTCCAATCCTTTCGCCAGAAGATCGGCGAGTTTCCCCAAAATTGCATAAAGCAGGATGCCGACCACCATGACGTCCGTCTGCATGAACTCGCGTGCGTTCATCGTCATGTAACCGATGCCCGAGCGCGCTGAAATCGTTTCGGCGACGATCAAGATCACCCACATCAGCCCGAGCGAGAAGCGCACACCTACCAGAATGGAGGGCAAAGCTCCGGGCAGAATGATCTCGCGGTATAGCGGCCATCCAGACAGGCCATACGTTCGCCCCATCTCCAGAAGTCCGCGATCGACCGAGCGAATCCCGTGAAAAGTATTGATGTAGACCGGAAAGAAAACACCCAGTGCAACCAGAAAAAGCTTGGCCGATTCGTCGATGCCAAACCACAAAATCACCAGAGGAATGAGAGCCAGAGGGGGGATGTTGCGGACCATTTGAATGGTGGTGTCGAGCAGAATTTCAGCCCAGTGCATAGAGGCGGTGAGCAACCCGAGCAACAGTCCCACGCCGCCCCCAACTGCGAAACCTGACAAGGCGCGCAGGGTACTGACCCGAACATGCATCCACAATTCACCGGAGATGCTGAGTGCGATGAACGACCTCACCACCGCGCGTGGCGAGGGCAGAAAGCGGCCGGGCAGAATCCCGGCGGAAGATGCCCACTGCCAAACAATCAGTAGCGAAACGGGCACGACCCACGGCAACGCTCGCTTCGCCAGAATACTCAGCCGAGGCTGGTTTTTCTTGGCAGGACTTTCCTGACCCTGGTTCATGATTCCTCGCTCAGCGTTCGGCCTGGGTTCCCGGTGACATTCCCGGCAACGTCGCATCGCGGACATTGATGTGCTTGGGAATCAACCTGAGGTCGTAGAAGGTGTCCGCGATTCTTTGTTGCTCCGCAAGCACGGCATCGTTGACCGGCGTCACACCGTAGCCGCCCCGAGACAGGGCCAGCTCAAGCGTCGCTCGATCCAGACCGATCTGCGGTTCGAGCGCTGCGGCTGCCCCTTTCGTGTCCGTCTTTGCCCATTCATCGACTTTCGCCAGTTCAGCAATGATGATCGCAATCACGTCCTCTCTCTTTTTTGCATAGGACCGCGCGGCAAGAAAGAACTGGTGATTGCTGACTACACCGTTGCCATCGGCGAGAATGCGAGCATCGGTTTGCCTCTGCGCCGCGGCGAGAAACGGCTCCCAGATCGCCCACGCGTCCACGCTGCCCCGCTCGAAGGCCGCTCGCGCATCCGCCGGCGTCAGGAATATGGTGTCGATCTCGTTGTAGTTGACTCCTGCCCGCTGCAATAGCTTGACCAGCAGAAAGTGAACGTTTGAGCCTTTGTTGAGCGCCACTTTCTTGCCCTTGAGTTCGGCCACCGTCTTGATGGGCGAATTCTTGGGCACGAGAATCGCCTCACCTGCCGAAGCCGCCGGCTCGTTTCCGACATAAACCAGATCCGCGCCGGCTGCTTGGGCAAAGATGGGCGGGGCTTCGCCTGCGGTACCGAAGTCGATGCTGCCCACGTTCAAACCTTCGAGCAATTGCGGGCCAGCCGGAAATTCGGTCCACTGGACTTCAACGTGCATCGGCGCCAGCCGTTTCTCCAAACTGCCGCGCGCTTTGAGCAGCACCAGTGTGCCGTATTTCTGGTATCCGATGCGTAGGACGTTATCGGCATTTTGGGTCAAAGCGAATGGCGCTAAGGCCATTAGTAGCAAGATAGGTGCCACGACCGTACGGCGAAGCCTTGCAGGTAGAGAATTGCGCATAAGTCTGGGTCCTTCATCGATCTCTGTTCAGGAATAGAATGAGGGCTTCGGAAGCTGGCGATTCAAGGCCCAGTCTCCCAACTCGCGAATCTTATAGTCGACCGGATCATGCAAGGTGTGGGTGCGCAGGTTGCGCCAGTAGCGGTCGATCCGCGCAGGACCGCCGGCGGCGCGCGCTCCCATTACTTCGAACATCCGGCTGGTGATCTCCAGGCCGACCTTGCTAGTGGTTACCTTCGAGGTGGCGACGTCCAGCGCGCACTTGCCACGCTGATTTTCAGTGATCGCGTCTCCGCTCTCCCAGGCTCGCTGCAGAGACTCTCCCGCGATGTCTGTGAGGGCCTGCGCAGCCTGAAGGTTGACAAAGAAATTGCCGTAATTCGCCAGAATGTAGGGATCTTCCGTGGCAGTCTTCGCGGTGGAAGCCATCCACGGCCGGGTTTGCGCCAACGTGTAGTCGCGCGATTCCTTCAGGGCTCCTTCGGCGATTCCCAGAAAAACATTGCTAAGAATCAGCTGTGCGATGCAGGAACGCAAGGACGCTCTGATGCTCCCCAGCGGTCCCGGTGTCTTCAAGAACTCCTCCTGCGAAGCGGCCACGTCCGAGAACTCCACTGTCCCGCTGTCGGTTTGCCGCTGTCCCATCGCATCCCAGTCATCAAGAACGCGAATCCCCGGCCGGCTAGAAGGTATGGCGGCTACCATGAACTTTTCGTCTACGGAGCGAATCGCGGAGACGATCAGCATGTCGGAGTCCACCGCTCCGGAACAAAAACTCTTGCGCCCGTTGATGAGGTATCCCACACCACACTTGGACGTAAGGCTTGTGCGCTTGTCGAGCGGATTGAGCGCGTTGCCCCAGAACCATTGATTGCGGACGGTTTCAGAAAAGAGCTCCTCGGTCTGTGGCCATGATCCGTAGAGCGACACGGAAGCCAGCATGAGGTGCTGAAAACCGAACAGATGGGCAATCGAACTATCGACACGGGCGAAGACACGTATGAGTTTCATCGTGTCCGGCCATTCCATTCCCCACCCGCCCAAGGCTGCCGGAATCGTCACATTCAGTAGTCCGCTCGCGCGCAACAAGTCTCTCTCAGTCTTCGCCGTGCCCCCCCGCTTATCGCGTTCAACGGCGGTTTGAGCAAATGCCGCTGCCAACTGATCGGCGATTTCGAAAGCATGTTGCCGGGGCGGAACATTAACTGCGATGTAATTCACCGTAGAAAGCACTCCAGTCCTCCCGTGTGGTCAGGCATGTGGCACTTGGCGCGGTTGCCCACTGCTGCTCCAGCACCACATCCGCTGATTCGGTGTTGCTATAGCAGCACCCCCTTACTGACTGAACCGCCTGAGATTCGCTGTAACCGCGTGAAAACTTGAAATTCATGGACATTGCCGCACCCCTCTGTTGGCAAGACAATTGCCAAAGCTCATAAGGGAACTCAGCCTTTCCCGGAAAGAGACCGAAAACATGGAAGTGTTCTGGTTCTTACCGACTCACGGCGACGGCCGCTACCTGGGCACTGCCGAGCAGGCCCGGACGGTTAACTACGGTTATTTGAAGCAGGTTGCTCAAGCCGCCGACCAGCTTGGGTTTCAAGGCGTGCTACTGCCTACCGGCCGGTCGTGTGAAGACGCTTGGGTTGTGGCGTCAACTCTGGTCCCGGTGACAACCAAGCTTAAGTTTCTGGTGGCGATTCGCCCTGGCATCACTTCCCCAACGGCTGCCGCACGGATGGCAGCGACGTTCGACCGGCTTTCCGAGGGACGGCTGCTGATCAACGTCGTTACGGGCGGCGATCCCGACGAGGCGCTCGGCGACGGCGTTTTTCTCACTCACGATGAGCGTTATGAAGTGACGGAGGAATTTCTTCAGATCTGGCGCGAAGCCGTCGCGGGTAAATCGA
>Ga0302326_10005651_pt1 | contig 28480 bp, 28 predicted proteins | sample Palsa_T0_3_FD_202264 | JGI IMG/M metagenome (GOLD analysis project Ga0302326, IMG submission 202264) | Peat permafrost microbial communities from Stordalen Mire near Abisko, Sweden - Palsa_T0_3 | ecosystem: Environmental > Terrestrial > Soil > Palsa > Peat permafrost | place: Sweden: Abisko... | reverse complement strand
GTTGCTCGGGTTGAGCGCCAATACCGGGCTCACAATACCCGATGGGCAGATGGATTGGCTGCGGGACGTGGTGCGGCCTGCTTCCGATAAACGCGGGATCATTCTGCTCTCCCATCATCAGTGTTTTTCGGCCTTTGAGAAGGATGAGTTTCAGGCGATCATCCCGCAGGTGGCGCCCTTGCTTGGTGGGCGCGATGTCCTTTGGTTCTGGGGGCATGAGCATCGGCTTTCTTTTTATGGGTATCATTCGTTTGGGGGTGGCGCTGCTGGTCCGGGCTTGGCTTCCGATGGTGGGGCGCATGCCGGCGTGGGTGGCGCGGTTGGCGGTGGGGCGGGTGGCGCGGGTGGGGCGGGTGGCGCGGCCGCCCCAGCGGTTCCTGGTTGTTTTGCGCGCTGTATCGGTCATGGCGGCATGCCGGTGGAGATCGGTGAATTCGAGCTGAAGGGTACCGTGGCAACGGATAAGGCTAACCGCAATCTGGTGTTCTATGACAAGCGGGTCAGGGAGACGATCGATACAAATATTGCGCTTGGCCACAACGGCTATGTGATACTCGAGATGCGGGCGGCTGAGTTGGTTGTGAAGTACTTTGATGATGGGTTTGTCGACGCACATGGCGCCCGGTCGCCTATCGTGGAGGAACGTTGGACCGTTGATATAGCGACGGGCGTGTTGACGGGTAAGGGGATCACGGATCGTACGGCTTCGGGTGTGCCAGCGACTACTCAGCTTAGTTTTCTTCAGGGGATGGAGGTGGCTTATACTAAAAAATGACGCGGCGGTGGGTGGCGGGAGATTCGCGGCGGGGGGCGGGGATTATGATGTGGCCGCGGGTGGCGTGCGAATAGCGAAACTTCGGCGCGAGGGATCATGGAACGACGATCCTTCGTGGCGGGAATCGTTTGGAGATATTGCAAGGGGCTGACAAATAGTTGATTGGAGCGTGGCATTGCGCTTGTTGGAGGATAGGCAAACATTGGTTATGCAAAAATTGATTGTCTTCGCTTTTATACTCTTTTGCGCCTTCCTGCAACCGGCGCATGCACAGGTAAAAAACATCGTCATCGTGCATGGGGCATTCGCTGACGGATCCGGCTGGGAGGCCGTGTACAAGATCCTAACGGGCAAGGGTTATCATGTGACCATCGTCGGCAACCCCACCACCAGTCTGGCGGACGACGAGCGGATCACGAGGGCCACGCTGGCGCAGCAGACCGGTCCGGTTATCCTGGTCGGTCATTCCTATGCCGGGGCCGTTATCACCGAAGTCGGGGATACTTCGAGTGTTGTGGGTCTGGTGTACGTGAACGCCTTCGCCCCTGATGCGGGTGAGTCTATCGCCAAGTTGTCTCAGGCAAGTCCGCCCGATCCCGAGTCCGGGGTCATCGTAAAGGACGGGCTGATCTGGTATGACAAGGCAAAGTTCCATAGGGACTTCTGTCCCGACATTCCCGCAGGGAAGGCCATGTTCATGGCGGATTCGCAGGTTCCCTGGGGAATAGCGGGTTTTACGACCGAGGTCGCGGTGGCCGCGTGGAAGACGAAAAAGAGTTGGGCCATCGTGTCGAAGGAGGACCGGATGATCCCGCCGGATGCGGAGCGGAGTATGGCCAAAAGAGCCAATGCGGTGGTTACGGAGATCTCGTCGAGTCATGTCGTATTCATGAGTCATCCTAAGGAAGTGGCGGCTGTGATCGAGGCCGCGGCTGTGGCGCAAGGGAAGTGACGATGCCTGGGCCAGTGTCGGATGCGTGCATCGGGGGTCGATGCTCGTGTCGGGGATAGAGGCGTCGGACTTTTGCGGTGGAATAGGGGCAATGTCGTATTTTGGGGAGATGAAAAAGAACCTTGTTAAACACATTGCGGCGATCGCCGGGATGGTGCTGTTTTGCAGCGTGTTGGGCCTGCGCAGCTATGGCCAGTTCAAGCCCGATGACCAGGCGCTGTACGACACCATCGTCCATGAAGACAGCGTTTTCTTTGGCGCATACAACACCTGCGCGATCCATCTGCGGGAATATGCCGACTTCTATGCCGACAACCTGGAATTCTATCACGACAAAGGCGGGATCATGTTCTCTAAGACCGATGTTGTTGAAGCGACCAGGAAGAATGTGTGCGGTCATACGACCCGGACGCTTGTCCCCGGCAGCCTGGAGGTCTATCCCATCGCCAACTATGGGGCGATAGAGATCGGGTTTCATACGTTTACCAATAGCAACGACCCGCCAAAAACGTATCATCATCCCGGTCGTTTCGTGCTGATCTGGCATCATATTGATGGGAAGTGGATGATCACGCGGGTGATCAGTTTGCATTAGGGTTTGCGGGGGTTCGCGGGGGCGCGCATGTGTGTGCGTGGGCGTGGGCGTGGTCCGGCGCGGTTGACTAGATCGACGCGATGGTCTGGATGGCCGTGCCGAGTGAAGCACCGTTTTGAGTGACGATGGCGGTGGCGAGCTCGATGACGGCGGCGGCGATGGCGATGGCCTTGTCGATATTGGCGACTTTCTTGAGTGCCTGCTTGATATTCGCTGTGCCGTCCTTGACTCCCTGGAGATCGGTGGTGAGGGCGGCGAAGGCGATCTTATCGGAGAGCTCGAATAGCCTGTTGGCATAAATAGTGATCTTATCGATCTGGTCGCCGAGTTGGAGGGCTTTGGGGTCATTGGGGTCGTCGATGGTCGCGTCGAGGTAGTCCCCGAGTTCGTCGGCGGTGTCCATGTAGAATTCGCCCAGCTGATTGGCGAAACTTGCGTAGTCTGAAGTTGCCATGTTATAAGATGTGGAAAGGTTATTGAGATAAATAGATGATGTTTTGCGCGAGCCCGGTCACCTTCTTCTTCAGGCTTTGCTCGCGTAGGTTGTCTACGCCTTTGAACAGTGCCTCGTGGCCTTCGCGGATCTTTGCGAGGGCGCTGTCGCGGCGGTCATAGTCGCCTTCGATCTGCGTCCATTTAGTGGTCTTATCGCGGTAGAGCGTCACCAGGACGAGGCGGAGGCCGGGGGAATCGGTCTTGTTGACAAGGAAATCCATCTTTCGCCGGTAGGTGTTGGCGAGGAGTTGCACCCGGTCGCGGAAATTGTGGGTCAGGAGCATCAGCGTTCCCAACACCATATCCACGGTATCGTGGTAGGTTCGTAATACTTCCTTTATCTTTTTTGATTTGTAATTATTGGTGAGCAGGTCCTGAGCCGCGGTGGTGAGGCCGGCGAAGATGCCGGCTTCGGTGCTGGTGATGGTGAGGCTGCCGTAGGTGCCTGCGGTGACGGCGCAGTTGAGGGGCTTCGTTTTTATGGCTGTCTTGGAGTCGGCTAATTTGGCGAGTGCGGCGAAGTAGGCACTCATGATGTTGTAGGCATTTCGCAGGATGGTATCGGCGACGGTGTCGGGGCTGCAGTCAAATTCAAAATCGCGAAGCATCCGCCCCCCTTCATTGTATACAATGGCGGAGTCGTTGCAAAAGCAGAAATGCCCATAGCCATCGGAGGCCGCTGCTTTGTCCATGGTCGCCTGGGAGGCCAGGGCGAAGGTGTTGACCTCCTTTAGTGGGGAACAGCCGGCGGTGACGAGGAGCATCACACAGGCGGCGAGCCTGGCCGGGCGGGTAGGTTTGAAGGGGACAATCATGTGCTAAAATTAGCCCGAAATTTGCGGTTTGCAAAGGGTGTTTGAACGGTATTTGACTCAAATAATCATGAACAGCGGTTCGTCCTGAAAAATTGCCCAGTCGTCCTTGCATTGAGTGAGTAAGTCCCGAAGGGCGTCCTGGGTTTCGGCGGGAAGATCGTCGAAGCCGTTGTCGTCGTTGAGGATGAGAGCGATCCTGGTCAGGGAAGCGGTGGGGGTAGCCGTTGCTGAGGATGTGGTCGATCCTGGTCAGGGGGGCGGCCGGGGTAGCCGCCGCTGAGGATGAGGGCAGGCCTGGCCACCGGGGGGGGTGGAGATGGTGTTGGCCGGTTCTTTTAGGATACCGCGCTGAGCTGAGGCGATGGATTCAATTGTTGCTCCATGAATTCGATAAATTTTGGGTCGTCGCGGATGCAGTCAAAGTCGATATCCCTGGCAATGAAGCCGGGAAGTTTCTGTTTTTTCAGAAAGGCCTGTTGCAGATATTGTATGGTACTGTCTACATTGCCGAGCATGGCTTCCAAACAAGCCTTTTGATATTCGGTCTCCAGGTTGCCGAACTCCATTCCCACGGCCTCGGCACGGGTATCCTGGTATTCCTGGTCCCGGCCAAGCATTTTGTAACAAAGCGCCAGAGAGGCGTAGGCCCATCTGTAGCCGCTGTCGAACTCGATGCTTTTTTTGAAGATAGGGATAGCGGCTTCGTAGTCCTTTTGCTTTCGCAAGAGATAACCCAGCCAGCCGTACAGGGAGGCGTTTTCCGGATCGTTAGCCACGGCGATCCCGAAATGTTCGATGGCTTCTTTATCCCGGTCCTGGCCCGCCAGCAGTTCGCCGAGACTCCAGTGATACAGGGGACTATTTGGGTTTAGTGCGATGGCATGTTGATAACCATCGATCGCAGGGGGGATGTCTCCCATTGCCGCAAAGATGGCGCCGGTATAGTACCATGCCGGATCATGCGTCGGATCTAATTTGAGGATGTTGCGGAAATTCTCCAGCGCGAGTTGTTGGCGGTCCGTAACATGGTAGATCTTGCCAATCTCGAATAAAGCCGCAATATGCTTGGGGCTCAAGGTAATCACCGTAGTGAAACATTGAAGGGCCTTATCTTTTTTGGGATTGTCGGCATAAACGCAGCCCAGATAATAATACGCATCGATGGATTTTGGATCAAGCTCGATGCATTTCTGAAAATATTCTATCGCCTTATTTTTCTGGTTCAGGTTAAAAAAGGTGACGCCCAGAAAGAAAAGGGCATCCTGATTGTTCGCATCGGAACGAAGGGCTTCTTCAAAGAAGCCGATCGCCCTTTGGGGATCGGATTGGATAAGGATCAGGCCGGCCCGGGTGAAAGCATAGGCTGCTTTATCGGGTAAATTGCCGTCTGTCGATTTTTCCGCGTACCCCAACCAACTATCCATGTCTACTTTGGAATAAAGGTTCAGTGTTCCGTCGTTTTTGATCTTCTCAATATATTCGGCGATATTGATAAATGTCCGGGCAAAGGAGAGTCTTGGCAGATGCCGGGCATTGCCGTCGAAGAAAATATTTTCGCCTGCGGAGATGGATTCATTGTATTGAAGAAAGGTTTCCTGGAGGTAGGTGTCGGCAAAGATCTCGGTCCTGAATTTTTCGTTGACATCAGAGTCGAATTTCGACAGCAGGAAGGAGAAGTCGTTTATAAAGGATTGGATCCAGTCGTTGAATTTTGGGTGACTGCGGTCCAACCTGGAGAGAATGGGCAGGATATGGGGTTTCCGGAGTCCGTTGGCTATATACCGGGAGTCGAGGATTGCCCTGGCTGTATTCGCCGACCCCCTGAAATTTTGCATCGTGGGGGCAACTACCATGACGTTGATATCCGGGAGTTGGATATTACAGATGCCGGAATAGTCGCTGATGCCCGTTCGGCTATCGACAAAGATATAGTCATATCCCAGCGAACTCAGTTGTTCCTTACAATTGTCCAGGTAGTTTGCGCCATCGAGCATTTCGTAGAATTCAAACCAGCTGAATTCGTTGGCCCTCTGGGAGAAGTCTTTGGTGTAACGGCCGGCGGGCATCAAATCGATAAAGCCCGCTTCGGTTTTTTTGGGAGGGGCTGTGGCCAAGCGGATGATGTATTCTTCCTTATTTATCCTGGGCAGGTCCGCCGATACGACGTTCCTGCGGGACCGCATGAGCCTGGCATATTGTTCAAACAGTTCGAGGGTTCCGGAATTGACGATATCCTCATTTTGTTTGCCAAAATAGTAATGGAGCCCCGGCGCTTCGAAATCCCAATCCCACAACAGGATCTTTTTTGATTTATAATAGCATAGATAGGCTGCTGTGTTGGCGCACAATTGGGTGCGGCCTGCGCCGCCTTTGTAGGAGTAAAATGTGACGATCATGACTGCTGTTTTATTACCCGTTCGACGCTTAAGGACCGGAGGACATCGGTAGCGAGCATTTTGTCTTTGATCTGGTTCCTGATCTTTAGTTTTTTTCCGACTATAGTAAAAAGGATGTTTTGAAAATTGCGTTGTTCGGGAACCGACGGATGGTAAAAAGTCATGTCATCGGGATTGTCGGCGATGCGTTCGGGGATACTAAAATGGAGGGTACGCTGTTCTTCCATGTACTTTTGAAGCACTGCATCCAACTGGCGGGGAAAAGGAATGATAAGGGCGTGAATATTCCTGGTGTTGAAAAAGACGACGTTTTGCATATTGTCCTTATGAATAGAGAGCAGATCGACGATCGCAATGGTATTCAATTTATGTTCGTCGATGGCTACCATCGTATCCAGATCCTGTTGTCCGTCGATATAGTGGTCTTCGAGGCGGTTGCCGAAGCCGTGCTGGTCCCGGAAGGTGTCGATCAAGGCCTTTATGCTCAAGGGCCTTATTTGATAGGGATGCCAGTCGCAGCAGCCTCCGGGGGAATGGGCGTCAGGGGGAAGAAAATGTTTTAGCTCTTCGCCAAGGTGTGATTCGATCTTCGCCTTGGTGCTTGAAATGACATAGATAAATAACTTTTCTTCCTTTTCCACTTCGCCCGATTGCAGTTCGGCTTCCATCTCTTGCACTTTTGTTTCGAGTTCGGCGATGGTTTGGATTGTCTGGTCGATCTTGTTTTTATAGTCGCCTCTATCGCCGATACCTGCGTTTCGGAATCGTTGCTCATATACCTTGAGATCGTTTTTCAGGCCCTCGATCATCGATCTGCAGGAGTCAATTGAAATCTGGATAAAATTTTGATCCATGATCAATGAGATTTGTAAATGTATTCATAGAGCTCGGATTCCTCTTCTTCGAGCTTTTCCTGTTGGAGCGCGATCCTGTTTTTGTAATCACCTGCATTCGCGATGCCTGCGTTCAAATATGCCTTATTCAAGGATTCCAGGTCTTTCCTTAATTTTTGGATATTATACAGGATATCCTGGATCCTGGACGTCCTGGCAGGGGTGAGGTCCAACTGCTTTTTTAGTTGGGTTTGCAAAAGTTCGTTTGTCGGAACCTCTTGTTTTAGGTTATCCTCGATGGTAACGAGTTCTTCCTGAGATACTGGTCCGGTTTCGGCTTTTTCAAGCAACTGATTGTCTTCTTTTCGTTTGAAAAGGCCCTTTACTTTTTTGTAAAAGTCCTCGCCGACGGCTTCGGCAATTTTGTCGCCGGCCTTCGTGAGAAAAGGCTTGAGCAGGGTGATGGCCGCTGTAGTTAGCAGTATGATGTCCATGACGGTTGATTGGTGTTGTGAAGGGATGCGAATACAGAAGGGTTAGCGGCGGGTGCGGCAGGCAGTAAACGAATTTACAATGGTTTTTGCCACTGCAAGTGGTGAAAACACCCATTTTTTCATAAATTTTGACGCTCAGGGCGTCGGCCAGGTACTGGAGCTGAGATAGTTTGCGGGGTTATCGAAGGCCAACGCCTGGATCTGGGGTCCGGAAAACCCTTGCAGAAAGGCGGTTTGCAGGTCAGGCTCATCGCCTTTCGTTTCCTGCTGTGTTAAATAGAAATCTGTCCCATACATTAGTTTGTTGATCAGCGGAACGCCGAAATTATCCTTGAGCCCCGGCTGGCTAAAGCGCGATACGATCGTTTTCAGGGCTGCGGCATTGCTGAGGGTATAGGATATGTCAGAATAGACGTTCCTATATCTCGTCATGAGGTCGATGATCATGTCGTACCAGTTCTCACTCATGTAGGCGGGGTAGGGTGATTTGCCATTGGTGGCTGTACTTCGGTTGACTTCGCTGGCGCCGCCGAGGTGTGCAAGGCAGATCTTGAGGTTCGGGTGCCTGAGTAGAATAAGCTCGTAATTATCGGGGAAGCCAAATACGTTGCACCAGGTGGCGTTCTTTTTCTGGATGCTTTTGTCGGCGATCACGGCATTGACGCGCGTGGTAATACGATCCAAAATCCCTTTTCCGGCTACATTCCCGGGTTGCAGTTGACTGGTTTGCAGGATGCCGTTATTGAGTATGGAGTTAAAACTGCCTAAATAAAAAGAGCCGGATCGGGTGGCGTGTGTCATGATCGGCACCTGGTTCTTTTCTGCCCAGTCCCAGATCGGGTCCAGTCGGGGGTCAAAGGGGAAAAAGCCGGCGGCCGGATAGATCTTGATCCCATAAAAGCCGGCGTTCTGACAGATGTATTTTTGTACCCAGCCGCCGAGCAGGTCCAGTCGTTCTTGGCGGGGGTCCAGGCCCAGGAAGGGATAGATGCTGTTCCGGTAGAGGGCATTGCGTTTGATCTCGCGTACTTCTTCTACCTGGCCGCTGATGCGGGTATGGCCCGATGTCGTGTCTTCCAGGTCCAGGTAATCGAGCACCTGCGTGAGCACGATGATCTTGTGGCCCTGGAACTGTGCATAGGACCGGTTGAGCTGGTCAAAGATATCGGTTTGACTGGAAGAGGTACCGATCTCGATGAACTCCAAATATCGCCGGATGATGTCGCGTTTCTGTGGACTTAACAGGGCAAATAATTTCAGGGCCCATTTGATCGTCCATTTTGTGCCGTCGTTTTGCAGGAGTCTGTCCACCTGTGTGGCTACCCAGGTGTTCTTGATAGCCGTCTTCAAAAAATAGTCGGGGGCATCGTTTGCCGTGAAGATATGCGAATGTGCATTGGTAAAGGAGGATGCCATGGTCACTGTTTTTTTGAGGTGGAAGGTTTGGCGCCGGTTCTGCGCATATTTACGAGTTTCAGCAAGACGTCGAACCAGAAAGGGGCTCCGGCGCTGAGGGAGAGGGCTGTGATGAAAATACCGAGGATATAGATGGCGATGTTCCAGGGGGTGCCTCGTTGCCGGAAATGCAGATAGTCGGTTTTGGTCTTGTCTACGGTATATCCCCAACTTATCGGGGCCATGGCGCGATGCCACCCCACGGGCAGATCGAGTGCGGCAAAATCCTGCAATTCTTCGGCGGACTCTTTGAATTTCCGGGCCCTGGCTGAGTCCTGGTTGTGTAGTATGGTGTCGATCCGCCCAAGCGTACTTATCGTGCGTTCCATCAGCCGGAGCGCCGAATCGGGGTTGGTGCTGTCTTTTGGGAATTTGGTGTTTCGTACGGCCTGGTACATTTGTTCCCGGATCGGTATGGTGGAATCGGCGCGGGCGGCGGCGTAGTTGTCGGCTAACTTTTCGGCCACCGGTAAAAGTTTTTCACGGAGCCCCGGGCTTTTATAAATGTATTGAAATAGATAAATACTGTCGACATTCAGCGCTACTGTGACGATCAGTGCTACCCAAAAAAGGCGCGTCCGGGTCCAGGTTTTGTACCAGCCGGAGACCCTGTCCATTTGGTCGTTGTACCATTGCTGCAATTCCTTTTCCAGGGCGCCGATCGAGGCCGCTGCGTCGGCCAGGCGGCATCTGTCCACCATGTTCAGCAAGAGCAGTTTCACGGGAGTATGTTCCATCTTTTTTACGCCGTCGACGAAGCGGTCGAAAGCCGTCCGGTCGTCGGGTTCCGGCATGATCGCCTTTCCATCATAGGCGTATGGCCTGGCCCAGTTGCTAATAACGTCAGTAAGGGCTTTTCCGAAGGTTTCGGCGCTGATGTATTGCGGCAGGCTGTTCTTATCCTTTTTTAGGTTGTCGATCATGGGATGGGTATACATGATCTGGCCGAAGTTAGGGTTCACGTAGTCTTCAAAAAGCTGACCGAGGGTACGGTATAAGACCCGGCCCCGTTCCTGAAAATAACTATTGATCGCTTCGGTGATCGTGCTTACCAGCAGGCTCAGCAGCGCGAAGATGAGGACCAGGCAGATGATGGTTTCAATAAATGGGGAATTGAATATGCCGCTTGTCATGATCGGGTTTTTTATTTGGATAGTAAGGTCAGCCCAGTCGCTGTAATTGTTCCAATAAGGCGCTACCCACGATGCTCCCCCAGCCGGTACAGGCATCCCATCCCGCGCCCGCGATATATTTCGGCGAACTGCCGGTGCCAAACAATACGCCGTTGTTGCCACCGTCTTTTATATCCCGGAAAACCGCTTGGCCGGGGGTTTCGGCGATCTGGTACAACCAGGAGTTGATATTACCTACGCGTTTGCCCAGGCTGGCGTTGATCAGCGCGATGAGGCCGGCATAGAGGGGCGCCACGAAGCTGGTGCCTGCGATGGTGAATGGCTGGCCATATAGTTGGATCGTATAACCACTGTTACCGCTTGCATTTCCCGCGACATCCGGGATACCGCGTTTCCGGGTCACGCCGTCGTTTATGTTTGGCGGAAGATTGGCGTTTGCCTGCCAGGCGGGCAGATCGACGAGACCGCTGATGCCGCCGCCGGTGACATAGCCCGATTGGCCGTCATTCCAGGTAACTTCCGCAAAATTCGCGCCGTTTACGGCTGCAATCCGTGTTCCGCCGCAGGAGATGACATTCGCGTCGGTGGCCGGGTATTCGACGTGCGCCTTGCCGTCATTGAAGCCGCAATTTGTGCCGTCATCCATGGAGCAAACGAGGATCGTTATGCCAAATGAATTGGCTTCCTGGAGTATATCCTGCAGTTTTTTGAAATTGTCGGGGGACCAATCTTCCTCTGGGGCATTCCAGCTACAGGTCAGGACGGATGGGTTGTTTTGTGTGTCATGGATGGCCTGGTCAAAGGCCGTCACGAAAGCGTCAGTGGTTTCCGGTGCGAAGTATACGACGATCTTGCTGCCGGGGGCGACAGCTGCGGCTACATCGATATCCGCGGTGACCTCGAGGTCGCTGTCGGAGGGTGAAGCGGCGCTCCCCTTGAGCGTATTGGTGGCGTTGCCGACCAATACGGTAGCAATCACCGGCGGGGGCAGTTGAAGCGCCGTGAAAAATGGGTCGACGTCGGTGGGCCGATTGGTTGTTGGGTCTATGGCGAAGCCGCCGTCGAATTCCATGATCCCGATCGTTTGACTGCTGGCGTCTGCTGCCGGAAAGCTATAGAGCTTTGCCATTTGTACGGGCGTTAGCGGAATGCGTGGAAACGGTACCGCACCGGCGACGACCTGTGGGGGAGTGAATGTTCGCGGATGCGGGCTTCTGCGGAGGGGGCGGTTGTCGAGGCCGAGGACGCATTCTACGGCTGGAGCGAGCCGTTCGGGGATCTTTAGTTTTCCTTCCCTGCCGCGATATTTTTTATCGCCAAGTTGATAGTAATGCAGACCGATGCCGAAAGCGGCATTTGCCTGGGTGACGCTGCCCGTGAGGACGACGACCCTCCGGGAGATGCTGGATTCCACGACGGTTAGGGCATGTGCGGCGGCGAAGGCAAGGACAAGATCGATGTCTGCCTGGAGTGCGCCATGTCGTTGGGCGAATTCTTCATGCGTGAGATAGGTCCGCTTTAAGGGTGCGGTCTTTGCCCAATGGTCCGGTCCGGGAAGCGGGGGGCCATCGGGGCGCCGCCGCAGGTAAATGCTGATCCTAACCGGTTCGTCAGGCGGGGCCTGACCAAGGACGGTTGCATTGGGCGGCAGTTTCCGATTGCTCTCTTCCAGGGTATAATTGGAGATCATTTCATTAGCCATTGGTTCCCGATTTGTTTTGCCCAGCAATGTAATTAAAGAAAGGGGGTCGAAATACGGGAAAAACACGGTATTATGGTTTGGTTTTAACAGCTAGATTTGGTCTATTAAACTTTTGCTATGAAATTGTTGCTGTTGATGGTGTTGGTTGTTGCCGGGATGGGGGCTGCTTTTGCGCAGGACACGCTTTACCTGAGGCCGGATGGGATGGTGAAAGTAGGAAAGATCAAGAAGCCGGCAGGTGCCGCCGCGACCATCATAGACGCCAGTCTTCGGACGCCTGCAACATCAATTTTCCTGCACTATCATTGGGCCGCGTTTAAGAGGGCGATGTCGGCAAAGATCCTGGCTGCTTTGACGAATGTTCGGGATACGGCCTTAAAGACGACAGTGTTGTACAACTATTTGTGGGGGGTGGGGGGGTATGGCCAAATCGTAACCGAACTTGGTTATCTCGACGAGTATTTTGCCGATTCGAGTGCGGTGCCACGAGCGGTGGCGGCCGGCCAGGTTTTTCCTGCAGGGGTGGAGTTCGATGACCTGAAAAATGAAACAGTTTTTACGGTTGAATCTAAAATGATCGCTACACCAAAGTCGCAGACCTGGAATGTGTATCAGACCGACCCTTTTCAGAAGTGGCTTGTTGCACGATATAATAGCGATTACAGGACGAATATCGTCAGAGGGTCTTTGTTTAGCCGTATGGATTTACGATATAAAGATGGTTGGCGGCAATTGGAAGGGCTTTACAAAAATGTTCTCGATACTATCGCCGAGATCCAGAAGAATGCTGATGCACCGGGGATGCTTTGTCGAAGCGAACGGCGATTTATCGATTCTGTGAATGGGGTGCTGGACGGCAACATTATTGTGCTCGGATTGCGGAATAATCCATTTATGCGGCATTGGCTTTGGCTAACGAGCGGTTTACTAACCTTCAACCCCCTGCAGGCCACCACAGACGACAAACTTTATCCGGCGGGCGAGGGTTATTTGATCAGGGACAGCCTGAAGAAGCCGCCTCCGCCGGTGCCTTCGCTGGCTCAGGTAAGGCAGGCGACGAGGCTTTTCAACAAGATCATTTTGCCGCAGAGCGAGAAGAAGCCTGTGTACGTACTCCATTACGACTACCGGGCGGAGTGGAAAAAGAGACATGATTTTGTAGTGGATTCGATAAAGACTATCGCCACGGAGGGACAGATCTATGTGATTTGTGCGCACAATGTACCACAGGATGCCAATGTTCAGTATGTGTATGTGAAGTCTGCTTTGCCGGCTTCGAAGATCCTGCAGCAACTGTCGAATGGCGCCGACGGGTTGGGGACACTGCTTAGCGTGTTGACGCCGCTGACATCTTTTTGGACGGCTAATGTCAATCCGCTGGTGACACCGGCTCCGGTTTTGCCGGGTCAGGGTAATATTCCGGGTGTGGGGGTTGGTGTGGGGCCTGGTGGTCATTTCGGTGAGCGCGTTGTGTCTGTGAAAGCCAAAACGGTCCGTCAACAGGCTGCTGACTCGGTGGCCAGAGCCCGTCAACAGTATGCTGACTCGGTGGCCAAAGCCGATGTCCTGAAGTCTTTTGTTGCCTGTACCTGTAAGGGGGACACGCTGATCTGGAATTTCCTGCATAGGGATAACTGTGTTACTTTTCCTGCGAAGAGCGACCCGAATTATGCTGCTGCCGTAACTAGTCTGCTGGCCAGATACCAGCAATTTCAGGTTAACCTCAGCAGGATCCAGGCGAATCAGCTTGTCAAGGATATTTTGCAGGCGCAATGTATCGGGGCGCTTCAGGGACTGATGAAGATGGCCGATCGTTCTCTGCCTCCCGATGCTGATACGATGAAAGTGGATACGGTGGACGGCCCCCCGCTTTACCATACCGAAGCCGGCCGGCCGCCTTCTTCGGGGCTGACGCAGGTGAATTTTACCTTGAACAATGTCAACCAAACGAAGGCGGGAAAAGATAGTTCCTTCCAGGTTTTCAACGGCACCCTTGTAGTACGGAAGAAGAGTCTGTTTAAGTTGAGTGTAGGTTTTGGCTGGACGTTGTCGGACTACAACAAGAATGTCGTTACCTCGACGAATAATCAGATTGCCGTTACCAATGACAATGCCCGGGCGAAACTGATTGCCGGTTTGAATATCTATCCATGGGGACTCCTGGAGCCGGACGACAAATTCCTGGGGATCAGTCGGGATTCTCAGCGACGCGGCACTGAATGGCATCGGATCTCCTTTTTTGTTGGGGTCGGCATACCCGAGCCGCTCCAAAACTATTATGGCGGTCTGGGTTACGACATTATTCCTGGTATAAAGTTGCAGGGGGGTGTGCACTTAATATATTACACCAAAAATGAAGTGAGCAACAACCTGGTGATTGCACAATCCAACGGTGTTCAAAAGGCGGGATATTTTGCTTCGCTGAATCTGGATGTGAGTTTTGTGGCGAAACTTTTGGGGGTATCAAAATAAATTTATTTATGCGTTCTATAATCATCATACTTGTATTGGCCTTATCACTTCTGGAAGTGTGTTGTACTAAATACAAGGCTGCGCCGGACGACCTGGGCGGTCAGAACTACATTAGGGGCAGGGTGTTTTTTGCAGATACCCTGGATTATGATCTTTCGGCGCTAAATTTGACGGCTACATATCTGCCTGGAGTAACAGTTCACCTTTCCTATGCAGACAGCAATAATTTTATTTATTCCGTTTCCGCCGATGTAAACGGGTATTTTACATTTGCCAACCTGCAGAATACCAATTATTGGGTGTATGCTGATACGACCCTGGATAGTACGGTCTATTATAGCGGCTATGCGCCGGTGACGCTCAAAGGCAGTTCTGCCAGTGCCATTTCGCTGACCATCTATCCCTCCCAAAACATGCAAAATGGGGCGTTGTACATTGTGAAGGATTCGGTGGGTGTTGGATTTGTTACCGGAGTGAATGTTTGTTTTTTCAGCAGCCCTGCCGTCTTTAGGCAAGTAGTATCGGCCGATTCCGCGGTCGATTCTTGTACAGGATGTAACTATAGTGCGATCACCAATGGAGCGGGACGGGCCTACCAACTAAATATGGCGCCGGGGTTTTATAATGTGTTGCTTACCTATGAGGTTGCGGGGAGCATGCGTTCCGCGACGGACACGATCACCATCGGTGCACTCGGGATCGTGGAGCACAGGATAAATTTCAGCCTTCAGTAAGTTAAATATTGACTAATTCTCTGCGGATTGCCTCCAGACAGAGTCCGACCCGACTTTGGACCCGGAGTTTCAGGAATAGATTCTCCCGATAGCCGTCGACGGTCCTTTCACTGACATGCATTTCAGCCGCAACTTGCTTATAAGTGAGTTCGCTGCAGGCCAGTTTCAGAAATGCCTTTTCCCGATCACTTAAGTGGAGCGTTTCTTCGTCCTTTTGGAATTGCAAGAGGCGTCGATAGTTAAGATTGCTGGCGTCGGCGTTGTAATAGCCAGATTCGTGGATTTGGCGCAAGGCCTTCTCCAATTCCACGGGATGCGTATCTTTCAACAAGTAGGAGCAGCACCCTGCCTTAATCATTCTGATGATGCTCTTGTCATGGTCATTCATTGAAAGAGCAACCAGATGCATTGAAGGGAAGTTTTTTTGAAGCCATTCTGTGGTTGCGAACCCGTCTAATTTGGGCATGTTCACATCGATGAGCATAATGTCCGGAACAATTCCTGTGAGCGAGAGTTTTTCTTGCAACTCCATCCCGTTCAGGGCTTCCGTCACAACACTAAATCCGGGAAAACTTCCCAGCATAAGACTTAGTGATTTCAGGAACAATTGGTGGTCGTCTACCAGACCTACTGTTATGGTTGTCATCAATATAAGGTTTGAGTGGGTAATTGAATTAACACGGTCGTACCCTGACCCGGAGTCGATTGCCATTCGATCCGTCCTCTAAGTATCCTGATGCGGTTTTTCATGTTCATCAAGCCGATCCCGCTGAAGTGGGATCCATCGATAAACCCGATACCGTCGTCTGCCACGGTGATAAAAATTGTGTCCTCAACCATCTTGACATCCACGTTCAGGTTGGAAGCCCTGGAATGTTTTACGGCATTCTGCAGTGCTTCCTGTATAATGCGGAAGAGGATGATCTGCTGATCATTCGGTAGTGGTATTTTGGTATCGCATTGAAGTGTGGCCTTAATTGTGCCCGAACTTTGCAATCTGTCCAGTTCGGGAATCAGGTTTTCCACCAAGTCGAACTGTTCGAGCCATTCCCGTGTCAGGGACTTGGAAAGGGTTCGCAGTTCACGGATGGCTTTCGAAAGGGTCTCGTATGCGGTAACAAGTGTATCCGGCGGAGGTGAAAGGTTTCGCTCCGTGATGCCAAGCAACATTTTGGTGGTACTAAGAAGTTGTCCGACGTTATCATGCAGTTCCTTGCCCAACGCATCAAAAGTGGCTTCCTGAACTTCGGTCTGCGATTGTATCAGCTGTTTTTCAAATTCCAGCTGCAGGCGCTGGATATCGATGATATGCTTCTGTTGGTTGTTCTTATACCGGAAAATGAGCAGCCCTACGATGATGGATAACATCATGAACAGGGACGCGCCCAATACTATGGTTGTGACGATTTCCGGGCTGGTCTTGAGCATATCATACCAATGATAATGAGCAGATAATACAAATAGTTATTTGCAAAATTCAGGGTTCGGGCGAGTGTATTAGCCCGAACGTCATTGTAGTTCCCCAGGTAGGATTTTAGTCCAATAACTACGAAATCAGAAGTATAAAAGATGAACGTAGCGACGCTGATCCAGAAAACGGGACGGCTATGAATGGGGCTAAGATCAGTGACGTTCAGGGTATACAACGACAAGAGGCAGAGCGGTATCAAGAGAAAACCCAGAATATCGATCTCCAGCCCGGGGAACAGGAAGTTTTTGCCTCCATTGAAGTAGGCAGCAATGGCTCCTCCGATGTAGAAACCTATAGAGTACGGTATGAGGTTTCGGATCTTACCGACTGGCAATACCAGGAAAAAATACCATGCGAACAGGCTGTAATATACCGGAGCGTAGATATGATAGATCAGGAAGTACTTATGCCCTGTATATAGAAAAATTGCTTCAAAGATAAGCTCTTCTGTCAAGGAAGAAGCCAGCACCGCAAAAAAAGGCCAGAGGCGCCTGTCCCGCCGTGCCGGCGAAATGACTATGACCGTAGCGATGAGCAAGAGCACATAATATGCGAAATACGGAAGTGACATCATTATTTATAAAAGACCTTGTCCTTTTTTGCTTAGTGCTTCGAGATAAGAGGCAAAATCGAACCCGGTTTTGTCGAGGGCATGTTCGCCGATGATGCCTCTCTCCAATTCTTCCTTGACGGTCAATCCCTGGATCCATTCGCCTGCTGAGACGTCGACTGTCGAAGCCGCCTTGGAATTGGGTGGCGCCACCTCACCTGTGGCGGAGACCCTCAACGGACTCCCTTTGGAATCAACCGCCATGAATGCTATGGATTCGGTGGTTGGGTCGTTGGGATCCCTACGGCATTTACACAATAACAATCCCGTGCAGTTTTTGGAAGACAGCAGAATGAGGAGCAATTGCTTGTCGATCACATATGCAACGTGCTGATGTGGTCGGGTTTGAAGATCAGGTTGAATATTGTAATTGCGGACAAATTGCTCGAAGACGTCATTTGAGATGGGGCGACCGCCTAATCTTGACTGGTCATCAAGATTAATGCAAATAGTGCCGTCACATGCGGAGCCGGTATCATCCAGTACCGTTCCGGGGAGCATGATCTGTTTTGGCGTGGTGGGGGCATTAGCTTGCTGGTTGTTCGGTTGACCGGGTGGAACAGTAGTTTGCTTTGACATAAAATAAGTTTTGCACAATATTGCTTTTTTTTACGATTTCAGGAACCGTCTTTTTCCCGTTTTTTATAAAAAAGTGGTGCATTCCGGTACTTGGACCGGGAATTTTCCCGTGGCGGCCTGTGAAAAATGCGGGTCTAGCCGTAGAAAGTCCTTTATAAGTTTGGCGTCTATTCATCACCTTTTATTTAAACCATTTAAATCGAACAATCATGGCAGACAATCAGCAAATGATCATTAATCTATTTGGGAGCATTCAAAATGCTCTTTTCCTGGGAGACCCGCTGGCCAGCCAACAATGCGCCAGTTTTCTGCAGCCGGGTCAGTTTCTCAGCACCAATATCAAGGAGAATCCCGGGACAAAAGATATGTATAATCAGGCACAGATAGCCAATCTCATCTACGATACCTCCTTTTTGACGCCCTACGCGACTACGGACTTCGAACAGGGTGCGCAGTTGCTGGGTGCTGTAGACCAGGTATATTCGGACATTCTGAATATGGAGGCATTGCCCTATCAACCGCTTACCCAGGATCAGTTAAATGAGATCGACTCGTTGAATACCTGGCTGAGCAATCACGAGCAGGATTATGATCTTTATAGTGATCTCTACAACGAGGCTGAAGAGGCTTATGCTACGGAGGCGAATAGTCAAAACCCCGACCCCACCAGGCTCAACATTTTATCACAAAAGGTGTCTGAAGCTCAAACCAACTGGGAGACGATTGGACTGAAAGACCTGTATGAAAACAATCAAGGCCAGGTCGTCTACCTGAGTCAGGCGAGCCCGGCCAATCTGTGGCAGTCCTTTAGAACCCGGATGGCCCAAAGCAAGATGAATGCGCCTAACGTCGGTTCTTATTATCAGACGCTCCTGGAGCCGGCTATTTCGGACTGGGACAATGCCAGCTGGATGACCTTTGAAGACACGGTCACGGACTCCAGTTCGAGCAGTTCTTCCAAGCAAACGAGCTGGTCCGGAGGGATCTCAGCCGGCTGGGGCCTGTTCAGTTTTGGTGGCGGCGCCAGTGGATCTACCAATTTCCAGCACCAGGAGTCCCAAATATCTTCGATCCACCTAAAGTTTGACTATCTACGGGTCAAGATCAACCGGCCTTGGATGGTCGAGGATGTACTTGGATATGCCTTTTGGACCTGGAAAAAGGAATTCGGCGGAAAGATGATCAGCGATGGCGGTAACCTGGGTGCGCCTGTGCCCGTGCGTCCTATAGGCAGAATGCCGGTACTGCCCGAGTACCTGATACTCGTTCGTAATCTTTCCATGTCGGCAAGCTTTTCTCAACAGGAGCAATCCTTATATGCGAGTCAGATCTCGACTCACGCATCCTTTGGATGGGGGCCGTTTTCTCTGAGCGGTTCTTATAGCGAGGCGAACTCCTCGCAGTATGTGCAGGCCAATTTTGACGGTGTCACGTTTACTGTTTCCCAGCCGCAGATCATCGCACGCACCGGCATCTTACTGGCCGAATGTCCGAATCCAGATCACAGCCTGCCTTGGCAGGGAGATCAGTGGTTCCCTGGCGGAGCGAGTGAGGACGCGCAGAAGATCAGACAACAAGACTATCAGCGGTTGAGGAAAGCCACCCAAGTGCTTGAGGCGCGCCTGGAGGCGCAAAGGATGATGGGGGAATGGCTGAGCCAAAAAATGCAGGCATTAAAAGCGACGGTGTGAGGAATATTTTGCAGTTGTCTGTTTTGTTACTGGTGTTTTTTCTGGGATATTGCTGTCCAAACCGGTATGCTGCGGTTAGCCTTGAGTCGATAGATCCTTCCGGCGCCGGAGTGTCCACTTATGCCTATGCAGCGGAAAGCAATCTTTATCTGGGGATGACAAATCCCTTGTTCCTTCACTACAGCCGGCGATCGTGTCAGTGCACGCTTGCGGTTGGGTATTTCGTTCAGGACACGACAAGGGGAATACCGGTTACCTACCAGGTGTTTAAGATTACGCGATGGGCGCCGAGTGCTAAAATGGCGATGGATGCTGATTATCTCAATCGTTGCTTGTTTATGGTGCACAAGACGCCTTAAACTGTTTGGTAGCTGGACAACAGGCTGTTCCCTCGCTTAGGGAGCAGCCTACTTTTTCAATCAGATGATGTAAGGTTGAAGTTGCCGTCAGACCGTTAGCCGGCCGATGAGGTAGGTCTTTGCGTGGCCGCTGATCTCGGTGCGGGCGCCGGCGGCTGTGCATTGGAGGTAGCCTTTGCGTGCTGAGAGTTGTTGGGCGGTGAGGGTTTTTTTGCCAAGGCGTTTGCTCCAGTAGGGGGTGAGGGTTGTGTGGGCGGAGCCGGTCACGGGGTCTTCTGGGACGCCGGATTGGGGGCCGAAGAAGCGGGAGACGAAGTCGGGGGTGTCGGGGCTTTTTGCGGCGGCGCTTTTTGCGTCGCCGGGAGCCTTTGTCGCGGTGTCGCCGGCGGCTGTGGCGTGCGCTACGCCTGGGGCGGTGGCATTCGCGGTGCCAGGCGCGGTGGCGATTACGCCTCGGGATTCGGTGTGGGAGGCGATGACGGGCAGGTTGGGTTGGAGGTTGGCGATGTCGGCCTCGCTGGCGAAGACGAGCATGTAATCGGTTTTGCCCTTGTAGGCTTCTTCCGGCCGTTTATTGAACCAGTGATACATTTCATCGGTGACGGGGATCTGTGTGAGGGCGTCAGTTGGGAAGTCGAGAGTCAGGCGGTCGGCGTCTTTTTTCACTTTTAGCTCGCCGCTACGTGAGGCGAAGCTGAGGGTGTCGCCGGTGAAGCCTTTGTGGTTGTATAAAACGTGTGCGGTGGCGAGGGTGGCATGTCCGCAGAGGTCCACTTCGAGTGTGGGCGTGAACCAGCGGATTCGGTATTGATCGCCTTCGGGGGCGTAGAAGGCAGTTTCGGCCAAATTGTTTTCGGCGGCGATGTTTTGCATCAGCGCGTCGGCCGGCCAGGATGCCAGGGGGCAGACGGCGGCGGGGTTGCCGGAGAAGAGTTCACGGCAGAAGGCGTCGACCTGGTAGATCTCGATTTCCATCGTTTGGCAGCTTGTTTTAGTGCTTCAATCCAGCCAAAGGTATTACTAATTGAAAATAATAGGCAAACCACCCTTTTTTTCTCAAAATCTGGTATTGGCGGCAATGCGCGGGTTCGATTCCTGTTCCGGGCACCAAATTATAAAACCCGCTCTGGCAGCGGGTTTTATATTACAGGCAATTGAACAAATAAGTATAAACCATTCAAATACAGCGCTTTTAAGGTTCGATGTCTGAAAGGTTCTTTAATTTTTCCGCCATAACTTTCCCTGTAGCAATCAGGGCATCATGGTGATTAATACAGATTAACCAATCATATTTTTTTGAGGCCAGATAAAGTTCGTCTATATAACAGCTCTCGAGGATAACCTTCCGAATGGCCTTCACCGTTCCCTGGTAAAACCAGAATTTGTCTTTGTCCCCATTGACGAAAAACCAAACTTCTTCTGAAGGATCAATCAACTGTTCAAGTATTGCAAAAGGCGGCAATACTACAAGACTCGAAGTCTCAAGTTTGAAGTGCTCCCAAAGCCAGATAGGTCTGACAGTGGGATGATTAAGCTGGCAGAATGTACGGTAAATGTTCTCTTCTATTTGATGCCATTCCTCATGGATGTCTAACGCTTTGAAATCAGCCGATGAAATATCATGCTCCTTAATTATATTTTCAATCTCAGCCCTCAAATCCTCCCATTCTTTACGTTGCAGCATATAATCCATAGTTTATCTCTTCCACTTGAATAAAAGCATTTATCAAACGAGCCATAGAAACTACTTTATTTGATTTTCCTGAAAGTCAAGCTGATTCTTCCCATTTCAGTATCCGATTTCGGTATAGCATGTTGCCAGTTTGCCTGGACCTCTTGCGTCATATAAATTAAACTTCCCGACGGCAATTCATACGTGTGGAATTCTTCCGGATTAGCGATATTTCTGAATTTCAAACTTCTTTTCTCACCGAGGGAAACAATGGCAATACCGGTACCAGCGTCCAAAATGTCAGTCTGGTCTGAATGATAACCCATTTTGGATCTGCCATCGAGATAATAATTGATCAGACAATTATTGGGTTTAAAGTGGATCGCAGTTTCGATCTTATTGTTTATTTCCTCCAGTTCTGGTATGAATGCCTGGAATGGATAGTCCATTTGAGAATAATTATATGCTTTCCCGAAACTGGCCGTTTTACGGGCTGCCATTCTCTCATCCCATTTTATGGTGGTAATTAGTAATTGAAATAGTTCAACAGGTGAACTGACAAAACTTTCCATATATGTTATTCCGGGAATCATACAGTTCAAGCCAAAAGGCTCAAAAACTTTTCAAGGGTTATAACATTTATTGAAGGAAAGGGAACGCTACTAAGCACGTTAAAATGTTTGTCATTCGTCACCAGGTAATGAACATTGCCGGCAAATGCGCAATCCGAGAATTTGTTATCATCTTTATCAATATCAATAAGGAAAAGATGAAAATGGATTTCCGCCTTTTTGACGTTAGGCAATAGTGATAAAGCTCCGATTATTAGCTCCGCAGTCTCTTTAGAAAAAATGCCTATTATTTTTTCTTCATATTCCAGCAAAATATCATTGGTTACCCATAATTCGTAATCTCCATCATACAATTTATCGAGAATAACAGAGAAGGGAGAGCGGCGGGAAATAGAACGAAGTATGACATTGGTGTCTAAGACCACTTTTAAAGCAGACATTATTTCTTATCCAGTATTTGCTGTAATTTCTCATCAGAATAGCCCTTCTGATCCCATATAGCATCGGCTTTGTCCCGGGCTTTGTCCAGCAGGAATTTTGCAATGACCTTTTTGAGCTCAAAAAGATGATTTTCCGGTATTTCAGCGGAAAACAGTTTGAGCAATTCGGCCTGCACATTGCTTAAGGGCGGATGGACGGAAAGATTCGCCATAATTCTACTTTTTGCTAGTTGAAATTACAAAATATGCCGCATATCTGAAAAACATATTAAGCACACATCGGATGTGCGGGAAAGCTCATATTCTCATCAATCTCCTCTGAGCACTCCTTGTTGAGCGGGCCTTGTTAAACACTTTTGGACAAGACATCAAGAGATTGAGCCCGAAATTTCACCTCATTATCAAGCAGATAGCCCAATCAATCGATTCAAATCTGCCAAGAAATGGTTCGAGAAATTTCCTGTTTGGTGCACAACGACCCCTGTATAAGTTTGAAATAAACTGAGATACAGGGGTTTGCAATTTTTGGCAGTCACTTTCTTCGCCCTTTCTCCCCCATTTTACCGCTCAATTTGGCACATAATTGGCACACACTTTTTTCATTCAAAATTGTAGCGTATGAATTGCAGAGTATTGGAAAGGTCCAATCGCCAGGGGACAAAGGTCTACTATACATTAGAGTGGGGTAAAGATACCGGGCAGCGTGTCGCTACGGGTATCTTCACGCATGTTAAACCCAAGACAACGATCGAGCGAAATCATAACAAGGAGGCACTTGCTATCCTGGAAACCAAAAAGTCCCAGACCATCCTGGAGCTGCAAGCTTCAGGCACCGGATACATCCTCCACCACAAGATCATGAGTAATTTCCTTGACTACTACGAGGAATTTGTTCAGAAGAACGCCCGGAAAGGCAACCGGTCGCTGCTTTGCAGCCTTTCCGCCTTCAGGCTTTTTGTAGGAAAGGATAGTGTCGCTCCCCATGAAATCACGGAGAATTTATGTGAGCGTTTCAGGAATTACCTGTTGGATAATCTGAGTGGCGAAACGCCCGCCGACTATTTCATGCGCTTTAAGCGAATGATCAGGGCTGCTACCAAAGATGGCTACTTTCGCACCAATCCTGCCGAGGATGTGGTGGCCAAAGCCAAGCCGTCAGGTAAAAAAGACATTTTGTCGGCGGCGGAATATAAGCTATTGATGAAGGCCCACTGCTCAAATTACGAAGTTAAGAAGGCGGCGATCTTCTGTCTGTACACCGGCTTCCGCTGGTGTGATGTAGCGCCTTTGCAATGGAATCAGGTCAAAGAAAGTACCATCGTCATCACCCAGGAGAAAACATCTAGCCCATTGGAAGTACCCCTCCACCCCATTGCCAAACGGATCGCCGGCGAGCGGAAGAAAGGCCTGGTATTTCATTTACCTACGCAGGACGGCGCAAACAAGGCATTAATGAAATGGGCAAATGATGCCGGGATAGATAAACATATTACCTGGCATTGTCTGCGTCACTCTATCTCTGTCCTTTTACAGGATAATGGAACGGACGCTGCGACAGTGGCCGGAATACTTGGGCATACGACGACCAAGTATGTGCAAAAAACCTATCAACGGTACAAGATCGATTCCGCTGTAAAGGCCATCGGGACTTTACCGTCCTAACTTAATCTTCTTAGCTTCTTGCTCGATTTTAGTGGGTCCGCCCGAGATGATCAAATCAAGATCCTCTTTTTTATAGTATCCACTGGCATTTTTATAGACCCCGTATTCTTCGCATTTCAACGCCAGCCTTGTCCTACTCAGGTTGCAATAGATCATCGCTTCCTCGGGCTTTAAATACGGCTTGAAGCAAAGGGCCACCGCTCGCATGACGGCAATTTCATTGTTCTTCATCATAACATACCTCCTCAGATTCTTGCACTTCGATGATAAGATAATTGGGCCATTGTTGATCGTTGGCCTCATTCCCGAACGCTAAAGTACAGCACATTTCCTAACCTGACTTAGGCTGAATTCGCGTAAGTCGATGCCTGTGATGGCCATTGTACCAAGCCTACTTCCCAGCCTTCTGTTCTTCCGTCGGTTGACTTTTTTGCCATAATTCATAGGCTTCATTCATCCGGTCCTGAATCACCTTAATTTTTGAAAAAAGCAGGTCTTTGTGTTTCTCATTGACGAGAACCCAAGCCCTGAATTCCGGGATTTCCTGCAGGGTATGCAGCTTGTGAACTACCTGGTTGAAGTTGAATCCGACCGCCTTGAACTCTCTTCGAAGGTCTACTATCGCATTCAAAAAAGCATCCAGGGATTCACTTCGATACTTGATATAAACAGGTTTGTTGAGGAGGACACTCCGGCCATAATGACTAAGCTGGGGGCAGGTTGTCTTCTTTGAGAGGCGTCTCAGTTCTTCGTATTCCGCTTCGGTCATCCGGATGGTCAACCACTTGTTGCGGATCTTCTTAGCTTCACTCATCACGCAAGTTTTATTTTTTTACTGGATAAAATGGCCGTTATATGCAGCCGACACTGGAGGCAGCCAAAAGCCAGATCAAACGGGGCGTGCCACGTTTGTACATCTGGGCGTGGAGAAACCGAAATAGCTTCCTTCCGAGGTAGTTTCATTTAAAGGAAATTCATTTCCATTATAGAACTACCTGGATTGCCCCCAATGCAATGCGAAAATAGTTACAACTTTCGTCAGTGACTTAGGCTATAATCGCGTAAGTAATTAGTATTGGAGATGGGGTAACAATTGCGAGAATTGCAATTTACCATGAATAGGTTTGGAGGTTTGTCTCGCATATTACCTCCCAATAGCAGGGAATTTTTAACTGTAATAGGACATTTCGTATATTGACGTAGTCAAATTGATTGCTTGTTAGTTTAATCCCACGGCATACATTTGTATTAATCGAGCAAAGAATTTCGCTATATGCATATCCGGAGTTATTACCGAACAGCAGTTCGCCAAATCGCCAGAAGCCGCTTCCATGCCACTGTCAACATAGTGGGTCTATCCATAGGCGTTTCTTTTACTTTACTGATTGCGATGTATTGCTGGAGCGAATGGGAAGTCAACCGCCAGTTGAAAAATGCCGGTCAGCAATACATTCTCACCAGTGATTGGAAAGACCCTAATATGGGCTATGTCCTCGCTACCTTAGGCCCGCTTGCAAGAGCGCTGAAAGAGAACTACCCCGCATTAGTTGCCAATTATTACCGGTTCGACGGCATGACTGTCATAGTATCCAACGGGAACAAAGATTTCCGGGAAGAACTACAACTGGGAGACAGCACATTGCTGTCGATGTACGGTTTGCCGCTGTTACAGGGGAATGCCCGGACGGCCTTGGATAACCCTTTCACCGTTATCATCACCGATGACAGGGCAATGCAAATCTTCGGCACTACAGATGTCGTTGGCAAGAGCCTGTCAATAGCCAATTTTTCCGGTCAAAAGCAGCAATTTCAGATTACCGGCGTTATGAAGAGGCCCGCACGTAATTCCGTTACTTGGCTCACTTCTGAGAACACTATCTTCGTACCCGTTTCCAACTTGGCCTATTTTGGTAGGAATATGGACTGGTCCAACGGGCATATTGCCAATTACGTGGAATTACAACCTGGTGTATCACCGGACCAATTGAAAGGGCCCATTGAACATTTGATCAAGCAGAACGCTAATGCCCTTATCGCGGCAAATCTGCATGTGGTGCCGCAGCCGCTGCCAAGTTACTATCTCCATGCCAACGGCGATACGGTGCAGAAGATGATTTATACGCTCTCCTCTATCGCCATGTTCATTCTGGGCATGGCCATGATTAATTTTATTAATCTATCCGTCAGCCGATCGCACGCGCGCATGAAGGAAATCGGCATTAGAAAAGTGCTTGGCAGTCTGCGCCGTCAACTGCGCTTGCAGTTCTTGGCTGAATCAGTGCTGCTTGCTCTGTCCTCAACCTGCATCGCTCTTCTGCTGTATCAACTCTTAGCTCCTGTCTTTTCGGATATCCTTGGAAGAAATGTGCCACACTTATCTGATCTGCCGGTCTTGGGCTGGGGCCTAATCGTCCTGTTCGGCATCTTCACAGGATGGCTTGCTGGCCTTTACCCGGCAATCCTGCTGTCTTCGCTGTCGACCGTCAATGTATTGAAAGGCAAGGTGGGATCGGTGAAACAAAATGCCCTTAGCCGTAAGGTCTTGGTTGGCTTCCAGTTCGGCACAGCTGCGATAGTATTCATCGGCGCGATCATCGTCTCCCAGCAGATCAGTCTTTTTTTTAGTGATAAACTTGGCTACAATAAAGATTATATACTTGCCTCACAGGTGCCCAGGGATTGGTCGCCACAGGGAATCAGGCACATGGAATCGATCCGGTCGATTTTCGCCGGGATGCCGCAAGTCAGGGACGTCTCTCTTTCCTTCGAGATACCAAATGGTGCCAATAGTGGAAGCCTTGGCGTCTACCGTGAAGGCAGTGATCCTAACCGCCCGGTCGCAGCCCAGACACTTGTTACAGACGGGCACTATATTTCCACTTACCAGATACCCCTTGCCGCGGGTGTCTATTTTCATGAGGCCAATGGAAGTGATGACCAGGATTCAACGCACATAGTTCTAAATGAGACAGCTGTAAAGGCATTAGGATGGAAAACGGCCGGGGAGGCAGTAGGTCAGCGGGTACGATTTTCGGGTCTTGATCCAATGTTCACCATCAGTGGCGTAGTCAATGATTTCCATTTCGACGCCATGGGAAGCGCGATCCAGCCCGAAGTATTCGTGCCTGTCAGCTTTGGAGGCAGCTATCGGTTCCTTTCTTTTAAATTGAATCCCGGCAATATACGCGCCGACATTGCCACATTGCAGCATCAATGGTCAAAGTTGATGCCGGGAGCGCCATTCGAATTCAAATTCATGGATGAAAGCCTGGCAGCAATCTATGAAAGTGAACTGCGATTGCGAAAAGCAGCATCTACGGCGACTGTGCTGGCCGTTATCATTGTGTTTCTGGGGGTTGTCGGACTCGTTTCCGGTAGCGTGCAGCGGAGGACAAAGGAGATCGCGATCCGGAAAGTTATTGGCGCCAGTGTGCTCGGCATTATCCGACTCTTTCTGAGGGAATACTTACCGTCGCTATTGGTGGCAGCAGTCATTGCCAGTCCACTGGCCTGGTGGATCATGCAGCGCTGGCTCAACGACTATGTCACTCGAATTCCCCTTACCGTATGGCCATTCTTGATGGCTACGGGGTGCTTGGGCCTGCTGGTGATAGTACTTATCGCCGCTCAAACCTTGTCAGCGGCCCTAGCCAACCCAGTGAAAGGCTTGAGGAGCGAATGAGCACGGAATTAGCATCTGTCCGCCACACCAATGGGACATAAAAGATATTTTTTATTAAAAATCAACTAGTTAAGATTCCTGTTCCGGGTTCATTTAATTGCTGTTACAAAAAACCCGCTTCCATATTCCATTGAGGGTTCTCAATTTTCCCAATATAAAAGGAGGTTCTACACCCGACTACAAAGCCCAATCCCCTAAGGTCTAAAAAAACAAAAGGCGCCACTAGCGCCTCATCAAAATAGTTACAAGCCCTTGGAACTTACGCAGACTGCAAAGACTTCATAAAAGCCTTAGCTTGCTCCGGAGTCTTAATAATTTTGTGCAAAGAAGACCCATTACGAACAGCACTGGAGGGCTTTATACCGCTTTTGCCGACCCGTCTTGCTTTCGCCTTCAAATCAGCAACTTTTTTCTCAACACTTTTTGTCATATAGCAAAATTACTTTTTTCCCCCCAGATGGCCAATTCCGTTCTACATCGCTATTTCAGTTTGAAAATGAAATAGTTGTACATAAGATTGGACCTTATTACCATTCCTTTGCGAATTCTGTCGGTCATTGGAATGACATCGTTGAAATCGAAAGGGTTATCATATTGGTTCTTTCCAAATCGACTAATCCGTACAAAATACTTGAGCCCATACATCTCGAAGTATTGATCAAGATAGTCGAAGTTGCGTTGAAGAAACCGATAGTAAAGATAAGCCCGAGCATTATTCGATCCGTCTATTCCCAGATACTGCTCCGGGTGATCTGTAAGATACGTAAGCCCAGATAGAAGGATAGACGAAAAGACTTTAGAATAGTCTTTGTGCGCAATTTCAGCCTTATCATCTATTTCCCCTCTTGCATTCGTTGGGCCGAATGCAAGGTTGAAAACAAAAGGCAATAG
>Ga0302326_10005649_pt1 | contig 28491 bp, 19 predicted proteins | sample Palsa_T0_3_FD_202264 | JGI IMG/M metagenome (GOLD analysis project Ga0302326, IMG submission 202264) | Peat permafrost microbial communities from Stordalen Mire near Abisko, Sweden - Palsa_T0_3 | ecosystem: Environmental > Terrestrial > Soil > Palsa > Peat permafrost | place: Sweden: Abisko... | reverse complement strand
GGCAGCCGGTTCGCTGTCCGGCACGCGTTCACCCACACCTACAAAGGCAGCACGGCCAAGCGGGTCGTGATCTACGGCGCCGGTACTGCCGGTGCCAAACTGTGTGCGGTATTGCTGGGCGGTCCGGATTTCGTGCCGGTCGCCTTTGTCGACGATAACCTCTCCGTGCGCGGCAGCCGCATCAACGGCATCCGCGTCTACAACTCCGGCGAGCTCTCCGAGCTCATCGCCCGGCACGATATCGAGCGTGTCTTGTTGGCGATGCCGTCGATACAAAAGTGGCGTCGACGTGAAATCCTGAGCAGGCTCGCCCCGCTCGGTGTTCACATTCAGTCGTTGCCGGATCTCTCCGACATCATCGCCGGGCGAGCCCGCATCGATGAAGTCAAGGAAGTCGAAATCGGGGATCTGCTGGGTCGCGATCCGGTGCCACCGCATACCGCGCTTTTTGGTACCTGTATCCGCGGCAAGTCCGTGATGGTCACCGGCGCTGGCGGTTCGATCGGCTCGGAACTGTGCCGGCAGATTCTGGCGCTGGTTCCGAAACGATTGATACTTTTCGAAACCTCGGAATACGCGCTGTACAACATCGAGCGCGAGCTGCGCGAGGTTGCGAAGAAGAACCACATGGCGGTGGAGATCGTGCCGCTGCTCGGTAACGCGCATGATCGGCATCGCGTGCGCGAGGTGCTATCGACCTTCGAAGTGCACACGCTCTATCACTGTGCCGCCTACAAGCACGTGCCGATCGTCGAACACAACATCATCGAAGGCATCCACAACAACGTGATCGGCACCTGGTATACCGCGGAAGCGGCCATCGACGCCGCCGTCGATACCTTTGTGCTGATCTCCACCGACAAAGCGGTCAACCCGACCAATGTCATGGGTGCGACCAAGCGTCTTGCGGAACTGGTGCTGCAGGCTTTGCAACAGCGCACCAAGGTGACGCGCTTCTGCATGGTCCGCTTCGGCAATGTGCTGGCCTCATCCGGCTCGGTCGTGCCGCTGTTCCAGGAGCAGATCAGGCTCGGCGGCCCGGTCACGGTAACCCATCCGGATGTGATTCGTTACTTCATGACGATCCCGGAAGCCGCGCAACTGGTGATTCAGGCTGGAGCGATGGCGGGGGGCGGCGACGTGTTCGTGCTGGACATGGGCCAGCCGGTGCGCATCGATGATCTGGCCCGCCGGCTGATCGGCTTGATGGGCCTGACGGTGCGCGACGCGAACAACCCGCGCGGTGACATTGAAATCAAGTACACCGGCTTGCGCGCCGCCGAGAAGCTGTTCGAAGAGCTGCTCATAGGGACCAACGTCACCGGCACCGATCATCCCATGATCATGCGGGCCATGGAACATTCCCTATCCTGGCCGCGCATGCAACAACTGCTGGATGAGCTGCTCATTGCGCTCGATGCCTTCGACTGCGATCGGGCTCTGATGCTGCTGTCCGACGCCGTGGCGGAATATCGGCGCATGCCGGAAATGCGAGATTACGTCTGGGCGCGCAAGGCGGCATCGGCGAAGCTCGACGATCGCAAAGTGTCCGACTTCGCGGCCAAGCGCCGACTGTCTGAACTCGGACCGCGCTAGAATCCCCGACCGGTCCTGAGCGGGGGATTGCTTCCATGGCGGCCAGACACGCAGGCAAGATCGTTGCCATCACCGGCGGGGCCGGCGGCATCGGCCAGGCCATCGTGCAGCGGCTGGCTGCCGAGGGTGCGCGCATTGCGATCGCCGATCTGGCTGATGCGGCCGAGACGCTCGAACTCGCGCGCCAAGCCGGCGGCGAGGCGGCCGCTTACTCGGTCGACATCGCCGATTGGGAACAAATGTGTTCCTTCGCCGCCGCGGTGCGCGCGCGCTTTGGTGAGCCCTCGATTGCGATCCACTGCGCGGCGCTTCAATTCATGAGCGCATTCGAGGATCTGAGTTCCGAGCGCTGGCGCGCCACGTCCGATGTCAACGTGCTGGGCGGTTTTCATCTGGCGAAAGTGTTCCTGCCGGCCATGAAACGCTCGCGCTGGGGCCGCATCGTCATGGTGGCTTCGTCGAGCTTTTTTGCGCCCCCGGCGCGCATGAGCCACTACATTTCGAGCAAGGGCGCGCTGATCGGCCTGGTGCGGGGCCTGGCCGTGGAGGTCGGTGAGTTCGGCATCACGGTCAACGCGCTGGCGCCCGGACTCACGCGCACGCGCAAGGCCATCGAGGGCGTACCGCCGGCGCATTTTGCCGCCGTCCGTGCCCGCCAGGCCGTCGCTCGCAACGGCGAGCCCGAAGATCAGGCGGCGGCGATTTCATTCATGGTTTCGGACGACGCGGCCTTCATGAGCGGACAGACCATGCTGATGGACGGCGGCGAGGGGCATGTGTAGTCAGCACCCGCGCTGAGCCACTATAATTTCGGGCTGCGCGGAATATTGCCCCGCGCGCAACTCCCGGAAAGCACCCAATGGCGGCAGCGTTCAGACTCGGCACCTTTTCGGCTGCAGGCTGCCGGCCGTTCGGGGGGCTGATCGTCGATGAGCGTGCGCTCGCCTTCAATGCGCTGGCTGGTTACCTGCGGCGCGAACGCCTGGATTTTCATTGCGACGGCACGACGCTGTCGGTGGTCGATGCCTGGCAGCGCAATTTTCCGATCCTGCAGCGGGTTGCCGAGGCCATGCATGGCGGCGGCGATGCGGCGCTGGCCGAGGCCAGCGTGCCGATCGGCGCACTCAAGCTGCATGCGCCGATCGGCTCACGCAACGTGATCTGCTCCGGCGCCAACTACTTCAAGCACGTGGTGGATATCGTGGTCGCGCAGGTGCGGCCGGAGACCGAGGGCATGAGCGTGCAACAACGGCGCGAATTCGGCATTCAGAAGATGACCGAGCGGCGGCTCAACGGCACGCCGTTCTTTTTCATCAAGGCGAATTCGACCATGATCGGTCCGTTCGATCCGGTGAGCCTGCCGCCGGACGTCACCACCATGGATTGGGAGCTCGAGCTCGGCGTCGTGATCGGCAGGCGCGCGCGCTTCGTTACGCGCGAGCGGGCGCTGGATTACGTCGCCGGCTACATGGTGGTCAACGATCTGACCATTCGCGAGCGCGTCAATCGCAAGGACATGCAGGAGATGGGCATGGACTGGGTCGGCTCCAAATGCGCGCCGACCGCGCTGCCGACCGGCCCGTATCTGGTGCCGTCAGAGTTCGTCGGCGATCCGCAGGCGCTGCACATCACGCTCAAACACAATGACCGGGTCATGCAGGATGAGGGCACCCATGACATGATCTTCGACTGCGCGCGGCTGATCGAGTCGTTGTCGAAGTTCATGGCCCTGCAGCCCGGGGACTTGATCTGCACCGGCTCACCCTCGGGCAATGGCATTCATCATGGTGTCCTGCTCAAAGCCGGGGATGTCATGGAGGGCACGATCAGCGGTCCGCTCGAGGGGCTGGGGACACAGCGCAACGTCTGCCAACCCGAAGCCGTTTGACCGGGTGATCGGCAATGCCCAAACCCAATCCCGTCAAAGGCTGGCAGCTCGAGCGCGCGGATCTGCGCACGATCGGCCGTGATCTGCAGCGTCCGGAATGCATTCTCGCGCAGCGCGACGGCACCCTCTGGAGCGCCGATGCGCGCGGCGGGGTCATGCGCATCAATCCCGACGGCACACAGCAGCTGATTGCGCAGCGCCCGGACACGCGCTTCACCGAGCAGGGCGCCGGCGCCGAGCGCTACATCTTCGAGGGTACGCTGCCCAACGGCATCGCCTTTGCGCGCAACGGCGACTTCCTGATCGCCAATTTCGGCACCGACGCGCTCGAGCGCATGAACCGCAGCGGACAGAGCCAGGTGCTGTATACGGAGATCGACGGCCGGCCGCTCGGCAAGGTCAATTTCGTGCTGCGCGACTCCAAGGAGCGACTCTGGCTCACGGTGACCACGCGTGCCAGGCCCTGGACGCGTTCGATCAACGAAAAGCTTGCCGACGGCTACGTCGCGCTGATCGACGACAAGGGCATCCGAATCGCCGCCGATGGCTTCATCGGCACCAACGAGGTGCGGCTGGATGCCAACGAGGAGTGGCTGTACGTCGTGGAGAGCAATGCGCGCCGAATTTCGCGCTTGCGGGTGCACGCGGACGGGCGGCTCAGCGATCGCGAGGTCTATGGTCCGGCGCGGCTGCAGGGCATACCGGACGGCTTCGCCTTCGATACGCTCGGCAATCTGTGGATGACCTACGTGATTTCGGACAAGATCGCAGCGATCACGCCCGAGGGGGATGAGCTGATCCTGTTCGATGACGGCGATCCGGCCAAGGTCGGGCGCTTTGATCAGCACTTCTTCGCCGGCACGGTCACGCCCGAGCTCATGATGGAGTGCGGCGGGACGGTGGCGCCCTGGACCGCCAGCATCACTTTTGGCGGACCGGACCTGCGGACGCTGTATATCGGCAGCCTGCGCGGCACCACGATCCCGTATGTGCGCGCACCGGCAGCCGGATTGCCGATGGTGCATTGGTACGAGAACTATTGAACTTTCAAGTTACCGGGAAGCCGAGCCATGATCCTTGAAGCCGCGGTGCTGAGCATCGCACCGGCGCAGAAAACTGAATTCGAGGCGGCCTTTGCGCTGGCGCGTGAGCTCATCTCGGCCATGCCGGGATTCATCTCGCACCAGCTGCAGCGCGGCATCGAAACCGATGGGCGCTACCTGCTGCTGGTGCAGTGGCAGTCGGTTGATGACCACATGGTCGGATTTCGCCAGTCGCCGCAGTTTCTGCGCTGGCGCGCGCTGCTCGGACCGTTTTTCGCAGCCGCGCCCGCGGTCGAGCACTACCAGCTCGTCAGCGCGGGTCAGGCCGGTTGAGTATGCCGGCCACCCCGACAGCTTCCGGCGTGGCCCCGGTAGCCGTGGTGACCGGCGCTACCGGGGGTCTGGGGGAAGCCATCGTGCGCGCCCTGGCCGGCGAGGGTTTCACGCTCGGCATCGGCTATCACCGCGCGGCCGCGGCCGCCGAGCAGCTCGCGCGCCAGCTGCCCGGTTCCGGGCACTTTGCCATTGCCGCACCGGTGACCGACAGTGCCGCATTGGCGGCAATGGCCGCGGGGATCGACCGGCGCTGCGGGCGCTGCGATGTGCTGATCAACTGCGCCGGCACGACGCGTTTCGTGGCCCACGGTGATCTCGACGGCCTCGACGATGCGCTGTTCGATTCGATCTTTGCAGTCAATGTGCGCGGCGCGTTCGCCAGCGTGCGCGCGCTCAAGTCCCTGCTCGAGCGCAGCGAGCTGCCGGGCGGGGCTGTGGTGGTCAATATCTCCTCGATCGCCTCAGTCATCGCCATGGGCAGCAACGTGGCCTATTGCGCTTCCAAGGCCGCGCTCGACAATATGACGCGCTCGCTGGCGCGCGCGTTGGCGCCGCGCATCCGCGTGCTGGCGGTGGCCCCGGGACTGGTCGACACCGACTTCGTTAAATCCCTCGACCAGGCCTGGCGCGATGAGCAGGCCGCGCGCACCCCGCTGCGGCGCCTGGCGATGCCGGCGGAGGTGGCCAGGGCCGTGGTTGCCGCGGTCACGCAGTTGACCTTTACCACCGGCTCGATCATCGCCGTGGACGGCGGTCGACCGCTCAGCTAACCGTAAGGAGATGCCCGTGAAATTGGCTACGCTCAAAGACGGCACCAAGGATGGCAAGCTGCTGGTGGTTTCCAGGGATCTGTCACGGGCCGTGATTGCGGTCTCGGCCGCGCCGACGCTGCAGCAGGCCATCGAGACCTGGTCGAGCAGCGAGGGCAAGCTGCAGGGGCTGTCGGCCGACATCAATGCCGGGCACGCCGCGGGCTCGTTCGCGCTCGAGTTCGCCCAGCTCAGCTCGCCCCTGCCGCGCGCCTGGCAATGGCTCGACGCCTCGGCATTTCACAGTCATGGCGATCTGATGGAGAAGGTGTTCAAGCTCGAGCCGCCGGCGGACAAGCGCACCGTGCCGTTGATGTATCAGGGCGCCGGGGATGATTTTCTCGGTCCGGCCGACGACGTGCCATTGCCCTCCGATCAGGATGGTATGGATTTCGAGGCCGAGCTGGGCATCCTGCTCGATCGCGTGCCCATGGGCACGCCCGTCAGCCAGGCCGGCGCGCACATCAAGCTGCTGGTATTGATCAACGATTGGAGCCTGCGCGTGCTGGCGGGCAAGGACGTCAAGACCGGATTCGGCTTCCTGCAGTCCAAGCCCTCGACCAGTTTCGGCCCGGTCGCGGTCACGCCCGATGAGCTCGGCGACGCCTGGAGCCAGGGCCGCGTGCAGCTGCCGATTCACGTCTATTGGAACGGACAGGAATTCGGCCATCCGCACTGCGGCCAGATGGGCTTCAGCTTCGAGCAGCTGGTGGCGCACGCCGCACGCACGCGCAATCTCAGTGCCGGCACGGTCATCGGCTCGGGCACGATCTCGAACAACGAATACCGCAGCGTCGGCTCGGCCTGCATTGCCGAACGCCGCGGCATCGAGCTGTCCGATCTGGGCAAGCCGCAGACCGACTACATGAAGTACGGCGACCGCGTGCGCATCGAGATGCTCGATGGCGCCGGCCGCTCGATCTTCGGAGCCATCGATCAGCGCGTCGTGCCGGCGAAGCTGCCATGAGGGTGGTCGTGGTCGGCGGCGAGGGCTTCATCGGGCAGGCGCTGGTCGCGCGGCTGCGCCATGGCGGCACGATCGAGGGTGTACCGGCCTCCCTGATCACGGTGCTCGATCAGCGTATCGGCGCGCGCAGCCCCGATCCGAGGCTGCGCTATGTCGAGGGCGACATCAGCGACCCGGCGGTGCTCGCGCGCTCGATCGAGGGCGGCGTGGATTGCGTGTTTCACCTGGCCAGCATTCCCGGGGGCGCGGCCGAGCAGAATTTTGAACTCGGCCTGCGCGTGAATCTGCATGCGACACTGGGCTTGCTCGAGCTGCTGCGGCAGTCTCAATCCAGGCCGAAGCTGGTGTTCGCGAGCAGTATCGGCATCTACGGCGTGCCGCTGCCGGACATCATCGACGAGAGCACCATTCCGTTGCCGACCTTGAGCTACGGCGCGCACAAGCTCATCGGCGAGTACCTGGTGGCCGACTACGGCCGCCGCGGATTCGTCGACGGTCGTTCGGTGCGCATCCCGGGCATCGTCGCGCGGCCTCCGTCCGTGGGGCTGCTGTCGCTGTTCCTGAGTGATCTGATCCGCGAGCTGTCGGCCGGCCGCAGCTTCGTCTGCCCGGTCGCGCCGCAGGGCATGAGCTGGTTCATGTCGCGGCCCTGTATCGTCGACAATCTGCTGCATGCGGCGGCCCTCACGGCCGCGCAGGTGGCGCAGCAGCGCACCTGGCTGCTGCCCGTGCAGCATGTCTCGATCGCAGACATCGTCGCCGCCATCGCCCGTGTGCACGGCCCGGATGTGCTGAGCCGCGTGAGCTACGCGCCCAATGCGGCGCTGCAGGCGCAGTTTGCGAATTATCCGCCGCTGCGTTGCCCGAAGTCCGAAGCCGCCGGCTTCCGCCACGATGGCACGATCGAGAGCCTCATCACGCGCGCCCTCGAGACGATCCCATGAGATCGATCCTGCACCAGTGCGAGGCGGCCCCCGCGCGCGTGGCGGGCACGAGGCACGGCCGCCAGCGCAGCCTGACGGTCGATCTGCACTGCCACGCACTGACTGTGGCCGCGGAAGCGCTGGTGGCCGAGCGGCCGCAGAAACTCGCCGAGCGCGATCTGCAGCCGCGCATGATGGGCAGGCAGAGTTTCGATTACACGCTCAACGTCATGCTCAAGGCCGCCTTTCCCAAGCTCACGGACCTGGCGCTGCGCCTGAGCGACATGGACGCCATGGGCGTGGACATGCAGGTGCTGAGTCCGGCGCCGAATCAGTACTACTACTGGGCCGATCCGGACCTGGCGCGCGCGCTGTGCCGCACGATCAACGAGCACATCGCCTCGCTGGTGGCGCAGCACCCCGACCGGTTGCTGGGCCTGGGCAGCGTGGCGCTGCAGCACCCCGAGCTGTCGATCGAGCAGCTCGAATACGCGATGCGCACGCTGGGACTGCGCGGCATCGAGGTGTCCTCACAGGTCAACGGCCTGGAACTCGCCGATCCGAAGTTCGAGCGCTTCTGGGCCCGGGCCGAAGAGCTGGGCTGCATCGTGTTTTTGCATCCGCTCGGCACCACGCTCGGCGAGCGCCTGAACCAGCACTACCTGTCGAACACGATCGGCCAGCCTCTGGAGACTGCGGTCGCCCTGTCGTATCTGATTTTTGGCGGTACGCTGGATCGTTATCCCGGCCTCAAGCTCGTGGCCGCGCACGGTGGCGGCTACCTGGCCTCGTACATCGGGCGCTCGGATCATGCCTGGCACGCGCGGCCCGACGCGCGCGGCTGTCAGCGGCCGCCCAGCGAATACCTCAAGCAGATCCTGTTCGACACGATCGTCTATCGTCCCGAGCAGCTGCGGCATTTGATCGCCGAGGTCGGGGTCGCTCAGGTCGTGGTCGGTACCGACTATCCGTATGACATGGCGCATTACGATATTCATGCGCTGCTGGATTCGGTGCCGGGACTGAGCCCAGAGGATCGTGCGGCGATTCTCGGCGGCAACGCGGCGCGCCTGCTCGGGCTTGCGGTGCGCGCATGACATTGCAGTATCGGTTGCTGAACGTGTTCACGCGCGAGTCTGAAGCGCTCAGCGGCAATCCGCTGTGCGTGTTCGAGGACGGCACCGGCCTGGATACCGCGACGATGCAGGCCATCGCGCGCCAGTTCAATCTGTCGGAGACGACCTTTCTGCTGCCCTCGAGTCAGGCCAATGCCCGCGTGCGCATCTTCACCCCGAACTACGAATTGCCGTTCGCCGGACATCCCACGCTGGGCAGCGCGCATGTGTGCCGCGCGTTGCGGCTGGGCGCGGATGCGCTGACGCTTGAGATGCAGGCGGGGATCATCGCCGTGTCGGCCGCCGGGGCGCGCTGGACACTCTCGGCGCGGCCGCCAAGCTGGCGCGAGCTGCAGCTGCCGCGCGCGCGCCTGGCCCAGCTGCTCGGCCTGGCCGAGACTGATCTGCTCGATCGGCCGCTGTGGATCAAGGCGGGCAGAGAACAACTGATCGTGCCACTGGCCAGCGAGGAGGCCGTGCGCCGAGCCGCGCCGGAGGCCAAGGCCTTCGAAATCCTGACCAGCGAAGACGGGCAGGGCATGGCCTATGTGTTCGCGCCACCCATGGCTGAGCGCACGCTGGCGCGTTTCTTCTTCCCGCAGGTCGCGGCCATCCTCGAAGACCCCGCCACAGGCTCGGCCGCTGCGAACCTGGGCGGCTGGTGGCAGGCGATGCGTCGAGATTTACCCTGTAAGATTTTGATTTCTCAGGGGGAACAGATCGGTCGGCCATCGACGCTGCATCTCGAGGTCGACTCCAGTGGGCAGATCCGTGTCGGTGGCGAAGTCATTGAACTCGGAGCAGGCGCGATCACCCTCTAGTCCTGGATCATCCACTCGATCGTGCCATCGATGGCGCGCGTACCGAAGCGCATCAGATCCATCTTGGTTGGGGAGACGATGTACAGCGCCGCAGCGTTGGTGCCGACTCCGCTCTCGACCACGGTACCCAGGCCGCGCCCGCTGGTCGGGTCGATCGCGAACGAACCGTTGAAGAAGTTGCTCGAGAGGGCATCGTAGTTCAGGTAGATCAAGGGTTGCAGCCCGATCGGCCCCGGCGCCTGCGGGTATGCGGTGCCGCTGACGAAGGCATTGGGCAGTGTCGGCGGGAATATGCCGGAGGGCGGCGGAGCGGGGTAAGGTCCCTGGAACTGCGCCTCGAGCAGTCCTGAACTGCCGGCCGTGCTGCCGGGCTGCACGATGTAGCCATTGGCTGTGCCATCGAGGTAGAACACGTACGAGCGCGATCCCAGCGAATCGCTCAGTGCCAGGGTACCGCGACCGTTGCTGGCGACGGTGTAGCTCTGCGCGCTCAAGGACTCACTTGCCGTGTCGATCGCCTGATCGGAGGTGTCGAGCACGAGGTCGACCGTACCGGCGGTGATGTTGGCGTCGGACAGGCGTCCGAGCGACATGACACTGACCGGTTCGGTGTTGCCGAACCTGCCGAACAGGCTCACGATCGATGGCGCAGCCAGCGCGCTGCTGTCAAAGCTGGTCAGGTTCACATTGCCGACCTGCGCGGTCATCTGGCCGGCCATGCGCGTGGTGGCTGCACTGGCGGAAGGCGTCGGATCGATGTCGATCATGAACATCTTGCCGGCGTCGATCAGGTAGTACGCCAAGGTCGTGGTCTCGCTACCGGACGCGAGCGTCAGGGTTCCGCGGCCGTAGGCGTCCGGCGCAGTCATCGTGCCGCCCAGCGCCGCATCGCTCAGCGGCGTGGTGGCATCATTGGAATCGATCAGACCGGCGCTCAGCGTGCCCGTTGTACTGCTGGTGAAGCGTCCCGCGGCGCCGAAGTGCACCTCTTGCGGGTCGACGCCGAACAGGCCGAAGGCGAAATTGCCGCTCGGTGGCGCTGCGGTGATGGCCGTCGCGTCCTGCAGCTGCAGTTGGCCTGTTCCGGAATCGCTGCCGGAGCTGATGAGCTGCAGCTCGGCGGAATGAATCACTCCGGCGCTGTCAGGCGGCGTGGCGGCGAAGTCGTACACCAGCTGTCCGCTGGGCGCATTGAAGGTCAGGACCCCGGTATTGGTCTCGCGATTCACGCAGGTGCCCGAGGTCATGGTCTCATCGGCTGTAGTGACGTGCGGATCCTTGTAATCCTGCTCGCCGGTGATGTTGCCGCTGGTGGGGTCGATCGAGATCGAGCCGACATGGGTGGCGGGGGCGCCGCCGCGAAAGCCCGAAAATAGAAACGTATAGCGACCGGCCAGTACGCAAGCCGCCTCGGGGTTGACCACCAGCTTCAACGCCACGGTGGCGGTGCGACTGAGCGTGTCGGTGGCCTGAAGCGTGAAAGTGGAGGTGCCGGCCGTCGTCGGCGTGCCCTCAATGTAGGTGGCTGCCCCGGTGCTGCCATTGAGCGCGAGCCCAGCCGGCAATGCCCCGGACTGCACTATCCACGTGAACGGCGAATCACCGCCGGCGGCCGACACCGCTCCCTGGTAGGGCACATTCACGTTGGCCGGGAACAGCGTCAGGGGATCGATCTGCGGCGTGCCGAGCACGATCAGAGCCGTGGAGGCGAGCTGAGTGGGATTGGCGATGGAGGTCGCCGTGATCAGCGCGGTGGCCGATCCGGTCACGGTGGCCGGCGCATTGTAGGTTGCCGTCGTGTTGGTGAGAGCGCTCAAGCTACCCACTCCGGTCAAGCTCCAGCTCACGCCGTCGCTGTTGCTGGGATTCTCGACCGAGGCACCGAGGGCCAGCGTCTGGTCTTCCAGCAGCGAGGTGACACTGCCCGCTGTGGTCAGGGCGACGCCCGTGTCGACACCGACCGTGGAGGTGACGCCGCGACTGCTGTTATTGCTGCAGGCTCCCAGGATCAACAATGCACTTAGACACCAAAGGACTCGGGCAGATCGCTTGACAGTCAACGGCTTCTCCTCGCGGATATCGGAAGGCATGGGGCACGGCGCCGGCGCACCAGCGCCACGCCGGTCAGCGCCGCCAGGATCAGCAGCTCGGGGCCAAAGGATCCAGCGCCCAGGCCGGCGCTGGCCCCCAGCGCCGACTGAATCGTGTAGCTGCCCGAGGCGGTGTTACCGGCGTTATCGGTGATGGTCAGCACGACCTGGATCGAACGGAATGAGGGCACGACCAGTGTGGCGATCGACTGATTGGCGTTGATCAGCTGATCGCTGGTGGCGGGGATCGTGGACCATTGATACGAGACGATGGTATAGCCCGTGGCAGCGGTGCTGGCGTTGCCATAGAGGGTGATGTGCTGCCCGGGCGAGCCGGTGCTGCTCGAGGTCGTGATATCCACGTACATGCCCGAGGCGGTCAGCACCGCGCTGGCGGCGTTGAGCATGCCGGCGCCGCAGGTCGCGGTGGTGCACACGCACTCCGCATCCTGGCTGGTGTCGGTGTAATTGCCGTTCGAGTCGGTGGTGGTCAGGGCCAGCCCGCAGGCGGTCGTGGTGGTCGAGGAGGAAGTCGGGAAGGGCAGTGTGCTTACCTGCATGCGCTGAATCAACGCCGCGGGCGCCAGAGTCGGCGCGACCGACAGCATCAGCGCGGCCACACCCGAGGCCATGGGCGCCGCGAAGCTCGTGCCGATGTTGCCCTCGTTGTCCGGATTGCCGCCCTCGCTCAGGTAGCTCGGGTTCAACAGCGCATAGGTATAGAATCCCGGCGTCGGCGACGGCGTGGTCGTGCCGGCATCGCTGGTGGTCTCGATCGAATAGACGCATGGTTCGGTGGTCAGGGTATTGACGCAGTCGCCGGCCGGCGCGGCAATGACGACCGCCGCCGCGGTGCTGCTCAGACTGCTGTAGCCGACCTTGGTGCCGGCTGCCCGCAGGCCCGCCACCGAGAGCACGCCGGTGCAACTGGCCGGTGCGTTGACCGGGCCGCCCTCGTTGCCGGCCGCGGCCACGACCAGCACGTTGGCCGTGATAGCTGCCGACACCGCATCCTGCTCGGTGGTCGAACAGGCCGTGGGCGCGCCCAGGCTCAGATTGATGATATTGGCCAGATTCGGATTGCCAGGTACGCCCGTGATGGCGCCGCCATAGGCCCAGGTGATGGCCGCGGCGATGTCCGAGACGCGGCCGCCGCACACGCCGATGGCGCGGATCGGCAGCAGCATGGTTTCAGGGGCGATTCCGGCTATGCCGATGCCGTTGTTGGTCGCCGCGCCGATGACACCGGCAACCCTGGTGCCATGCCATGAACTCGGCGCCGTGGTCGTGCAGCCCAGGGCCTGGATCGCCGGCACGGCGAGGTCGGCGGTACTGATCCAGTCGCCGGGATCGGACGGGTCGTCGTGCCAGCCCTGGCCGTCATTGGCGATGTAGTACGTCGCGTCCGAGCCGGTGGCGCTGCAATCGGCAGGATCGGTGGTGCTGTTGTTCTGGTCGCAGCTCACGAAGTCATAGCCGGGCAGCAGCTTGCTCGCCAGATCCGGATGCGCCGTGATGATGCCCGTGTCGATGACCGCCACGATGATGCTCGACAGGCCCGTGGTGGTCTGCCAGGCGGTCGTGGCCGAGATCGCCGAGGGTGTCGTCGAGGAGCTCGGCTGCAGGTACCACTGACCGGTCCAGGAGCCGTAGTTATCCGAGCCGGCGGAAAAATGCGGATCGTTGGGAGCGGTGTCCAGGGTGTTCTGGCTGATGTAGCGCCAGCCATCGGGCTCGGCGTATTCAACACCTGGGTCGGCCTTGATGCGTGCCAGCAATGGCCCCATCGCGTAGGGCGTCAGGGCTCGCTGCAGCCGCAGCACATCCACGTGTCCGTAGAGGTTGTGTACCGGTTGCACATCGGCCCCGGTGACCGCGCGCAGGCGCTCGGTACGCTGCTCGATGGAGGGGATTTGCACCGCCGCGACGCCGCTGTCGCGCCACTTGACTATGATCTGATCGGTGGCGGTCGGATCGGGATGCCGGAACACGACGCTGTCGGCAGCCAGCGACAGGCCTGGCAGGGCGCCGCCCGCAGCCCACCCCACCGCCAACACAGCGGCTGCAAATGCTTGTCTTGGCATGGGCTCATTAGACCACAGAGTCTGCAGGAGTTCGCTCGGGCGCCCGCGGGCCAGCTCAGTGCCTGCCGCCGGGCGGGCGATGGCCGCTGACTTCCGCACCGGCGCGTGGGTCCAGGCGCCGAAATGACAGTGCCGCGGCGATCGCCAGGAGTCCCGCTGCCAGGAAGGCCACGCGGAAATCCCCCAACGACACGGCGCTGCCACCCCCAAGCCTCTGCCCGAGATTCAGGACGATGGCCGCGAAGGCCACGCCGAGCACCGCGGCGACCTGCTCGGTCACGCTCGAGAGCGTCGCGGCGGAGCTGCGCTGCTCGGGAGCGATGTCGGCGAAGGACAGCGAATTCAGTCCCGTGAACTGCATTGATCGGGTCATCCCGGCCACCAGCAGCACCGCCATCACCAGCGCGTGCGGCGTGGCGGCCGTGAACAATGCGCAGGCGGCAATGGCGAGCCCGGCCAGCACGCCGTTCCCGACCAACACGCGGCGAAATCCCAGGCGTCGCAGAATCGGCGTGGTCAGCGCCTTGATGCCCATGTTGCCCACGAAGTAGACCAGGATCAGCCCTCCGGAGGCCAGCGCGCTCAGGCCGAAGATCAGCTGGAACAGCAGCGGCAGCAGAAAGGGTGTGGCCGTGATCGCGGTGCGAAACGCGGTCCCGGCCGTGATGCTGCTGACGGCATAGGTGTGTACGCGGGCTGGCGAAAGCTGCAGCAGCGGCTGCGGCGTGCGCCTGAAGTGGCGGATCGCGAGCCAGCCGAGCACCGCACCGGTCAGGATCAGGCCGCCCGAGAGCGCAGCGTCGATGTGGGTCTGCGACAGCGATTGCAGGCCATAGAGCAGCCCCGTGAGCGCGAGCCCCGACAGCGCGAAGCCCTGCCAGTCCAGGGGCGCCGGCGCGGCCGCGGGGCCGTTGGGAACGAAGCGCGCCGCCAGCATCACACCCACCAGGCCCAACGGCACGTTCAGCAGGAAGTTCCAGCGCCAGGAGATATAGGTGGTGATGAAGCCGCCGAGCGCCGGGGCCACGATCGGCGCGGCCAGCGCCGGCCAGGTGATCAGCGCGATCGCCTGCAGCAGTTCGGATTTCTGCGTACTGCGCAGCACGACCATGCGTCCCACCGGCGCCATGAGCGCGCCGCCGATTCCCTGCGCGGCGCGCGCCATGCCGAACTGCAGCAGATTGCCTGCGAGCCCGCAGCACAGCGAGGCCAGCGTGAACAGCGCGATTGCCGCCATGAATACATTGCGCGAGCCGAAGCGATCGGCCAGCCAACCGCTCAGCGGCATGAATGCCGCGGCCGACATCAGGTAGATCGTGATGCCGATGCTCACGCCCAGAGCCGTCACGCCGAACGTGGCTGCCATCTGCGGCAGCGAGGTGTTGATGATCGCGCTGTCGAGCAGCTGCATGAAGAACGCGCCGGCGACGATGCCGGCGATCAGTCGGGTGTCTGCTCGCATGGGCGCAGTGTAGCGGCTGGCGGCGCCGTGCAACTGGTGCGACCGGTTGCTCTGCCGTAGGCTAGTGTCATGAATTCAGCAGTGCCGATAGTGCCGGCGACACCGCTGGCCGCTGAAGACGACCGGATCGCGATGACCAAGGACGCGCTCAAGCGCGCGTTTGTCGACAACCTGTACTACATGCAGGGTAAATTCCCGGCGCTGGCGACCGGCACCGACTACTACATGGCGCTGGCCTACGCGGTGCGTGATCGCATGCTGCAGCGCTGGATCAGCACCGCCTCGACCTACACTGCCCAGGGTTCGCGTACCGTCTCCTACCTGTCGGCCGAGTTCCTGATGGGTCCGCACCTGGGCAATAATCTGATCAATCTGGATATTTACGACACCGCGCGCCAGGCGGTCGGCGAGCTCGGTCTGGATCTGGACGATCTGCTGCGTCAGGAGGATGAACCAGGGCTCGGCAACGGCGGCCTCGGCCGCCTGGCGGCCTGCTTCATCGATTCGTTGGCGACGCTGCAGATGCCCTGCATGGGCTACGGCATCCGCTACGAATACGGCATCTTCCAGCAGGAGATCGTCGACGGCTGGCAGGTGGAGAAGACCGACAAGTGGCTGCGCTTTGGCAGTCCCTGGGAACTGGTGCGGCCGGAATGGGCCGTGGACGTGAAATTCGGCGGCCACACCGAACGCTATACCGATGAACAGGGCCGGCACCGCGTGCGCTGGGTGCCGGCTCGGGTCGTGGTCGGCGTGCCGTACGACACGCCGATCCTGGGCTATCACGTCAACACCGCCAACACACTGCGGCTGTGGCGGGCCGAAGCGCCCGAGTCGTTCGATTTTTCGGTCTTCAACCGCGGCGACTACTGGGGCGCGGTGAATCAGAAGGTGACCTCCGAGAACATCACCAAGGTGCTGTATCCCAACGACGATCAGGTGCGCGGCAAGGAGCTGCGCCTGGAGCAGCAGTTCTTTTTCGTCTGCGCATCATTGCAGGACATGCTGCGCATCCTGCGCGTACAGAGGATTCCGCCGGAGCGCTTCCACGAGAAGTTCGCGATTCAACTCAACGATACCCACCCGTCGATCGCCGTGGCCGAACTGATGCGCCTGCTGGTCGATGAGCTGGCGATGGATTGGGACCGCGCCTGGGCGATCACGCGCCGTACCTTCGCCTATACCAATCATACGCTGCTGCCCGAGGCGCTCGAGCGCTGGCCGATCGCGCTGTTCGGGCGCCTGTTGCCGCGGCATCTGGAGATCATCTACGAGATCAATGCACGCTTTCTCGACGAAGTGCGCATCGCCTTCTTCGGCGATGAGCAGCGCCTGGAACGCATGTCGCTGTTCGATGAGACCGGCGAACGCTACGTGCGCATGGCGCACCTGGCCACGGTCGGCAGCCATCAGGTCAACGGCGTCTCCAGCCTGCACTCCGAGCTGCTCAAGAGCGACGTGCTGCGCGACTTCTACCAGCTCTGGCCCGAGAAGTTCAGCAACAAGACCAATGGCGTGACCCCGCGCCGCTGGATGGTGCTGGCCAACCCGCGGCTGGCGCAATTCATCACCCGCGCCATCGGTGCCGACTGGGTTCGCAACCTCTATGAGCTGCGCGGCCTGGAGCCGCTGATCGACGATGCCGACTTTCGCGCCGAGTGGCGCGAGATCAAGCGCGCGAACAAGAGCGCGCTCGCCACCATCATCCGCGAGCGCACCGGTGTACTGGTCAATCCCGATGCCATCTTCGACGTGCAGGTCAAGCGTATTCACGAGTACAAGCGCCAGCACCTGAGCATCCTGCACGTGATCGGCCTGTATCGCCGGCTCAAAACCGACCCGACGCTGCAGATCGAGCCGCGCGTGTTCATCTTCGGCGGCAAGGCCGCGCCCGGCTATCACCTGGCGAAACTGATGATTCGCCTGATCACCGCCGTGGGCGAGATCATCAATCGCGACCCGGGCGTGCGCGACCTGATCAAAGTCGTGTTCCTGCCGAACTTCAACGTCACCAATGGCCAGCGCATCTATCCGGCCGCAGACCTGTCGGAGCAGATCTCCACCGCCGGCAAGGAAGCCTCCGGCACCGGCAACATGAAATTTCAGATGAATGGCGCGCTGACCATCGGCACTCTGGACGGGGCCAACATCGAGATCCGCGATGAAGTGGGCGCCGAGAATTTCTTCCTGTTCGGCATGAGCGCCGAGCAGGTGCAGTGGCTGCGCGCCAGCGGCTACCGGCCCATGGACCTGTATCACAGCCAGCCGGAATTGCGCGAAGTCATCGATCTGATCCGCGAGGGCTTCTTCTCGCGCGGCAACAGTGAGCAGTTTCGCGATCTGATCGACAACCTGCTGTACCACGACCCGTACATGGTGCTGGCCGATTACAAGGCCTACGCCGACTGCCAGCAGCAGGTGGACGCGGCCTTTCGCGACCGCGAGGGCTGGACGCGCATGTCGATACTGAACACGGCCCGCTCGGGCAAATTCTCCTCCGACCGCACGATTCGCGAGTACTGCGTGGATATCTGGCAGGCCAGAACCGTGCCGGTGCAGCTGATGACGCAGGACGAGGCTCACGCCGGTCACTCGCTGTGAGGCTCGCGGCGGCCGCGCGGCGCAGCGCGCCGCTGGGTCTGCTGTGCGCCCTGCTGCCCCTGTGCGGCAGTGGCGCCGAGGCGCCGGGCCAGGCACACCCGCAACTGTGGCCGCGCACGCACAGCGTGGGCCTGGTCGATGCCGGCAGCGAAGCCTTCATCAGCGAGCTCATGGCTCGCATGAGCCTGCCGGAAAAGGTCGGCCAGGTCATTCAGGCCGACATCGCCAGCATCCAGCCGGATGACCTGCGCCGCTACCCGCTGGGGGCGATTCTCGCCGGCGGCGACTCGCCGCCGCTGGGGGCCGATGTGCGCGCACCGGCGAAGGCCTGGCTCGAGACCGCGCGGGCATTTCGTGCCGTCGCGCTCGAGCCGCGGCCGGGGCACGTGCCCATACCGCTGCTGTTCGGTATCGACGCGGTGCACGGCAACGGCCACGTGCGCGGCGCGACGCTGTTTCCGCACAATATCGGTCTGGGCGCGGCGCACGATCCGGAACTGATTCTCCGCATCGGCGCGGCCACCGCGCAGGAGACAGTCGTGGTCGGCATCGATTGGGCCTTTGCGCCGACCCTGGCCGTGCCGCAGGACGTGCGCTGGGGCCGCAGCTACGAGGGCTATTCGCAGGACCCGGCGCTGGTGCGCCGCTACGCCGGTGAAATGGTACGCGGGCTGCAGGGTGATCCACTGGGGCCACGCGGCGTCGGCAACGCTCATGTGGCTGCGACCGCCAAGCATTTTCTGGGCGATGGCGGCACCAGCGGCGGGGTCGATCAGGGCGATACCCGCGCCAGCGAGCAGCAGCTCATCGACACGCATGCGCAGGGCTATCTGTCGGCGATCGAAGCCGGCGTGATGACCGTGATGGTGTCGTACTCGAGCTGGCAGGGCCGCAAGATGCACGGCAATCAGAGTCTGCTGACCGGCGTACTCAAGGGCAGCCTGGGTTTCGACGGCCTGGTGGTCGGGGACTGGAATGGCCATGGCCAGCTCGAAGGCTGCAGTGGCCGAAGTTGTCCGGCCGCGTTCAATGCCGGCATCGACATGTTCATGGCGCCCGACAGCTGGCAGGAGCTGTTCGACAACACGCTGGCGCAGCTGCGCTCGGGAGCCATACCGATGGCGCGGTTGGACGATGCGGTGCGCCGGATCCTGCGCGTCAAGGTCAAACTGGGGCTGTTCGCGCCTGAGCGGCCCTGGGAGGGACGCTTCGAGCTGCTCGGCTCCAGTGAGCATCGTGCGCTCGCGCGCGAGGCGGTGCGCAAGTCGCTCGTGCTGCTCAAGAACAACGGCCATGTGCTGCCGATTCGCGCCGGCGCGCACGTGCTGGTCGCCGGATCCGGCGCCGACGACATCGGCCGCCAATGCGGCGGCTGGACGCTGTCCTGGCAGGGCGACGGCAACCACAACAGCGATTTTCCGCACGCCGAGTCGATCTATGCCGGACTGGCCGAGGCAATCGAGGCCGGCGGTGGCAGCATCGAGCTGCAGGCCGATGCCCGCTACACGCGCGCGCCGGATGTGGCGCTGGTCGTCTATGGTGAGCGGCCGTACGCGGAAATCGGCGGTGACCGGCGCACGCTGGCCTACCGGGCCGAAGCGTCAAACGATCTGGATCTGCTGCGGCGACTCAAGGCCGCGCACGTGCCGGTCGTGTCCGTGTTTCTGAGCGGACGGCCGCTGTGGGTCAATCCCGAGATCAACGCCTCCGATGCCTTCGTCGCCGCCTGGCTCCCCGGATCGGAAGGTGCAGGTGTCGCCGACGTGCTGATCGGTGACGCGAACGGCTCGCCGCGCAATGACTTCAGCGGCCGGCTGTCCTTCACCTGGCCGTCCAGCCCCACAGGTGCCGTCAGAGCGCTGTTTGCGCTCGGGTACGGGCTGCGCTACGCGGATCATTCGCAGCTGGCGCAGCTGCCGGAAGATGCCGCTGTGCCGGCGGCCGGCTCGGACAGCGAGGACTTCCTGCTCGCGGCGCGCACCGGCGGGAACTGGAACTTCGTGCTCGACGGCGCCGTGCGCATGCGCGCCGTGGATGCGCTCGGCGTGCAGGAGGCCGGCCGGCAATTTCTTTGGAGCGGCGCCGAGCCCGCCAGCATCGCCATCGCCGGACCGGTGCTGGACCTGCGCTCCGCGGCCGCCCAGGGCGGCTCACTGCTGATCGAGTTTCGCCTCGACGCGGCTCCGACCGCCCCGGTGGTGCTGAGCATGGGTTGCGGGCCGCGCTGCGAGCAGGCGCCGGGTCTGGATATCACCCAGCGGCTGCAGCGCGCCCCCAATGGCGCCTGGCAAAGTCTGAAAGTGCCACTGTCGAGCTTTGCCGCCGCCGGCATCGATCTATCCGCCGTGCAGGCGCCGCTGCTGCTGCGCGCGGGCCGCTCCCTGGAATTGACTCTCAAGAGCGTGCGGCTGTCGATCGATGCCGCCGGTGCCGAAACCCTGCCACCGGCCAGTCGCTAGGGGATGTAGTACAGATCGATGGATTTGCCCACGCGCTGCACCGGCCGGTAGCGCAGCAGCCAGGCGTAGCCCGCCTGATTCTCCTGCAAGGTCAGCATCGTGATCGCGACCCAGCCGTGCACCGGCTGATCGGGCTTGAGCAGGCTATAAGGCGGCAGCGGCTCGAGCGACAGATCAGCGGTGCCCTTGTAACCGATCGACAGCTGCTCGACCTGGCGCGCGGCGAGCACGTGCTCGAGGCGGCGCAGATCCTGACCGCCCCAGTCGAGGTCGGAGTCCACCAGGATGCGCTCGGGATGCTCGCCGGCCAGAATGTTGAAATAGGCCAGATAATCCGGATAGGCGTAGACCAGCGTCGAGACCTGCCACAGCGTCAACCCCACGAGCGCAGCGCGCACGGCGCGCGCCGGCCAGCGCTGCCACGCGGCGAGCGCGGCATAGCTCGCGCCCATGGCCAGCAGCGGGTAGGCGATCAGCACATGCCGCACGCCGATGTTGATATGGCTGTAGAGGCAGCAGAACAGCAGGATCGAGACGAAACACGCGCTCGGGGCCAGCAGGTAGATGTTGGCCGCGCGCGCGCCGCGAATGGCCAGCAGCACCAGGCCCGACAGCCCGAGCAGCAGCAGCGGCAGCGTGGTCTTGAACGTGAGCGCCACGAGATAGAAATACCACCAGCCGCGCTTCGCGGTCTGGCCGAGCAGGAACGACAGATGGCCGTTCTCGTTGTGCCATTCGACGCCGAGAAAGTTCAGCGGCACCATCTCGAAACCCAGCGGCAGGGGCACGCGGGCGGCAAAGCTATAGGCCAGATCGTGCAGCCAACCGTGGCTGCCGGCGATGAAGTCCAGCGCCTTGCTGGGGGCCAGATCCGGCGTGGTCAGATAGACCAAATTGGGTCCGTAGACCCCGACCATGATCAGCAGTGCCAGGCCTAAGGCCAGTGCGCCGCTGGCGGCCCGAGGCAGCAGCTGCGATCGCAGCGGCGTACGTGCCGGTGCGGCGCGCAGCATCGCCAGCCGCAGCACGATCAGCGTCGCGGCCGCGACGCCGATGAACGGCACCGCCGACATCTTGCTCGCCACGGCGAGTCCGGCTGCGAGTCCAAGTCCGAGGCCGCGTGCCACGCTCGGCGTCTCGAACCAGCGCAGCAGCAGATACAGGCTCGTCATGGTCAGCGCCGTGACCGCCACATCGATCGCGACCACCGCGGCGTGGCCCAGTATCACCGGACTGCTGAGCAGGAAAAGCACGGCCAGCAGTGCTGCCGGCTCGCCGAACCAGCGCCGCGTCCAGCTCCAGGTCGCGCCCGCCAGCACCAGCAGGAACGGCAGCATGCCGAGCCGCGCCAGCGTCAGCAGCTCATCGTAGCTTTGCGCGGAGTGGTAGAGCAGTTCCCTGCCCTCGGCCTCGCCGTTGGGGTTGGGATCGCCGTGAAAGCGCGCGCCGGCCAGGTAGGGTCCGATAGCCGCTGCCAGACGTGCGAACGGCGGATGCTGGTTGTCGTAGCGGTACTCGCCGCGATCGATCAGCACCAGGCCGGCCGCGATGTGCTCGGGCTCGTCCCAGAAGTTTCCGAACACGCGGTAGGTCGAGATGCACAACGCGCACGCGAGCAGCGCCAACAGTGTCAGGACAGCCACAGACCGGCATGTCGTCCAGCGCATCTGCAAAGCTGCCTCGGATCTGTGAGGCCGGCATTGTACGGGGCTCGAGCACCGCTCTGCCAGCGCACCGGGCGTTGGCTTGCGGGAAGCTGGAGCGATGAGTAGAGTGCAAAAGTTTTTTTGTCGCGATATCCAGCAGGCGCGAGTGTGCGCAGAAGTCCCCCATGAGTGAGCCGTGGCTGGTTCATAAATTCGGCGGTTCCAGTGTGGCCGACGCGCAATGCTTTGAGCGCGTCGCGGCCATTGTCGAATCCCCGGCGCTGGTCTCGGCGGCACGCTCGGCAGATATGCGCGCGCGCGTCGCGGTGGTGCTGTCCGCCTGCAAAGGCGTGACCGACGAGCTGCTGGAACTGGTGGTGCTGGCGGAACGCGAGGATCGGGGCTGGCGGGCGCGGCTGGCGGGTCTGCGCGAACGGCACGCCGAGATTGCCAGCGCGCTGCTCGATGATCGCTCGGCCGCACAGTATCTGGCCGATTTCGACCACGACAGCTCGGATCTGGCCGGCGTGCTGCAGACCACGAGCGTGATGCGCTCGGCGGCGCAGAGCGTCTGCGATCTGGCCGCAGGCTATGGTGAGATCTGGTCGACGCGGCTGTTCCATCGCTATCTGCAGCAGCGCGGCGTGCGCGAGGGCGTGCATTGGATTGACGCCCGCAGGTGTGTGACCGTCGAGTGGGGACCACTGGGTCCGGCGGTGCAATGGCAGCGTTCCAAGACGCAGCTGCAGGACCTGCTGGGCGCCGGCGCCGGCGCGAGCGCGAGCGCGAATGTGGCGGCGACACTGGTGATCACAGGTTTCATCGCCACCGATCCGCGTGGCGTGCAGACCACGCTCGGACGCAACGGCAGCGATTTCTCGGCCTCGATCTTCGGGGCGCTGCTGGATGCCGCCGAGATCCATATCTGGACCGACGTCGACGGCGTGCTCTCCGCCGATCCGCGGCGCGTACCGGACGCGCAGGTCATCGACTCGCTGTCGTACAACGAGGCGATGGAATTGGCCTACTTCGGCGCCAAGGTCATTCACCCACAGACCATGGCACCGGCGGTCGGTCGCGACATTCCGATCTGGATCCGCAATACCTTCGCGCCGCACAAGAATGGGACCTTGATCTGTGCCGCGCCGCGCTCGAGCCTGCCGGTCAAGGGCATCACCAGCATCGAGAACGTGGCGCTGGTGAATCTGGAGGGCGCGGGCATGATCGGCGTGCCCGGCACGGCGCACCGGCTGTTCGGCGCGCTGCGCGAGGAGGGCATTTCCGTCATCCTGATTTCCCAGGGCAGTTCGGAGCATTCCATCTGCTGCGCCATTCCGCAGGAACAGGCGGTGCGAGCCAAGCGCGTGCTCGATGCCGCCTTTGACCGCGAACTGGCCGAAGGGCAGATCCAGAATGTCGACGTGACGCCCGATCTGGCGATCCTGGCCGTGGTCGGCGACGGCATGGCCGGCATGCCCGGGGTCTCGGGCAAGGTGTTCGGCGCATTGGGCAATGCCCAGATCAACGTCCGCGCCATTGCCCAGGGCGCCTCGGAGCGCAATATCTCGGTGGTGGTCGATGGCAAGCATGCGACCCGCGCGCTGCGCGCCGCGCACGCCAGCTTCTACCTGTCGCCGCACACGCTTTCGATCGGCGTGATCGGTCCGGGCACGGTCGGCAGCGTGCTGCTCGACCAGCTCGGCGGCCAGCGCGAGCGCCTGGCGCGGGAGTTCAAGATCGATCTGCGCGTGCGCGGCATCCTGCGCTCGCAGCAGATGTGCCTGTCCGACCAGGGGGTGGCGCTCGAGAGCTGGCGCACGCAGCTGGCCACGCGCTCGCAACCGGCCGATCTGGCGCGATTCGTCGAGCACGTACGCGTCGACTATCTGCCGCATACGGTGCTGATCGACTGCAGCGCCGACAGCCACATCGCCCGGCAGTATCGCGACTGGCTGGCCGCCGGCATTCACATCGTCACTCCCAACAAAAGGGCCAACAGCAGCGAGCTGTCCTACTACGAGAGCCTCAAGGCGGCGCGTCGCGAGAGCGGCGCGCATTACCTCTACGAGACCACGGTCGGCGCCGGGCTGCCGGTCATCCAGACGCTGCGGGATCTGCGCGAGACCGGCGATGAGATCACGCGCATCGAGGGGATTTTCTCCGGCACGCTGGCGTATCTGTTCAACGTCTACGATGGCACGACACCGTTCTCGGCCATCGTGCGCGAGGCCAAACAGCGCGGCTACACCGAGCCCGATCCGCGTGATGACCTTTCCGGCACCGACGTGGCGCGCAAGCTCATCATCCTCGGCCGCGAAATGGGACTGAAGCTCGAGATGAGCGACGTCGAGATCGCGAGCCTGGTGCCGTCGGATCTGGCCGCGGGCAGCAGCGAGGAGTTCCTGGCCGGCCTGTCGCGCTACGATCAGCCGATGAAGCAGCGCTACCAGGAGGCGCGCGCGCGCGGCCGTGTGCTGCGCTATATCGGCGCCGTCGCCGCCGATGGACGGGCGACGGTGGGATTGACCGAGCTGGATGCGCGCCACGCCTTTGCCAATATCGCCCTGACCGACAACGTGGTGCGCTTCGCGACCGCGCGCTACTGCGACAATCCGCTGATCGTGCAGGGGCCCGGTGCCGGGCCTGCGGTCACCGCCGGAGGTGTGTTCGCCGATCTGCTGCGGTTGGCGACTTACCTGGGAGCACGACTGTGACCGCCCAGGGCACCGGCAGCGCGCATCCACGCGACTGGGCGCACGCCTTCGCCCCGGCCTCGGTCGGCAATGTCGCCATCGGCTTTGACATTCTGGGATTCTCGGTCGACGCGCTGGGCGATCGCGCCACGGTCCGGCGCGTGCCGGGGACCGGCGTCCGCATCACGGCGATCCACGGCGTGGTAGCTGATCTGCCGCGCGAGGCCGCGCACAACACCGCCGGCCGCGCCCTGATGGCGATGCAGGAGGCGCTGGGATTGGAGTTCGGTTTCGAGCTCGAGCTCGACAAAGGCATTCCGCTCGCCTCGGGGCTGGGCGGTTCCGCGGCCTCGGCGGTCGCCGCCGTGATCGCCGCCAACGCCTTGCTGGCCGAGCCGCGCACGGCGTTGGAACTGCTCAAATTCGCCATGCATGGCGAGGCGGTGGCCAGCGGCTCGATGCATGTGGACAATATCGCGCCGTCGCTGTTCGGTGGCCTGGTGCTGACGGTCGGCATCGATCATCCGCGCATCAAGCAGATTCCCGTGCCGCCGGCGATCCGAGCCGTGATCGTGCATCCGCACATGTTCCTGTCCACGCGCGACGCGCGCGCGATACTCAAGCACACGGTCAAAATGGCCGATTTCGTCTGGCAGACGGCCAATCTGGCCGGCTTCATCTCCGGCTGCTACACCAACGATCTCGACATGGTGCGCGAATCCTTCGAGGATGTCGTGATCGAGCCGCAACGCGCGGCACTGATACCCGGCTTCGCCGATGTGCGCCGCGCGGCGCTGTCGGCCGGCGCGCTCGGCTGCTCGATCTCCGGGGCGGGTCCGACCACTTTCGCCTGGTGTCTGGATAGCCACGCGCACGCCGTGTGCGAGGCGATGGTGCAGGAGTTTTCGCACCATGGGCTCAAGGCTGATCATTGGATCACCTCGATCGCGCCCATGGGCGCACGCGTGATCGGCTGATGCACTGCGCCAGCACGCGCAGCCCGCAGACGGAGGTGAGCTTCAGCACCGCAGTGACGCAGGGCCTGGCGCCGGACGGCGGTCTGTACGTGCCGAGCCAGTGGCCCAGCTACGCGGCCGGCGAGCTCCCGCTCCCGCAGAGCCACGAAGTCCTGGCGCCGCTGGCGCTGCCGCTGCTGCAGCCGTTCGTCACCGGCGACGTGCTGGAAGATGCGCTCGCGGCGATTACGCGCGAGGCGTTTGATTTTCCGGCGCCGCAGTTCTGGCTCGATCCGGCACAGCGCCTGGGGGTGCTGGAGCTGTTTCACGGCCCGACCGCGGCGTTCAAGGATTTCGGTGCGCGATTTCTGGCTGCCGCGTTCGCGCGGCTGCGGCGCGCTGCGCACCGGCCGCTGCAGGTGCTGGTGGCCACATCCGGCGACACCGGCGGGGCCGTGGCGGCGGCGTTTCACGGCCGCCGCGGCATGGAGGTCGCGGTGCTGTATCCCAAGGGGCTGGTATCACCCACCCAGCAACAGCAGCTGACCTGCTGGGGCGGCAACGTCCGCAGCTTCGCGGTGCGCGGCCGCTTCGATGATTGCCAGCGCCTGGTCAAGCAGGCGTTCGCGGATGGCGCCTTGCGTGAGCGTTTTGATCTGACCTCGGCCAACAGCATCAATCTGGGGCGGCTGCTGCCGCAGACCGCCTACTATTGGGCTGCCAGTCTGCGCGTCGCCCGCGAGCAGGGCGAGCCGGCCTCATTCATCATCCCGAGCGGCAATCTGGGCAACGCTACCGCTTGCGTCTGGGCACGCAAGCTCGGGGCACCGATCGCCGCGATCGTACTGGCGCACAATGCCAACCGCACGGTGCCCGACTACCTGAGCGAGGGGATCCTGCGCCCGCGTGCCAGCATTGCGACCGTGTCCTCGGCCATGGACGTCGGCAATCCGAGCAACCTCGAGCGCCTGAGCGGCCTGTACCCGGATGCCGCGGCGCTGGGCGGCGCGGTCAGCGCCGTGTCGGTCGACGATGCCGCCACGCGCGCGCGTATCCGGGCCGATTTCGCGACCTATCGGCGCATCTGGTGCCCGCATACCGCGGTGGCGGCGGAAGCCTATGCCCGGCTGGCCCCGGAGCTGCGCGCGCGCGGCCGCTGGCTGATCGTGGCCAGCGCCCATCCGGCCAAATTTCGCGAAATCGTCACGCCGCTGATTGGCGAAAATGTGCCGATGCCGGAAAATCTGGCACGATTGTTCGACCGGCCCTCGAGCAGCATCGAGATCGAACCCGAGGTTGAGGCATTGAGGCGCGCGTTGTAACCATGGAACCGTTGCCCACCATTGATCTCGAACTCGCCGCGATCGTACTCGGCACGGCCGCGGCGCTTGCCGGGTTGTTCTACATGTGGCGCTGGGACCAGCGCCGACGCATGCGCATCGTGCGCACCTTCGCGGTCACCAGCTGCGGCTTCGATCACCTGCGCGACGTGCTGGTGCCGGACGGACAGGGCAGTGCGCTGCATGTCGATTTCCTGCTGCTGACCGCGCGCGGGGTGATCGTGATCGACCTGCGCGATATCGCCGGCAATATCTTCGGCGGCGATCAGATGAGCGCCTGGACGGTGATGCACCGTGCCCAGCGCTACACCTTCGTCAATCCACAGACCGGCCTGTACGATCGCATTGCCGCGGTGCGCGCACTGGCGCAAGGCATGCCCGTGGACGGGCGCATCGTCTTCACCGGCCGCGGCCAGTTTCCCAAGGGCCTACCGCGGCACACGCTGATGCTGGAGTCCCTGTCGTCGGAGTTTCCGGTCGCGGACCGCGAGACCATGCGATCGTTGCTCGAGCGCTGGATGCCGGCATGGTCGGCGATCAGTAAGTCGGTCGCACCCAGTCAGCTGGCCGATCCCAAGCCCGCGATCTGAAAAAAAAGGGGCGACCGCATGGCCGCCCCTGTTTCGTGAAAGGCTGCGACGGCTAGTTGTTATCGGACTGGCTTGAAAAATCGAACAGGTCGAACAGGTCGCCGATCGCCGGGGTATTGAGCGGCACGTACGGGTTCTGCTGTTCGATGATCGGATTGGGAAAGTTGTCGCGACTGCGCCCCGTGACCGGCGGCAGATTCCAGTTGCGCTCGATGAATTTCAGGATCGAGACGTGATCCGTATAGTCATGCGAGATGTAGCCCGGCGTGGTGTAGGGCGACACCACGATCATCGGGATACGCGTGCCATCGCCAAAGAAGTCCAGCGGTTGCACGTAGCCCGAGTCGTAGTAGCCGCCGCCCTCGTCGAAGGTGATCAGGATCGCCGTGTCCTGCCACAGCTGCGGGTTGGCCTTGACCGCATCGACAATCTTCTTGGCGAAGCCTTCGAACAGGTCCAGCTTCGAAGAGGAGGGATGGCCGTCGACCAGGGCGCTGGGCTTGACGAAGGAAACCGCCGGCAGCGTACTGTGGGCGATATCCGCGTACAGATTCGCGGTGTCCTGGATGTGCGCGTCGCGCGTGACGACATCGGTCATGATCGAAGTGTCGTATTGGAACGGATTGCAGATGGTGCAATATTCATCGGTTGCCGCGCCGATGGCGCCGTAGTTGAGCTGATACGGGTCGGGCACATAGTTGTCCCACTGGTCGCCGTAGTACTTCCAGGAGATGTTGTTCTCCAAAAGACTGTCGCCGATGCTGCGCGTCGAGGACGGAGGAACCGTGAACACGGTGTTGTCGGCGCTGGTATCGGTGTAGGCGTTGTTGCCGTTGCCGAAGTAACCCGGGTTGTAGTTGTTCAGCAGATAGTAGTGTCCGACCTCGCAGTGCGGGTCGATCGGACGCGGCAGGGATTGCAGGTACCTGACGATCGCGGCGACGCCCGGCTGTGTCGGATCGGAGCAGTTGCTGTAGGAGCCGCCGCCGTAGGACGCCGAGCCGTAGGAGCCGCCGCCATAGCCGTCCTCGCTGTACCAGTTGTTGGTGCCGGCTGCAGCATTGGGATTTTC
>Ga0302326_10005648_pt1 | contig 28493 bp, 22 predicted proteins | sample Palsa_T0_3_FD_202264 | JGI IMG/M metagenome (GOLD analysis project Ga0302326, IMG submission 202264) | Peat permafrost microbial communities from Stordalen Mire near Abisko, Sweden - Palsa_T0_3 | ecosystem: Environmental > Terrestrial > Soil > Palsa > Peat permafrost | place: Sweden: Abisko... | reverse complement strand
GTTCCGGCTCGCGATCGCCGAGAGCATCGCGAGGTGGCTCGCGCGCGGCTCGTGGAAACCGGTCAGGATTCCGTCAACCGCCGACACTCCGCGCTCCGGCGTAATCACGAGATCGGTCCAGCCGTTCGAGGCGACGACGCGATCTTCGATGACGGAACTCTCGAGCGCGCGCACCACAGTTGTGCCGATGGCGATGACGCGCCGGCCCGCGCGCCGCGTCGCGTTGACCGCGAGCGCGGTCTCGTGGGACACCGTGAACGGTTCGGGTTGCGGCGGCTCGTGCGCCTCGGCGCTCGAAACCCCGGCATGCAAGGTGATGCTCGCGACCCGCACGCCGCGGTTTCGCAGCGCGGCGAGCGTGCGTTGCGCAAACGGGCGGCCGGCGGACGGCATTTCCGCCGATCCCGGCGTACGGGCAAAGATCGTCTGGTAGGCATCGATCGGATAGCGCCCGTTGAGGTACGCATAGCGAATCGGCGCGCCATAACGATGTAAGTACTCGACGATCGGCTCGGCCACGTCGAGCCGCGCATACCATAGGCGATCGGCGCGCGCATCGACCGGCGCAACGAGCGTCGCGGTACCGTCGCCCGCTAACGCAAGCATCTCGCCCGCCGTTGCGGCGCCGCGCGGTTCGACGATCCAAAGCGTGTTCGCAACGCGCGTCGAGAGATGCAGCAAGAGCGTCGACCCATCCGCCCGCCGCGCTTGAAGCGCCGCGGGCAGCGTCGCCGAATCGTTGACGACGAGCAAGTCGCCCGGCTCGAGCAGTGCAGGCAGTTCGACGAACAACCGATGTCTCGTGGCGCCGGTGCGCGCGTCGCTGATGAGCAGGCGCACGCCGTCGCGCGGGATGCCGCGCGCTTCGGGGGGTTCGGTGGCCTCGAGTTCTTTCGGAAGCTCGAATGCGAGGTCGACGAGGTTCACGCCGCCGCACCCGCTTCCACGAGCGACGCAAGCTCGATCCGAGCGTACGGCTCGCGCGAACCCGCGATCGAATGCAGCAGCGCACTTGCAATGTCGTCCGGTTTCGGCATTGCGTCGAAATCCGCATCGGGCTCTGCGTCGCGGTGCATCTTCGTATCCATGCTCCCGGGATCGACGACCAGCACCGAAACGCCGAATCCGTCGATCTCGGCCGCGAACGTGCGTGAGACGTGCTCGAGCGCCGCTTTGCTCGCGCCATAGCCGCCCCAGCCCGGATAGGTGTTGACCGCCGCGTCGGACGAGACGTTGACGATCGTTCCGCCCGACCGTATCAGTAACGGAAGCCCATGCTGCATCAGGTGCAGCGGCGCGAAGACGTTGGTCTGGAAGAGCCGGTGGAACACCGCGGGCGAGAGGTGCTCGAGCGTTGGCAGCGGCACGAGCCCGAGCGTCGAGGCGTTGTTGACGAGCAGGTCGAGACGGCCGAACGCTTCGGCCGCACCAATGAGACGGTGAACGTGCTCGAGCTCCGCGACGTCGCCTGCAATTGCGGTGACCTCAGTGATCGCGCGTAGCTCCGCCGCCGCTCGATCGAGCGCTGCCGCATCCCGCGCGGTGACGATCAAGCGCAACCCGTGTCGCGCAAGCAGTCGCGCGGTCGCGTGCCCGAGTCCCTGCGAGGCGCCGGTGATGAGCGCGACGTGGCCGCGCTCGTACCAAGAAATCGTATCCTTCATGGCGCTAAGTGTAAGGCGCTCGGATAGCGCGCGCATCGCCCTGCCGACCAGCTGCGCTCCTGGCCGTTCGGACAGGGCGAGGTTAGCCCCGCCCGCCGTACGGAATGGTCCCGATTTGCGTCGAAGCGCTCGCGCGTGACGTTAGACCCGCTTGCGGTCGCGCAAATCCGATTTCTCGGGAAACCCGCGCTCTACGTAGCCGGCAGGCTGCAGCCGTTTGGTGGACCGCGTAAGGCAATCGCGTTGCTCGCCTACCTTTTGCTGTACCGGGACCGCGCACTCTCGCGCGCGGCGGTAGCGGAAAAGTTTTGGCCCGACGAAGACGACGAGAACGCGCGCACGGCGCTGCGCCGGCACTTGCACCGCGCGCTCGCGGCACTCCCGGAAGCGCTCCCGGCGCGGCCGTGGGTGATCGCCGATCGGACGACGCTTCGCTGGAACCTAGAGGCCCCGATCGAGATCGACACGGTCGAGTACGAACGGCTGTGCGCGGCCGGAGCAGGCGCGGCCGCGGCCTTGCTTTACCGAGGCGACTACGTCGAGGACTTCTACGACGAGTGGATCCTACCCGAACGCGAGCGATTGCGGGAGCAACACTCGGCGAACCTCGTCGCGCTGGTGGACGAGCGCCGGCGCGCACTCGACTATCCCGCCGCCATAGCGTTCGCGCAACAATTGCTTCGGCTCGATTCCCTGCGGGAAGACACCGTCCGCCGCTTGATGTCGCTGCACTTTGCGGCGGGCGACCGTTCCGGGGCGCTAGCCACTTTTGAATCGTTTCGCAAGCGGCTGGGGGATGAGTTATCGGCGGACCCGATGCCGGAAACGATCGCCCTTCACGAAGCGATTCGCGGTAACGAACTCGCGACGGTTGAGAACGTCCCACCGGCGCCGCACCTCGCGCGCGCTGGATCTCCGTTCGCGGGGCGCCAGGCAGCGTTGCAATCGCTGCGCGACGCGTGGGAGACGGCTGCCCGAGGCGCAGGCTCGACGGTCGTCGTGAGCGGTGAAGCCGGCGTGGGCAAATCGCGCTTGATCGGCGAGTTGCTTGCACTCGGCGAGGCGCAAGGCGCTCGCATTGCGCTCGGGTCGACCGCGTCGCAGGAAACGCAACCCTATCAGCCGATCGCCGAAGCGATGCGCGGCGCGCTGCGGTTGCTGCGCTTGGAGCGGCTCGAACCGGCGAAGCTCGCAGCGCTTTCCGCGCTGGTGCCCGACATACCGGGCCTTGTCCCGAACGTTCCGGTGTTGGTTGCCCTCGAACCCGAACGTGACCGGATCCGCCTGTTCGACGCGGTTGCAAGCGCGCTGAAAAATCTCGCTGAAACACGCCCCTTGCTCTTGGTGCTGGAAGACCTGCATTGGGCCGGTGCTGCGACGATCGAACTGCTCGTATTTCTTTCCCGACAGCTCCGCGCGCATTCGATATTGGTCGTCGTCTCGTTTCGCGAGGAAGTCAACGCCGGCGATGCGCTGCGCGGTTTCTTGCGCCGCCTCGAGTTGCATCGCTCGAGCCACGTTGCCCTTGGCCCGCTCGACGTAGAGGATATTAGGGCCTTGATCGCTGCAGCGGCCCCAGAAGCGAGCGAGACGCTCGCCGCCGAGATCTTTGCAGCCAGCAACGGCAATGCGCTGTTCGCGACGGAACTGCTGCGCGACCGGTTGCGCAGCGCCGGCGCCGGCACCGATTCGGCCGCGGTCGTGGCACCGGCCGGGCTCGCGGCGACCGTCGTCTCGCGCGTGGAACGTCTCTCGCCGGCAGCGCGGGCTTTCGCAGAGCTGGCGTCGGTGGCGGGTGTGGGATTCGACGTGGACGTTGTGCGCGAAGCGAGCGGCTGGAGCTTCGCCGAGGTGTACGATGCCCTCGATGAACTCCTCGACCAGGCCTTGGTACGGGAATCGCCGCAGCGCCGCGGCGAGGTCGCGTTCTCGCATCAGCTCGTTCATGCCGCCGTGTACGGCATGCTCGACGATACCGTTCGCCGGAGATTCCACGGGCGCGTTGCCAAGACGATGCAACGGATCCTCGTGCATCACCCATCCCTGTATGCAACGGTCGCACGGCATTACGATGCAGGCGGCTTTGCAGTAGATGCTCTGGGCAACTATTTGGAGGCTGCGCGCTATGCGCTCGAGGTTTTCGCGTATGGCGACGTGCTTGCTTTAGCGACGCGTGCGCTCGAGATTTGCGCGAACGCAAACGACCGCTTCGAATTGCACCGGCTCCGCGAGCAGGCCGCGATGCGGGTCGGCGACAACGCGACGCGGCGCGCCGACTGCGAGGCGATGACGAGCATCGCGAAGAGCCTCGGGGACGACGAGCTCCTAGGGACGGCGCTCTGCCGGACGGCGGCGATGTGCATGGCCTTGAGGGAAGGCGTCGGCGAAGCCGTTACCATCGCGAGGCTCACCGAGCTCGGAAAACGTGTAAGATCGCCGAGGTGGGGCGTCGAGGCGGCTCTTGCGAGGGCGCGATCGGAGATCAACTCGGGCGCCCCCAGCGGCGCGGCGGCCGGCCTTCTCGACGTTGAGCCGCTCGTGGCGATGCTCGAGAACGACGATCCGGTATGCGAGTATTGGCGCTTGCGGGCGTATGCCGCAATCGCTACGGCGCCACGAGAAGCGCACGCGTATCTCGAGAACGCGAGCCGTTGCGCCGGCGATAACCGAATCCGCTCGATTCTCGTGCTCCGCGCGAAGGCCCACCTTGCAGATCATGAAGGCGAGCCGCGCGTCCTCGATCGGCTGGCGACGCAATTACTCGAGCTTTACGGCGAAATCGGCGACGTGGAAGGCCAGGCAAACGCTCACCAGAACCTAGGATTGAGTGCCTGGTACCGTTGCGACGTCGGATCGGCGCGAGAGCATCATCGGCTCGCTTTGGCGTTCTTCGAGCGCGTGCAAAAGCCGCAATCGATCGCCTCGGTACTCATCAATCGAGGCGTGCTTGCGCAACATACCGGCGACTTCGACCGGGCGGAAGCGGACTATCTCCAGGCGATTGCGATAACGGAGATGCACGGCCCAAACCCGGCCTGCCTCGCGCGGGCCAACCTAGCCTCGTTAGGATCGATGCGTGGGGACCACGCGCTCGCGCGCACGCTCGCTTTGGACGCCGCCACGCTCGCGCGAGGCGCGCAATTGGACGCTGAGGAGCACGTGGCGCTCGAGTACCTCGGCATCGCGGAGCGGGAACTCGGCGACGTCGAATCGGCGCGCGGTCGATTCGAAACCGTCCTAGAATATCGGCGTGGTCACGATCCGCGTGGAGCACTCGAGACGTTGATAGAGACGATTCCAGCATATTTATCTCTTGGCGCTTGCACCGAAGCCGTCGCCGCTGCCGCCGAACTGCTCCGCATCCTCGGGCGAGATCGCATGCGCGCGACATTTCCCGCTCACGCGTTCTGGGTCGCCGGCATCGCCTACGAAGCCGGCGGCGACGCAGCGCGCGGCGCCACGCTCCAGGCCGAAGCACGGTCGCTTCTGCGCGAACTCGCGGCGCGCTTACCCGACGAAGCGACCCGCGCGGGCTACCTCTCATTGCCCTTTCATCGTTTGGTTCTCGGCCAGGGTGATGCGGACTAGATATCGACGCGCAGCATGTCATCGAACGGCGTGATCGAGTTCGGTGTGAAATTCTTGATATCTCGATTGACGGCGTAGATGCTCTCCGCGCCGGTGATCACGATCACGGGGACGTCGCTCTCGATCGTGTGGTACATCTCCCGGAGGTCGGCTGCACGTTCCGCGTCGTCATAGGAACGATCGAAGACGCCGATCAGGGCGTCGACTTTCCGATTGCAATAGTGCGAAGCGTTCTGCCCTGCCGGGGGAATTTGGTCGCAGGCGTATTCGTTACGCGGATCGAGCGGGATCGTATAAAAGCGGGCGATCAACATCACGTCGAATTTTCCGGCATCGAGAATGCCGCCCTGATCGTACGGTGCGAAAAGCATCGAAGACGGGTATTGGCGCAGAGTTACATCGGCGCCGATATCTTGCCACCACGAACGAATAAGCAGGTCGACAGGGGCCCCGTTCGGCGTTGCACTGTCCGTCACGTAGGTAAGGGATAAGCGCACGCCGTTCTTAACGCGAATGCCGTCGGGGCCGCGCTTCCAGCCGCCCGCATCGAGAACGGCGTTCGCTTTCGCCGGATCGAACGCCGTGAATCCGATGTCTCTAGGCGCCGAGGCGTCGGCCTTGGGAAGCGCAACGTCTTGGAGAATTCCGACGCCGTGCGAGACCTTATCCCGAATCGCCCGGCGGTCGGTCGCATAGCGCAGCGCGACGCGCACAGCCCGATCCCTCACGACCCTTCCGTTCAGGTTGAGGACGAGGAGGTTGACTTGATAGCCGGGCCGCCGCAGGACTCGCACGGACGCAATGTCTGCGAAGCGAGGAAGTAGCGAGCCGCCGCCACTCCACACGTCCACTTCGCCGGTCTCGAGTTGAGCAAATGCGGCGTTGCGGTTGGGGATGATCTTAACAACGACCTTCGCCAATGCCGGCTGCCCGCGCCAATAGTAAGGATTGCGTTCGAGCTCGATCGAGTCGCCGCGTTTCCACGTAACGTAACGGAACGGTCCAATCCCGATCGGTCGCGCGTTGAACGGCGCATGGTTGAAATCGTGTAACCCACCCAGGACGTGCTTCGGGAGCACGGCGTACACTGCCGAAGATCCGAACATCGTCGGCACAATCCCGCCGTAGCGCTCTTTTAGATGTAGCACGAGCGTGTACTTATTGGGCTCGTCCATCTTTTTAATTCGGTCGAAACCGTCCCGCGAGGGCACGCTGTTCGCCCGATTCTGGATCGCGCCGATCGTATAGATCGCGTCGTCGGCGTCGAAGGGCCGGCCGTCGCTCCACCGGACGCCCCTGCGTAGGTGAAACGTCACCGTGAGGCCGTCTCGAGCGATTCCGCCGTTCCGCTGCGTCGGGACGAGGGTCGCGAGTTCGGGCCGCATCCGGTTTTCCCGGTCGTAGCGAAAGAAATAGGCGGCGGTGAGCTGACTGAGACCGGCTACGATGGTCTGCGAGCTGATCTCCGGATTGAGCGTCGCAACATCCTCCGTCGAGGCCAAACGCAAAACATGCGGGATGGTCGTCGAGTTGATGCGCGCGGAATCGCCGCGGGCGGCCGCGGACGTTGCAGAAAGCGACGCGGCTAGTAACACGACCGCCGGTGCTCGGCGCAAGACTCACCTCATCTGCCAAAAGGCATCGTCTGGATTCCCGGCACTCGCCGGAGCGCCTCGTGCCGGTGGACGGTCCTGAAACGGGCCTGAGTTATGCTGGTTGCGCGCCATTATTTGTAAGGAGAACGCCTTGCACTGGTTCGACGAGGTCACAAAATCGCTCGCGGTCGAGCGCACGCAACGCGCAACTTTGCTCAAGGGGCTCGGCGCGCTCGCTGCCGGCGCTTTCCTCGGACCGTTTGCAGGCCCGCGTCAGGCGGGCCTCGCGCAGCCGCGCCCAGGTCTTGCCCGGTCCCAAGACCGGGCGCTGCTGCGAGTAAAAGGCATTCCTCGTCCCGCGCCCGCGCGCTTGAATGAAGTCGTGCACGGACCTTGCACCTTTCGGTTCGGCCCGGAAAACTCGTTCTCGTTTTCGGCGACCAGTTCGTCGTTAGAACTCACGATGCAGCATGATTTCTCGCCGAAGCGAACGTCCAAAAGCGCGCCTCTTTCGATAACGGGACGGTTCGCAGCCGTCATCACCTCAGGTGGACAACAACTTCTCCATTTCCAGACGCAATTCGAGCCCGTCGTTGCAAACGCAACGAACGTCCCGGACGCGACAATGACGTTCCGCTACGGTACCAGAGTGCGCGGACTCGCTAACGCCGCGTTGGCGGTTCGAGGCGGTACACTCACCGGGACGATCGATGGAAGGGATCTCCGTCCGCTCGCCCTGCGAGAGAACCTTCCCCAGGGGGCAGCGAGCACATCCGACGGCCGGCCGGTCTCCGTCGAAATTGATGCAGCGCTGCGCGATAGCCTGAATGAACTTATATCAACAGCGAAAAGCTCGCTCGGAACTTGCCGCGCCAGAATCTCTCATCCGCTGCGGCGGGCGCGCGCCATCGGGGCCGAACCCGGCACTAAGCCGCGGCTAGAAGCGGCCGTGCGCCGCGCGAGCGTCGATTTTGTCGTCGCGGATTCCCCGGATTATACGAACGTAGAAAATCAAAACGGCCAGGGCCAGGGCGCCGGAACGCACGACTGCGGGGTCGGCAAACAAGACGTAATGTCGGGGTTTGGGGTATGCTGCATCGGAGTTGTCGCGGCAGCGTTCTTTGGCGGACCGGCCGCCGCCGCCGAGGCGTACGAAGCCTGCGAAGTGTCGGCGGCCACTGCCTTTGGGGCGCTACTCGTCCCGGGCGCGGCGTGTAACGAAGTGCCGTGCGGCGTCGGTATCGAAGGGGATGTCGCGAGCCTCGGGTTTTTCGTTTTACCTCGCAGTTGCGATTCCAGCTATACCTGCTGCGGTGACACCCAGTGCTGCCCGAAGGGGGACGTGTGCACGCCGGAAGCCGTTTGCTGCCCGTCGACGGCACCGATCGGCTGCGGCGAGACGAGGCCCTTTTGCTGTCCGCCGAGCTTCGTGTGCAGCAACGATCAGACGTGCGTCGGCTGTCCAGGCGGACGAATCGCGCACAAGGGACAGTGTTGCGATTTCTTGTGTGGCGACGACTGCTGCGACAGCTCGGAAATCTGCAAAGCCGGCATGTGCACTCCGCAGCCTTTGCGCGGCGGTCCGCCCCCTGCGACGCCCGTCGCAAAGCGAAATTTGTGCCTGCCGCCACCCAGGGGCACGGGCGGCGTTATCTGCAGGTCGCTGAACCTGGACGGCTCGCCTGCGCCCGATGTCTGCTGCCCCGCGGGTATGGATTGCTGCGCGGGCAAATGCTGCGCGAATCCGGCGCTACCGTGCTGTGGCCGTGCCGCCGTTCGGTAACGCCGTGCCCGCGCGCCAGCCCGCGTTCTCGCTCAGTGGGCGCCGATGCGGTCGGCAATCCGTTCGCCGACGCGTAGGGCGTTTGCTATGATCGTCAGGCCGGGATTGACGGCGGTGCTCGAGACGAAGAAGCTGCCGTCGACGACGTAGAGATTGTCGAGTTCGTGGGCCTTGCAGTCGACGTCGAGGGCCGAGGTTGCGGGATCCGTCCCGAAGCGCACCGTCCCGTTTTGATGGGCCACGCCCGCGATCGGAATCTTCTTCCCGAGGTACAGGTCGTTCGGAAAGAGATGGGGCTTGCAACCGATGTGTTCGAGCGAGCTTTCGAGCTTGCGGAGCAGCCGATGGTGCCCTTCGAGATTGTTCGGCGTGTACGAAAGCGATATCGAGCCATCGCTGGTGAGGGTAACGCGGTTCTCGGGATCCGGGAGATCTTCCGAGGTCAACCAGAAATCGAGCGCGTGGGTCGCGAGTTCTTCGAGCGCGAGCAGCGGCGCGAATTTCGCGTCGCCACGGAATTGCTCGGCTTCAGATTTGCCGAGCATCTGAATGTGCCCGAGCGGATATTCGGAATCCGGCGCGTCGTGGTAGAAGTCGTTCACGCCGAGCGTCTTTTGAAAGATCGTACGGTTCTCGCGGTGGGAGACGGCGACGACCGCCGAGTTGTTGTGCGCCATGTAGTGGCGCCCGACGACGCCCGAGCCGTTCGCGAGACCGTCGGGATGCTTGTCGCTCGCCGAACGCAAGAGCAGCGCAGCCGAGTTCACCGCGCCGCACGACACGACGACGATCGGCGCAGCGTAGCGCTCCTCGTTTCCCGCGCGCTCGACCGTGACCGCGGTAACCTCGCGGCCGGACGGACTCGTTTCCAACCGCTTGACGTACGCGCCCGTGAGTAGCGTCACGTTGGGATTGGAGGCGAGGGGGCGGATGCAGATCGTGTGGGCGTCGGCTTTCGCGTCGACCAGACACGGAAATCCATCGCAGGTGCTGCACCGGATGCAGCGGCTCGTCTCGGCATCCGTCTCATCGAGCATGACGCCGACGGGCAGCGGAAACGGGTGCAACCCGATCCGTTCGAAGTCGGCGGCTAGCTCCGCGATGCGCGGCTCGTGGGAGACCGGCGGATAGAGATACTGCGCGCTCGCCTCAGGTTCGGTCGGATCGACTCCATGGTGCCCGTGCACGTGATACAGGTGTTCCGCTTGCGTGTAGTATGGCTCGAGATCTTCGTACTGGATCGGCCACGCCGGCGAGAGGCCGCCGTAGTGGCGTATTTCGCCGAAATCGCTCTTGCGAAATCGCAAGAGCGCGGCGCCGTAAAACTTCGTATTCCCGCCGACGAAGTAGTGAATGCCCGGGCGGAACGGCTTTCCATCCTTGTCGGTCCAGTATTCTTGCGCCGTGTAGTTCTGTTCGGTGAACACTGAGCGCGCACTCCAGTTGTCCTTCGCGCGCCGCAAGTAGTCGCCGCGCTCGAGGATCAATATCTTTGCGCCGGTCGCAGCCAGAGCGTGTGCGAGCGTACCGCCACCGGCGCCGCTACCAATGATAATGACGTCGTAATCCATGCGACGGGCAGGTTCCGAGTTTAGCCGAGCAGTCCTCGCTGCTGCGCGATCGCGACCGCTTGCGCGCGGTTACTCGCGCCCAGGCGGCCCAAGATTTCACCCACGTGGAATTTCGCCGTGCGCTCCGCGATGCCGAGGCGCACCCCGATCGCCTTGTTCGAGAGCCCGTCCGCGAGCAAACGCAAGATTTCGCGTTCGCGCTCGGTGATGCGCAAATGGCGCGGGGCGCGCAGCGCATCGAGCGCTTGCGCCGCGATTGCCGGATCCATGCGCAGCCGCCCGGCGGCGACGGCGCGCACGGTCTCGAGCAGTTCGTCGCTCGTGGTGCCTTTCAGGACATAGGAATCCGCCCCGTTCGCGAGCGCAGTCCCGACGCGCTCCTCACCCGCATATGCGGAAAAGATCACGACCCGCGCGCCGGGCGAAGCGGTTTTGATAGCGGCGATCGCCTCGAGCCCGCTGCCGTCGGGCAGTTCGAGGTCTAGGAGCACGACATCGGGATGCTCGCGGCCGGCGAGTGCGATTCCGTCGCGCACGCTGCCGGCGCTGCCGACCACCGACACGTCGGGCGCGTCGCCGAGGTTCGCAACGATACCGTCCCGGACGATCGGATGGTCGTCGATCACGGCGACGCGTATCACGGCGTGGGCGGAATGCGCGCTTCGACGCGCGTGCCGCCGCCGGGCCGGGGGCCGACCGTAAGCGTACCGCCGAACGCTGCGGCCCGTTCTTGCATCCCGACGACGCCGTAACGGCCGCTCCCAACATCGGCTGCGATGCCGACGCCGTCATCGTCGATCCCAAGGACGACGGCACCCGCGTCGCGGTCAAGCACGACCTCGACGCGCCGCGCGGCCGCATGACGCCGAACGTTCGTCAGCGCTTCGGATGCAATGCGAAAGAGCGCGACCTCGAATGGATGGGCGAGCGCGCCCGGTTCGCGATCGACGAACGTTGCGATGATGCCGGTGTCCGAGGTGAACGCGCGCGTCAGCGCCGCCAGCGCGCTCGCGAGCGGCTTGCCTCCGAGCGGATCGGAGCGCAAGGTCAACACCGACTCGCGCGCGTCGCCAAGCGCGTCGCGCGTCACGGCGAGCGCCTTCTCGACGCGTTCGCGCGCTTCGCCGCCCGGAATGTGGCGCAACGCCCCTTCCAGCTGCAGCGCGATCGCGGTGAGATCTTGCGCGAGCGTGTCGTGGATGTCGCGCGCGAGCCGCGTGCGCTCTTCCGTGCGTGCGAGCCGCGCCGCGCTCTCGCCGAGGCGCGCGCGATCGACCGCCATCCCGACATGCGTGCCGAGCGCCGAGAGCAAGCGCAAGTCGCGCTCGTCGAGCGCGCGCCAATGCGGGCCGCTCAGGTTCATGATTCCGAGCAAGCGCGAGCCGACCCGTAGCCCGACGCTCGCGTGATATTTCATGCCCGCCGTGAGCGCCGCTTCGCCGGCGTGCTCGGCTTTGCGCAGCCGGCTACATTCGATCACGTCGACGTTCTGTGAGACGAAGTCACCGTCCCCAAACGACTCGAAGCACCAGCAATTGCTCCCGGTCATCTGCACGGGCTCTTGCAGATATGGCGGCAGTTGCCACGACGCCGCAAGGTAGAAGCGCTTCGTCTCTTCATCGAAGAGCCAGATCCAGCCCGAAGCCAGATCGAGAAAGCGTGTGACGACCTCGAGCGTTCGCTCGAGCGCGAGCGATTCCGTTTCGCTGTCGCCGAGTGTTGCGTCGACCGCTTCAAACAGGCGGCCGTCGTCGCGCTGAGTTTCCGTTAGTGAGCCGCCGCCGGTTGCGGCGCGGCGACAAGCTGCGCAACGGCGTCGCCTTCGAGAAAGTGCGGCAGCTCCGCGAGCGAAAACTGCATGCCCGTGTAGAACTGCCCGAACGCCGCGTAACGCGCGCTCGCCTCATCGAAGCGCATCTCGTAGATCAGCTTCTTGAAGACAAGCGGATCGTCCGCATAGAGATCGACGCCCCATTCCCAATCGTCGAAGCCGATGGAGCCGGAGATGACTTGCGTGACGAGCCCGTGGAACGAACGCCCGATCTTGCCGTGGTCGAGCATCAAGCGGGCGCGCTCTTCATACGATAGCTGGTACCAGTTGATCGCTTCGCCACGTTTCTTGTCCATCGGATAGAAACAGACGTAGCGGCGCTGCGGGACTTTCGCCCAGAGGCGCGCCGCGTTACGCGGCTGATTCGCTTGCTCCGCTATCGCGGCATCGAACGCTGCGATCCATTCGGGCGCGTGTGGTTTGAGCCCGCGGTCGCGCAACTCCGCGTGAATCCGGCCGCTCGCTTCGTAGAGCCCGAGTTCGAGGATCGAGACGTACGAGGTTTGCGGCGTCAGGTAATCGCGGAGCGTGCACTTATCGAACGCCGTTTGCACGGCGCCGAGATCGTCGAAGGTCTTCGCATAGTGGGTGAGCATCAGGTCGCTCTTGTGCCCGAGTAGCTGCGCGAGCGAGACGTCGCTGTCGCCCGCATTTGCGAGCGGCGCCAGCATCTCAATCGCTTCGCGCGCGATCGATTGGCGGCGTTCGGAGGGGAGGGCGTCGAAGCGACGGCGCTCGAAACGGAACATACGGTGGAGGATCGCCCAGCTGTCGAGCGTCTCGGGGACATCGGGGTGACGCATAATCCCGCAGTTCGACGGCCGGACGCGCGAACCGTTCCGCGCATCGGCATCGACCTCGGGCGACCGACCAGCCGCATCGGTCGTCGTCCATCCGACCCGGTAATAACCGCTAAAACTGCGACTCGTTTTCGACGCCGACGTATCGGGCGTTGCGCCCGTAACGCTTGACGACCGCATCTACCGCCGACTCAAGCGCCGCAAGCGATTGCTCGACCGCGGCGCCGTTGGTTCCACCATTAGCCTCTAAATGCAGTTGAACCGCTTGCATCTCGGACGGGCCCGGGAGCACCGGTTCCGCGGCGACGGCGAAACCGGATACCGCAATCTCGCCTCGGTCCTTGGCGTCGCAAGCGGCGCCGAACGCGTAGTCGACGAGGACTGCCACCGGCCCGTTTGGCGCGACGCGCACCGTGGAATTCGCGTTGCCCTTGAGCCCTAGCGCCACGGGAACGCCGCCCGACGCTTCGCTCACCGCGCAGACCGGCCCGAGACGCAGGCGTTCGTGGGCTGCGATCGTCGTCGCTTTTCGTCGCGCGTCGTCGAGCGCCGCGCCGAAAGCGGAGCTCGGGGTTTCACGCACCACCGGCTGCTCGTAGCCGGTGTTAAAGCCGATGTGTCCATCGACGTTGCGCGTACGAACCTCGGCGCGCAAGTCGCGCGCGAAGGCGGCGAAACGATCGCGAGCGAGTTCGACGAGCACGGTCTCGTTGATCGTTCCCGGAAGCGTGCGGTTCGGGCTCGGAGCAGCGCACCCGACACAAACGTCAAGCGCGACGACGATGGAAGCGTAAAACCCAATGGAGCGCCCCATTGCTTCGATCAACGCGGCGCTTGCGCAGATCGTGACGCAATGAGCGCCAACGCGCCTTCAAGTTTCGCTCATCGACTTGGAAGGACCGAGGGACATCACGGGTGCGACGGCGGATCGAACATGTTAGAACTTTAGTATGGCGGCGTTCGGAGGGGAGGGCGGCGAAGCTGTGACGCTCGAAGCGGAAGAGACGGTGAAGGAGGCGCGAACCGTTCCCCGCATCGGCATCGACCTCGGCGGCACCAAGATCGAAGTCGTTGCACTCGACGCTGGCGGCGTCGAGCTCGTGCGACGTCGCGTTCCCACGCCGGCCGGCGACTACGCTGCGATCGTGGCAACCGTGACGCAGCTGGTGTCGGAGACCGAGCGCGAAATCGGCGCTACGTGCCCCGTCGGCATCGGAACCCCCGGCGCAGTCTCATCGAGCGGCCTGATCAAGAACGCGAACAGCACCGTGCTGATCGGCAAGCCGCTACATTCCGATCTCGAAAAGGCGATCGGGCGCACGATCCGGATCGCAAACGACGCCGACTGTCTCGCTCTTTCGGAAGCGACGGACGGCGCGGCCGCCGGGGCGCGCGTCGTCTTCGGCGCGATCCTCGGTACCGGCGTCGGGGGCGGCATCGTCGTCGACGGCGCGCTCGTCACGGGCCCAAACGCGATCGCGGGCGAGTGGGGCCACAACCCGCTGCCCTGGGCGCAACTCGGCGAGATTCCCGGGCCGCGCTGTTATTGCGGAAAGCGCGGCTGCCTCGAGACGTGGCTCTCCGGCCCCGGCTTCGCGCGCGAAGCGTCGCTCGAACGCTACGTCGACCGGCTCGCGCGCGGCCTCGCAACGATCGTCAACGTGCTGGATCCGCACGTCGTCGTGCTCGGCGGCGGCGTATCGAACGTCGCAAATCTTCCCGTACTTGCGAGCGCGGCGCTAGCGGCCTACGCCTTCACCGATGTCGTCGCCACGCGCATCGTGCGCGCCACGTACGGCGATTCAAGCGGCGTGCGCGGCGCCGCCCGGCTCTGGCCGCCGTAGCGCGAGAAGCCCGGCGACACCGAACGCAAAGGCGCCCGCGATCTCAAAGAGCACGGCGGCCCACGACAGCGCGCTCACATGTGCGCCCGAAAACGAGTCGCTAAAGACGCTCCACGGCGGCAGCAGATGGACGGCCGCAACGCCGAATGCGTTGGCGAAACCGACTGCCGTCGCTACCGCCGGTGCCCAGCGGTTGCCGGTAAAGATCAGCGCGATCGCAACGACCACCACGAGCGATGATGCAGTGCCTGCCCAGAGTACTTCCGGGGTGACGGTATCGATGCCGCGCCGCAGGTGATCCGCCGTGTGGGCGACCATAGCGATGGCATAGACGACGGCGACATATCGAAGCGTTTTCATTCTCCTTGCTCCTTCGGGCCTCGAGGAATGGCTTAGACCCAGCCGGCGATACGCCTGCGTTCGTCGTCGACCGCGGCGAGCAGGGCGGCGGGGTTGTTGCGATAGTCATCCCGCAGCGACGGATCGCGGGCGACGCCGTCGGCGAGGCGAGCGAAGGCTGCGTTGACCGGAGTCGGCACCGAATCAAATGCGACGGCTTCGGCGACCGCGCCGTTGAGCGCACCGACTTCGCTGCGGCCGCGGCCGGCGCGCACGTCAAGCAGCAGCGACGGTGCTTTGCGCCCGCGCGCACCCGCGACACGCCGGCCCAGAACGCCACGGGCGAGCGCATCCGGGAGCGACGCTGCGGCGAAGAACGCGCGCACCGGGTAACGTGGCAAATCGATCGGATCGATGCGAAGCGGCCGCATCACGGCACGGACTTCGCGCACCGCTTCGAGCTCGAGCGCGAAGATCTCGGGGAGCTTGACGATGTCACCCGGAAGCACATCGAGAATCGCGCACGACGCGTTCGTCACGATGTTGAGTGCGAGCTTCGACCACTTGAGCGCGCGGTAGTCGGCCGTGATCGTCACCGGAATCCGCGTGCGCGTGAATGCGGCGTAGAGCCAACTGTGCGCGACGGCGCCGACCGGCGCGAGCGCGAGGCCGCCCTTGTTGGCGGCGACGACCTTCCCGTCCGCGCCGACTTCGACGGGGACCGTGAGCGCCGCCGAGACGACCCGGTCGGCGCCGAACGCGTCGGCTAAGCGTTCTTCGTTTCCGACACCGTTCTGCGGCGTCAACAGCGTCGCGTCGGAATCCGCGGAAAGCGCACGCTGCAGCGTTGCGATCGCGCTGCTGGTGTCGAAAGACTTGACCGCGACGATCGCAAGATCCGCAGCGACCGGGGTGACCTCATCGAGATGGCGCGGCGCGTACACGACCTCGCAACCCGCACCGCGTAGCGCTTCCCCGAGATATTGGCCTACGGCGCCCGCACCAACCACATAGACGACGATGGCGCTCGCTCCTATACGCTGGCCGAGTGACCGGTGGAACCGAACCCGCCGGCGCCGCGCGTGCTTGGGCGGGAAAAATCCTCAACCACGCAGATGCTCGGCCGAAGGATCGGCATAAAAAGCAGCTGGGCTATCCGGTCCCCGGGGTTAATGGTCACCGCTTCGCCGTTCGGACCGCTGCGATTCCAACAGCTCAAAAAGATCTGGCCGGTGAAATCTGCATCCAGCAAGCCGACCAGATTTCCCAAAACGAGACCGCGGTGACCGAGACCCGAACGCGGCAGGATAACCGCGGCAACGTTTGGGTCGCCGATATGAATCGCGATTCCGCTCGGCACGAGCACAGCCGGTGACTCCGACTCCAAAATGAGCGGTTCATCGAGACAAGCAAGGAGGTCGATCGCGGCTGCCATCTCCGACTGATAGCGAGGCAATCCCCACGTTCGAATTCGCTCGTCGAGAACACGGAGCTCAACCTCCAGTTGGGACGACATGTCGTATCTCAAAATCCTTCGGCGGGATGCCGGCCCCGTGTGCGGTGGTCGATGTGGCGATGCGAGGATCCGATTCGCCTAACGCGGCTAAATTAGGTCACGTGCGCGACCGAACATTCTAAGGCAAGAGGTAAACATCACTTTTTCTAGCCCCCACGCCCCGTGGAGAGGCGCACGGTCGACTATGCGGCATTTTAACTCGGCTTCGATCATTTTTCTCAGCGTCGGGCTCGGTAGCCTCGCCACCGGCTGCTCCGGCGGCGGCGGCGGCCTAATCGGAGCCTTGACCTCACATCCGTCAGCGACCCCGACCCCGATGCCGGCGCCGACGTCCGACGACGTCAGCGAGACGGCCCAGCGCTCGGATGCGCTCGTCGATTCTATCGGAATCAACACGCATCTCGGCAGAAGCGACTCTCCGTACATCGCTTCCAATTTCGCAGCGTTGAATTCGTTGATGACGGGCCTCGGCATTCGGCACGTCCGCGACCAGGCGTTTGCGCCCGGCAACAACACTGCCCTGTGCAGTGAGGAAAGCTCGCTAGCGGCAAGCAATATCAAATTTGATTTCTATTCGGATCCGGACGTCCCGACGTCCACCTTGTCGTCGTGGACGTCGTGCGTCGGCACTGCGCTCGAAGCTTACGAGGGTCCAAACGAATACGACATCGAGCACCCGTCGAGCGACACGAATTGGCCGGCGACGCTCTCATCGTATCAGCAAAGTCTGTATGCAGCGGTCAAGGGCAATGCAGCTAGCGCATCGATTCCCGTCATTGCGCCGTCACTCACGACGTTAAGCGCGTACAACGCGGTCGGCGACCTGTCGGACTTTGTCGACTACGGCAACACGCATACGGGCTACAGCGGCTACAATCCGGGTACGTCCGGTTGGGGACCCGACGGTTACGGAAGCATAGCGTACCGGCTCTCCGGGGCTGCTGTGGAAGCCGGATCGAAGCCGGTGATGGCGACCGAAACCGGTTACACCACGGCTGCTTTGGCCGACGGCGTCAACCTTGCCGTTCAGGCGAAGTACCTCCCTCGGTTGGTGATCGAAACGTACCTGGCGGGATTACCGCGCACGTATGTGTACGAGCTTACGGACGAACCCGAAGACAGCGGCCTAACGGGATCATTTGGCTTGGTAACGAGCTCGCTTGCACCAAAACCGGCGTATACGGCGCTGCAGAGCCTCATCTCCCTGCTGGCGGATCCCGGTGAGACGTTCACACCTGCGACGGTATCGTTCGTGGTGACGGGGGCTCCGGCCGACGTGCGGCACGCGACCTTCGAAAAGCAAGACGGGAGTCTCTTCATCGCCTTCTGGCGCGAAGATGAGGGCTGGAATCCGACGACGGAGACGACGATAACGGTTGCTCCGGTCAATGTCGGGATTCGACTCGACAGCGCGCCGTCGGCGGTCACCGAGTACAGCTACAACGCTGCCTACACTCTCGCGCCGCAAACGCTGACGCCGTCGGCGTCGCTGGCGCTCACCGTAACCGACAGCGTCCAGATCTTGCACATCGTACCTGCAGGTAGCACGAGCGCGCACGCGCGCAAGTGATCTCGATCACTTCTCGCTAACTGTGACGGAGCATCGCGCGTTGGCGCGCGCCGTACCTACGAGCGCGACCCTAAAGCCCTAATGTAAGTCGGGGGAGTCCTATTCTCCCCGACACGAACGATCGCTGCCCCAAGGCTTCTTCGGCGCGCGGCTTCGTGCGTTCGGCGGTGGATCGCTCCATGTTTTCCCGGCGCTTCATTTTTCTTTTGACGATCGTTCCGCTCGTCGCCGTTTCGATCGGGTGCAGCGGCGGCGGTTCTTCGTTGCCTCCAATGGTCCGAACCGTGTCGCAAGTTCAGCCTAGTGCGGCCGTTCCTATTCCCACCGCGACATCGTCGCCCACGCCGGCGTCGACGGTTGCGCCGTCGCCGCGGCCGTCGTCGTCCGTTGCGCCGAGCTCAACTCCGACCGCAACGCCGGCAGCGATCGCAAGTTCCACATCTACGCCGCCGTCAACGCCTACGGGAACACCCACACCCGGACCGCAGCCAACACCGCCGCCGGCGTCGATGCCCATCCCAACAGCGATGCCGACGGCAACAGCGACACCGACACCGGCACCAACGCCGAAGCCGAGCCCAAGGCCAACGGCAACCGCTACGCCGACGCCGTCACCGGCTCCGAGCCCTACGCCGACGCCCGCGTTCGTCGACTGGCCGATGTACCAATTCGATGCGGCACACGACGGTTACAATCCGGATACGTCCGCAATTACGACCGCGTCGCTGCCACGGTTACATCTCGCATGGCAAGTCGCTATGGGCGGCGGAGCGCAGTCCCAGCCGATCGTTGCCACGAATATCGCGGGCCATACGGCGTTATTGATCGTCGGATCGCACGGCACGCTGAAAGCCTACGATGCGCTGAGCGGCGCCTTGATTTGGCAGCAAGCGCTGCCGACGCAGAGCGTTCAAGCCTGCGGGACGGCCGGCATCGCCGGAACGGCGCTGTACGACGCGACGCTCGGCGAAGTCTTCGTTGCGGCGGGCAACGGATCGTCGCCGAACCATGTCGTGATGTACGGACTGAGCGTAGCAACCGGAGCGATCGCCGGTTCGGTCGACGTGACGCCGAATTTAGTCAACGGCGAGGATACGACGGGCCACACCGGCGTAACGCTTGCGAACGGTCTGCTCTACGTCGGCACGGGCTCGAATTGCGAGGACGGCACGACGTCGACGTACCCGAATTGGTTAGGCCGCGTCGCCGCCGTCAATCCGTCGAACATGACGCTGGTCAGCACGTTTTATACGGTGTACGGGCAAGGCGGAACCAGTTACGGCGGCGGTGGCGTGTGGTCGTGGGGCGGCGTCTCCGCCGACACGAGCGGCAACATCTACGCCTCGACCGGCAACGCCGAGACGGACGACCCGGCAGGGGCGACGCCGCCGCCGCCGATCGTCCTCGCTCCGAACGAACAGGCCGGCTACGCCGAACATCTGATCAAGCTCTCCGCCAACCTCTCGACCGTCGAAGACTCAAACTATCCCGGCTTCAACTTCAACATCGGCCGCAGCAATCTCGATTACACCGGGGTTCCGGTGCTCTTCCAGCCGCCCATCGGCTCCGGTTGTTCCGATCTGCTCTCGGCGACGCAGGCCAAGGGCGGGGTGCTCGTGATCAACGATACGACCAATCTCAATCCCCCGGTTGCGACGTACGCGTTCTCGACTCCGAGCGGGTACCCGTACTACATCGGAAACCCGGGCTATTCTCCGAGCACGGGGCTCCTCTATGCGCCGATCAGCTCGGCCGGAGCCGGGAGTTCGATGCAACCGCCGGGCATCGCCGCGATCGGAAACTGCGGACAGTCAATCGTCTGGAGCGATCAGTTCGGTCCTGACTCGGCCGCCTACGGCCAAAGCGCCACGCCGCGGTCTCCACCGACGGTCACCTCCGGCGGAGTCGTCTTCATGGGGACGCCGTGCACGCCGAACAGCAGCAATACCGGATGCGCGTCGCCCGGGAGCACGATTGCAGGTGCGCTGTGGGCGGTCGATGCGAACACGGGCACGGTGCTCAACGGAAGCAATCCGTTGGTGGTAACGGCCGACCGCATCTGGATGCCGCCCACCGTCGACGGCGACTGGATGTGGCTCGTCGACAACAGCGGGAACCTCTATGCGTTCACGATCGATACGTCCGTGCCGGCCTCATCGGTACGCCGCGCGCGCCAGATTCCGCGGCCGTACGTCATCCACCCGGACTAGCGACCTTACGCTGCCGCCACGTCGGGTAGATCGGCCACGAGTTGCGGCTCGCGTTCCTCTTCGACGCCGACCGAAGTTCCCGCAAGACACCACAGCAGCAAACTGCCGATGCCGCTGTAGACGTCGTTCGACGCCTGCCATCCGAGCAGCGCGACGCTGCACGCGACGGTCAACGATGCGTTGTTTCGGCCATCGACGTCGCCATGGTCGATCGCGTACCGCCGCTGCCGCCACCCATACCACAAGATGATGGAGAGCGCCATGTAGAACAGGATCCCTCCGGGGATGCCGAGCTCGATCAGTCGCGCCAGATATCCGCTGTCGAAGTTCGTGGTTGATGCCCGAGAGCTCGTGAGTTTTGTCGAGGTTCCGACGACGCCTAAGCCTTCGCCGAGCGGAGCGCCAAGGAACTCTTGAATCCCGTCCATGTAGACGCGTTGACGATCGTTCGCCGACTTGTCGTTCGACAGATCTCCGAGCGTATCGACGCGCTGCGCGAGGCGAGTGAGTGCGAGATCGTCGCCCGTGATCGTCGGGATCGCGAGGATCGCCATGCATGCGAGCGCTGCGAGCCCGAGAAAGCCTGAGAGCACGGCCGTCCGGCGCGCACACAGCACGAAATACAGAATGGCGCCGATGGCGAAAGCGAGCCAGCCCGACCGCACGAACGAAAGGGCGAATGCGACGCACCAGATCGCGCTCTGCGCGAGCAGGAGCGGGCGGCGAATGGTGAATCGCGGCAGCGCGAGCAGCAGCGCGAAGGTCATGAACGCACCGAACGGTGCCGGCGCGTTGAGCGTGCTGAAGACGCGGATCTGGAACGGATACGGGGCTCCGGCACTATCGAGACCCGAATTTACGAGCCAGTAGCAATCCCACGCCGGCGCCAATGCATATTGAATGATGCCGTAGATGGCGACGACCGTGGTAATGGGGAACAGCGCGCGCTCGAGCCGCAGCCGCTTGAGGGCCGACGGCAGGCCGGTCGTCGAGATCCACAGACCCACGGCCATCGGCACCACGAAATTGGCGAACGTGTACGCGCCCGACGTTGCGTTCAACGTGACCGCCGAGCCGGCGAGCCCGTAGAGAAACGCCCCGAGCCAGCACCAGGCTGCCAGCATCAACGGCAGCGGGATCCGCTGCCAACGCCCGCCGACGATGAGGGAGATGACGTGCGGCAGTACGGCCAGCAGGGGTAGGACCGACACCGGATCGATGTCCGAATAGCCTTCGCGAAACTCGTAGAGGCGGCGAAGCTCCGGGTTGATCGCCCACAATCCGATCACGGCCAGCGAGTACACCCACATAAACTTCATGCCGCGCCGAAGAGCTTTCTCGTCAACGGCGCCGCCAGCACGGGGTCAAAGCGGCGCGGTAAGATGCGGCGCACGAGCGTCAGATCCGTTTCGGTGAGGAATCGGACGGCGCCGAGCGCCGCGACGAACGTTACCGCGTACGCGATTCCAAGCGACGCGAGCGCCGCCAAGCTCAACATGCGATGCGCGGCGTGAAGCGGGACTACGGCGTAGAGGCTCGCGGTCACCGCGACCGCGATCGCGGTGGCCGCCGACAGCCGCGCGATCCAGAAACCCATCAGGATGCCCCCCGAACCCGCCCCGCTGCGGACGACGGTGTAGCCGAAGGAGAACGCTCCGGCGAGTACGCCGCATCCGAGACCCGCGAGAACCCCGGCAAGACCGAAGTGCGGCGTCAGCAACACCGAGATGCCGAGATCGACGCCCGCATAGACGAGCGCGTACGAAGCCTCGAACTGCGGCCGGCCGAGCCCCCGCAGACCGGTAATTGCTACGGTCACGAAGTTTTCGACCAAGTACACGCCGGCCATGGCGATCACGACGGCATACAGCGTCGGCCCATTTACCGACCGGTTGCCAAGCCACAGATTCAACACCACCGGTGCGGTCGCGACGAGCAATCCCATGACGGCAAACGACGTTACCGAGAGAAAGCGGTGGGCCGTAGCGATCGTGGCGCGCGAGCGCACGGATCCGTGACGGTACTCGATCGCCGTGACGGCCGGAAGGAGGGCGCTATTGAAATGAAACGCCAAAGCCTTGACGCAGCGCGCGAGCCGGCTTCCGATATCGAACACGGCGACCGATTCCACCCCGGCGAAATATCCAAGGATCAACATCGGCGTCTCGCAGTTCACGAGATTTGCGATCGTGCTGATCTGCACCCAGCCGCCGAACGAGAGCATGCGACGGACGAGACTCTTGGACAGCGTCCACGGCGCGACGAGCGATCCTCCACAGGTGCGGTAAATCGCCACCTGACCGATGAGTGCGGCGACGGCGACTTGAACGAACGATCCGACGAGCATCCCCTTCAACCCAAATCCCATCGCGAGCGAGAAGCCGATCGTCGCGGTGCTCGTAATCGACCCGACCGCGTTGGCGAACGCGGTGAGCCGTAGGAGTCCCAGTCCATTCAGCGTCGCGGAGAAGCTGCCCCAGAACGTCAGGCTGCATGCGAAGTACAGCGTAAACCCGAGCAGCATCGCCGGAGCGATCCGGTGCAGCTCGGCCGGCATCTTCAAATGCGAAAGCAACGCGGGCCCGGCCAGCGCCGCGACGCCCAGCACGACGACCGAGAGGCAGAAATAGTACAGCATCCCGATCGTCGCAGCCGAACGGACGCCGTGCCGGTCTTTGTTCGCCCAGCTTTCGGCGACATGCTTCGTCACGCTCGGTCCGATGCCGAAGTCGGCAAAGAGCGTGAATCGCACGATCGTCATCATGAGGCTCCAGAAGCCATAGGCGGCGATGCCCAGATGAACGAGAATCGCCGGCGTCAACGCCAAGAAGAACAGCGCCGAGACGATCTGCAAGACGCCCGACGTCAGTGCCCCGCTTAGAACCTGATGGCCCGCTCCACGAGCGGGCTCCGCTTCAGACACGGGAGAGCGCGGACCGGGGTTCGGCCGTGATCGTTACGATCGCCGGCCCATCCTTAGGGGCGCGCAGTTGTTTCTGCTGCTGTGTCGTCACGACGCCGAGAAGCACCGCCCGAAGCGATCGCAGGACCTCGGCAAGCTCGCCATCTTCGGGGCGAACCGCTCGGCCGGCGCGCAACGCGACGATGACGCCGTCGACGAACGGGCCGAACCGCAGGGCCATCGGATCGGCTTGAAAGCTCGGAGCATCGATGATAACGACGTCCACGGATGCCCGCCACTTTTGCATGCGCGCTTCGAAATCGCCGGCCGACGGATTTTGGGAGAATCCGCTCGAGTTCAGCATCATCACCGTCTCCGGAACTTGCATCTTCTTGCGGCTCGTTCCGAGTGCCACATAGCCGACGCGATACGCGGCCTCGAGGAATTGCCCGGCGAGCTCGACGGCGACCCGTTCGGTATTGTCTTCGTTCGTTGCTCCCGCGACGAGAATCGCTGCCGGAAGCGTCAGGCGGGAGGACGCCACCGCCACAGCCTTGCTCAGCCGTTGCGACGTCTCGGACTTCTTCTTGAAGAATTTCATCGGGCAAGCGCTCCAATTACCGGGATCCCATAGATGTCGCGGATGCTGCTCTCGTCGTAGAACCGGCGGCGCGTACGATCGACCAGTAACGTGATGCTCACGGCCGCCCACAGCGTCATGATCCCAAGACCCACGAGTACGAACGTGCGCGCCGTAAAGAGCGCGGGTTCGGCGAAACTCGCATGGTCGATGACGACGACCGAGCCGGTCGAAGCGGCCTGAGCGCGATCCGCAAGCGTCTGCGCGAGCGTAGCGGCGAGGACGCCATAGGCCGTCTGCGCGTTTTGACGATCGCGCCGCAGGCGCGCGACGCGGGCCGCAATCCCGCCGGCACCGACTTGTTGCTCGAGCGAGCCGATGGTACCGTCGATGCTCGCGAGTCTTGCTTGGTCGCTATCGTATTGGCCGTCCGCCTTGACGAGTGCGGCTTCGGCGGCGACGTAGTTGGCGTCCGAGCTCGGGCCGGCGGCGACGACGCGCGAGCGCGCAACCGCTACGGCTTGACGCTCCGCAGCGACCGTTCGCTGCAACTCGTCGAGGCCGGGATATCCGGCCCGGGCGAAACTCGTCGTGTGCTGAAGGTCGGCGTTGTCGGCGCCGTAGCGGCCCCAGACGTCCCGGTAGACGACGTCAGTGTTGAGAATGTCGCGCAGCGCGAGCGGCTCGGCTTGCTTGACGCCGAGCCCATACTGACTCGCGAGCGCCGCATCGGATCTCATCGCGGCGACCGTCTCGTCGCGCTGGGCGCGGAGCGCGATCAGCCGCTCGTACACCGAAACGGCCTGATTCGTACCGGCCCCGTCGCTTTCGACGTCGATGTACGGGTATTCGCGCGCCGCAGATTGGAGCTGCGCATCGTAGCTCGCCAACTGCGCCGCACGGGTGGTTGACTGCCGGCGAAGATCGACGATGAGCGAATCGAACCGCTTCGTCGCGATCTCGCGGTAGAAGCGGGTGATCTCGTCGGCCAGATCGTTCACGCCCCGGATGGCGCCCTCGGGCGTATCCGATTTGAACGTGACCGGCATGACGTTTGAGTCGGTCGTTACTTTCGCCTTGATGCGCGCACGGAACCAGATCCAGTCTTCATCCGTCTTGAGGTCTTTTTCCAAGCGCGTCAAGACGGTCGCGCTCGTGGCGAGCGTGGGAAGGTCGTCGGAGAGCAGCGGCTTCGTGGCAGTCATTGGAACTTGCGAATTCGTCGACTGCGGAGGCTCGGCGACTTCGAGAATGGTCGCGGTTCCGACGTAGTTCTGATGCAAGACCAGCGCGACGATCACCGAGAGCACGATTCCGGCGAGCAGGATGCCGCAGAAGAGCATCTTGCGCCGCCACAGGATCGTCGCTACCGGGAGCGAGTTTGGGGGAGTCATACTGCAATCTCCGTGTCTTTGTCGGCCGTGAAGGTTGAGCGCCGGGTCGTGAGCCCCCGACCCACACCGTAGTAATCGACGCCGTTAGCCGAAAGCGCCGCGCCGTCGAGGGCATTACGGCCGTCGACCACGATGCGCTTGCGCAACCGCGCCGCGATCGCGTGGGCGGGAACGTTCTTGAACTCGGGCCAGTCGGTGAGCACCAAAAGCGCGTCTGCGTCGAGCACGTCCAGCGCCGAGGCGGCGAGCTCGCAGCGCACGAGCACGTGCGAACTTCCGACCGCGGGGTCGAAGGCGCGAACCGAAGCGCCTTCCTCGAGCAACGCATCGACCATCGAGATCGCAAGCGAGTGGCGAACGTCGTCGGTCCCCGCCTTGAACGTCAGGCCCCATACGCCGATGTGCGCGCCCGCGAAGCTGCCGCCGAGCGCGTTCCGCAGCTTGGCAATGACGCGGCGCGGTTGCTTCCAGTTGACGCGCAAGGTCGATTCGAACAGGTCTCGGGCAGCGCCGACCTTGACTGCCGTGTGCACGATCGAGCGCAAGTCCTTGTCGAAGCACGGGCCGCCGAACCCGATGCCCGGCGCGAGCGACGCGCCGCCGATGCGGCGATCCGCGCCAACCGCCTCGAGCACCTTCAGAGCGTCGGCGCCGAGCTTGTCGCACATGTCTGCGATCTCGTTGGCAAAGCTGATCTTGAGCGCGAGATAGCCGTTGGAAACGTTCTTGACGAGCTCCGATTCGCGCGGGCTCGTGATGTAGACCGGCGCGTCGATCGACTCCAGTATCGCGGCGTACGCTTGGGCGACGTTCTGATCGTACGCGCCGACCACGATGCGGTCGGGATGCATGAAATCGCGGACCGCCGAGCCTTCGCGGAAGAACTCGGGCGAGTACACCAGGCCGACGCGATCGCCGAGCATATTGCGAATGCGATCGGTGGTGCCCGGAGGCACGGTGGAACGCAGGACGATCGTCTTTCCGCGCAGATCGAGCGCGGCAAGCGATTCGATCGCAGTCTTCAAGAAGGAAAGATCCGCTTCGCCCGAGTCCGTCGTGGGCGTTCCGACCGTGATGACGATGAAACGCGACGGACCCACCGCGGCAGCGAGCTCTTCGACGAAGTTGAGCCGTCCCGCCCGCAGCTGCCGAGTGAGCGCGGCCGCGAGGCCGTCCTCGTTATACGGGGTTTGGCCGCGCTGCAGGCCGCGGATGCGCTCGCGGATGACGTCGTATCCTATGACCGAATGGCCGCAGGCGGCAAAGCCGATCGAGCAAGCCATCCCCGCATATCCGGTGCCGATGACGCAGACCGTCGAGGCAGCCTTACGTTGCCGGCTCAAAACAGGAACGCTCGCGCGGCGTTGATGGTTTCGATGACCGGCGTTGCATCCAGGCGATGACCCTCGGGGACGAAGATCATGTCGCCGTCGTTCAACGCGACGTTTGCGGTCAGGTCGCCGTGGACGAGCTTCGCGAGATCGACGTAGCGCGCGTCGCCGTCGTGCGAGACGATGCGGATGTGCTTGACGTCGGCCCATTTGGTTGGGCCGCCGGCTGAATAGAGCGCGCTCAAGAGCGTCGTGTCGTTTTTCAAGATGACTTCGCCGGGCGTCGAGACCATCCCGAACACGTTGACGTGAGGAGCGGCTTGCAGGGTCAACACGTCGCCGTTTTCCGCGGGTGCGGTGAACTCTGCGCCGGCCGACGAGATGACCCGTTCGTTGCCCGCGCGCTCGAGGACGATGTGCGATAAGGACGTCGTGGGCGAAAACGAGCCCGCTTCCTCGACTGCTTCGGTGAGCGATTCGCCGGGATAGATGTAGACGGGGCCCGGCGTTCTCACGTCGCCGATGATGTCGACGCGGACGGGCTTGTCGATTAGGGTCACGAGGTCGCCCGGCTGAAGCGTCGGACCGGATTCGCCCGTGCGGCCGAGCTCCTCGACGTTGAAGGTTCCCATGCTGTGACCGTCGCGTTCGAGGCCAACCGCGCGCAAGTCGATGGCGGTCACCGCGGCGCTCGACGCGCGCGAGCCGGAGCTCGTCTCTTGAAAGAAGTCTCCGATTGCCGAGACCAAATGTTCGCTCGGCTCGAACGCGATCGTTCCGACCCGCGAGCCGGTAAAGAAGATGTTGCGTCCCTCTGCGGTGACCCGCACCAGAACGCTTGGCGAGATCATGACGCGCCCGAGCGCGTCCCGAACGCGTTGCGCGATCGCGTTCGAGCTCAGCCCTTCGACGTGGAGCTCACCCGCAACGGGAAGGGAAATGTCGCCGTCGCTCGTCACGGTCGCAGACGTCGAGAGGTCCGGGTGATTGTACACGGTCACGTCAACGTGGTCGCCGGCGTGAACGACCGTTTCGGCGCTCGCGCGCGCTCCGCACAGGCACAGCACAGAGACGAGCGTCGCAGTAGTAATGAGGCGGATTCGCTGAGTTGGCAAGGACTTCACCCTTTTCTGACCGTTAGCGCCGGCTCGCGCCGAACTCGAGAAACGTGACGTGGTCGTCTACGGAAAGCGACAGGGCCGCCCCAGCTCGATTGAGCTCGCGAGGCCTTAACTTTCCATCGTCACCAAACGTCAAGATTTGAGGCTCGGGCAGCGGTCCGGCGATGGACACTTGTACGGGAGCGACGGTTAAGAATGCGTTCATCTCGATGTCGTACGATGACGCCTCGCGCCACAGCGCCATGACGAACCGGCCGTCGCCGCGCTCGAAAAGCACGTGATGTACGTCGGCGACGTCGGTCTGTACCGTTACCGGAAGGGCGTCGTAGCGCGGGGCGTCCTGGCCCTTCGGTCCACCGATCTCCCAGAGGGTCGCTGCCAACGCGTAGAACGCCGGCCGGCGCTCGAGATCGCCGGTCATCAGGCCGTAATGGGCGTCCTTGCCTCTGCCCTCGTCGAGCAGTTCGTAGATGTACGTGCGCGCGACGCCGGCGCGGAAGTGCTCGAGCAGCAGCCGCGGCGTGTAGCGGGCCTCGATGACGGCCGGAACGCCGCCGTGAATCGAGAGATCGGTGAAATAGCCCGTTTCGGTCGTGACGATCGGGTGCGTTCCGCTCACCTGACGAGTCGCCGCGAGATTGTACGGGATGCTCCCGAAGCGCGATCCAAACGCGAGTCCGCCCCAACCCGGAGTCCCTGGGTTGTGGCCGCCCGGGTAATCGTGCAAATTCCCGAAGTCGACGAGCGAACTGAGGTCGCCGATGACGGCGTAGCCCTTGGGCTGTGCCTGCGACGGCCCGATCACCGGCACGTGGGCGGCCGTTGCGGCGTCGCGCACGACGCCCATGAACGAC
>Ga0302326_10005646_pt1 | contig 28511 bp, 27 predicted proteins | sample Palsa_T0_3_FD_202264 | JGI IMG/M metagenome (GOLD analysis project Ga0302326, IMG submission 202264) | Peat permafrost microbial communities from Stordalen Mire near Abisko, Sweden - Palsa_T0_3 | ecosystem: Environmental > Terrestrial > Soil > Palsa > Peat permafrost | place: Sweden: Abisko... | reverse complement strand
CGATCCGGTGGGCACTGCCGCCCGTGCACTGGCCAGGACGAGGACGGTGTCGTTGGTCGAGGTGCAGCCATCCACCGTCATCTGGTTGAAGCTGCGGCTGACCGCGTCGCTGAGCGAGCGCTGCAGGGTGGCCGGGTCGACCGTGGCGTCGGTGGTCAGCACGGCCAGCATGGTGGCCATGTTGGGGGCCAGCATGGCTGCGCCCTTGGCCATCCCGCCCACAGTGAAGCCCCGGCCCGGGACGACGATCTGCTTGGACCGGGTGTCGGTGGTCATGATGGCGTTGGCCGCCGCCTGGCCCGCCTCGGCCCCGCCGGCCCGGGCCTGGACCAGGGCGGGAATGCCCGATGCCACCTTGTCGATGGGCAACGGGATCCCGATCAGGCCGGTGGAGCAGACCAGCACCTCGGTGGCATCGCAGCCGAGGCCGGCCGCCACCAGGGCGCACATGCGCTCGGCGTGCTCGTCGCCCGCCTTGCCGGTCGCGGCGTTGGCGTTGCCGCTGTTGAGCACCACGGCGGCGGCGTGGCCGGCCGTTGCCGCCAGGTGGCGCCGGCTGATGTTGACCGGGGCGGCGGTCGCCTTGTTGGTGGTGAACACCCCGGCCGCCGCCACCGCGCTCCCGTCCGCCGTGGCCACCAGCGACAGATCGGACGCCCCCGACACCTTCAGCCCGCACGCCGCCCCACTGGCCACAAACCCTTCGGCCGCAGTGACGCTCATGGGTACAGGCCGGCGATGGGCAGGCCGGTCGTCTCGGGCAAGCCGAGGGCGATGTTGGCGCACTGGATGGCCTGGCCCGCCGCACCCTTGACCAAGTTGTCCAAAGCGCAGATGGCGACAACCCAGCCGGTGCGGGGGTCGAAACGGGCGGTCACGTGGGCCACGTTGCTTCCCATGGTCGCCTTGGTCGATGGCGACCGGGCAGCGGCCACCACGAAGGGCTCATCGGCGTAGTAGTCGAGCAGAATCCCCAGCGGGTCAGGCTCGTCCTCGGTCGGCCGGGCATAGCACGTGGCCAGGATGCCCCGGTTGAGCGGTGCCAAATGGGGGGTGAAGATCACGCGCGCCCCAACAGCCTGCTCGATCTCGGGCGTGTGGCGATGCGTCAACAAGCCGTAGGCGGTGACGTCCTCGTCCACCGAGCAGAACTGCGTGCTGTCCTTGAGGCCCCGGCCCGCCCCCGACACCCCGGTGATGGTGTCAACCACGATCCCGTCCGCCACGATGACCCCGGCGTCGACCAGCGGCGCCAGCGCCAAGGCGGCAGCGGTCACGTGGCAGCCGGCCGAAGCGACCAGCGTTGAGCCCGAGATCGCCTCCCGGAACAACTCGGGAATCCCGAACGCCGCTTCGCCCAGCAGGTCCGGCTGGTGGTGCTCCTCCCCGTACCACGTCGGGTACAGCGTGGCGTCCTTCAGCCGGAAGTCGGCCGCCAGGTCGACCACCACGCCCACCCGCTTGCGCAGGTCGGGCACCAGGTCCTGCGATGCCCCGTGGGGCAAGGCGAGGAAAACCACGTCCAGGCCGTCGGCCTCGGCCGGGTCGGGTGGACCGAACACCAGGTCGGGATAGGCCGCGGCCAGGCTCGGGTAGAGGTCGCCCACGTGCCGCCCGGCCTTGGAATCCCCCGTGGCCACCACGATGTCCAGGTCCGGGTGGCCCGCGGCCAAGCGAAGGAGCTCGGCACCCGCGTACCCCGATGCCCCGAACACTCCTGTGCGCATCGCATCAACATACAGGTTTCTACATACTCATACAACGATTAGTGGCGTCGAACGGGCTAGAAGGAGAACTGTGTGAGCAGGCGAAGCAATCCCAGGCGTTTGAGCTGGGGTTTCTGATATGGGCGCTTTTCCATCGGTGCCTCCCTGGTCGCGGCCGACCCCGCGACGCTGAGCAACGATAGACGCAACGGGTAGACGAGTGAAACCGTACGAAGCGGGCAGACCCGCGGATTACGGCGTCTCAGGCCCCGGGCCGGACCAGCTGGCGGCGGGTCGCCTCGCGGGCCAGTTCCACCCGTGATGTCATCGACAGCTTGGTCAGCGCGCCCGACACATGGGCCTTGACGGTCCGCCGGGACAGGAACAACCGCTCCGCCACCTCGGGGTTCGACATCCCGTCCGCTACCAGCACCACCACCGACAACTCGCTCGGTGTCAGGGCTTCCCAGCCCGTGGTGGGCCGCTGCCGTGATCCCCGCCTGCCCCGGCGCATGCCCAGCGCCCGCATCCGCGCCGCCGCCCGCCCGGCGTCCCACGCCGCACCCAGCCCCTCGTACTCGGCGATCGCCTCCTCGAACAGCGGCCGTGCCTCGCTCACCTGGCCGGCTCGCCCCAGCATCTCGGCCGCTTCCTCACACGCCACCGCGCTGTCCAACACCCGTCCCCCCTTGGCGTAGGCGGCTCGGGCCTCCTGCAACACCTCGGCGTCGGCCATCACCAGGCCCCGGCAGCGCAGGGAACTGGCCAGGGCCGTTGCCACGTCGGGGTTGGCCTCCGCCCCCTTCTCGACCGCCGCAGTGACCTCCTCGGCCCGATCGGGCCGGCCCTCCGACAACGCCAGGCGGACCAGCTCCGGCCCGATCAGGGAGAAATCGCCGTACGTCTCCTCCCGGGCGCAACGGTCCCACGTCTCCGACAGCCGGGCCAACGCCCGCTCGGGTGAGCCCGAAGCGTCGGCCAGAAGGCCGCGGGCCAGGTCGGGCCAGCAGGCCCACCCGAACCCGGCCGGAAGGTCGGCCCGGAGCAAGTCGGCCGCCCCCGCCAGGTCCCCTCGATGCACCGCGATCAGGGCACGCACGCCCGAGGGTTCGATCAGCGAGCCGGACTGATCGTCGATCTCGTCGCACAGGTCGACCAGGGTGTCGAACTCGGCCACCGAGTCATCCCACTCACCGGACATGAACTCGAGGATCATCAAGGAACGGTGGGCGCCGAGCAGCAAGCGGCGATAGCCGAACTGCTCGGTCCGTTCCCGGGCCCGGGTCAGGGCGCGGCGGGCCTCGTCCAACCGATCCAGGCGCAACAGGCTCCAGCCCCGCGCCAGCTCGGCCGCCTGAGCCAGGTGCTGCCAGCCCTGGGCCATGCGTTCGCCCGGCTGGCCGTCACCGACCACATTGATCCTCTCGGCCCAAGCCAGCGCCTCATGGAACCGGCCCTGACGATGGGCGATCGACGACAGGGTGAAGGAGGCCGACCCGCAGGTCACGACATCACCCGTCACCATCCCGACCGCCAACGCCGCCTCGGCCATGGTCCGGGCCCGGGCCAGGTCGGGCAGCCACAGGTAGAGCGTCGAGGCGTTGGCCTCGGCGCGGGCCTTTTGGACCTGGGAAAGACCGCCGATGGCCAGGGCAGCCTCCGTCTGTTCCACGGCATCGGCGGGTCGTCCGAGGCTGCCGCACAGGCGGGACAGGGCCAGCCGCACACGGACCTCGGTGCGCGGGTCCTGCGGGCGACTCAGCAGGTCGAGACAGACCGACTCGGCCTGGCGCACCCGACCCGCCATCTCGAGGCTGACCACCCAGTCCGCCATGACCAGGTCACGGGTGGGATCGCCCGGTTCGAACAGCTCCAGAGCCTGTTTGAGCAGGTCCGACGCGACGCCGGGGGCGCGCACGGTGACCTCGTCGGCCGCCCGGCGCAGCCATTCCAAGGCGGCGACGTCGCCCGGCCGTGCGCCGCGCACGAAGTGCTCGGCCACCTGCACCGTCGGCGCCCCGGCCTCCGCCAGCGTCGTAGCCAGGTCGCGGTGCAGGCTCATCCGCAAGTCGACCGGAAAGTCCTCGTACAGCGCCTCGCGAATGAGATCGTGGCGAAAGGCGATCCGGTCCCCCGCCTCGATCAGGACCCCTGCATCCATCGCCTGGCGCACGATGGGTGTCAGCGCCATGGCACTGCGCTCGACCACGACGGTCAGGTCTCGCACCGAGAAACTGCTCCCGAGGACCGAGGCCATGCGCAGCACGTCGACCACCTCGGCGGACAGGAAGCCGAGCCGGTGGAGAATGGTCAGCTTCAGCGCGGGCGGCAGCGCCACGGAACCGATCTCGGCTTGGCTGGCGCCGCCGGTCAGGGATTCGGTCGCGATCGAGTCGCTGGCCGACAGCGCTGCTACCAACTCGATGACGAAGAACGGGTTCCCCGCCGCGGCGGCCGCTTGGCGGACCAATCTCGGCCCCGGTCGCGCCCCGACGACGTCGGCCACCAACGCGGCGACCGCTTGGCTGTCGAGCGGGCCCAAGGCGATGAGGGGCGACCCCCGTTCCATCAGGCTTTGGCGCAGGCGGGCCAGGGTGGCCCGGCGCGGGCTGGGCAGGCACGTGCCCAGCAACAGCAAGGGCAGATCACCCACGATCCGGCTGAGGCGATGCAAGACGAGCAGAGTCTCGGTGTCGGCCCACTGCAGGTTGTCGATGGCCAACGCCACCGGGCCGCGGGCGCAGTGATCCTCCACCAACGCGACGAGGGCCTCGACCAATCGGAACTCGCTCTCGTGTTCACTGCCCGCCTGATCGGGAACCGCCGTCGCGTCCGACAGGTTCCCGAAAAGCCGGCGGGCGAGATCCGACCGCCTCGGGTCACGCGAGCTGCGAAAGATGCCCAGGCAATCGGCGATAGCGCCGAAGGGCCGGTGGGAGTCGAGCTCCTCGGCTCCGGACCGGAACACCTCCATGCCTGCGGTTTCCGCGCCGGCGAGGAGCTCGGCGACCAAACGGGACTTGCCTATGCCCGACTCGCCCTCGACCAGGACGGCCTGACCGTTGCCCGCCCGGGCCGCGCCAGCCAGAGCCTGCATCCGGGCCAGCTCGTCGGTCCGCCCGACAAATGAGGGAGTCGACACAGTCAGCGTCACCGATTTTCACAGCCTTCAGTCAAGATCATCGAAACCCGTGCCCAGACGTAACATTGGTGGAAGAACCATGCCACAATGCCCGAAAAGGGGCGGCTTTTCAATGCATGGAGGGCAGACGTGTCACGGTCGACTCGCTTATTTGACGGCGTTTTTAGCGGTTGTCCTTTTTGTCACTTCATGCACCAACGCCCACAGTGGATCAACCGGAAATAACGGTGTTCGCCAATTGGTATTTCACGCCCGCCGGCTTCCAGGGCGACCAAACCGGGTCATCGACAAACAGGTCTTCGTAACCGGGAGACTGCCGGGCCGGTAGCCGCGGTACCGGCGCCCAGCGCGCCCGGCAGACGGTCAGTGGGCGATCTTGGCCAGGCGTTGCACGGCCAGCCGGGAGTCCCCGATCAGAAGAGACAGGCACGCCTCCAGCCCGGTGGCGGCAGCGCTGCCCGGCTCGGCCACGGCAAGCAGCGCGCCGCCCTCGGGCAGTGCGATGTCCAGGGCAACCATCCCCGCGGCCCAGCTAGCCACCGCACCCTCGCCCGTCGCCACCGATCCGCCCACCGCCACCACGAAACGAACCAGCAGGTCGACCACCTCGTCCGCTGTGGTCACCCGGAGCAACGCTCGGGTGGCGCAGTACAGCTCGTCGCACACCAGACGTTGCCGGGACAGCACGCTGACCGGCTCCGACTGCGATACCTGACCGCAGCGGACCTCGTCCATCGTCAGGACCTCGGCCCGGACCACGGTCGCGCCGCCCAGGCCGACCGCCGCCGCGCCCTGGGCGTGCGCCACCATGGCGCAGCGCAACGCTTCCTCGGGCGCCAACGCGGACACCTGGAGCTGCACGGCGTAGCGGTTGGCGTGATACAAGGCCGATGGGCCCCAATCCCTGAGCCACGCCAGGAGATCCTGGACCAAGCCGAAGTCGATGGGTTGGTCACCCGTCGCTTCGATGACCACAACCCATTCGTCGAGCCACCAGTCCGCCATTGCGCGCCTCCTTCAGGGATCGCATCGATAACGACAGTGTCAAGGACGACAAGGAAGGAAACATCGGCCATGTGGCCAGTATTAAAGGCCTACCCCCGCAGTTCGGCCTGACAACAGAGCGCCGCATCCTCGATCATGCGCTGGCGCACCGCGGCCACATCGGACTCGGTCAGCGTGTGATCGAGGGCCCGCAGCCGCACCCGGTAGGCCAGGCTGCGTGTGCCCAGGCTCACTCCGGGGCCCCGGTACACGTCGAACAGGGCGACCGACTCGGCCAACGCCCCGCCAGCCGATCGCAGGGTGTCGCCCAGGTCAGCCGCCGGTACCTCATCGGCCACCACGAACGCCAGGTCGAAATCGCTGGCCGGGAAACGGCTGACGGGCCGAGCCTGACTGTCGCGCCGGGGGGCGGCCACCAGGGCCGGAAGGGACACCACCACCACACCAATCCGACCGGTCAGTCCGTACGCCGCGCCAGCCGACGGGTCGACCTCGCCCAGCGCCCCCAACACAGCGCCGGTGGACTTGACCACGATGCGAGCGCTGCGGGTGGGGTGGAGGCCCTCGACCGCGGCCGCCTCCAGCCGGGTCCCCTCGAGGCGCATGGCCTCGGCCAGCACGGCCCACAATTGCGTGGCCACTACCGCGTCGGCCCCAGCACCGGCCACCACGATAGCCAGGTCCTCGCGCTCATCGGGCAACGGCACGACGGCGTCATCGGCCGGCGGGGCGAACACGTGCCCGATCTCGAACAACCGCACATCGGGCGCCTGGCGATCGGCGTTGAACCGCACCGCCTTCAACAGGCCTGGGACGAGCGCCGTGCGCAGCAGGGACTCGGAGCGATCGAGCGGATTCTCCAACTCAACCGCATCGCCCGCCAAGCCGGCCCGCTCCAGGTCACCGGGGGCTAGGAAGGTGGTGGTCCACGCCTCGGACAGGCCGGCGCCCACCAAGATGTCCCGCACCAGCCGGCGCTGCCGCTGGTAAGTCGTCAGGCCCCCGCCGCTGCGCACCCCGGGGGGCAGCGACCGGGCGATGTTGCGATACCCGTGCAGCCGGGCCACTTCCTCGATGACGTCGATCTCCCGGGTGCTGTCGGGCCGCCACGTGGGGATGGTCACCACCAGCGCACCGTCGCCCCCTTCCACCGTGAAGCCGATGGGCGCCAGCAGTCGGGCAATGTCGGCGTCACTGAGCGAGGTGCCGAGAATGTCGTTGACCCGCGCCGAGCGGAGCGAGACCGGCCGGGGCACGGGCAAATGGTCGGGCGAGGCCACGTCGATGGTCGGGCCTTTGGCCACCCGTCCCAGCAGCGAGACGAAGCGGTCGATGGCCAGGTCGATGATGTCGGGATCCACCCCCCGCTCGAAGCGGGCCCGAGCCTCGGTGAACAACCCCAGTCGCTTGCCCGTGCGGGCGATGGCCATGGGAGCGAAATAGGCCGCCTCGAGTAACACCGACGTGGTGGTGTCCGAGATCTCCGACGACGCCCCGCCCATGATCCCCGCGATCCCGACCGCCGTGTCGTCGGCATCGACGATCAGGCAGTCGTCGCCTTCCAGGCCGCGCTCGATGTCGTCCAGCGTGACCAGGGTCTCCCCGGGCCGAGCCCGCCGCACACCCAACCCCCCAAGCCCGTCGGGGCCAGGGGGGAGGCGGTCGAGATCGTAGGCGTGGTTTGGTTGGCCCAGCTCCAGCATCACGTAGTTGGAGATGTCCACCACGTTGTTGATGGGCCGCATGCCGGCCAACGTGAGGCGCTGGGCCAGCCACTCCGGCGACGGCCGGACCCGCACCCCGAGGATCACAGTGGCGGTGAAGCGAGGGCAGAGGTCGGGGTCAGCCACCACGATGGGCACCCGGCGATCCGTGCTCTCGAAGGGCACCCCGGCCAGGGGCGGCAGGTGGAATGCGATGCCCAGGGCGGCCGCCAGGTCACGGGCCACCCCGGCCATGGACAGGGCGTCGGGGCGGTTCGGCGAGATATCCAGTTCGAAGACCACGTCGTCGTCAACGCCCAGCGCAATGTTCACCGGAGTACCCGGCACCACGGCGCCCGGCGCCAGGACCAGGATGCCCTTTTCCCCCCCCGGTTCAGGAAGTTCCAGCTCCGCCGCCGAGCACAACATGCCATTGGACCATTCGCCGCGCATCTTGCGTCGGGCGATCTCCATCCCGCTGGGCATGACCGTCCCCAGCGTGGCCAGCGGGACGAGGTCGCCCACTGCCATGTTGAACGCCCCGCACACGATCTGGAGCGCCACACCGTCACCGGCGTCGACGTCCACCAGCTGCACCCGGTCGGCGTCGGGGTGGGGCCGCAGGGCCAGGACCCGGGCCACCACGATGCCCGCCAGGCCGCCGCCGATCAGCTCGACGCCATCGACCACCAGGCCAAGGTTGGAAAAGGCTGACGCCAGTTCGTCGACCGAGCCCTCGATCGGCGCGAACTCTCGTAGCCAGGACAGGGGGACTCGCATGGCTAGAACTGGGAAATGAAGCGCAGGTCGTTGTCCAGCAGGATGCGCATGTCCTCCAGCCCGTGGCGCACCTGGGCCAGCCGGTCGATGCCGAACCCGAAGGCGAAGCCCGAGTACTCCTCCGGGTCGATGGACACCGCGGCGAACACCTCGGGGTCGACCATGCCGCAGCCGCCCAGCTCCAGCCAGCCGGAGCCCGAGCATGTCCGGCACCCGTCGCCGCCGCAGATGGGGCAGGTCACCTCGAACTCGGCCGACGGCTCGGTGAAGGGGAAGTACGAGGGGCGCAGGCGTGAGTGCATGCCCGGCCCGAAGAAGGCGGCGGTGAACGCCTCGATGGTGCCCGCCAGGTCGCCGAAAGTGATCCCCCGGTCCACCACCAGGCCCTCGATCTGGTGGAACACCGGCAGGTGGCGGGCGTCGGGCGTGTCGCGGCGATAGCAGCGCCCGGGCATGACGGCATAGATGGGCGGCTTCTGCGTCTCCATCAGATGGATCTGCACGGGCGAGGTGTGGGTGCGCAGCAGCACCGTCTCGGGCGCGCCCAACTTCAGGTAGAGCGTGTCCCACATGCCCCGGGCGGGGTGGGCCGGGGGCATGTTGAGGGCCTCGAAGTTGTACCAGTCGGTCTCCGCCTCGGGACCCTCGGCCACCGAGAAACCCATGGCCACGAACGTGTCCTCCAGCTCGTCGCGGGTCTGGGTGACCAGGTGGAGGTGACCCCGACCGGTGGTGGTGGCGGGCAGGATCAGCGCCTCGGTCAGATCCAGCCGGTCGGCTTGCAGCGCCTCGGCTCGGTCGGCCGCGTCCAGTGCGTCTCGTGCCGCCGCCAGCAGGTCGTTCAGCCGGGACCGGGCGTCGTTCATCGCCCGGCCGACCACCTTGCGCTGCTCGGGCGTGAGGTCGCGCAGGCCCGAGTTGAGCTGCGCTAAGGGGGAACGCTTGCCCAGCAGCTCGGACTCGGCCGCCCGCAACTCGGCCGTGGTGGCGGCGCTCGACAATCGGGCCGCCACCTCGATGGTCAGCGCCCCGATGCGTTGCAGCAGGACGGCTGCTTTTTCCGGCTGTTCGGGATCTGGCTCTTCCGCTTGGGCACTCACGGCCGGTGCAGCTCCTCCGGTTCGATCAACGGGAGGGTAAAGCGAAACGACGTCCCCTGCCCGGGATTTGACTCGGCGACCAGCCGGCCGCTGTGAGCCTCGACCAAACCTCGGCTGATCCACAAACCGAGCCCCGATCCGGTGGGCCGGCCCTCGGAGCGCCGGTAGAACTTGGTGAACACTTTGTTCAGGTCGGCGGCGGGAATGCCCTCGCCCTGGTCGGTCACCGTGACCGACACGTCGTCGCCCGGGCCGATTGCCCCGACCACGGCGAGGCCGGTGCGGGAGCCGTACTTGCAGGCGTTCTCCACCAGGTTGGTGAGGACCTGCTCGACCTTGTCCGGGTCGGCATACACCTTGGGGAAATTGTCCTCGAACGTCAGGTGAGCATCCAGGTCGGGGTACTCCAGCTTGACCTTCTCCACCACCATGGCGGCCAGGCGCGCCAGGTCGACCAGCTGGGGCCGGAGCACCAGGCGGCCCGTTTCCAGCCGGCTGATGTCGAGCAGCTCGGTGACCAGGCGGGTGACGCGATCGGCGTCGTGGTTGACCTGCTCCAGCATCATCTGTTTCTGGTCGTCGCGCAGGCGGCCCCAGCGGTTGAGCAGGAGGCTGGTGTACCCCTTGACCGAGGTCAGGGGTGAACGCAGCTCGTGGCTCACCGTTGACACGATCTCGATCCCCGACGCCGCCTGATGGGCCCGCCGGCCCGCTTCCCGCAGCACCAGGACCACGCCGTCCAGTCGGCCCAGGGCGTCGCGCTGGTAGGAGCCGGCCACGAACATCCGCACGTCGGCGCCCGATCCGGTGCGAATGGTCACGTCTTGTTCCGGCATGCTGCGCACCGAGCGCATCTGAGTGGAGGGATGCCAGCCATCGGCCCACACCAGATGTCCGGCCCGGCTGCGGGGCCGCAACAACGACCGGCAGTCGGCGCCCACCAGCCGCTCGGCCGAGTAGCCCGTGACCCGGGCCGCGGTGGCGTTGGCCGCCAGGATGTAGTGCTCCCGGTCCAGCTGCAACACGGCGTCGGGCAGGAAGTCGAGCAGCTCCCGATTGGCGCCGCTTGGGTCGGGCGTCAAAGCACGGCCCCGATCGGCATCACGTCAACGGGTGCGGCGGCGCGTCGCTGGCGGGCCGCCTCGAAGCACAGGACGGCACCCGCCATCCCCGCGTTGAGCGATTCCGCTCGGCCCGCCATGGGAATGGTGAGCCAGCCGTCGATCAGGTCATCGAGGTCGGAGGGAAGGCCGTGCGCCTCGTTGCCCAGCACCAGCGCCACCGGTCCCGTCAGGTCGGTGTCGGTATAGCTGTCGCCCCGACGCGGCGCGGAGGCCAACCGGCTGAGGCCCCACGACCCGAGCTCGGCCAACACAGCCGTCGGCTCGCCCCCCGCCACCACGGGAATCCGGAACAGTGATCCCGCCGATGCTCGCACCGTCTTGGGATTGAACAGGTCGACCGAGCCGTCGCAGCACACCACACCGGTGGCGCCCGCCGCCTCGGCGCTGCGCAGCACGGTCCCGGCATTGCCCGGGTCGCGTATCTCGACGCACACCACGACCATGGCTGCGCAGTCGCCCTCTCGGCGCTGGAGCGCCTCAAGGGGCACGTCCATCTGGCGCACAACGGCCATCACGGGCTGCGGGGTCACGGTGTCGGCCACCCGCGACAACACGCCGGGTGCCAACTCGAAGACGCGGCTGCCCGCCGTGAATGCCTCGGCCACCAGCTCGTCGATCGCCCCGCCCGGGGGCAGCCCGGTGTGGTCGACGTACACCGATTCGACATCCACCCCGGCGGCCAAAGCCTCACGCACCACTTTCACACCTTCGACCACGAAACACTGCTCGGCCAAGCGAACACCGCGGCGACTGGCCAAGCGTCGTAAGCGTTGCACGCGTTGGTGCTGATAGGTGAGCGGAGTCAGCGGAATTTTCCCGGGCCGGCCGTCGAAACGGCTGGGTCAGCTGGCCGCCTCGGCGTCGGTGGGAATTGAAGCCTTGCGCGCCACCTCCACCAGCGAGGCGAAGGCGGCACTGTCGCGCACGGCCAGATCGGCCAGGATCTTGCGATCCACCTCGACATCGGCCGCCTTCAACCCGGCGATGAAGCGGCTGTAGCTCATCCCATGTTGGCGCGTCGCAGCGTTGATGCGTTGGATCCACAATTGGCGGAAGTCACCCTTGCGCGCCCGCCGGTCGCGGTAGGCGTACTGCAACGAGTGCATGACCTGCTCGTGGGCGGCACGGTAGCTTCGGCTCTTGTTGCCGTAATACCCCTGCGCCTGCTCGAGGACGGCGCGGTGGCGCTTCTTGGCGGGTACGGCGCGCTTGACCCTGGCCATCGGGGCGCTCCTTTCGGTTGAGGGAGAGTAAGAGGTGAGTGGGAGACGTGGCGGGCCGGGCTACAGCCCGAGCAGCCGCTTGATGGCTCGCTGGTCGGCATGGGCCACGCTGGCCTCACGCCCGAGGCGGCGAGTCCGGTCCGACGGCTTCTTCTCGAGCAGGTGCGACCGGAATGCCCGGCGCCGGCGCAGCTTGCCGCTGCCTGTCACCTTGATGCGCTTGGCCGTACCTCGGTCGGTTTTCATCTTCGGCATGGAACTAGATCTCCTCGGCGGTACCCGCAGCCGCCCCGGTGGCCGGGGCAGGAGTGGCGGATGTACGTCCATTTGGTGGGGGTGCGGCGATGCGCGCGGTTGTTGTCGGGGGGGTGCCGTTGGTGCCGGGAGGGGCCGGGGCCGTGGTCTTTGGCGTGACCGCGGCCTTCGAAGCGGAAGCGGGCGGTTGGGTCGGTGTGGCGGCGCCCTCGGGTCGGCTGTCGGCTCGCGGTGGACTCTGGGTGGCAGCGGCCCGACGGTCGGGTGCCAGCACCATGATCATGTTGCGACCGTCGAGCTTGGGTGCGGCTTCGATCTTGGCGATCGAGCCGACCTGCACGGCTACATGGTCGAGCAGCTTCTTACCCAACTCAGGGTGACTCATTTCCCGGCCCCGGAACATGATCGTGATCTTGACCTTGTGGCCTTCGGACAGGAACTTGGTCACTTGGCGAGTCTTGGTGTCGAAGTCGCCTACGCCGATTTTCGGTCGGTACTTCATCTCCTTGATGCTGCTGCTCGTGGCCTTGCGCCGCGACTCCTTGGCCCGCTGAGCCTCGTCGAACTTGAATTTCCCGAAGTCCATGATGCGGCAGACAGGAGGGTTGGCATTGGGTGCCACCTCCACGAGGTCCAAGTCCAGCTGGCGAGCGATGGCGAGCGCATCGGGGAGCGGCTTGATGCCAAGCTGCACACCGTCCGGATCTACCAGGCGAACCTCTCGTGCCCGAATGCGATCATTGATCCGGTGCTCGTTGTTGTCGGGTGCAGGGGCTATGAGACATCACTCCTTTTCAAACCGGGCCCAGTACGCAAAAAGGGCGGACGTCGGAAAGCAACGCCCGCCAGTAGCGGTCGATCGACCCGGCGCACCCTGTACCTCAAATCTGTGGCGGCCGGGTGGGGGCGTAAGCCCCGCTTCCCGTATTCTGTTTTCATCGTAGGGTAGCGCAATGAGCACGCTCTGGACACCCGAAGGCGAGCGGCCGATTCGCCGCGATCCCGCTCCAACCGGTCCCCCCCAGGCCGGACCACGCGGCGCCGGGCCTCCCCCAGCCGGCCCGGACGGCCCTGTCGGCCCGGAAGGCGACGAGTTGACGCCGGAAGACGAGGAAGCCCTCATCGAGTTGCAGGAGCAGCTGGCCCGCACTCCCGTCGAACTGGTGATCGCCAACCACGCCTTCGGCCTGTTCGAGTTGGCCGCCCTCCACCTGTCCAGCGACCCGCCCCGCTTGCCCCAGGCGCGCCTGGCCATCGATGCCCTGGGCGCCCTGGTCGAGGGGCTGGCAGGCAAGCTGAGCGACTACGAGGCACAGCTGATCGAGGGCCTGGCCAACCTGCGCATGGCCTTCGTGCAAATCCGCGCCGCCCAGGGGGGACCGCAAGACCCCGGCCCAGCCGCCAGCCCCTACCCCGGCCCGCCCCCCTCCTAGCCCTGGCCGAACGGGGGCGTCAGGACGGGCAGGGGCGCAGCGCCGTGGCTTCCCAGCAGCCCAGATGCCCGGCCACCACGTCGAACTCCACCATCGCCCCGCAGTCCACCACCCGGGAACCGTCGGCGATCTGGGTGCAGTGGAACGGATACGCCACATGATCGGACCCCCGTACCACCCCCAGCCCCACCGCCGCGTCGAACTCGTCGACAACGCCCCGCCGGGGAGTAGAAGCGGGCACTAGTGGACGATCTTGGAGATGGGCAGTTCGATGATCCCCGTCGCCCCGTGGTCCTTGAGGGCGGGAATCAGCCGGTTGATCTGCGACTTGGGCACCACCGTCTCCACCGCGAACCCACTCTCGCCGAACAGCTTGGACACCGTCGGCGACTTGAGCGAGGGCAACATGGCGATCACGGAGTCGAGGTCGTCGCCCCCCACGTTGAGCTTGACCAGCACCCGCCCCCGCGCCTCCAACGTCCCCTGCAACAAGGTGTGCAGCTGCTCCATGGCGTGTCGCTTCACCGGATCCCCGAATGCGAGGGGGTTGGCGATCAGCTCGGTGTAGGAAACCAGGATGGTGTCCACGATGCGCAGGCCAGCCGCCTTGAGCGCCCGGCCCGTCTCGGTGATCTCCACCACGGCATCGGCGATCTCGGGGATCTTGGCCTCGGTGGCGCCGTACGACAGGAGGATCTGGGCCTCCACCCCATGCTTGGCCAGGTAACGACCCGTCAAACCGGGATACTCGGTCGACACCCGGGAGCCGGCCGGTAGGTCCCCGGCCGCCTGCACGGGCGAGTCGGCCGCTACCGCCAACACCACCTTGATGGGCCGGGCGGTGGCCTTGCTGTAGTGCAGCTCGCCCAGCGAGACGACGTCGGCCCCCGTCTCGTCGATCCAGTCGCGACCGGTTACACCGAGGTCGAACATCCCCTCGGCCACATAGCCCGCGATCTCCTGGGGCCGCAGAATGCGCACCTCGGACACCCGCGGGTCGTCGATGGAGCCGCGGTAGTCGACATCCGACGCCCGTTGCACCGCCAGATCGGCGCCGTCGAACAGATCGAGCGTCGCCTTTTCCAGCGAGCCCTTGGGTAGGACCAGTCGGAGCATGGGGCTACTGGGCGCTCTTGGGCAGCTGGCGCAGCAGGTCGACCATCTCGATGGCGGTCATGGCGGCCTCGAAGCCCTTGTTGCCCGACTTCACGCCGGCGCGTTCCAGCGCCTGATCCAGCGTCTCGGTGGTGAGCACACCGAACACCACCGGGATGCCGGTGTCCAACTGGGCCCGCTGCAACCCCGCTGCGCACTGACCCGCCACATGCTCGTAGTGGCCGGTGGCCCCCCGGATCACCGCGCCCAGCGCGATAACGGCGTCGAACTCGCCGCTGGCCGCCAGCCGAGCCGCCACCAGGGGCAACTCGAAGGCGCCCGGCACCCAGGCCTCAGTGATGGACGCCTCGTCCACGCCGTGTCGGATCAGCCCGTCGCGGGCCCCGGCACGCAGTCGCTCGGTGATGAGGTCATTGAAGCGGCTGCACGCCAGTACCACCCGGACACCCTCGCCCCGCAACCGGCCTTCATACGTCGTCCCTTTATTAAACGTCCCTTCATTAAATGTCATCGAGCCCATCCAACAAGTGTCCCATTTTTTCCCGCTTGGTCCGCAGATAGGGGCGGTTCTCGTCCGTGGTCACGCCCTGCAGGGGCACCCGCTCCACCATCTCCAGCCCGAAACCCTCAAGCCCACCGTATTTGGCTGGGTTGTTCGTCATGTAGCGCATGGTGGTGATACCCAGGTCGACCAGGATCTGGGCCCCGATGCCGTACTCCCGCCGGTCCGCCGGCAGGCCAAGCTTCAGGTTGGCCTCCACCGTGTCCAGGCCGCCATCTTGCAGCTGGTAGGCCAGCAGCTTGTTGTGGATGCCGATGCCCCGGCCCTCGTGGCCCCGCAGGTAAACGACCACGCCCAAGCCCGCCTCGGAGATCTTGGCCATGGCGGCGGCCAACTGTTCACCGCAGTCGCAGCGCAGCGATCCGAACACGTCACCCGTCAGGCACTCGCTGTGCACCCGCACCAGCACGCTGTCCTGCCCCTGGGGGGCACCCATGACGAAGGCCAGGTGGGTTTCCTGGTCCAGCATGCTCTGGTAGGCGTAACAGGTGAACTCACCCCACTGGGTCGGGATGCGGGCTTCGGCCACCCGGTGCACCAGCTTTTCCCGCTGCCGGCGGTAACGGATCAGTTCGGCGATGGAGATGAGGCACAGCCCGTGGGTCTTGGCGAAGCGCTCCAGCTCGGGCAGGCGGGCCATGCCCATCCCGTCCTCGGTCACCAGCTCGCACAGGGCGCCGGCGGGGTACAGCCCGGCCATGCGGGCCAGGTCGACCGCCGCCTCGGTGTGGCCGGCCCGCTTGAGCACGCCGCCCTCGCGGGCCCGCAGCACGTGGATGTGCCCAGGTCGCGCCAGGTCGTCGGGCTTGGTCGCGGGGTCGATGAGGGAACGGATGGTCATCGCCCGGTCCGATGCCGAGATGCCCGTCGTGGTGCCGTGGCGGTAATCGACCGTCACCGTGAACGCGGTGCGCTGGGACTCGGTGTTGCGGGCCACCATGAGCGGCAGGTCCAGCTCGTCCGCCCGGTCGCCCGTGATGGGGGCGCAGATCAGGCCCGAGGTGTGCTTGACGAAGAAGGCGATTTTCTCGGGCGTGGCGCACTCCGCCGCCATGATGAGGTCGCCCTCGTTCTCCCGGTCCTCGTCGTCCACCACCACGACCACCTCGCCCCGGCGGATGGCGTCGACTGCGTCTTCGATCCGGTCCAATGCCATTGCGCTACCTCTCCCCTGTTTGAAAACTGGCGGCAGCCACCGGTGCCAACAGCCGCTCCACGTACTTGGCCACGAGGTCCACCTCCAGGTTGACCGGATCGCCCAGTCCCTTGTGGCCGAGTGTGGTGACGGCCACCGTATGGGGGATGACGGCCACGGTGAAGCCGTCCTCCAGGACCGCCACCACGGTCAGGCTGATGCCGTCGACCGTGATCGAGCCCTTTTCCACCAGATAGCGCAGCAGATGCGACGGTGCCCGCACGGCCAGGTCGGGGGCAGCGGCCACCACCTGGCCCACCGCGTCCACGTGTCCCTGCACCAGGTGGCCGCCCAGCCGGTCGACCAGGCGCACCGGGCGTTCCAGGTTCACCGGGTCCCCCACCTCCAGGCGGCCCAGATTGGTGCGAGCCAGCGTCTCGGCCACGGCGTCCACGGCGAACCATGAGCTTGAGTGGTCGACCACGGTCAAGCAGCATCCGTTCACCGCGATCGAGTCGCCCAACGACGCATCCGACGTCACCACGGAGGCAGAGAACTCGAAGCGGCCCCCGTCGCGACGGCGCAGCCGCCCCATCTCCTCCACAATGCCGGTGAACACCCCCGCCCCCTAAGCCGCGGCCGAGGCGGTGGCTGCGGCCGAGGCGGCAGCCAGTTCGATGCGCACGTCCTCGCCCAGTCGCTCCACCGACACCACGCGGCCCCGCCACACGTCGTCGATCGAAGCCGCCCCGGGACCGGCGAAAACGGGACGGCCGTCGTCGCCCCCGAACACCACCGGCGCCAGGTACAGCACATACCGGTCGACCAAACCTGCGGCGTGGAAGTCGTGCGCCACGGAGGCGCCCCCCTCGACCAATAGCTGCACCACGTCGTCGGCGCCCAGGTGATCGAGCACCTGGCCCAGGTCACCACTCATTTCCAACGCCGGCCGCACCCGGGCGCCATCGGGGATGCGCCCCAGCACGACCCGCTTGGGCTGGCGCAGCGCGGCGCCCGGCACATCGGGACCGAGACGCACCGTGAGCGAAGGGTCGTCGGCTCGCACCGTTCCCGCCCCGACCAAGATGGCGTCGCTCTCCGCTCGCAAGCGGTGAGCGTCGGCCCGGGCCAAGGGGCCGGTGATCCATTGGCTGGTGCCATCCGGTGCCGCGGTGCGGCCGTCCAAACTGGCCGCCAACTTGAGCACGACCCAGGGCCGGCCAGTCGTGCGGTGCTTCATGTAGGGCGCCAACTGGTCGCTGACCTCGTCCCCGCACACCCCGAGGGTGACCTCGACGCCCGCCGCCTCCAGCCGAGCGATTCCCGCCCCCCGCACCCGAGGGTCGGGGTCGACGACGCCCACCACCACCCGCCGCACCCCGGCCGCGATGAGGGCATCGGCGCACGGCGGGGTCCGGCCGTGGTGGGAGCACGGTTCCAGCGTCACGTACGCCACTGCTCCCGCGGCCGACGTGCCGGCCAGTTCCAACGCCACTGCTTCGGCGTGGGGACCACCGGGAGGCTGGGTGGCGCCGAGCGCCGCCGGCTGCTCGCCCGGGGGAACAATGACGCATCCGACCCAGGGATTGGGTGACGTCTGGCCCCGGGCAGCTGCGGCCAGCGCAATCGCCTCCCGCATCATTGCCCGGTCCTCATCCACGTCGACTGCCTGGCCCACCGGCCCTCCGTTATCGACCGGCCATTCTACCGGGAGGCCCCCGTCGGGAGGCCCTACATGTGTTGGGTCGGCTTGTCCCCCAGCAACTCCAAGGCGTGGGGCAACATGTCGATCACCGCACCCAGGCACTCGGCCGCACCGCGGGGCGACCCAGGGGTGTTGATGATGATGGCCTGCCCCCGGATGCCCGCCACCGCCCGGGACAGCCGGCCCAACGACGGGTTGGCCTGCCGCATGGCCTCGGCCAGACCGGGGGCTTCGCGCTCGATGATCTCTCGCGTTCCCTCGGGTGTCTGGTCCCGGGGGGCGAACCCGGTGCCCCCGGTCGAGACAATCACGCCCGCGAATCCCGCCGCCATGCGGGTGAATGCGGTGGCCACCGACACCACCCCGTCGGCGACGACCGTCGACTCAACCACCTCGAAGCCGCTCGACTGGAGCAGGCTGACCAGCGCCTGGCCCGACCGGTCCTCGCGGGTGCCGTGGAAGACCCCGTCGGACACGGTGAGCACCTTGGCCTTGGGCTTGACCGGTCCCTCGTCCGCCGCCTCGCCGTCCGTGTCGTCGCCGTTGGTCGCCGCCGCCACAGGCCTGGGCGGCCAGACGGCACCATGTCCCTCGGGGTGCGGCATGGCCCGAAATCTATCCGTCAGCCCGCTGCAGCACGAGGAGGAACATCCCGTCGGTGCCCGCCACCGGGGGCAGCAGGCGAACACCCCGCCCAACCCGGGCCCACGCTTCGCTCACCGCGGGCGCCACAGCCGACACGTCGGGGTGTGCCGTAGCCAGCCACTGGTCAATCTCCGTGGTCTCGGCGTCGGTCAGCGTGCACACGCTGTAGACCACCGAGCCGCCCGGCCGCACCAGCGTCAGCGCCTGATCCAGCAACTTGCGCTGCAGGACGGCCAAGCGGGCTACGTCGTCGGGCTGGATGCGCCATCGGGCGTCGGGCCGGCGACGAAGCACGCCCAGCCCGGAGCACGGCGCGTCGACCAGGACCCGGTCGAAAACCGAGGGGGGAAAAGGGGGCCGGGTCCCATCCAAAACCACCGTCGCCACATTGTCCAGGCCCAGCCGCTGCACGTTCTCCGCCATGACGGCGGCACGCCCGGTATCAGCGTCACCCGCCACCACCAGGGCCGGCAAGGCGCCAGCCAGGTACGTCGCCTTGCCCCCGGGGGCGGCGCACAGGTCCACGATTCGTTCGCCACTCGATGCCTCGACCGCCTGGGCCGCCCACTGGCTGGCCAAGTCCTGGGTGTAGCCGTCGGCCCGCACCGTCACTCGGGCAGCAACATTCATCTGTTCCAGCGTCGCGATGGCGTCGGCCGCCCCGAGCGCCGAGGTGAGCGACTCGACGATCCAGTCGGGGTAGCTGAGCCGAACCGCCTCCGACGGCCAGCGCAGCGCACTGGGTGCGGACACCTCCTCGGCCACCCGCCGCAGTATGGCGTTGACCAGGCCCCGGGCCGGTCCCGACACCTCGGCCACGGTGGCCGAGACGGCCGCATGCGCCGGGGTGCCGAGCATCGCCAGCTGGTACGCCCCCAGGCGCAGGGCGGCCCGCACGTGGATCTCGACCGGTCGGCGCAGGTGGCGGTCGACCAGCCAGTCGCACGCCCGGCGCATTCGGACCGTGCCGTAGACCAACTCGGTGACGAACGCCCGGTCCCGCTCCTCCAGCCGGCAACCAGCCAGCAGGTCGGGCACGATGACGTTGGCCCTTCCGTTGGTCCGGTCCAGCTCGATCAACGCTCGCATCGCCAACGCCCGTGCCGTGCCCGTCGTTCCCCGGGCCTCGGTCAGCGGCGCGCTGCGGGCCGCCACCGGTCGCGGCGTCATACGAGCCGCTCGCCCGGCCGCGGCCGGGCGCCGTTCACCCACGCCAAGGCGCTCATGACCGACTTGCCCTCAGGCTGTACCTCGACCAGCTCCAACAGTCCGTCCCCCGTCCCCACCACGACCCCACCCATCTCCCCCGACGCCAGCGCCAACCCCGCACCAGCCGTCGGGGGCACCACGGTGGTGCGGTGGACGCCCAGGCGCCGGCCCCGGAAGGTGGTCCAGGCGTGGCCCACCCGGACGACCCGGTGGAGCTGCGCCGCGGGCGCGGTCCAGCAGAGCCGCAGTTCGGCCGGGTCGATCTTGGCCGCGTACGTCGACTCGCCTTCTTGCGCCACGCCGGGCGACAGGCCGGCTCGCAGCTGGGACAGCAACAAATCCGTCCCCTCGATCGTCAGCGCCTGGCGCAGCTCCGCCGCCGTCTCGTCGTCCCCGATGGGCACCACGCGCCGCCCCAACACCGGCCCGGTGTCAAGGCCCACCTCGAGCTCCATCAGGCACACCCCGGTCCGGGCGTCGCCCGCCAGGATCGCTCGTTCCACTGGGGCCGCCCCCCGCCACCGGGGTAGCAACGAAAAATGCACGTTGACCATTGGCAGCGCCTCCAACACATGCGCCTTGATCAGACGGCCAAACGCCACCACCACGCCCAGCTCAGCGTCCGCGTCGATCACGTCGTCGACCCGATGGGTCACCACCGGCCCGAGACCCAACTCCACCGCGGCAGCCTTCACCGGGCTGGGCACGAGGGCCGCGCCTCGACCCCGGCGCTTGTCCGGTTGTGTCACCACCGCCACGATCTCGTAGCCCGAGTCGTGCAACGCCCGCAGCGGTCCCACCGCCGCATCCGGCGTACCCAGAAACGCCAGCCGCCGGGGCTGCAAGCCCGTCAGCCGGCTCAGATTCTCCGTGTGAACTGCCTCACCGTGTCCGCTGCGTCACAGCTCCCAGCCGTCGCGCGGGCGACGACCGCCGACCCGGGCCATGATCCCGGTCCGCTCGCCCTCGAAGTCGCGACGCCGCAATTCTTTCATGGCCGACTTTCGCTGGTCCTTGTCCAGGTACTCGAGCAGCAGACGACCCTCCAGGTGGTCCAACTCGTGCTGGAACAGCCGGGCCAGCAACTCGTCGGCCTCGATCGACACCTCCCGGCCCTCCAGATCGAGGCCGGTGAGATGCACCTCCTTGGGCCGCACGATGGGGAAGTACAAACCGGGCAGGGACAGGCACCCCTCCTCGTACTCCCACTCACCTCGGGACTCGCTGATGGTGGGGTTGACCAGCACGTGCGGGTCCTCGTCCTCGCCCATCTGGTACACGAACAGGCGCTTCTGCACCCCCACCTGGGGTGCCGCCAGGCCCAAGCCCGCCACCCCACGCAGCGTCGTGAGCATGTCCTCGGAAAGCTTCACCAGTTGTCCGTCGATGTTGGACACGTCGGCCGCTCGCTGCTTGAGGACCGGGTCGCCAAAGATGCGGATGCGATACGGCGCCATAGTGCTCCAGGGTATCTGGCCTGACGTGGATACCCTGGCTCGGTCGCCGACAGCCACTACTTCGATGCTGAGCCCGCCGTGTCCTCACGGCCATCCGAGGTCATCCTCGGCCCCGACACCCTGGTCTCCGACCGTGGGGTGTTCTCGGGCGACCGCGTGGACCCGGGCACGGTCGAGCTCCTGCGCGCCGCTCCCCCGCCTCCACCGGCCGGCGACCTCCTCGACCTGGGGTGCGGGTACGGGCCCATCGCCGTCACCATGGCCCGGCGATCCCCCGATGCCACAGTGTGGGCCATCGACACCAACCGCCGCGCCGTGGCCTTGACCGGGGAAAACGCCGCCCGTCTCGGCTTGGCCAATATTCGGGCGGTCACGCCCGAGGAGATGGGGCCGGAAGTCCGCTTCGCTGCCATCTGGTCAAACCCTCCCATCCGCATTGGCAAGGAGGCATTGCACGACCTGCTCCTGGCCTGGCTGGCGCGGTTGACCCCCGACGGACGGGCGTACCTGGTGGTCCACAAGCACCTGGGAGGCGACTCACTGGCCACATGGCTGACCGACCAGGGCCATCAGGCCACCAAGATGGCGTCTCGCAAGGGGTACCGGCTGCTCGAGGTCTTGCCGCGACCGGACGAGCCGAGATGAAGCAGCTGGGCCCGACCGACCTGAAGCGTCTGCATCGGGAGTGGCATCGCCGCACGGAGGGCCGGGTGGCGCTGTTGCTGGACAGCGTGGAGTCGCCGTTCAACATCGGAGGCATCGTCCGCACCGCCGCCGCCTTCAAAGTCGACCACCTCTACCTGGCCGGCAGCACACTTTCCCCGGCCCACGGCAAGGCGGGAAAGACGGCCATGGGCACCGAGCGCTATCTGACCTGGACCACCTTCGAGCGCGGCGTCGAGGCGGTCGATGCGGCCCGAGCCGACGGGTTCCGGGTGGTCGGGTTGGAGCTGGCGGCCGCCGCCCTGCCCCTGCACCGAATCGAGGCCGGGCCCGACGTGTGCATCGCCGTGGGCCACGAAGACCATGGGCTGTCGCCTGCCACGCTGGCCGCGTGTGACCTGGTGGGCTTCATCCCCCAGCTGGGAAAGGTGGGCTCGCTCAACGTGAGCACCGCCACCGCCATTGCCATCTACGAGTTCCGCCGCCGATCATGGACCGATCCGAGATGAGCGGCGCCGATCGTCGCTCTACGGGTTGAGGCGAACAGCGGTCATGGCGGTGCCACTGGACGCGCTGACCAGGGTACCGATGTCGTTGCGGGCCGCCTGGATGTTGTAGGCGGAATAGAAAGTGAACACCTCCTGCACCGAGTGGTTCCAGGTCGTCATTTGCTTTCCGAAGAGGAACGCGTCGCGGGGATCGACGAAGGTGTGATAGCCGAGCCGTTCCAGTTCCAGGACCACCCCGGCCGCGAATTCCCAGTCGGCCCCCGAGACGATCAGCACGCCGACCCAGTGGTCTCCGGGCCGCAGCTGCGCCCGTGCCGCGGCCACAAAGGTGGAGTCCCGAGCGTAGGCACGGTTGATACTGGCCAGCGATGTGCTGCTCAGGTCGGCCACGGCGGCGACGCTGGCACAGGTCACGGCAGCAATGGCCAGCCACGCCACCCCAACCTGAACCGCCACCAAACCGCGAACCTGCGGCCGGGGAGGCGAGACGGTGGCGGGCGTCAATAGCCCGACCCCGAGAGCAAGCAGCAACAGGTACGGGACGAACGACACCCATCCGGTCAGAAAGGCGAAGTTGTCCCCGCCCGCGTGGCTGACGGTGATCGTGGCCACGGGCACGGCCAGAATCGCAGCAATAGCCAAGGCGAAGGCAAACCAAAGCCGGCGGGCCACCAGCCAGCCGATCAGGAGCAGGCCCGCGGCGATGATCAGCCATCCGGCTATCTGCTCGGCGCGATTGTATGGAAGGGCGGCGGTCCACACATGATGCTGGAACGGGAAGATGGCAATGGCCCGCACGACCACGCCGAGCGAGGTGCCCACCGCGATGCCCGGGTTGTGCCCGTGGTGCAGCCAATGCCACGTGGCATTCCAGTTGTTGGGATGGTCGACGAACAGTTCGACGGTGCTGGGAAGCCAGATCAACGCCAGCGCCACCACGCCCGTCACCCGGGCCGGTCGGAGCCACCACCGGTTGGGCAGGCGGGGCGAGGGGCGGCGCAGGAAAGCAACCAGGCCCGCCGCGCCGCCCGCCAGCACCATGATGGTCACGAACAAACCGGCGGTGATATGGGTCTGGATCTCGTACGACCCGACGACGGCGGCCCACAGCCAGGCACCGGGGACTCGGGTCACTGACCCGGCCCACAGGACCACGAACAAGGCCATGGGGATGACAAGGAGCATCGGGTTCGACGGTTGGCGCAACACGTCGAGGCCGACGGCCAGGCAGAACAGGTTCAGGGCGCACGCCGTCCACAGAGCGACGCGCGATCCGGCCAGGCGCCACATGACCACGACCACGGCCAGCAGAGCGGCGGCGTTTATCAGCAGCGCCCCGAAATACAGTCCCGGGCCTGGTTCGAGCAGGCGTACGGCGGGCGCCAGCAGATAGAACATGGCGGGACCGGGATGGTTGAACCCGGCGGCCGCGTTGGGGCCGAGCAACTGGTCCAGGTGCCAGGCCCGCCGAGCCGACAGCTCGAACAGGGCGTAGTCGCCGAAGACCACTTCATGCACCGGCTGGGCCAGAATCCGGATGGTCTCCACCAGGGGCCACAACATGGTCGTGAGCACGGCCAGCCAACCGAGCCGATCGAAGCGTGCCGCGACGGTTGCGCCCTCCGGAACGGCTGCCGCAGATGCCTGCGCCTCCGTCTCGCCGTCCACTGAGTCAACGACGGAAAGGGCCATTGACCACCAAACGTAACCCCTACAGGCGGAGTGGGTCGACTGCCACCCGCAGGCGCTGCCCCGCCGGGCGGGGCACGGCAGCCAGGGCATCGGCCAGTACCTGGCTGTTCGGGGCCTTGATCAGCCAGCGGTCGCGGTCCGGACCGAGGACCTCCGCCCCTTTCAGGGCGCTCGAGTACTGCGCCGCGCCCGCCCCCGACACCAGCGCCACAGCGGTGGCCGGGGGCAGGCCCAGGTCGCGCCGCAGCGGGGCTTCTGTCGCCCCCAGCCGGGCCGGGTCGGCGGTGAGCGCAGCCATCAGAACCTCGTGCTGGGGCACGCGGGTCTGGACCATGACACGACCGGAGCGAGATCGGCCGCCCACCAACCGCGACGCCACGGCCAACCAGGCCAGCGCCTCTTCGGCCGCTCGGTAGCGAGGCGCCAACAGCTGCTGGTCAAAATCGAGAAACGCCACAGCGTCGGCCTGGCGCACCCGGCGCAGCACCGCCTCGGTGCCCACCAAGATGGGCTCGTCGGGCAGAGCACCGGTGTCGGAGGTGACCTGGCCCACGCACCGTCCGGCCAACTGTTCCAGCTCTTCCCGCGCCCGGGTCACCCCGACCCGCAGCGCCTTCATCCGCATCGACCCGCACGCCAGGCACACCGGGGGCCGCGCCGCGTGGCAGCGGGCGCACGTCAAGACGCCGTCGCCTAGTGCCACCGTGGCACCACAGCGCTCGCAGCGGACCAAGGTGTTGCAGGCGGCGCAGGCCAGCAAGCGAATGCGACCGGTGCGATTGAGGACGCACAGCAGCCGCCGTTCGGAGCGCAGGAGTGAGACCAATCGCGGGGAGTAGAGCCCCCGCTGATCGTCCCGGGCCCGGTCGACCACCTCCAGGGCGGCCCACCCGAGGCGTTCGGACCCCCGGCTGGGCGCCAGCGTGCGCACCCCCCGCCAGGCCAGCAGCTCCAGGGTGGGGCACGAGCTCACCACCAGGCAGGGCACCCCGGCCCGCCGGGCCCGCTCGGCCGCCACCACCCAGGCGTTCCAGGTCGGGGCGGGCTCATGTTGCAGCCCTTCCTCGTGCCCGTCCAGCACCACGACGGCGGCCAGGTCGGGACAGGGCGCCCAGGCCGCCCCCCGCGCCCCCATCACGATGGGCGCCCCCGCCGCCGCCTGGGCCCATTCCTGAGGCACCAAGGCGACGGGAACGCCCACCCCCCGCGCCCGCGCCCCCAACTCCTCCGCCAAAGCCAGCGAAGGGGTGACAACCAGCACCGGCCCAAGCGCCGCCGCCCCCAACACAACAGGCAACAGATCGCCCGCCGGAGCCAACCGCAAAATAGCCCGCCCCGCCGCTAAAGCCTCCCCCACCAACCCGTCGTCGTCCCCCCCAGGAGCAACAGCCCCAATCAACCGAGGCGGCAGATTCCGCACCGAATACTCAGGCGAAGCAGTCCTCAAAAAAGCCGCTCGCGCCCCAGCCCACCGCCAAGCCGCCCACTCAGCCAAAGCAATGACATCAGCAGAAGGTCCCCACCCCGACACCTTCGACAAAGGCAACAGAGCGATGCCCTCAGGAGGAGTCACATCGTCATCAACAACCCAACCGCCAACGCGCCGCCGGTTGAAACTGATCCGCACCATGGTGCCCACTCGAACCTCGGGAGCAATGGCAAGCGGTACCGAGTAATCAAACTCGCGAGAAATGGGCGCGACATCAGGAAGCACCCGGACCACACGCCCAGAAAGGGAAGCGGCCCGGCTAGCCGCCACCAGCGTTCGCCTCTTTTCCCCCCTTAAAGACTCAGCGCGCGCTTGAAGTCGTCGAGCCGGGTCGTGTGCTCCCAGCTGAATTCTTTTTCGTTGCGCCCAAAATGGCCGTACGCCGCGGTCCGCCGGTAAATGGGCCGGCGCAGATCGAGGTCGCGGATGATGGCCGCGGGACGCAGGTCGAACACGGCATCGATCGCCTTTTGGATGGCCACCGGATCGACCGTTTCGGTGCCGAACGTCTCGACCATGATCGACACCGGGCGGGCCACGCCGATGGCGTACGCCACCTGGATCTCGCAGCGCTGCGCCGCCCCCGCCGCCACCACATGCTTGGCCACCCACCGCGCCGCGTAGGCCGCGGAACGGTCAACCTTGGACGGGTCCTTGCCTGAGAACGCCCCACCGCCGTGGCGAGCCGCCCCGCCGTAGGTGTCGACGATGATCTTGCGCCCGGTCAACCCGGTGTCGGCGTGGGGGCCGCCCAACTCGAACTTGCCCGTGGGGTTGGCCAGGATGTCGAAGCGGTCTTCCAGGAACTGGGTCGGCACCAGCGGCATGATCACGTGGTCGCGCAGGTCGGGCTTGAGCAGGGTTTCCAGGTCGATGTCGGGCCCGTGCTGGGTGGAGATGAGCACCGTCTTCAGCGCCACCGGCCGCCCGTTCTCGTAGTCGAACGTCACCTGGGTCTTGCCGTCGGGCCGCAGGTAGGGCAGTACGCCCGCCTTGCGCACCTGGGACAGACGCTGCGACAGGCGGTGGGCCAACCAGATGGGCAACGGCATCAGGTCGTCGGTCTCGTCGCACGCGTACCCGAACATCATCCCCTGGTCGCCCGCCCCCTGGCTGTTGAGGATGTCCTCGCCCGACTTGCCGCTGCGCACCTCAAGGGCGGTGTCCACCCCCTGGGCGATGTCGGGCGACTGGGCGTCGATGCAGACGGTCACCCCGCAGGTGTGGCCGTCGAAACCGTAGGACGACCGGTCATAGCCGATGCTGCAGATGACATCTCGGACCAGGGTGGGGATCTCGATGTATGCCTTGGTGGTGATCTCGCCCGCTACCACCACCAGCCCGGTGGTGAGCAGGGTCTCGCACGCCACCCGGCCCATGGGGTCCTCGGCCAAGATGGCATCGAGGATGGCGTCGGAGATCTGATCGGCCATCTTGTCGGGATGACCCTCGGTCACCGACTCGGAGGTGAAGGTCCATCGGGTCACGGGTTGCTCCTCTGGTCTTGTTGTTCGGCGGGCTCTTGTTGTTCGGGGGCGGAACGAAGGGCCTGAAGACAGGTGACGACGGCGTCGAGCACGGCGCCCGCCACCGCAGTCTTGTCGGAGCGGGGGACCTCAATCGAATCGCCGCCTGGGAACACGATGAGAACAGCGTTGGTGTCGTGCCCGAAACCGACCCCGGGGGCGCTCACGTCATTGGCCACCACCAGGTCGAGCCGCTTGCGCCGCAGCTTGTCGATAGCGTGGGCCCGAAGGTCCTCGCCCGCCGCTGTCTCGGCCGCGAATCCGACCAGGACCTGGTCGGGCCGCCGGGCTCGGGAAACCTCGGTCAGGATGTCCGGCGTTGGTTCCAGCACCAGATCGGGCACGCCGTCGGCCTTCTTCAGCTTGTAGTCAGCCGTCGCCTTGGGTCGGAAGTCAGCCACCGCGGCGGCCATAATCACCACGTCGCACCCCGGGGCATGTTGGTGAACGGCGGCGGCCATCTGCTCGGCCGTCTCCACCGGCACCACCGCCGCGCCGGCCGGCGACTCCCGATGTGCCGCCGTCGTGACCAGGGTCACCGCGGCTCCTCGGGCGTGGGCCGCAGCCGCCAGCGAGTGGCCCTGCTTGCCCGACGAACGGTTGCCCAAGAAGCGCACCGGGTCGATGGGCTCGCGGGTGCCGCCCGCCGTGACCAGGACCCGGTACCCGGCCAGGTCGCGCCCGGCCGTCAGCAGGGCGACCGCGGCGGCCACGATATCGGCGGTGTCGGCCAGGCGGCCTGCCCCAACGTCACCCCCGGCCAGGCGGCCGACGCCCGGCTCCACCACGGTCACGCCGCGGCGGCGCAGCATGGCCAGGTTGTCCTGGACCGCCGGGTGCTCCCACATCTCGGTGTGCATGGCCGGGCAAACCATGACCGCGGCCCGGGTGGCCAACAAGGTGGCGGTCAGCAGGTCGTCGGAGATCCCGGCGGCGTAGGCGCCCAGCAGGCGTGCCGTGGCCGGGGCGACCACGATCAACTCGGCCCACTGCCCCAGGCGGGTATGGGGAATGGGATCAGGCCCGTCCCACAACGTCAGGCCGACCGGATGGCCGGACAGGGCGGAGAAGGTGAGCGGGCCCACGAACCGGGTGGCGTCGGGCGTCATGACCACCTTGACCTCGGCGCCAGCATCCATGAGCCGACGGCACAGCTCCACCGCCTTGTAGGCGGCGATGCCACCCGAGACGCCGAGCACGATCCGCCGGCCCACCAAATCCCGCTCAGGGCGCGCGCCAGTGGTCACGTCGTCACCCGCTCGCCCGGTCGGTGATCAGCTGGTTGGAGCTCCCACGCTGGCCTCGTCCTCGGACTCACCTTCGTCCACTCGG